>SWCG01001620.1_pt1 | contig 56912 bp, 46 predicted proteins | sample 4690071 | NCBI WGS metagenome assembly SWCG01 (sample SAMN10267281, study PRJNA491770) | bioreactor metagenome | isolation source: DHS bioreactor inoculated with subseafloor sediment | place: Japan: off Shimokita Peninsula | collected 2012-10 | reverse complement strand
GGGGGGGGGGTAATGTCAATCCGCAGATTGACGACAGTCAGGTGCCAGTGAAGTGCGACAGCTATCGCATCAAAGTCGGTAAGTCCATACTGAGACAAGCCAAACCAGGAGGCCACGGGTTCTAACGGCTCTTAATAATTTGCTTTGTTATGTGGTTCGGTGCTTTGAGAAGTCAGCAGGATTTGGGGCGCACGAGCTGAAGGACTGTCAAGGTTGTTAGCAGTGCTTTTGGCTAAGTGTTGAGAAGGAAAGGCAAGGTTTGGCACAGGCCTGAGGCTTCAATCCTCTCCTACAGTAACTTCTGTCAGCAGGCCTCGCTTGACAAGAGCCGCTTTCACTTCCGGGCACGGCGTGTATCTTCCCTTCAGGTACAGGTCGAAGAGCAGGTCGCCTGCGGTTTTGTCTCCCGCCACGGCATTGCGTTCCAGTGTGTTCAGTCGAACGTCATTCTGATCGCATGGCGTGGGCGTTGGTTCAGGTGTAGTCATCTCCGCTTCCTGGTTTTCCAAGTTTTGACCGGGATCGAGCCTCTTCCTGCTCTGGTAGCACGGCACTGCGATACCTCCCAACTTGGCCCAGTATTCGGCGCGCTCCCTATCCTTGGGCACTCCGTTGCTCCCCCTTGCGTACACGCTATAGAGGGCTGCAATGGCGGTCTTGTCTCCATTTCGGGCTGCGTATTCGAGCGTCTTCAGTCCATGTTCCTTGTCGAGTATGCCGCCGAGGACGAGGAGCATGCCGCAGGACAACTGTCCTCCAGGCGTGCCGGTACAGGCTTTGGCCAGTGATTTAGCAGGTAGAAGCTGGTCACCAACCTGTTGGAGTCCATTTTTTCCCGCAAAAGCCGCTACAGGAAAAGTCAGGATGAGCAGAAGAAGCAGGATGTTTCGCAAGATCGTCATCAAATTTCCCCTTGGTCCGGTCAGGCTGGAATGGCCTTTTGACAAAAATGGACCCATCGTCCAAGAGGACCGGCCCAAAATCTTGATGTTTGAATCGTTGTCACGCCAGATGCGTTCACGGCGCCAGCTTCAGGTGTATGTTGGCCTGCCCGCGCAGGCTCCAGCAGTCGGTTCGAGGATTGTAGTTGCCGCCGAAGGTGATCACGCTTCCTGTGTTGGCGTTGCCGTCGTCGATCATTCTGTCCAGGGCGCAGCAGACGCGTTTGTCCGCCTGGGTTCCTCCCGGCAGATCCAACCAGACCGTCTGCCTCCCCAGTGCCGCGTTCCCCCCGAAGACAGTCCAGGGTTGTCCATATACCGACTCGCGGTCCGATGATTCGAGGATGCCGGTCACGTTGACGAGAAGATGCCAGAATGCTTTGAGTTCATCTCCGCTCAAATACCCTTTTTTTGGTTCGGTGCATTCCGCAGGGCTTGCCGGGGTCGCGTCAGGGCAGCCGTCTCCCGGAAAAGTTCCATAGCGATCATAATAGGTGTTTATGGCTCCGACGATCTTCGCATACTGGGCGGCGAGGCTCTTGACCCGCCCCTGGTCGATGAGCTCGCGGCCCTTGAAGACCATGCCGAGGATGAGGCCGATGATCACCAGCACGACGGCCAGTTCGATGAGGGTGAATCCGCTCGCTTGAGTCTTGCAGAACCGGTTTTTGGGCAAGGTGCAGGGTTTCATGAGCTCCTTCGGCGGGCTGGGCGCCCCGGACTGAACCCGGGGCGCCCAAAGTGTTTGAATGGCGTTAGGGCAGAACCTTGAGCAGCACGCTGGCTGTGCCTTCCTTGCTCCAGCAGTCCGCTCCAGCTTGGTAGCCATCGTTATCAGTGGACTGGGCGGCACCGCCAAATGTATCCTCAGGACTATCTTCGCCGGCACGGATGATACCGGTGTTGGGATTGCCATCATCGGCCACACGGTCCAGATCGCAGACAAGGCGCAAGTCAGCGGCCTCAACGTAGACCCAAGTCGCGTTGGCGTTGCCACCGACTCTCCACTCGTCACCGAGGGCGCTCTTGGTATCGGCGGTGGTCAGGATGCCCGAATTTTTGAGAAGAGCGAAAAAGGATTTAATTTCATTATCACCTTCAACAATGCCGTTATATTCAAAATCTTCATCAAGACAATCCGCAGGTTTGGAAGCAACACTTTCACATCCATCACCAGGATAAACCCCATAACGGTCCAGATAGATGTTCGTGCCGGCGACAACCTTGTTGTAGGCGGCGTTGGCGCTCTTGACCTTGGCGCTGGCGATGAGCTCGCGGCCCTTGAAGACCATGCCGAGGATGAGGCCGATGATCACCAGCACGATGGCCATTTCGATGAGGGTAAAACCCTGCTGTCCTTTCTTTTGCATTCAGATTCTCCTTTTTTGTTATTGGTTGGTCGATAATGTTTGAGTTTTTCCGGCACGTGCGCGGCTTTCGCTGCGCTGGCCGTGCCTGCGAGTCCCGAGGTGCAGTTCGAGAAAAAATGTCCGACCGACCTGTGTTACCATGTTGAACTTGGGACCGTTTCTCCCTGCGCGTCATGCGCGGCCAGGCGTTGGCGCCTGCGGAAGAGCGGGGTCCGGGGCCTCTTTGCGTCGCGAATCACGATGGGGTCGATGCATTCATTTCTGGTCGCCTTTTCACCTCCTCTGGGATGATTTTTCCCAGATCACGAATTTTTTGATCTTGCGGAAAGTCTTCCTGCAGGCGCATCCAGGTTTGACGGGCGGCCTCGTTTTTCTGCTGCCCGAGCAGCGCCAGCACCAGGTTGACACGGACCGTGGCGTCGGCCCGGTGATCCCGGGTCAGGTTGACGAACATTTCTTCGGCGCCGGCATGGTCGCCGCGTTTCAGGGCTACTGTCCCCGCCCATTTTCGATACAGGACACTGTCCTGCCCGGCTTCGCGCAAAAGTTGCTGCAGGAGGGGGGGCATGGCCTGCAGGTCGTCCCGAATCCAGGCCGAAGCCAGTTGCCGGTCAAGCTCCATGACTACACGGTTGCGGCGCGCCCTGCGCTGAAAGAGCTCCTCCAGTTCCTTTGATGGCTGGAGTTGCTGGGCTGTATCCGGCTCCGGGGCGGGCAGCGTTTTTTGCACCGGGGGAGCTTCGTCGCGCGCGTCCAGGGACGCCGTCAGCGTCTCCAGTTCTGCGAGGGGCGTGGGAGGCGATTCCTCTTCCCAGGGGATGATCTCCACAGCGCCGGCCTCCTCAATTATTCGCTCAGTCTGCTCAATAGGCAGCCAGAGCCGGACCTCCTTCTGGGCCCAGACCACCAGGCCGTAGCCTGTCATGCAGAACACGGACAGAATCAGGAGCAGGAAGACCACCCGCTTGGACATGTCGCGCCCCAGGGCCCGTCGTTGCTGCAGGGCCGGCCGGAAAGCCTCTCCTGTCGCCCCGCCGGCAGTGGCCTGCTGCAGGCTCTGGTAGATGAGACTCACTCAACCACCCTGATATGCATGACAACGACCAGTTCGCGGATCTGCTCCGCATCCTTGCGGTTGTTGAAGGCCCATCCCAGCCCGGGAATGTCGGCCAGTCCGGGCACGGCGCTGTCGGTTTTGCGGGCATCCTTGTAGATCAGTCCGCCGAGAATGACCGTGTCCCCGGAGTGGGCGCGCACACTGGTGTTGATGTTGCGCACGTCGACCACGGGCAGAGTGACGCCAGAGCCGTCGACAAAGGTCATCCCCTGACTGAGGTCGACCTTGCTGGTGATGGGGAAGACCTGCAGATCGATGCTGCCGTCGTTGGTGATGAAGGGGATGACGCCGAGCATGACGCCTTCGAAGGCCGAAGCCGTGGTCGTGCTGATGTTGACGACGTCGCTGTCCGTGCTTGTCTCCCGGGTGATCTCCTTGACGTAGTTTTTGGTTGTCCCCGATGTGACCAGCGCCGGCATGCCATGCCGGGTGCGCACATGCGGGTTGGAGACGACCCGCACTCCGCCGAAGGTCTGCAACGCGTTGACCGTGGCCTGGAAGATGGTGTCCACGGTGTTGCTGACCGTCGTCAGCGTCGGATCACCAAGGACGATGGCACTCAGCGCCGAGCCGGTGTTGCCTCGCGTGCCGAGACCCGTATCGGCGTTGGCACCGAGTCCGTAAGCATATCCCCGTCCGTCGTGGACGCGCTTCTGGACGAAGTTCCAGTCGATCCCGAGATCGAAACCGTCGCTCAGGGCCACTTCCAGGATCTGCGCGTCAATGATGACCTGGCGGCTGAGTTTTTCCCTCAATTGCGTGATCATGGCCGAGATGGTGCTCATGCGCCTGGGAGTGGTCTGTACGTATATGCTGCCGGAAATGGGGTTCAACGTGCTCGCGCCCTGCCGGCCATCGGTGCCACCGAGGATGGATTCGATATTCTTCTGCAGGCCCGCATAGAGCGATCCGTCTTCCATCGTGAACGACTGGGAGGAGGAGAGCTGAAAGGTGCCACTGAGGTTGGTGCCCGATCCTTCCCCGTCGGAGCTTCCGAAGATGTTTCCGCCGGACTGGGAGATGACCTGGGATTTGGCGTTCATGAATTCAAGGTTGAACGTCCTCTCCTCGAAGCGCTCCACTGTCAGCACGTTGTCCCTCACGCTCCAGTGCACGTCGTAGGCACCAAGCAGGGACCTGACCACATCCGAGGACAGGGCGTCCTGAAAGCTGATGGTGACGCGGTTGTCCAAGGAGATTTCCGGGTCGATCACCAGGTCGAGGCCGGCGTTGCGGACCACCACGAAGAGGACGTCGTTGAGTGGTTCATTGCGCACGGAGATGGAGATACGTGTCTCCTCCAGGGGGTTGTAGCTGGGTAATTCGGGCGCAAGGACTTGACGGTCCTGTACGGTGGAGGATTCAAATTCCCGGATGCCTTCATCGCGCGTATGCAGGAGCTCGCGCTGCTCCTGTGCCATGGCCTGGCGGAGTGCCTCGTAGTTTCTGGGGCCGTCCAGTCGTGAGCGGTCTTGATTGGGTGCGCAGGAGCAGAGCATTATCAGCAACGCTGTCGCCCAGAAAACGCCTGCATTTTTACGTTTTAATGTATGAGAGATTGTGCTGTATTGAGATGAATTCATTTTATTGTATTATTTATAACAAAAAATATTTTTTTAATTTTTTATTTCTATCATTATTATTACTTAAAAATTGGGATTACGTTCTTTTTGATAAGAGTATTCATTTTTCATTCCTTGATAAAATGATTATTTTGATTTTGAAATAAAGAAAAGAAAATCAGATACGTAAAAAATACGTAACTGAACTTGTGTTGCTTTTTATATGCGGGTAAAATTCGTAGATGCAGGCTCGGTTATGTTTTTCACAAAGGAATTTTGGTGGCGATTATATTTTGATGAAAGGTTGCAAAATGGTTCTGAAGCGCAGGTTTCCGAAAGTGGTCGCGCTGTAAGAGGAACTGGTCGGGTCAGTTCGTCGGCTTCGGGCTTGCGAATTGACGCAGGAGTTGCATGACCTGCCCGGGTTTCACTTCCAGAAGATTCAGTTCCGGGTCGAGGGTCGCACCGGCAGCTCGCTTATCCGTGCTGGCCTGTGGCCCACCTTGGGTGGGTTTCTCCAGTCGGACCTCGAGCGGCGGTGTCCAGACTACGAGCTCCGCCTTGTCGGGTGTCAGCAGGATAACTCCGTGGGCCGTTATGTCCTGCACGATGCGTCCATCGGGGAGAACTTCGCCCTTGCGCACAACGCGTCCATCGATCATGGCCACGGGCGTCTGGGTGTTGTGCAGGATCATGCCCAATCTGGTTTGGTCCCGCTGGCCTGCGCGGGTGCTCAGCAACGTCGGATCGACCAGCCTGACAGCGGGTTTTGAAGCCCTGCCAAGTGACCAGTTGGCGGCATCGAGCAGGCTGGTCATAGCCTCCGGTTCCGGCAGGCTGGCGGGTTGGATTTCTTGAACCTGGGGGCGCAGGGTGCCGGCCTGATTCACCGTGTCCATGATCGACCAGGCCGCAACCCCCGTGAGTGCGCAACAGACAAGAGCAAAGAGCGTCAGACGTCCTGTCAGCGAGAAGAGGTGTGGGTGCATGTCATTGTGCCGCTGTGTGTTTAAGGGTTAGGGTGAAGTAATTTGTGTCCATATCAAGCTGAAGCTCCTGGCGAACGATTTGAAAGCCCGATTGGCCCAGTCGTGACAGAAATTCGGAATACAGGGACCTGGCCTGACTGAGCCCAGCTTCAACGGTGCCCTCCAGGCCGATCATGGCTGTTTTGCCTTCATAATTGATTTCAATGGACTGGATGGTGCATGATTGCGGGCGCATCTGGCTGATCAGATTCCACAAGTCCGCAGGTGGTGTGGCGGAGCGAGCGTTTTTGAGTGTTTGCGCCATCGACACACCTCGTTCGATGGTTTTGCGGTCCTCATCTGAGAGCGTGTTAGCGGCTCCAAGTTCAGTCTGCACGGATTCCAGTTCGGTCTTTTCGAGCACCAGGCCCTGAAGCCTGGCTTCCATACGGTCGGCAAAGCCGTGTCCCCACCATCCGGCAGCGCCGGTCACCAGGGCGAGCGCCAGGGACGTAGCCCAGATCCATTTTTCCAGTGGCTGAAGCCGTGCTGCCAGGCGATCGGGGAGCGCCGTCAGCGAGGTTTTGCCGGTTGCCTGTCCGACCATGCCTGGAAGGGCCGAATACCAGGTGGTCTCGCCGCATTGCAGCGCCGTGACCGGCATGAATTCAAAGGATTCTGCAGCGGCAGGAGGAAGCAGAGGCCGCCTGCTCCAACCTTCTATCCAGATGTTGCGTTGTATCTCAAAACCGCCATCGCGGGCGGCCTGTTTCATGTCGGCCATTACCGCGTCGACACTGATCTGGAAATCGTCCCCATGGTCCTCGCTCAAGGTGTAGCGTCTGGACCACAGCAGCCCGCCGTTACGCCCGCACAGCAGTACAAGGCTTTTTGGAAGATGCAGGGTCAGGGTCGTCGTGGTGTCCTTGGGCTGGCAGTGCAGCAGTCCGAAGAGAAGAGTCACTGTGTCGTGCAGCAGAAATCCGGGCGCAGAGCCCGTAAACTGGGTCTTCAACCGATTGATATGCTGCGCAGGCATGAGCTGGTAAGTCAGCATGACCTGCCCGGGGGCGATGGCCTTGCGGACGAGCGGGTGCAATTCCATGTCCTGGGTCAATTCTCCGTTGCGGAGCAACGTGCGTTTGGCCAGCACATGAGCGTATTTCGGGGAAGCGGATTCGACGAGGACGGTTCCAGGTCCCGGAGCTGTAAAGAAATCAACTACCAGAATGTGCCAGTGCGGCAGGACTTCGTCGGGGGACATGAGCCGGGCGCGGTTCGAGGACAGCTCGAACCTGCCTTCGCTGCATTCGAGGGCAAAGGGGGAATAGCGGGGGACTTCGTGCATGACCGGGATCCAGGCTTCCTCACGACGCTCGGAATCACTGACCGTCGTGTGCAGCGCGGAATCAAGGCTCCATTCATCCTGGGCCTGCCTTTCGTCTGTAGGAGATGTCAGGGTGGTGTCCGCAGATGGCGCCGCCATTTCGTTAGCGTCGCTGTCCGTTTGGTTTTTGTCATCCCGTGCTTCGGTTGTGGCTTCAAGAACGAGTTTGTCTGCGGTCATAGGTGATCTCATCAGCGCTGATTGTGAGTCGGGGTGAGAAAGTGTCCCTGAAAATTGAGATTATAGCGCTCCGTGCGAGAGGAGAGGGGCTGCTTTTCGGCATTTTCTCCATCAAGTGGCGTGGACTGGGGAGCGTCGGCGCGGGCTACCCGCATGGAAAGGGGCTGAAACCAGTATTCGCCGGGCCTCGGCAGGGCATTGGACGCGATCAGAAGTGATTGGGCGACTTCTTCCCACGGCAGGTCCCGGGAGATGAACACCGGATAGGAATGCCAGCCTTCGGGTTCCAGCCGCACCCGTCGGCAGAGGCTTGCGATGTCGCGCCACATCTGGATTTGAGGAGCCTCCCGGCGCAGCCTGGCGATGCTTTGTTCCAGCGTGTCCAGCTCCTTGAGCACGACGGCGGTGCGGGCATGCGAGTGGGCGATGCGCCCGAAGGCCTGGACGAGGGCGATCGAGCCGACGGCCAGGGCCGAGAGGGTGAGAATTGTCATGGTCCAGCGCTGTCTGTTTGTCATTTTCTAGTTCCCTATGGCTGTCATGAGGTCGTAGACGGGCATCAGCAGTCCGATCATGATGATGGCAAAGAGGCCGCCGAGTACCATCATGATCAGTGGTTCCAGGGTCTTGGAGAGCACTTGGACGAGGCCGTTGAGCTTTTCGCGGTACAGGTCGGCGACATAGGTCGCCTGGCTGTCCAGACGGCCGGTCATCTCGCCGACGGAGAGCATCCTGATGGCGAAGGGGTCGAGGGCCTGGTGCTGTTTCAGGGCCTCGGAGAGCAGGTTGCCGGCCTGGAGCGAGTTTTGCGCTCCGAGCAGGCGTTTTTTATAGATTTCGTTGCCCGTCGCCTCCGTGATCATGGTCATGGCGCGCAGGACACTGATGCTCGTGCCGAGCATGATGCCAAGATATTCAGTCGCCCTGGCCACCAGGGAGGTGTGCACAATGCGTGATATGACAGGCGCGCGCAGGCTGAGGTAGCTCAGTGCGTAGCGCACCGCGTATACCTTGCGGCGTAGGATCGAGAGAAGGATGACGAGGACCGTGGCGAGGATGGCGACGATGCCGAACCATTCCTGGAACCAGTCTGACGCGGCGATGAGCATCCTGGTCGGCAGGGGGAGTTCGACGCCCAGGTCCTTGAACAGGCTTACCAACTGCGGCACGACATACCAGAGCCAGAAAACGACCGCCCCGAGGACGACCACGAGCAGGATGGCCGGATACGTCATGGCGCGTTTCGTGGCGCTCACGATCTCGTGCAAATGCAGGAGATGGTCCCCGCATTTCTTGAGCATCTGGTCGAGTCTGCCCGCCTCTTCGCCAATGGCGACCATGTGCTGCACCACGAAAGGAGCCAGGCGCGGGTGCTTGATAAGCGCCTCGGAGAATGTCTGGCCAGCCTGAATATCGGCGCGGATGCAGCGCAGCGCGGCCTTGAGGTGCCTGTTCGCGGCATATTCCTGGATCTTGTCGAGCCCATCCAGGACGGTTACTCCCGCGCCCAGGAGCATGCCCAGGTTATGATAGAATTCGGCCAGCTCCAGTCTGGAGAAGGAGCTAAGGCCGAGTTTGAAGAACTGCGCCAGCGTATTGACGGGCCCGGGCAGCGCCCTGACCTCAAGGGCGACGCCGCCGTCATGCTCGACATAGCGCACTGCCGCCGTGAGATCGGCGAGGGGCAGTTCGACGACGCCGGAGACGATCTGTCCGGTCTCCGAGAGCAGTTTGTAACGAAAGAGGTGCATGGCCACTTTCCCTTCAGTCCGACGTCGCCGAGGAATAGCGGGCCGCGCCTAGAACACGCTGCAACTCTTCGACGCTTGTCTCTGCGCTTGCCACCTTGCTTACGCCAATGTCGAACATGGTCGTGAACCCCTGCCTCAAGGCCAGTTCTTCGAGCTGGTACAAGGCCGCATCCTGTTCGATCATGACTCGCATTTCGTGGGTGATGGTCAGAATTTCATAAAGAAGGGTGCGGCCGCGATATCCTGTTCCGCCGCATGCCGGACAGCCCCTGGCCCTGTGCAGGGTCCGGACCCGTGTGCCCAGATAGGCCAGGTCACTGGCAGCGGGTTCGTATTCTTCCATGCAGTGCCTGCACAGCGATCGGGCCAGACGCTGGCTGACGACGGTGACCAGCGATTCGGCGATGGACAGGTTGTCCAGTTCGAGTCCCTTGAGCCGCGGAATGGATCCAAGAGCCGTGTTGCTGTGCAGGGTGGAGAGCACCATGTGACCTGTAGTGGCAGCGGTGATGGCAGTCTCGGCGGTCAGTTTGTCTCGCATTTCGCCGATGAGGATGATGTCGGGGTCATGCCGCAGGAAATATCGCATCGCGTTGGCGAAGTCATAGCCTGCTTCTTCGTTGACTTGCGTTTGCCTGGCCAGGGGCACGATATGTTCGATGGGATTTTCGACCGTCAGCACGTTTTTACCCAGCAGATCGAGCGACGAGAGTCCGGCGACCAGGGTCGTCGATTTGCCCGAGCCTGTCGGCCCCGTCAGCAGGATGATGCCAAAAGGTTCGCGAAATGCCGTGGCGAGCCGTTCCAGATCTTCTGGCAGAAAACCCAGAGCCTTGAGGCTCAGGCTGCCGCGTTCCATGTGCAGCAGGCGCAGGACTATGTTTTCGCCGTACGGCGTTACCAGCGAGGAGGCGCGGATGTTTATCGTGCGGTGCAGCAGCGTCACGCTCCAGCGACCGTCCTGAGGCAGGCGCTGCTCGGAGATGTCCATGCCGGCGGTGAGCTTGATGGTGGTCAGGGCGCGCTTGAGCGTCGGTGGAAAGAACCGTACGCTGCGCAGTACCCCGTCCACGCGGAATGCGACGTTGATGCCGTGCTCCATGGGGCGGATATGGATGTCCGAGGCGCGCTCCCTGATGGCCAGCAGAAGGAGGTATTCCACAAAGCGGTCCGGACGCGTGGTCATGGTGGTATCATCGGCCAGGATCCGCGCTTCACGGTCAAGCATGACCTCCACGGGGTTTTCCAGAAAGAAGAAGTACTCGTAAATGGCCGATACAATCTTTGTCTCCTCGGCCAGTACGAATTTTGGCCGTTTTCCCGTGAAGCGCAGGCAGGCCTGTTCCATGGCCGTATCGGGCAGGCTCGATGTAGCCATGGTCACGGCATGCGCATCTTCGCCAAGAGGGAAGATGCGCAGGTTGAGACATGTGCCACGGTTGAAGCGGGCCAGGAGAGCCTGATCCGGTGTCTCTTTTTCGAGGTCGACATGTTTGAGGCCAAGCTGGGCGCTCAAAGCTCGCGTGATGTCGAACTCGGAGACGATGCCTATGCCGCTGAGCACCTGCCCGAGCTTTTGACCCGTGACGTGCTGCTCTTGCAGGGAGTATTCGATATGCCTGTCGGAGATGAGGCCTTTTTCCTTGAGCAGGTCTCCCAGGCGAATGGATTGATTCATGATTTTGGGGTGTTGGGTTGTCGGAAATGGTGGAGCCAGAAGACAGTGCCAGGGTCCAGAGTGCCGGTGGCGGGCAGTCCAACGGCACGTTGAAACTGGCTGCAGGCATGCCAGGTGGCGCTGTTGAGGTGCCCGTCGGCGGATTTGTCAAGAAATCCCAAAGCGTTGAGGCGGCTCTGTGCCTCTTTTATCAGGCGCCCAGACTCGCCGGGCGCCGGGGTTTCAACCGGATATTCCGAACGCCAGATGATCAGCCACTGTGGCGGCGTCTGCGAAAGCTGCTGCCACGGCAGTGCGATCCAGGCTGGTGAAGACGTCACAGTACCCGGCAGCGTGTCGAGAAGGGCCACGGCGAGACCCGAAGGCAGATTCTGTCGCAGGGTTGACGCGTTCTTTTCGGCGATGGCCACCCTGATCCATGGTGTCAGGGACTCGGCTTGCTGCTCGCCAAGAAAACCCTCCAATTGCGCAAGAGCATTTGTCACTTCTTTGTGGTGAATGTTTTCTTCACCGTGGGAGGCCGCTTCGACGTCGCGAATCACGCTCTGTCGGAACACCCCCGCCGGGACCAGCTGCTTTACGGGCTCGCTCATGAAGGTGAAGGCACTCAGGCCGACCAGCGTCAGCACGATCAGCCCAATGATGTAAGGCAGGGGCGAACGTGCGGAGCGTGTGAACCCGTTCATTGCGGAAGCGCCGTCCAGTTCCTGGATGGCAAGGTACATGATGCGCGGGGAAATATGCTGCCTGTTGTAGGCGAGGCAGCCATAGAGCGCTCTCTCCATGATCAGTTTGGCCCGGCGCACGTTGCCGCGCGTGGCTCGCCAGAGCAGCCAGGCGGCCAGGCCCGCCAGACGTATCTGGGATCCGGCCTGGCTGAGTTTGAAATTCACGTACCCGATCAGCTCCGAGCGGGTGAACTGGGGCAGGACCTCGTAAATGGCGATGCGGCTCTTGAGCTGGCGCATGTCGTGTCGTCCGAGCCGTTGGTGGAGCTCGGGCTGGGCAAAGAGTATGACCTGGACGAGCTTGTGGCCTTCAAACTCGAAATTGCCGAGCATGCGGAGCGCTTCCAGGGAGTCATCGCCGAGGTTGTGGGCCTCGTCCACGGCGATGACCGCGGTCTGTCCTGCCGCGTGGGTCTTCAGAAAGAAATCGTGCAGGGTTTTTTGATAATCAAGCAGGGTGAAGTGCTGTTCGCAAGACAGCCCGAAGTCGCTCGAAATCGCCCGGAACAGCTCTTCCTTGGTGAACATGGTGTTGAAAATCCAGGCGAAGACGGCGTTCCTTTTTTCAAGGAGGCTGAAAAGCTGCAGGGAAAGGGAGGTCTTGCCAACGCCGACCTCCCCGATAAGGACCATGAACCCTTTGTGGGTCATGATTCCATGTTCAAGCTCGTCCAGAATGACGCGTGTGGCCTGGGTATGGTAGAATCCGCTGCGGCTCGTAGCCATGGAAAACGGATTTTTCGTGATGTTGAGTTGAGAGAAAGTGGCGTCACTCATTTTGTGTCGTGTAAAATATGCATTTATTATTAATGACTACAGCGTGTTGGTGTGTAAAAAGTGCGTCAGTGCGATTTTTGGGAAGCCTGAGAAATATTTCAAACATAGACCGGCGTTGCTGGGCGGGAAAGCATATTGAATGCGTAAATAATGCGTATCCGTAGAGTAGGCGTATGCGGATCAGTCACGGGTGTTTTCGGGATGCCGGACGGAAGATAGAAGCGGCCGACTCATCTGCCGCCATGTCTGGGAATCACTTTTTTGGCTTGGTCATGATCCCGCCCGGGCAATCACAAGGGTCGTGATGTCTATCTCTTTTCCGGCGGCGATGCTGTGATGGTACCATTTTTCGTCGATCATCGAATACCACAGGCTCCAGTTCAGGCTGGCATTGAGTACGTATGCAGTGCCGTCCGTCCCGGTCACGAGGAAGGTGTATCCATCAGCGGGCGTTACTTTTGTCCGGTTTCCGGCCGTGGCGTAGTATACGCCGTCATAAGCGGTCCCCCATTCAGCAGGGTCCAGCCCGACGTCGGTGAAGGCGTAGTCTCCCCAGCTTCTGGGATAGTAGCCTTTTTCGTCATGGAACTTCCGGACCAGGGCGATCATTGCCGTTGATATTTCGGCAAAGGTCGATCCGAGGCTGGTGAGGGGCGGGTCGTCCCCCGATCCGGAATGGCCCGAGAGGAGCCCATTGACAAAATCGAGGGTGGCGTAATCAATGATGTCGTCGAATGTATCGGGCGCGCCGCGTTTCTCGCGCAGGTGCCCCATGGCGATTGTATCGCCGAGATAATCGTTGCCCAGATCCGGGGCCCGGTTCTTGCCCAGGCTCGCCACCCAGAAGGCGACCTCCAGATCCCTGCCCTGGTCGGGCAGTCTGAGAGTCAACGGCGCATCGCCCTGTTTGTGGTACACAATAGGCCCGGCCACGCGATCCAGGCGGTGGACCATGGAATTTTCGAAGTGGTCCGCGTCTGGAAGCCGCCTGTGCGCAACCAGGTAGCCAAGGATCTCGTTTCTGGCATTGCGGACCGCCCGCTTCTCCTCGACCAGAAAGTCTTTTTTCTGGCTGGCGATGTAGCGCGGGGCGATGGTCATGATGGCCAGGCTGACGACGACGAGGAGCATGGCCAGTTCCACCAGCGAGAACCCGCTGCAGTCCGTGCGTTCGGCCTTGCGCATGTGTTGCTTACCTGCAGGCATGGTATATGAGCTGGTCACGGCTCATGAATTCGACGAGGTCGTCCCCGCGATTCGAAAGGTTGATGGTTGTGTTTTCGTCGATGATGCTCAGCCTGCGGTCGGGACCGGCTGAGGCGATAAGAAAAGCGATAGTCTGGTTCTTTTCATCCATCTGGTTTTCGGGCTCCAGCTTGATGGCGATCCCGCTCCCCCCCTGAGCGCAGATGTCTGTGTCCATGGCGAGATACGCATACGGGCTCCCCCAGGTGTCCTGTTCGGGCAATCCGACCTCGCCGAGGCTGGCGGGAAGCAGGACGCCCTGGTTGTTCTGGCGCGCAATGTCGACGAGGGCGTGACGCAGGGAGAGGAGGGCGTCCTTGTTTTCCTGCAGCTTCTCATGGCGGATGCTGCCGACCAGGGGCGGGACGAGCAGGGTCACGACAAGTCCCAGAATGACCAGGACTATGGCCGATTCGATCAGGGTGAAGCCGGTTTTTTTCATGGCGATGTGTTCACGAAGCGGAATCGTGCGTCGTTGATGATCACTTCCTGGGCTGGATGGCCCGTCCCTTGCGTCCATCCGAACATGACGCTGTCGAAGCGGTCGTGCCATTGTTTTGCAAACTGTACGGCATCCGTCGCGTACCTCGCGGCGTTCACGGTTTTGCCGGACAGTGACTTGCCAAGGTCGTCGCAGTCCGTGCAGTCGAACCACGCATGCACCGTGTAGTGGCCATTGCCGTCCGCGCGGTCAGCGCGAATGATCTCCACGCGAACAGGATAGGTGCGTGTGTTTCTGAATTCTATTTTCTCGTTCAGGAGAGTATAGTCCGGTACATCCGGGTCCGGTGCCCCAGGCTCCAGCTTGTGCTTGCAGTCGTCCTGTCCCCGAGCGAGATCCGTTTTGCCTTCATCGCTGCCCCAGTACAGGATGCCGAGGTGGTGGCATCCGTAGCTATTGCACTGCCCGGTGGGGTCGTTGTTGTCCTTGGTCGATGACAGGTCGATCTCCACCCCGATCTTGGGCGGCAGGACAAACGGAGCAACACCGTCGTCAAACCCTTTGTTTCTAAAGGATGTCGACGCGTAACCGATGGCCGGGCCGTATCCTCCGCACGAATCGGGCGAGTTGGTGTGGGCGCTGATGAGGGAGAATGTGAATCCGTCATCCACGGTGTTGCTGACGTTCGCCACGGAGAATTCGAAATATGCCCTGAATTCGCCGCCAAAGGAGCATTTTCCGTCGACGCAGACCTTGTCTTCGGTCGTGCCGGTATACCAGATGCAGCCATAGCTTCGCTTTTCGGGAAGACGCCGCGGGACGCCCAGGGTGATCGTCTGGGCCTCTTCGTCGACGATGGCACCTATTTCAGGATCGTTTGAGACCGTCGAATAATGCCCTGGCGAGGCGATATCTTCCATGACGATCTCGGTGTCGGCGACCTCTTCGACCTCGTCGACGGGCCGTCTGGTGGGGGAGCACATGAGCGTCCTGAGGTGTGGAAGGGTCACGTACTGCACGAGGTCGTCGCCCCTGATCGTTGCATTCGTCGTCACGCCAGGAAAAACTTCTGCCCGGAAATTTTGTCCGGAACTGGCGATGACGAAGGCTATGTCGGCGAACTGCCGATCTTTGGTAGCAATGAACGTGTTGGGTGTGGAATTCGTGGTGCAGATGTCGTGTTCGGGGTCTGTCACGAGGTTTGCGGCGGGGGCGTAGACAATGGGTTGTTTCCAAGGGTCAACGGGTTTTCCCAGGGTTTCGAGATCAAGCGGAAGTTGCCGGTTGTTGGCCATGGCGTAGCCGATGATCTCATCGCGCACGGCCGAAAGTGTCGCCCTGGCCTCGGACATTCTGTCGCGCTGCGAGGTGGCCAGCAGGCCCGGCAGGAGAAGCGTCGCCATGAGTCCGATGATGGCCAGGACGATGGCCATTTCAATGAGGGTGAATCCGGGGCGCCGTTTCATGGACCCACCGCGTGTCTGATCTGCGCCGACAGTTCATATGCCTTGATCACAAGGACCATGTCGTCGTGGCTGGCAGAAAAGTCTGGAGGGGAAGGCTGCGAGCCGGAAGCGAGTATTTCGGCCCATGGCCCGGTGTCGAGCTTGTCATAGGTCGCGTTGTCCGTCTTCCTGTTCCGGCCCAGGCTGACTAGCGCAAAGGCCACGCTGCCCTGCTCGCTGCCGTTGGCGGCAGAGAGAATGATCGTTGAATTGGTGTGGACGGTGGCGGCAGTCTGGCCGCGTGCTTCGTCACTGACGACGGCGTCCAGCTCGCACAGGATGGACCCGTCACTGTCGGCGCCGACAAGCCAGCGCAGTTCGTTTCCCCATGCGTCTTTTCCGACGGCAGCACTGCAGGCCTTGAAGTCCGTCTCCCTGGGATAGTGCTCGGTGACCAGTATCGCGCGCTGGAGACATTCTTTCATCTGGCGAAGCTGGGATTTGGTCTGTCCGGCCCGTCTGGCCTCGGCGAAGCTGCTCCAGGACAGCATGGCCATGCCGGCCACGAAGCCGACAACAACCAGAAGGATGGTGATCTCCACAAGAGTAAAGCCTTTTTCTTTACACTTCTTTGGGGGGCGCTGCCCTTGTGTCCCGAAAATCTTGGGCCGTTTCCTTGCGATGATGCCGGCTGTTTTGTGACAGCGATTCAAATCACGTTATCCTGTACAATTTCCGGGTTTATCGACAGCAATTCCTCGAAGGCTTCAACGACTTCCGGGTCAAAGGTCTTCCCCTTGTTGGCAATGAGTTCCTCCAGCGCGACGTCCCTGCCCAGCCCGGTTCTGTATGGCCGAAAGGAGGACATGGCCTCGAAGACGTCCGCCACTGCGATGATCCGGGCCTCAAGCATGATGTCCTTTTTTTTGAGGCCATTGGGGTAACCGCTGCCGTCGATGCGCTCGTGGTGCTGGAGCACGATATCTGAGACCGGTGAGCAAAAGGGGATGTCGTGGATGATCTGAAATCCAGTCAGGGGATGCTGCCTGATCATGGCCAATTCTGGCTCGGACAATCTCCCTGGTTTTGTGAGGATCTGTGACGGGATGGATATCTTGCCGATATCGTGCAATTTGGCCGCGATCTCAAGACCCAGCATGCGTTCGGGGGCAAGGCCGAGAATTTTGCCGATCTCCCTTGATAGCCGGGCGACCCTCGCCTGGTGTCCGGCGGTGTAGGGGTCGCGAATTTCGGTCATGCGGGCCAGGGCTTCAACTGTTTTTTCCATGGTCTGTTCAAGGATGAACATGCGCTCGGCCAGCAGAGCCTCCTTTTCCTTGTGGTCGGTATCGTCGCGCATTATGCCGATCATTTTCCAGGTTCTGTCCTGGTCCCGAAAGACGTCGAGAACCTGTGTGATCCATCGTTCCGTTCCGTCTGGCAGGGATATCCGGTGCGAGAATTCCTGGAGCTGGCCCGTGTTTTTGCAGTTATGAATGCTGTCTTCAAGCACCTGTCTGTCCTCCGGGGAGACGGTGCCGAAGAACTGGTGGATATCTCTGTTGGGACATTGGGGAGCAAAATGCATGATCCTTTCGAATCCGGCATTCCAGGTGAATGTGCCGTCGAGGATATCCCACTCCCATCTGCCCAGGGTCTCGGACCGGACCAATAGGGCTCTCTTGGTCTGGCGCAGGCGGATCTGGCTCAGGTATTGGCTGAGGACGTCAAGGAGTGTTTTGCTGTCGACGGGTTTGGTCAGGTAGCGCTGTATCTGACCGGAATTTACGGCCTCGATGACCCTTTCCTTACTCGTATGTCCCGACAGGACGAGACGGATGATTTCAGGGTAGAGCCTGTGTACATTGTAGAGAAATTCCGAACCGGACATGGATGGCATCTGTTCGTCGGCGACGACGATGTCGACGCTTGTTGAAGCGAGTATCTCCAATCCTTTTTCGGCCGATGTTGCAAAGAGTCTGCGGAAGCGGGCCTGATGCAGTGCCAGCCTGAGAGAGTCAAGCACTGACGGTTCGTCATCGACGAACAGGACGCACTGGTCCCTCTTGACGGCCTGCCCATCTGCTGTCCCCCTTTCCACGTGATTTTTCGGGTCAAAGAAGGAGGAAAGGAGGGGGCTTGCTGTACGAGTTGGTTTGATCATGCTCGCCTCGTGCATTTACTGCTGCCAGCTGTCTGGTTTTGACTGGATCAAATTGGATCGTGACGAATGCAGGAGGGCGGGGCAGAGATGTGATGGCGAAGACTGACGCTGGTTCTGAAGAGTCTGTTCAGGCGCAACCGGCATGGAGCGCCGATATGAGACTGAATCTCTTGAACGCAGTAGGAACAAGGGGTAGTGCATTGAGTCCAAGAGGGAGTTCATTGATTTATCTCCTGCTGGAAAATATTATTCAGTCAATATTTACGTACTATCGAGTAACCATGCCTCAATATTTTGCGATGGTATATGGCTTAAAGTTCGGTATTAATGCGTAAAATATTCGCGAGTAGTGGTGTTTTATACGAACTATGTTTGAAGGTGTGCGCGAAAACTTTTTTTGCGGAACTCGCAATTCTTTATTTCCCAAAAGAGCGCTGAGGATGACGCCAAAGTTACAAATCGCAGGAAAAGCGTATGTTGTTTCCGATGTTGCTACAAAAGAAGAGAAAGAACCTGGATGTCTCGTGAGAACGTGTGCTCAGCGTGAGGATGCAGGTCATCTATGGCTGTCACGCAAAACCTGTCTTGTGTTTGGAATCCATTCTCTGAGTTGTCTGAAAAGGCATGGCAAACTCCGTTGAAAAGATTGCAGATATTTAGCAGTGACGCCATAAAATTTTTTTATCTATCTATAAATGGAATTGTTTCATGCAAATTTATGCGTGTTACATTATCTCGACATTCTGATTTCCATAATTCATAAATTTTACTGAACTTAGTATGTTTGTCTTCTTGATTTTTTATTTTTAATAATTTTTTCGTTTGCGAAATTTCGTGATCTATCATGTTGGCAGAATAAATAATTTTTTGAACTAAATCATGCTCTTTTTCTGTACACATATTTATGTGATGAAATTTAACATAATTTATTTGCGAATCATTAAATCCCCATAATTTCATGAGATAGGCGCCTACCTCGGCGTGAGTGACTTTTAGAATTTTTCTTTCAGCTTCATAAACCGCGCAGTTCTCGTTGTGGACCGTGTCCATAATTTTTTTGAATTCTTTAGGCATAATGAAGGAGAGTACTATCTTGCCAATATCATGAAGCATTCCTGCCATGGCGCAGTCGTCTCGGTTTTTTGCTGGAAGATTTTCTTTAGTGGCGATAAGTCGGGCAAATCCGGAAACTCTGAGGCAGTGCTGCCAAAGCTTTGATACGCAAAAAACAGGTAGAATATTGTGATCAAAAGAAGAGAAAAGATGTGTTGATAATACAAGAGTGCGCAATGTCTGTGCGCCAAGAATGTTTACTGCCTGATCCAGGCTTGTGATGTTATTTCCAAGTCCGAAAAAAGCGCAGTTTGTTACCCGCAGCACCGTAGCGGTGAGTGCCATGTCTTTTCGTAGTATATGGCAGACATTTTCCAAGGATGTATTGTTGTCTTGAAGAGAAGTTGTAAGATCCCTGTACGCATTCGGGAGTGCAGGCAAACTCTGCAGGTTGGATATGATCTCTTTCATTCTTTCGTTCTCAAAAGAGTCGTCCGGGATCAGCGCATTTTGGATCGTCGCTACCAACTTCTCCGTAGGACAGGGCTTGCTCAAGTAGTGGTGCGTCAGGGAAATGTTTTTCAACACACAATCCTGCTCGGCGTAGCCTGAGAGAACAATTCTTCTCATCGAGGGGTATTCGTGATGCGCCACTGTGAGCAAACGGGCCCCATCAATGCCCGGCATGCGCATGTCGGTGACGAGCAGGTCGAATCGCGACTGCCGCAGGAGGTCCAGCGCCTTCTTTCCTCCCAAGGCGAAAACCATGTCCCACTCGTCGCTCATGGCGCGCAGACTGAGGCGCAGGCTGTTCAGGACATTTTTTACGTCGTCCACGAAAAGGATTTTTTTCAAAGCGCTTCTCCTGTTCGTCCTCAGTTCCCATGTAACTAAAATTTATTGGGAATTTCGATGACGAAGGCTGACCCTTCCCCCTCTTTTGATTCCAGGGTGATTTTTCCGTCATGCTTGTTCACGATGGTGTCGTAGACTATGGCGAGTCCCTGGCCTGTTCCCTTGCCGATAGTTTTTGTTGTGTAGAAAAGGTTGAATACTTTTTCCTGAAGATGTTCTGGTATCCCCGTTCCTGTGTCCTCGATCCGAATCTGAATGCAATTGAACGATTTTCGAGTGGTGATGGCGATTGTTCCTATTTTCGGCGTATCCTTTACCTTCTCCTCGATGGAGTGCGCCGCATTTACAATTATATTCAAAAAACATTGGCTGATTTCTCCAGGACTGCACATAACAAGATCCATATCGTGATCCAGATCCTGTTTCACTTTTGCTACATATTTCCATTCACTCTGTGAGATGGTCAAAGCGTTTTGAAGTAGTTCATTGATGTCGCACATCCTTTTTTCTTCGGCGCGATAATAAGAAAATTTGTTCATGGCTTTAACGATGGATGATATCTTGTCTATTCCAGTTTCAATTCTTTTGAACGTGGCAGGAAGTTCTTGTTGGATGAATTGGATGTCATTGTCTTGCAATATTCTATGAAGCGTCTCTAAGGAGCCTTGGGACGGTGTTGCGCATAATTTCTCGACCGTGTTGAGAAGGATTGAAAGTTCGTTGAACGCCTCGCGCAGAAAAGTCGCCGAGTCACTGACATATTGCGTAGGAGTATTGATTTCATGAGCGATCCCCGCTGCCATTTGGCCAATGGCCTCCATTTTCGCCGCTTGGGCGAGATGGGCCTCCATGGTTCTCAGGTCAGTGATATCCTCTCCCAGAATGAGATAGCCAGTCAGGCTTTGCTGATCGTCAAGAAGGGGACTGAGCGCAAGCGTGAGTACCGCATTCTGACCGTCAGGGGTGGTGTACCCGACGTTTGTGGCGCGTACGGGACTCATGTTCAAGATACATTGCGCCACGTTAGCGCGAACGATTTCCCAATCCCAGGTCAAAGCAAGGCCTTGAAATCTTTCTCCGAGGGCATTTCGACTGTGGATTTCGAAGGCTTTTTGCGCAGCTTCGTTCCAGACCGTGACCCTGTCGTGTTCGTCCACAGCGATAAGAATGCCGGAGATCGAGTTTCGGAGAGTTTCCAGTTCCTGGATGATCTGGGTCCTCGCCCCGATTTCCTCGTTGAGATTATGGTTGGCCCTTGCCAACTCAAGCGTCCGCTGTTCGATGCGTTCTTCCATGACGTCGTATGCTTCCTGAGCTACATTCCGGGCCGCTATGAGTCTTTGTTCATGCAATTTTCTGACCCTCGCGTTGGTCAGTAGTTCGGCGAAGACCACAAGCAGTTTGAGTTCATTATCGGTCCAGGCCTTTTCCCGACTGATGGACGCCAAGCCTACGAACCCGTAGCAGGCCATGCCATTGTAAAGAGGTACTGCGATGAGCGATTTGGTCCCAAGCCTCCCGAAGATTCTCCGCAGTGGAGCGCTTTGGGGCAGGGCTTCGACGCTGGGAATGCTGAAATTTTTACGGGCGCGATGCGCTTCGACGAGCCCTGGGACCAGGCTGGTGGGAGTGCTCTGCAGCCTGTTCTTCATCGAGGGAATGCCTGAGGTGCGCCATTCTTGAGCGACCGATATGGTTTCCATGCAATAGTCGTAAAGAAAAAGGGAGGCTCGATCCATCTCGCAGTAGCTGGCGACAAGGCCCAATGCATCCTCGATGCCATGGTCGAGATCGTCTATGTCCTTGTTGAAGAAGTTGATGGCGAGTTCAAGGATGGCCGTCTGAAACGCGGCCGTTTTCATGGCCAATTCTTCGGCGAGCTTGGCCTGGGTGGTTTCCATGGTCAGGCCGATGATTCCTTCGACACATCCATCAAGACCCATGACCGACACCATGCGTCTGGCAAAAAATCTACTCTCATCACCCTCGCCGAGTTGCATTTCCGTCTCCACGGCCCTGCGTTCCCCCTCAAAGAGGGGACGCTCAGCTTCATCTAGAAATTCGGCCATTTCTGCAGGAAAGAGATCCCAGGCGGTTTTGCCCATGAGTTCGTCGTGCGAAAGACCGAAAAATTGGCAGGAGGCTGAGTTCGCCATGATATACCGGCCTTCGTTATCTTTGCGCCACGCGAGTCCTGGGAGTGAATTGAAGAGAACATTGAAATCATCAACGTGCTTGTGGATCTTTTCCGACGCCTGTCGCTGTTCATCCAGGCGCACTTTGAGCAGCATGCGCTCAGTCTTGCCGCGCGCCAGGAGGGCGAAGGCTCCGAGGAGCATGGTGCCGATGGACGCCACGGCCACGGCGGAAAAAAGCTCCGCAACGCGAAGAGATTGAGGTATTGGCGCCAGTGAAAGTAGTGAAAATGGGGAGTCGGGGAGATCTATCTTCATGGCCAGGCTTTTTTCCGGCCAGTCGGCAGGGATGGCGCCAAGGGATCGCGGCGTTGGGATGACGGTGGGGGTATGGTGGACACTTTTCAGTGCCTCCGAAAGAGGGGTAATGGTGCCGCACGTGCATGAAACGACTTTTTCTTTGTCAACGATGACGTGAAAGCGCTGCCTGGAAGTGTTTTCCACGCTCGAAAGTTCGGACTGGATGTTTTGAATCGGAACCCTCGCCAAGAGGGTTCCGATTCTTTGTCTGTTCCTTTCAACAGGTTGCGAAATGACAAAAAAAGGCGCTGCAGGTTTGTCGTCGATCAGGAAGATTGTTTTTGGCCGTTCTTCACAGGGACAGCCTGGAGTCGTCCATGCGGCGGATTGAAATGCGTCACGCTCTTTCTCCTGGCGCGTATTTTTCTGTACGACCATGTTGCCGTCCCGGTCTTTCAATGCCAAGGCGTCAATGACCCTTTTTTTGGCATCGCCGCCAGCATCCAGGACATTCGAAAAGAGCGTTTTTACCTCGGAGCCTGTCCTACCCATGCCAGACGCCGCGACTGTCGCGGGACTCTCGCCAAGGTAGTCGCGGATTTGACTGCCAAGAGCCAGAATGGCCAGTTTATGCTGGCTTTCGAACAAGTTGGAGCTGACCGTGCTGGCAGCAAAATGCGTATCGTGGACAAAGTTGTTCTGGGCGAGAGTTCTTCTTTCTTCTTCAGTGACCAGGATGCGCCACAGGATTGCGCAGATGGTCGTCACAATGAGCGCCACGACAGCGGCGGCATGCACTTTACGCCTCAATTGCGGGCTCAGGATGAGTTCGAGCAGTTTTTTATGGTTCAAGGAAGACTCTCATCTGCGGGGTCGTTATGGTTTTACGGTGCGTACAGGCGAGGGGCCGGCCGCTATTGTCTCGAAATGATCTGGCGCATCCGAAAACGTCGATGCGCGAGATGTTGCGTGATCCGGGAACTACACCGGCCCCTGCTGGTAGAGCTGCCTTGATGAATCGCGTCAGGTGCAGACACGGTCCCGTCCCAGCCGTTTGGCGCGATAGAGAGCCTTGTCGACACGCTCCAGAAGCGATTGATAGGATTCGTTCTGCTCGTATTGCGTGACTCCAACGCTGACGGTGACCGGCGCTCCATTTCCAAGAAAATCGTTTTCCCGCATGGCCTGGCAGATGCGGTCTCCCAGCAGTTCGGCGTCCTTGACGCCTGTCATGGGCAGAATGACCATGAACTCCTCCCCGCCGGTGCGACAAGGCATGTCCTCCTTGCGGCAGAAGGAACGCAGGATTTTGGCGAAGCCTTGCAGCACCACGTCACCCGCGTTGTGGCCGTAGACGTCGTTGACGAATTTGAAGTGGTCCATGTCGGCCATCATGAGGCTAAGCGGCTGGTCGTGACGCATGGACAGTGACAGCGCTTCGCGTATTCGGAGCATGAAGTAGCGCCTGTTGCCCAGACTCGTCAGTTCGTCGGTCAGGCTCAGTTGCTTGAGCTTGGCCTCACTGACGGCCAGTTTCCTGTTTTTTTCAGCCAACTCGAGTTCGATCCGTTTCTGCTCGGTGATGTCGACAATGGTCCCGACGAGACCTCGCACTCCGGTTCCCTCGCGGCGAAAAGCATGGTTCCAGTGCAGGCATTGGCGGGTCTGTCCGTCGGGCATGCTGAAGGTCACCTCGCGATGCGATCTGTCAAACTCTTTGACAAGCCGTTTTTCTTCGGCCTCGAAGTCGACATTGTCCGCTTTTGGGAAGTGGCCCAGTTCCGCGCCCGTCTTGCCGACGATTTTTGCTCGTCGCATTCCGAAAAAACGCTCGTAGGCACAGTTGACCGACACGAACCTGGCGTCCGCGGATTTGATGAAGATCGGGTACGGGAACGCATCTATCATTTCATCCAGAAAAGACACCTGGTCGGCCAACGCCTGTCTGGTCATCCTTTCGTCATGTTGGTCTGTCATGATGCCTGACATGCGAAGCGGTCTTTTCATCCTGTCGCGGTCGGTGATTTTGCCGCAGAGACGCATCCAGCGCCAAGCGCCGTTCTGGTGCCGCAAGCGGACGTCGCAGGTGAAGTGCGATGTCAGTCCATGGAAATGTCTTCGCAGTGCGTTTGAAAAGACTCGGCGATCCTCGGGGTTGATCAGACGTTGCGCGTCATTGATCCTGAGCCGCGTTGGCTGAGGGTCACTGTGGCCGAGCAGGCCCATCCAGGTTTCGTTGACCATTACCTCCCCGTTTTTGACGCTCATGTCCCATGTACCGGAGTCGGTGCCGCGGATAATCATCTCCAGGCGTTGCCGCAGTTCGCGCTCGGATGCTACGAGCCTGTGGTGTTCGAGTCCGTCATGCACGGAGTTGGCGATGTCCTGCAGGGAGCACGGTTTGACCAGAAAGCGGAAGAGATTTCCTTCGTTGACGGCCTTGCTGGCGGCTGTGACGTCGGCGTGTCCCGTGAGCATGATTCTCGTGGTGTCCGGGTCGAGGTCCTTGACGCGCGAGAGAAAGGTGATGCCATCCATGCCTGGCATCTTGAAGTCGGACACGATAACGGCGTATCGAGTGCCGGCCTCCATGGCCGGAATGATCTCGCGCGGATCCGTCGCCGTGGCGATGGAAAATTTTGAATGAAGGTTCATTCGTATGGAATCCAGGACGGCCTGGTCGTCATCAACAAAAAGGGTTGTACAGGTCATTGGGGTTAACCTTCCAGGATTCCGCTTTGAAACAAGTCTTGCCTGGGGGATTGTTGCATTCGGTCGATGGTGTCGATCGGGGTTGCTGCGGATAAATGTTTCAGTGCCATCTCATTCTTCAGGGCGATGGCGCCAATTGACAGCAAAATCTCTTATTGTCTGCGTTGAAACAAAACGTACTTGAGCAATCGCAAGCCCCCTGCCTCCGGATTATTCTCGTAGCGCGAGAACATGAACCGGTTCGACGACGGACTGGTTTTTTGCGATCTCAATAAGCCTTAAGACGGTCGACTCGCTCAATTCCGCTCCCTTGGCCAGGAGGAGCAGTCCATCCATGGTCTCGACGTGTCTGTCCAGGATCATGGATGGCTTCAATTGACGTATGGACATGGATTTGCGGCTGTACTCCGGTCCAGAATAGACAGCGTTCTTGAGGGCGTCCACGAATTCAGGAGGATGTGGGGGGGCGGTCGCGTAGAGTGTCCTGAAAATTTCACCGGGAATGAGGCCCTTGCATCTGTGCCTGTCATATTCAAGGGCGATGTTCAGAATTCTCGCCTCGGGCGTCATCGTGACGGAATGCGGCGCGTGCTGCATGCCGATGATCTGCGCCACGGTTTCAAGCCGGGGAATTCTTTCGATGAGCATGGCCCCGATGCGTGGATGGTCATGAAAGAGGGCGGTCTCTCCCGGTGTCAGATCTTTTCCCTTGTTGATCTTTTCGATGATCTCACTGCGAAGGCCAAGGCAGCCCAAATGGGAGAGCATGGTCGCCAGGTCCAGTTCCAGCGGTGCTGCAACACGCAGCAGCTTGGCCATGGGCACGACGATCTTGCGGATCCTCTGGGTCCGTTCGAAGGCCTGTGGGTTTGCCAGGCCCAGAGCCTCGGACAGAACACGGATCGTGCCGCGCAGGGTACTTTGCAACACTTCGCGTTCGGCTGCATTTTTGCCGTACAGCTGTCCGCCTGCCTCGATGGCTCCTCTGAGATCTTTGAGGGCGCAGGGCTTTTGCAGGAATCGGAATATCTGCCCCTGGTTGACGGCTCTGCCGGCCATCTCCGCGTTGGCCTCGCCTGTGAGCAGGATGCGCACCGTGGCCGGTGCGAGATTCCTGACCTGTGAGAGAAAAGTGATGCCATCCATGCCAGGCATCTTGAAGTCAGAGACGACGACGGCGAAGCTGTTACCGTTGCGGATTATGTCCAGGGCTTCACCTGGATCCGTTGTGGCCGAGATGGAGAACGAGTCGCGCAGGTTGAATTTAAGGGCCTTGAGCGCCTTGTCCTCGTCATCTACGAGCAGGACGCGCAAAGCAGCATGATCCGGTGGTTTTTCCATCGTACAGTATCTTTTGCCGGTGAGTACGGAGCGTCCTTAAAGAATCGGGAGTTTTATGTTGACGGAAGTGATTGCGCAGGTGAGATGCTCGTAAGTCCTGTGTTCGTAGACTTTTCCGCCCAGTTCGCCAAGGATGAGGCGTATTGAGTGCGATGACAGCCAGCTTGTCATCCTCAGGTTTTCCAGAGCGCTGCCCTCGCACATGACCTGGTCCTCAATATCGCTCGTCTGGAACTCGCCTGTGATTTCGATGTCTATTTCCTTGTCCATCGTGAAGCTCAGCTTGATCTGTGAATATTTTTTTGCGTTCTCGATTGCTTCACGTATGGCGGTGTCGATGACGATGGTAAAAAGAATTGAGTCGCACAGCAGAAAAAAATCAAAAATCACGCCATGCTTGAGGTCATTGAATTCTGTTTTTATATTTAGACGCTTGCTTTCGATTTTTTCTTTGTGTCGCGAGTTGATAGTTTCAACTATTTTGATAAGATCAACATTGTCTCTCATCTTTTTATATGTTTTGTTTTCTATCATAGATACAATGTTTAATATGTCTTTTTCGTTCACAGATGCATTATAAATCTTGCAAGCGTCATTTATGCTGTCCAGCAAGTCGATTTTGTTGCAAGGTTTTTGTACAAGTCTATATATGATATCGTTGTTGAATGCGTATAGTGACGTTTTCAAATCTGCATGACCTGTAATCAGTATACGTATTGATTCAGGCGTTATTCTTTTAGCAAATTTGAGAAATTCAATTCCATCCATTTCGTTCATGCGCATGTCGGAAAGAATGACAGCATATGGCTTATCGAGTCGCAGTTTGGTCAATGCTTTTATTGGATTTGAAGCGATGGATATTTCGAATTCATCCTTGTAGCATTTTGAGAAGGATTCAAGAAGTCGCTTTTCATCGTCAACAAGCAGGACTCGTTTGTTCATTGCAGTACTCCTTGGATATTTTTCTGGCACAATATGCGCCACTCATTGATCAACTGTCGATGACGCTCGGAGAAGTTTTCGAGGAAATCAAGAGTGTGCCGTTTGAAGCGATCTTTGATATGAACGAGATCGTGGTCCAGGCAGTCCGCGACGAAGAGGACCATCTGAGGGGTGACGGCCTGGGAATCCATGACACTCTCGTCATGATGGGAGCGCAGAATGCTGACCTGATCATGGCTGAAGCCCCAGCGGGCCAGAAGGTAGGCGCCGACTTCGGCATGGGAGGAGCCCAGGATGCATTTTTCGGCGACGTCGAGGCTGCACTTTTCCTCTCGGACCATGGCAATGGCTTTTGAAAATTGATGTTTCATCTTCGAGGCAAAGATAAACTTCCCTATGTCGTGGAACATGGAGGCGACGACACAGTCGCTGCAATTCGTCTCGGTCAGGTCGGAACTGGCCGCTATGAGTTTGCTGAGACTCGCCACGCGCAGGCTGTGCTCCCAGAGCATCTTGAGGGAAATTTCGGATTCGTCAAACTCCTTGAATTTTTCAAAGATTTGCGACGATTTGACGATGTTGAGCAGGGTCTGAGGGCCGAGCAATTGTACAGCGTGGTCGATGTCCCTGACCTGTTTGGGGAAGTTAAAGAATGTGCAGTTGATGATGCGGACGATGTTTGCGGTCAGTGCGACGTCCTGGGCGATGATCTCGCTGATGGCCCGAGAGGTGGTGTTCTGGTTTTCCAGTTCTGCGATGAGTTGCTCGTATACGACCATGCTCGCTGGGATTGTCTCAATTTCCGCAATGACGCTTTTGATTTCCGGGTTCAGGATGATGTCGTTGGTACGCAGCGTGTTGCGGATCGCCTCGATGAGGTCCTGGGTCTTGCATGGCTTGCTCAAGTATTCATTTGCCAACTGGATGTTCTTGATGACGGTTTCTTTGTCCGAGTACCCCGAGAGGATGATCTTGCCGACATCGGGTTTGCGTTTCTGTATTTTCCTGAGGACGTGGGTTCCGTCCATGTTTGGCATGCGCATGTCTGTGACAACCACGTCAGGCAAGAACGTCTCGAAAATGTCCAGTCCTTCGGCACCGCTGGCCGCGAAGCTCATGTCCCATTCGTTTCGCATGGAGCGTAAGCTTAGGCGCAGACTGTCCAGTATATTTCTGTGATCGTCGATAAACAGGATCTTTGCTTTCATTTCATGCGACTCTTGAATGTATTCATTGCTCTGCGTTGCTGCTCTGGTTGTTGTCACATGCGCCGGATCAAACTTCGGCGAGCCGCCGTGTTCGCGTTAGTCCGGACAGTGTCTGAATTCCATCGTTGTACCCCCATATTATCTGATAACCGCCAGAAAACGATGGATATTATTACGTAAAAAATACCTAATTCGCGATCCTGTACTGGTGAAATTCATAAATAATGGTAAGTGCCGATTTTGCAGCTTGTGTTTTCGGAATTCTTGGGGGGATGAGGGAGTCCGATTCATGCGCATGCAGGGTTTTGGCGTTTTAAAAGGTGATTTCAAATTTGTGGGAAAAGAATTTTAGAAGGCTCCATTTAGCACTCAATACCCAAAAATCGTCTAGAAAAGGATGATTATCGTCATGATTTTGCAATGAAATACAAGATTTGTTTGCAAAGAGGATTTATTGAAGATTTTCTTTTAAAATTGCAAGAATAAAGAATGTATGACATGCGTTTGTGTGATTTTTATGGCAAACTACGTGTAATACACTGTAAATGATAATTTTTATCGATTTGTCATTTTTTGTAGTGCACAAATCTACATGCACCGCAATATCTACAAGATAAGAACACCTGTAGACGTCACCGAAAAAAATTGCGAGAGGCATCGCGTTATTCCCGCTAAAACGTGCTCGACGCGGCGGGTGAAATTTTTTGGGCTCTGTGCTGGATCCCATGCTTTTTAAGAGATTCGAACATCACTGTGCCCTTTTCGGGGGAATGCCGATCTTGCAGTGAATTCCCGTTTGGCGTTCGAAATATTTGCCAGGACGATTGGAGGCAATTCTGTGACCGACAAGATACTCATAGTTGACGATGACCCGCATATACTCGAAGGGATGCGGGCCGTGCTTATCAATTCTTTTCAAGTGCGCACGGCCCACGGGCCTGAACAGGGCCTTCAGGATTTGCGATCGAGCGGGCCTTACGCCGTCGTGGTCTCCGATCTGAAAATGCCCGGCATGAGCGGAATCGACTTTTTAGCCAGGGTGAGGGAAGTGTCCCAGCAAACGGTGAGAGTCATGCTGACCGGATATGCCGATGTGGAAACCGCGGTCGCGGCGGTCAACAGGGGAGAGGTCTTTCGCTTTCATACCAAGCCCTGTCCCACGGATGTGCTGCGTCAGACGCTCTCTGACGCGTTATCCAAGTTCAGAACCGAGAGCCTCATGCACCAGGATTCGCTGCAGGCCGCGGCGGCGAAGCGAGCCCAGCCCGCAGAAGACCCGATGCCCGGAGTGTCCGTCCCCGTACCGGGGATGCCGCTCATGGCGCTGTTGACGGGAAAGGAGTTGCGGGTGGCGGACCTGATCCGGATGGACGCTTCGTCCAAGGAGATCGCCAAGGTCATGAACATTTCCCCCCGGACCGTGGAGGCCCACCGGGAGAACATCCGCAAGAAACTTGGGCTGGCCAATGTGAAGATCAATCTGCAGAGTTATCTGAAGTCGATCATGTGACGTTGCTGGCGACGGTTGTCACGCAATGGGATGGCGTGCCTGGATTCATGCGTTCACGAAGGCTCTGCATGAGCATGTCCGTGCGCGTCAGCGTAAGCGGTACCGACCGCCTCTCTCTCTTTGGGTTCACACCATGGGCGTGCATCCGTAGCGCCGCAATTCCTGTCTGAGTTCCTCGTTTTTCGACCGCTGCCATTCGATTTCCTTCTTCAGCCTTTCGATGGCGGAGTCCTCGCTTTCCTCGTCGCATCGTTTCATGCATTCCTCGCCGCCGCCTACAAAGGTCTCCTTCCAGAAGAGGAGGCGCCCGATCGTCACCCCGTATTCATGGCTCAGAGCTTCGAGGCTTTCACCTCCGAGTATCCGCAAGGCGGCCTCGGTTTTGTGTTTTGTCTGATATGATTTGGCTTTTTTTCGGCCCAAAGTGTCGGTTTCCAGTGGGGCATAAAGGACTTTGGAAGACGCGCGATTCTTTTTCCAGTCCGTTTTTTCGATTGTCATGAATCATACCTCCTTACTGCCTGTGCTGTTGGTGAATGGTGTCGGGGCCAGAGCCGGGGGCAGGGCACGCTGAACTCAAAAAAAGGAACCGTGAGGCCCGTTGCGCGATGTCCTGCGCAGGCCATGCAATGTCCGCCGATGTCATCCTGTCGCCACCAGGAGCATGGCCCGCTTCTTGGCCGCCCACATGGGCTCGAATTCGTCCCTTGGGATGGCCTTGACGCCAAAGAGCGGGTCCATGACCCAGATCGTTGCACGTGATACGGCAAAGACCGTCACGAAATGGCTGAATTTCGGGACAAAACGTTCGGTCACGTATTCGAAGAATCGCCCGTAGAGGGGGATCTTGCGCATGAAGTTGAACATGTAATGGTTATATTCCATTTCAAGGGGCACGATGATGGGCCGCCCGTTCATGATCTGCAGTTCCAGAAATTCCGTGCCGCCTGTCAGCGCATAGGCCAGTTTGTTCCGGCCCGTGGCGATGTCCTTGAGTTCGCCGACCCTGTAGCCGGTCTTCGTGTTTTCCGGCGGCGAGCGCCTAAGCAGCTCGGCCTGGCTGACCGGGTCGTCCCAGTAGGCCAGGACGCTGACCAGGCAGGCCAGGCCGCAGGAGTAGTCATTGTGCTGCGCGACGAAGGCGACCGTCACGTAAGTCGTTTCCTCCAGCAGGCCCGAGGCGGTCAGCTGTAGGATATTGTCGATGTTCGAGGGCATGCAGCCTGTCAGCACAAGGGCCAGGAGCCACTTGATGAGGCCATTTGCCCTGCGGCGCGGCCTGGCGTCGGGCGGCTTCACATCGGCCCCCTGGAACGCGGCAGTCCTGCTTCAAGAAGCGGGGCGATGTCCGTGTGGTCCTGAAAGGCCAGTCCGGCGCGTTCTCCGCAGACCCAGACGGCGTGGCAGGTCGTGACATCAAGGAGTGTCCTGCCATCCGAGGCGGTCAGTGACAGGGTCAGGACCGCCCCGTTTCGAGCAGCCTCTTTGAGGCCTTTCACGCTGCTCGGCGGGGCCTGGGAGATCTCGATCTGCAGGCCCCCGGCGCAGACATCGACGGGAGTCGCCGTGATGGTCGCGAAAGGGCCTTTCAAGGTTGCGACACAGTGTCCGGGGGGTATGGCGTTTCGCACTGAGGTTCTGCGTTCGGTTCCGCGGCGCATGATTCGGTCAAGGAGTTTGAGCCGGCAGCACGCGCAGCGCACGAGCCAGAGCACGGTCAGGATCAGTCCAAGACCTACCGCCACGGCGGTGAGCTGGATCCACAGCGCCACCCGCGCCTGACTCTCGGAATATGTTCCGCCACAAACGTCGCAGGCCGGGTGCTCCTGCTCCATGAGCTGGCAGGCGATGATCTGTTCTTCCTGCAGGGGGATACGGGGGGCGTGGTCGGCCATGGCGGTCAGGGGCACCAGCAGGAGGCAGGCGATCAGGATCGGATACAGTATTCTCATGATGGCGTTCTCGTGGCTTGGTAGTCGGGGCCTGCGCCGGCAGATCGCCTGGCGCGGCGGGTCCCGGTGACGTGCGCGCCCTGATCGACCGGCGTCCGCGGTTGCGGACCGGCATTTTGAGGTCGGCCAATACCACGGCTGGACCAGGGATTCCACGCTTCAGGGGCAGCATTGGGATTCTTTCCGTAATAATTTATCTATGATTCGAACTCACGGGTGATGTAGTAATGCAATCATGAACTATATCGAACCCGGATTGGCCGTCATAAGCAGGTATATAAAAGGAATGAGTCCCGTCGCCCCGATCTTCGGGCGCGCCCTGAAGCAGTCTGAAACCGCGGGGCCGGTCGATGGCCTTGGGGTGGAGGCCCTCGATGGGGCGGCAGTGCCGCACGTGCAGCAGGTGCGGGACAGGATCTGCGTCATCGGGGCAGGTGGCATGATCGGCAGTGGGCTCATGCGCGCCCTGGCGGACAGCGGGCGCGGGGACATCGTCGGGACAGTCTGCAACGACGCCCCGTACTTCGGACCCCTGGACGGGGTGCGTCTTGAGCGTCTGGACCTGCGCGACAAGGACGAGGTGCGGCGGTTTTTTCTTGCGGAGCGTCCCACCAGGGTCTTCCTGGCCGCGACCGGGAACTGCGGCGCAAAGACCGCCGAGAGATCGCCGGCCACGCACCTGCAGGAGCAGTTGGAATTCCAAAACTCCCTCATTCAGGCGGCCTTCGAGGCGGGCGTGCGGCGACTGCTGTTTGTGAGTTCTGCGCGGCTTATTCCCCAAAGCGCCCAGGGACTGCTTGAGGGGCCGGATATGCTGGCCGATCCCGTAGCTTCCTGTGATGAGATCTTTGCTTTGGCCAGGATCGTGGGCCTCAAGATGTGCCAGTATTACAACCGTCAGTACGGGACGCGATTTCTGGGCATCCTGCCTGCGAACGTCTATGGTCCCGGTGACAATTTTCGTTCCTGCATGTCACGGGTGCTGCCCGGCATGCTTCAGCGCCTGCATGAGGCCAAACACGCTCGCCTGCAGAGCGTGAGGCTCTGCGGCCGCTGTTTCGCCGAGTACGATCTGCTGCACGTGGACGACATGGCCCAGGCATGCATGTTTCTCATGAACCTGCCGAGCGAAGACCTGCGCCGGGAACTGCTGCGTACCCCGGGGGCCTGCTTCATCAATGCCGGGAGCGGACGGGTGACCACTGTTATGGAGTTGGCAGAGATCGCCGCCAGGGTCGTCGGCTTCGACGGACGCCTGGTCTTCGACGCGCCAAATGATGCCGGCTCATCATACGGGGCCATCGATGTCTCGCGCCTTGAAAGTCTGGGCTGGAAAGCCCGCATTGGCCTTGAGGAAGGCGTCCGGGAGACCTACGAATGGTACCGCCATAACACCGCACACGCCTTCTGGTATTGAGTGCGCCGGCACGCTTCTTCCCCGCGAGAAAGGCATGGATCCCCTTCTTCAAGGGGATGACGGCTCTTTGCGGTGCTTCCTCCTTTTACCCGCCTTTGCATCAATTCGGCACGAAGATGGATTGCCGCGCTTCGCTCGCAATGACGTGTTGGCTGATGCGTCATTGCGAGAAGCCAGGCTCTGCGTGGGAGTCTTCGACGTGGCAATCCATGCCTTTTACCCGCCTTTGCATCAATTCGGCACGAAGAGGGATTGCCGCGCTTCGCTCGCAATGACGTGTTGGCTGATGCGTCATTGCGAGAAGCCAGGCTCTGCGTGGGAGTCTTCGATGTGGCAATCCATGCCTTTTACCAGACTTTGCATTAATTCGGCACGAAGGCAGGCGGGCATGTCGGGCAATAGCGCGAAATCCATTCTTTCCAGGCCGTTAGAAAAGGCATGGATCCCCTTCTTCAAGGGGATGACGACACTATGCGGTGCTTCCTCCTTCAAGGGGTTGACGGCATTTTGCGGGGCATCGTTTCAAGAGGTTTCCGCAAAAGTTGCGCTCGACCCTGAAAGTCATTCCCGCGAAGGCGGGAATCCATTCTTTTCAGGCGGTTAAAAAAAGGCATGGATCCCCTTCTTCAAGGGGATGACGACACTATGCGGTGCTTCCTCCTTCAAGGGGATGACGACACTATGCGGTGCTTCCCCCTTCAAGGGAACACCGTCTTATGCAGAGCCAGCAGCAAGCATGATTATCCTTTCACGTCGTACGTAATAAATACGCAATTTAATTTGTTTCCAGTTTCGTTGCATTTTACTATCTGAAAGACAGTATCAGTTAAATCCTCATGATTCTTACTATTGGATGCGAACATGATTTTTTATCTTTCATTGGTCATTTTGTTCTACGTGTCGGTCATCGCATGGTTCGCCTATGAGTGGAAGCATGCGCCCATGCTGTCCGAGAGGTGCCCTGTGTGCAACGCGCTTGGCGATGTGCACAATGGGGATATCTTTACCTGCGCCAAGTGCAGGTATGTCTGGGGATTGTGAGGTTGCGCCGGACTTTTTTTTGAGGGGCCGCAAGGGGATGTATGAAGACAGTACTCGAAGCCGGTGATGCGCGGCACGTCGATATCCGAATTTCCATGAGCGACGCGCAAAGGGAGATCGTCTCCGTCACCCCTGCCGGGAGGGCTCCGGCAGGGAGTGATGGGGCGACTGTGGTTCGTGACGGCGGGTTGGCGGATATCCTGTATCCGCAGGGCGGACGTCAGACCCCGGCATCTGGTCGCGTTGCACCGGACCTTGCAGGCGGCGAGGAAGCCGATGCACCGGATTTCGAGCAGGTCTTCTTGCGGGCGCAGGAGCAGTTGCGCGATATGGAGCGCACGCTGCGCGAGCCGGCTCGTGTGGTCATTACCCTGGGCGGCCCCGCCCGCACGGCAGTGCCCCCGGGCCCGGCCAGCGAGGTGGCCGCGCCCTACCGCAGCCCGTTGCGCACTGCGGGCATGGCCGCGACCAGCTACGCCGGTCCGGGCCGGGGCGCGCGGTCCGCGATCATCGACATCAAGATATAGTCTTGCGGGCGCGGCAGGCCGGCCTCGGCCATGCCGCCGACCCGGATTGACCACCGTACGCATCCCAATCCCCGACCCCCTGATTATTACCGCATTCTTTACGTATTCGTTTTGCTTTCAATTATCATTGCAGGGAGTGTAGGAGAATACGCTGTAACGCCGATCCTCCCCTTTCCGGATGTTTTACCGGTGGGCCGGTGCAGCGGATATGCGGGCCACGGCATGAAGCCGATCGTGAAAACCCGATACTTTTTCAGTTGACTGTTGAAAAAATATGAATTTCCAGGCTGTGCAAAAATGGTGAGATGCGAGGAACAAGGAAAATACAGGCTCGATGCGTATACGACATGCGCGAGAGTGTGGATTTTCTGAAGTGACGAAGCAGATCGCCGTTTTGGGGCAGCCTGTCAGGGGCACATGAAGACCATTCTCGTCACCGGCGGAGCCGGATACATCGGAAGCCACACCTGCGTGCGCCTGCTGGAGAGCGGGTACGACGTGATCATCATGGACAGCCTGGCCAACAGCCACAGCCTGGTCATGGACCGGCTGGCCGCCATCACGGGCCGGGAGCCGCTCTTCGTGGAGACCGACCTGCGCGACACCGAGATATTGAACGGCGTCTTCGCCCACATCCCCATCGACGCCGTGATCCATTTCTGCGGTCTCAAGGCCGTGGGCGAGTCCGTGGCCAAGCCGCTGGACTACTACGAGGTCAACGTCGGCTCGACGCTGGCCCTGTGCCGGGCCATGCAGGAGCACGGTGTGCGGGACCTTGTCTTCAGCTCCTCGGCCACGGTCTACGGGGCCGCCGAGGAGATGCCCATCCCCGAGACGGCCCCCCTGGGCGAGGTGACCAACCCCTACGGCCGCACCAAGCTCATGATCGAGCAGATTTTTTCCGACCTGCATGCCTCAAGCCCCGACTGGAACCTGGTCATGCTGCGCTACTTCAACCCCGTGGGCGCGCACCCCTGCGGCCTCATCGGCGAAGACCCCCTCGATACACCGAACAACCTTTTCCCCTACATCACCCAGGTGGCGGCGGGCCGCCTGCCGGAGCTTTCGGTCTACGGCGGCGACTACCCGACCCCGGACGGCACAGGCGTGCGCGATTACATCCACGTCATGGACCTGGCCGAGGGCCATCTGCGCGCCTTGGAGCACCTGGACGCAAAGCCCGGCTTTGATGTCTTCAACCTTGGCACGGGCCGGGGCTGCTCGGTGCTGGAGGCCGTGCGCACCTTCGAGGCCGTCAACGGCGTCCCGGTGCCGCACCGCATCACCGCGCGCCGGCCCGGCGACGTGGCGGTCTGCTATGCGGACGCGGGCAAGGCGCGGCAGGTGCTGGGGTGGGAGGTGAGGCTTGGCATCGAGGACATGGTGCGGGACGCCTGGAACTGGCAGTGCGGGAACCCGAATGGATATCGTGGTGGTATGGTCCCGATGGACTGGCGGAAAGTTGAAATGGAAGTGGAACAGCGCAGGTAGTGAAGCCTGATCCTGATGCACGGCGAGACTGCCAAAAGACGCAAAAGAACCCGAGTGTCATTCCCGCGAAGGCGGGCCCAGCATGGGTAGGCGGGCCAAGTCGGGCAACAGCGCGAAATCCATTCTTTCCAGGCGGTTAAAAAGGCATGGATCCCCTGATGCCACGGCGGGGAATCTGCCCTGGAAATGGATTTGAAAGTGGCGGGGCGCGGTGAAGATTTGATGCAAGGAAACATTTCACGGACGGGAAGATTTTCATGGGTTCTGAAACTGTCGCGGTTGTCGGGCTTGGTTATGTCGGATTGCCTCTTGCCATCGAGTTCGGAAAGCAGTTCCGCACCATCGGCTTCGACCTCTCGGAGCGCAAGGTTGCCGATTACAGGGCCCACCGGGACCCGATGGGCGAAGTGGATGCGCAGGGCTTCGCCGCGTCCGTCCATTTCGACCCGACCACGGACCCGGCCCGCCTGCGCGAGGCCGACTACGTCATCGTGGCCGTGCCCACGCCCATCGGTCGCGACCGGCGCCCCGACCTCACCCCGGTGGAGAAGGCCGCGCAGACCGTAGGCCGCAACCTCAAGCCCGGCGCCGTCGTCATTTTCGAGTCCACGGTTTACCCCGGCGTGACCGAGGAGGTCTGCGTGCCCATCCTGGAGCGGGAGAGCGGCCTGGTCTGGAAAACGGGCTTCTTTGTCGGCTACTCCCCGGAGCGCATCAATCCGGGCGACAAGGAGCACACGGTCACCAGAATCACCAAGGTTGTCTCCGGCGACACCCCGGAGACCCTCGAAAAGGTCTCCCACCTCTACGCCTCCATCATCACCGCCGGAGTCCACCCCACGGCCACCATCAAGGAGGCCGAGGCCGCCAAGGTCATCGAGAACACCCAGCGTGACTTGAACATCGCCCTCATGAACGAGCTGGCCATCATCTTCGACCGTTTGGGCATAGACACCCAAAACGTCCTCAAGGCGGCCGGCACCAAATGGAATTTCCTGCCCTTCCGCCCGGGCCTGGTGGGCGGCCACTGCATCGGCGTTGACCCCTACTACCTGACCTACCGCGCCGAAATGGCCGGCTACAACCCCCAGGTCATCCTGGCGGGCCGCCGCATCAACGACACCATGGGCAAGTTCATCGCCGAAAAGACCGTGAAGCTCATGATCGCGGCGGACCAGAACATCAAGGGCGCAAAAGTCGGCGTCCTCGGCCTGACCTTCAAGGAAGACTGCCCGGACCTGCGCAATTCCAAGGTCGTGGACATCATCGCCGAACTCGAGAGCTACGGCGTGACCGTGCTGGTGCACGACCCGATCGCGGACCCGGCCGAGGCCAGGGAGCATTACGGGATCGAGCTGGTCGGGCTGGATGAGATGCAGGGGTTGTCGGCGCTGGTGCTGGCTGTGGCGCATGAGGAGTATCGGGGGATGGATGTGGGGGTGTTTGGGGGGATGCTGGCGGCGAAGTGTTGTTTGGTGGATGTGAAGGGGATGGTGGATGTTGGGGTGGCGGAGGAGTGTGGTGTAGGGGTTTGGCGGTTGTAATGGGTGAGCAATTGGGAAAATCTCCTTTTTGGCAAAATCAAGCCCACCGAGAACGCCGCCTATGACGGCCAGCTTGTATCATTTTCTTAGGCGCCCCTTTATTCGCAACGTATTCACCGTAGCTTCCGGGACGGCGGTTGCTCAAGGGCTTGCGATGGTTTTTGCGCCGTTCATCACACGTCTATATGGCCCTGAAGCCTTTGGCCTGCAAGCTCTCTTCGTGTCCGTGCTCAGCCTGCTATCCATAATTGCGGCTCTAGGGTATCCGACAGCAATAGTTCTACCGAAGAGTGATGCAGATGCCTTAGGGCTGGTGAAACTATCCATAGCCATCGGCTTGAGTTTGGCAGGGTTGACTACGATCATCTTTATTTTTGCGGGTACGGACTTTCTCAGGCTTCTTAACGCCGAAGCTATCTCAACATTTTTGTTCTTCATCCCCTTTGCTATGTTAGTTTCTGTTCTAGGGAACGTCATGGCCCAATGGCTTATCCGTAAAAAAGCATTTCAACTTACAGCTAAGTTTACTGTTTTCAATGCGCTATTGCTCAATACAGCAAAAACCAGCCTAGGATTCATTTCTCCATCCGCCGTAACTCTGATTGTAATCAGCGTCTTTGGTTCGATGTTCGGAACATTGTTTACATTCTTAGGGTGGAAAAGTTTTTCAAAAAAACTTTGTAAAATACAAGATGTATCAGCCAATGCCGCAACATTTCGACAACTTGCATCAAAATACAGTGATTTTCCTTTTCTGCGTACGCCTCAAAATCTGATAAATGCATTTTCGCAGAACTTACCGGTTTTGCTGCTGGCTTCATATTTCGGCCCCAGCGCTTCCGGGCAATACTCCATAGCCATCGCGGTTCTTGGTATTCCAGCAAGCTTGATCGGTGCTTCGGTGATGGCCGTGTTTTACCCCCGTATTACAGAGGCAATTAATAATGGAGAAAACGCTAGGTCACTTATAATCAGGGCCACCCTTGGCTTGGCCGCGACTGGCGCAGTGCCGTATCTGTTAATCATCGTTGCAGGCCCATTCTTGTTTTCCCTGGTTTTTGGTCAGGAGTGGCACACTGCCGGGGTCTACGCGCAGTGGTTGTCTGCGTGGCTTTTTCTGCAATACATCAATAAGCCGGCAGTTTCTGCGATACCTGCTTTGCGTCTACAGAGCGGTCTGCTAATTTATGAAATGTTTAGCACAGGAACAAAAATTTTAGCGCTGTGGTTTGGCTTTTATGTCAATGGAAGTGCGTTTGTTTCAATCGCTTTATTTTCATTAGTTGGTATTTTTTCTTATATTTGGCTAATACTCTGGGTTGTTTACAGAAGCGGTAAACTGCCGATTGTGCATTCTTGAGGTAAACCATGGAAGAAATTAAACAGGTCGATAAAACTCATTACGAGTTTGCTAGGTATATGAGCAAAAACCGCTGGGCTAGTGTCTGGTACCAAGTTGATGAGGTCTTGCGTTGCAACCCATCAAACGTGCTGGAGATCGGTCCAGGGCCGGGGATCTTCAAGCAGACGGCGTCCCTGTTCGGCATTAGAGTGGAGACTCTCGACCTCGATCCGGATCTCAAGCCCGATCACGTAGGCTCGGCTACGGCTCTGCCTTTTGAAGATTCCAGTTACGATGTTGTCTGCGCTTTTCAGATGCTAGAGCACCTGCCTTACGAGACCGCTATGCAGGCTTTTGCGGAGATGGTTCGGGTAAGTCGGCGTCATGTGGTCATCAGTCTACCCGATGCCAGGCCAGTATGGCCCTACCGTATTCACATACCGAAATTAGGCGCTTGGTATCTGCTTTTTCCCAGGCCAATCCTAAAGCAGTCTAAACATATTTTTGACGGTGAGCATTTTTGGGAAATTAATAAAAAAGGGTACGGTCTCACCCGTATAATTAACGAACTCGACAGAATGTGTCCCTTAGTCAAAACCTACCGGATTTTTGAGAATCCCTATCATAGGTTTTTTGTATTTAAACATTGCTGAGACAAAATATGACATATGAACAACGATTTTGAAATATCTTATTTGCTCGGCATATAATTCCTAGAAGTTCATTGTAACGATGTATTTTTTGTACTATAATATTTTGTTCACACATTAAAACTAATTTTTAGTATGTGCAAAGTTCTGACTGAAGTTTTCTGTTAATATTTTTTTTAGCAACTAATAAATAATTATTCGTATAAAATATTATGAACATAATAAATGTTTCAACTATTCTTCCTCTTGATAATTTAAAGCGTGAAAATGACATTGTTATTCGCATACAAGAAAATTTAGTGCGCAAATATAATCATAAATTTGAAATAGTAAAGTCACTTCCATATGTAAATAAATTGATTGCGCGTATAAATAAAAAATGGAAAATATATTATAAGTATCAAAAAGAAAAAATAGTATCAGTAGGCGGTTTTAAAACTATAATATATCCATGGATCTCTCCGCCAACAAGCTATTTTTTTGCTAATTATTTTTTTATTCCAATAAATTTTTTATTATATAATTTTTATTATAAAAAACTTATTATAACTAATATAAAAGATGTAGATTTGATACTTGTGCAGAATACAATTCCAGATTCTTTAATTGCTTATTGGTTAAGCAAAGAATTTAATGTGCCATATATTTTAAATATAAGAGGGAACTTTAATACGAAAATAATTAATTTACCAATTTTTAAAAAAATATATAAAAATTCATTGGCAGTGATCACACATAGTCCAGTTAATTATCAAAAATTAAAATCAAAAATAAATTTAAAGTTAATTTTGCATCCTGTTGATGAAATATTTTATGATAATTCAGAAAAAGATTATTCATGTATAAGATTAGTAACTGTCTGTAGGTTGATTAAATTAAAAAATATCGATTGGGTTATTGATGCTTTAGGTGTGCTGAATGAAAAAAAATATCATTTTGAATATCATATAGTTGGTGATGGTCCCGAAATGCATTCTCTAGTGGACAAGGCAAAAAAAAATAATCTAACAGGCAAGGTATTTTTTCATGGTCATCGAGATCCCTTTTTCGTCGCTGAAATTTTGAAAAAATCACATATATTCATAATGCCAAGCTATCCAGAAACATTAGGTAGAGCATTTTTAGAAGCTGCAGCTTCAGGTTGTTTATGCATTGGCCATGAAAATACTGGTGTTGATGGCTTGTTTAGTGATTCTAAAACTGGTTTTTTTGTAACTAAAGAGTCATTAAGTTCAAAACTAGAAAAAATTTTTATTAATTTTAGCAAAAATTATGTTGAAACGTATACAAATAAATCAAAAAAAATTGTTGAAAATTTGACATGGGATAAAATTTGCTTTGAATATAATAATTTATATTTAAAAAGTAGAATTTAGCATGATCGATATTTATTCATACGTAGTTTATATATTTCTTATGTTTGTGTCTGTTTTTTTTACGTATGCAGGATCAGGCTATAAATTTCAATATAATCCTGCAGATTTTAGAGTTCCATTAAAATTTTTGTTTCCGATTATTATTATTTCTTTTATGGTTGGTTTTAGATACAATGTTGGAGTAGATTGGCCAGGATATAAATTATATTATTTAATTATAAAAAATAATGTGAGTATATTATATGATAATCAGCAATGGGAGTTTTCATATTTTTGGATAAATAAGATTATTGCATTGTTAGGTTTGAATTATACTGCTATGTTCACAGTTGTTGCCTTTATAAGTTGGTACTTCATATTTAAAAGTTTAGATGAAAAATTTGTTCCATTGTTATTGTTTTTTATTTTTGCAGACGAGTTCTTTTTTTGGTCAATGAATGGAGTTAGGCAGTTTGTGTCCATCGCAATTTTTTTGTATTCTATAAATTTCATAATATTAAAAGATTTTAAAAGATATATATTATTAATTCTATTAGCATCTACTTTTCATACAAGCGCTTTATTGCTCATTCCTATATATTTTATACCATATGAAAAAATTTGGTCGCCTTATGTGTGGTTTGTTTTGTTTATGTGCTCACTATTTATCGGTAATATTTCAGCGCTTTCTGATAGTTTGTATCCTTTTTTCAGCAACATAGTTGAAACATTTTCTATGTTTAAAGGTTATCTTTCCTATTTTGAAAGGGGAAAATTCAATGCCTCTGAAGTAAATTTAGGTCTAGGTTATGCATTTAGAATTATCGTAGCTTTTTTTATTTTTTATTTTTCAGAGAAAATAGTCAAAGAGTATCCTGATTCAAAGATTTATTTTATATTATTTTTTATTGGCGCAATAGCTTTTAATTTAGTTTATAATTATCAATTATTGGGAAGAATTAATAATTATTTTTTAATTATGCGTCCTGTAGTTTTGTCTTTTATTGCTTTGTATGCATTCAAAAATTTCAAATTTAGATATTTTTCAGTTGGATTGTGTTGTTTATATTTCATAATGTTTGTTAATTCTATTTATAAATCTTCAAACATGTGTTCGCCTTATAATTTTGTATTTTAATATTAACAATAAAAATATATATATTAAATTTATCATGATAACAGAAGATATACATCATTCACAGCGTGAACTATTTTTAAAAAAAACCCGAGTTTTGATACTTCAACCAACAGTACCAGAATATCGTCTTTCATTTTTTGAACATTTGTCAAAAGTTCCTGACCTCTCAATTCGAGTTATCGCCAGCGAAAATTCTTTAACAGCACGAGAATTAAAAAAAGGAAATAGATCTACAAGATTCGATTACTCGGTTGTCCTGAGTTGGTTTATTTTGGGTGGTCGTTTGATTTGGCAAGGTAGTTTTGGTCTCAGCGATTGGTTGAGAATGGGTGATGTGCTGGTCGTCTGTGGAAATCCTAGATACCTAAATATTTATCCTCTTATACTACAGGCAAAGAGGAGAGGTGTTAGTATCGTTTGGTGGGGGCACGGTTGGACTGCTGGTAGCCATGGGTTTACAGCATGGCTACGCCGAAAGATTATGAAATTGGCAGATGTCGTCCTTCTATACACTGACACTGAGGTTGCTGCCTATATTTCATTAGGTTTTGACCCAATGAAGACGTTTGCGACTAATAACGCTCTTGATCAAAGTAGTGCATTTCAATTTTCTAAATATTGGGACGCTGTGAAACTGAAGGAGTTTCAAGTAGAAAATTCAATTCAAAATCAGCGGATTTTGCTTTTTTGTGGTCGTCTTACACCAAAGGCTGAACTTGAGTTTTTGATTCAAGCCATGCCTCAAGTAATTAATCAGTGGCAGAATACGTTACTCGTTGTAATTGGTAATGGGCCAGAATTGTCTAAGCTACAATTAATGGCTAGTAATTTGCAAATAAATAATCATATAAGGTGGATGGGGAGCGTCTATGATGAGGCACAACTTGCCCCTTGGTTTCTTAGTGCTGACGTATTTGTTTATCCAGGATCGATAGGTCTTAGCGTACTTCATGCCATGGGATATGGACTTCCAGTAATTACTCACTCTGATTCAAAATATCATATGCCAGAATTTAGTGCTATTTGTGATGGAAAGAATTCATTGACGTATTTAAAATCAAACTTATGTGATTTTATGAATAAATTGAGTTTCGTTTTCAATAACAATAAATTTCAAAATTCTTTGTCAGAAAATGCTCTCTATACAGTTAAAAATAATTACACATTAGATAAAATGGTATATAATTTTTCATCATCAGTAAAAAAAGCTTCTCAAGTTTATAAAGATAATATTAAATAGTTAATTCTTAAATTTATAATTTAATTTACTTAGTTTTGGGTGTTATTTTTTAACTAATTGTAATTTTAGATTTTAAATATGGACTTATGAAGCGCATCAAAATTCTCGCCTTCAACAGATGCTACCTCCCCGGGTATCGTTCTGGTGGACCTATACGCACACTCGATAACATGGTCTCTCGCTTGGGTGACGAGTTTGATTTTCACATTGTCACGCGTGATCGTGATAGCGGTGATACGTCACCTTATAGTAGCGTAGCAACAGGGGTTTGGACTCAATTTGGTAAAGCGCAAGTCATGTATCTTGAGCAGGAAAAACTTTCGATACGTAAGCTTGTTCAGCTTATATCTGATCTTAGCCCTGATGTTATATATTTGAACAGTTTTTTTGATTCAATTTTTACACAACGAATACTTATGGCCAGACGTCTTTGTCTTTTTCCAAAAATTTCAGTGATCCTCGCCCCACGGGGTGAATTTTCGGATGGTGCTCTAAAGCTGAAGCAAGCCAAAAAAAAGCTCTTTCTTGCTGCTGCTAAGATTGTTGGTCTCTATGATGGCCTGATGTGGCAGGCGTCAAGTGATCTTGAACAGGATGTTATCCTTAATAAGTTGGATTATGTTAAAAAAGATTGTATTCATGTTGCGAAAGATCTTGCACCTGTAGAAGATGGTGCAATTTTTCAACACCTTTCGCGCAAAGAGGGTGCCCCACTTCGTGTATGTTTTCTTTCTCGCATTGTGCCAATGAAAAATCTTGATTTTGCTTTACAAGCTCTAAACAGTGTGAACGCTTCGATTATTTTGAATATTTACGGTCCAAAAGAGCTTCCTGCGTACTGGGATAATTGTGAGCAGTTGATTGCTCGACTGCCAAAGAACGTTTCTGTTGCTTACGGAGGCACGGTGCAACCTAATGACGTTAAGCAGACAATGGCACAGCATGACCTGTTTTTCTTGCCGACGCGTGGCGAGAATTACGGACACGTGATTCATGAAGCACTGAGTGCAGGTCTGCCAGCGTTGATTAGTGATCAGACGCCGTGGAACGAAGTGACTGAACGCGGCGTAGGGTGGGCTTTGCCGTTGGATAACCCATCCGAGTTTGCCAGGATTATTGATGAGGTCGCGTCTTGGGATCCCGAGCGTCATGCACGTATACGTCCGCGCGCCATTGAATTCGCCAGGGAAAAATCGGTCGACAACGATGTCCTGCAGGCAAACAGAAATCTCTTTATTTCGGCTAGTTTCAGGGGGCACTTGTGATTGTCAATTCTGTGATGGACATACCTGCGCTCCTCAAAGACGTTGATCCAGACCAACTCCGAGAAATACTCTCTGACCTACTTTCAGTGAATTTTACTCCCGTCTTTGGAGCAGCAAAATCGATAGAATATGAGATTGCGGCCTTTAAGGCTTTCCAGCGCTTGGGCGTCTTGAGTGCTAACCCGGACGAGTATGAACTTGTCATGAAGTTGCGAGTGACCAAGGCAAAGGCTCGCTCTCTGTTGTATCAGGCAGCACTTCGTGAATCGACCACCCCGGAAGGCTTAGACAATGCGCTACGATCTCTTTTGAGCGCTCCTCGGGTGACCAAGGAAGGCGATATGGTCTTGATCGAGGTTCCTCAGCCACTTCTTATGGACTTTCTGCGGCACCGGGTGCGGGCCTTGGGGTTTATTTCCGATGGCAGTTTTTCCGGTGCCGTTGCAAAGGTTCCGCTTCCTGCAATCGCGGCTTTGGTTGCTGATCTGATACCTGCCGAAAGGCGAAAATCCGTCGAGAGCACGCTGCGTGCACATGGTGTTCCTGGTACCGGTCTCTCCGATCTGGTTTCAGGATCTTTGTCCCAGTTCGGACGCAAAGTTGCCGGTGCAGCTGGGGCCAAGGCTGGCGAGCGGATTGGTAGCAAGCTGGGTGATTTTTTTGGTGAGCATTTGGATGGGGTGTTTGATTGGATTGGCGAGCATCTCTCTTGCAGTGAAAGTGATGCAGAATTTAAATTTATTACTAATCTGTAAATAAATATCGAAATGGAGAGATTATATGCTGCTTTATAAGTATAGGTCTTTGCAAAATTTTAAGTATTTCGTTGATATCGTCTTCAAAAATCGCATTTTTGCTGCATCTTATTCTGATATGAATGATCCAATGGAAGGTTATTTCAAGTATAATCCAGATGATAGTTCTGCTGATGTAATTAATAGAATTAAAAGCAAAAAGTTAAATATTAAAATTTGTTCGTTTTCTCGCAATAATAATAATCATCTTATGTGGTCAAACTATGCTGATGGTCATCGAGGCGTAGCTATAGGAGTTAAAATTGATTGCAATAAGTATGATGTGCATCATGTTAATTATGATGGTATTTCACATTTTAACATTTGTAAAACAAATAGTGATTTAAAAACAGCAAAAAATATATTATGCTATAAATCAACTCAATGGAAATATGAAGAAGAATCGCGTATATTTGTATATAATAAATCGGGATTCGTTAATGTTAAAATTATTGAGATATTGTTGGGTACGCGTATGGTTATCGAAGATAAAGAATTTATAAGAAAATTAATTTTTAAACTCAATCCAGAAATAACGGTCCGTGATTCTGAAATCATGAACATCATATAGTAATGGTATTGACTTTGTTTTGTAAAAATAATGCAAATTATGAATTTGTAAGCATGTTGGGGCTGGGTCTCAGAGACTAAGAGTAGATCAACTTCTGCAGTTATATTCGGCCGCTACAATACAGCCTTTGAACTGTTGCACCACCACCAGATGCGAGAAGAAGCACCTGGCGTAGTTGCCTTGAGGTAACGCCTCGCGACGCATCGAAAGACGAGGTTTCACTCTGCAATGGCTGTGATCTTGAGGTTACAGTTTTTACCTTTAAAAATTCAGCAAGGATCTTTCGCTTGAAACAAATTCTGCAAAACCTCAAAAACGGCGCAACCGAACTGATCGACAAACCCTGCCCCCTGCCTTCCCGTCATCAGCTTTTCATAAAAACCTCCGCTTCCCTGGTCTCCGCCGGGACCGAGCGCATGCTCATCGATTTCGGCAAGGGCAATTACCTGCAGAAGGCGCGGCAGCAGCCGGACAAGGTCAAGATGGTCATCGACAAGATCAAGACCGACGGGCTCATGCCGACCATCGATTCCGTCTTCGCCAAGCTCGATACGCCCTTGCCCCTTGGATATTGCAACGTGGGCATTGTCGCCGAGGTCGGGTCTGGTCTGGAGACTGGGTTCAAGGTTGGGGACCGGGTGGTCAGTAATGGGAACCATGCCGAGGTGGTTTCCGTTTTGCCCAATCTGTGCGCGCGCGTTCCCGATGCCGTGTCGGACGAGGTTGCGACCTTTACCGTTGTCGGGGCCATTGCCCTGCAGGGTATCCGGCTGGCGCAGCCGACCTTGGGGGAGTGTTTCGTGGTCACGGGGCTGGGGCTGATCGGGCTGCTGGCCGTGCAGATCCTGACCGCCAATGGCTGCCGGGTGCTGGGCATCGATTTTGACTCGGGCAAGTGCGAGCTGGCCCGGTTCTTTGGTGCGCAGACCGTGGACCTGTCCAGGGGGGAGGATCCCCTCAAGGCGGCGGAGGCGTTCAGCCATGGTCGCGGCGTGGACGGGGTGCTCATCACCGCCTCCACCAAGTCCTCGGAGCCGGTCATGCAGGCGGCCGCCATGTGCCGCAAGCGTGGGCGCATCGTGTTGGTGGGCGTGACCGGGCTCGAATTGTCCCGCACCATCTTTTACGAAAAGGAACTGTCCTTCCAGGTCTCCTGTTCCTACGGCCCTGGCCGTTACGATCCGCAGTACGAGGACAAGGCGCAGGATTACCCCATCGCCTATGTGCGCTGGACCGAGCAGCGCAATTTCGAGGCCATCCTCGACCTCATGGCCGCCGGCAAGATCGACGTGGGGCCGCTGACCACCCATCGTTTCCCCATCGAAGACGCGGAAAAAGCCTACCGCATGATCGCGGACAACACGGAGCCGTATATCGGCATCGTCCTGACCTATGCCCCGGACACGGTGGACATGCGCCGTACCATCGCCTTGCCGGTCAAGGGCGAGGCGGTGGCGCCTTCGGCGCCGGTGGTCGGCATGATCGGGGCGGGCGGGTATGCGGGCGGGGTGCTGCTGCCGGCCATGAAGAAGGCGGGCGGGGCGCGTTTCGCAACCATTTCGTCGAGCACGGGCGTTTCCGGAACCCACCTGGGCAAGAAGTTCGGTTTTGCCGCGTCCACCACGGACACGGAGGGCATTTTCTCCGACCCGTCCGTGAACACCGTGGTCATCACCACCCGCCATAACTCCCACGCCACCATGGTCAAAAAGGGCCTCGCGGCCGGCAAGCATGTGTTCGTGGAAAAGCCCCTGTGCCTGACCCTGGACGAGCTGGCCGAGATCGAGGCCCTGGCGGACGAGCGCCCGAAGCAGATGCTCATGGTTGGCTTCAACCGCCGCTTCTCCCCCCTGACCGTGGCCCTGCGCCAGGCCCTGGCGGCTATGAGCGAGCCCAAGGCCATGATCATGACCGTCAACGCCGGGGCCATCCCCATGGACCACTGGACCCAGGACCCCAAGGTGGGCGGCGGGCGCATGATAGGCGAGGGCTGCCATTTCATCGACCTGCTGCGGCACGTGGCCGGGTGCGCCATCACCTCGTACGACGTGACCCCCATGGCCGGGCAGTCCCGCGACAGCTTCAGCATAAGCCTTGGTTTCGAGGACGGCTCCATCGGCACGGTCCACTATCTGGCCAACGGCACCAAAGCCTACCCCAAGGAACGCCTGGAAGTCTTCTGCGGCGGCCGCATCCTGCACCTGGACAACTTCAATACCTTGAAAGGCTACGGCTTCCCGAAAAAGGGCTTCAAGAATGTCCGCCTGTGGCGGCAAGACAAGGGCCAGCTGGGGCAGATGCAGGCGTTTTTCCAGAGCATCGCCCAGGGCGGGGTAGCGCCGATCGGGCGGGAGGAGCTCTTTGAGGTCAGCAAAATCACGCTGGAACTGGCGTCCCGTCTGGGAGCCCGTTGAAAAATCTGTTCCGGACTGCGTTGCTCGCTCGATTTCCAAAGGCTCATGTAGGCGGCTACACATCACCTTCGAAAATCGGCTCGCGCCTTGCCAGAACGGGTTTTGAACCGCCTCCCGGTGAAGCGTCTGGGACTCAGAGACCACACTTGGCATCTGGGTCTCAGGGAGAAAGCACCGGGCAATCGGCAAGAAGTAGCGAAACACGCAGACTTCGAGTCATGCGGTTGGGGCTTGCGACGCCGGAGTCAGAAAGAAATGAAGATGAGCTGGTCGTCCTTTCGGGAGATATTCATTCGTTGAATGCCGACCATTGCGGTGATGCATCCGTGGCCATTGTTCGATTTGACGCCTAGTACTCGAGAAAGGAGCCGTATGAGGTAATTCTTCACGTACAAATCTGTGCGGGGGGGGGGCGGGTAACCGGCATTCCTATCGCGACCCTAGAGTACAGATTTCAAAGCGGTATAACAGTTGATTTACTCTACAAATATTAGTTAAAAAAACATTGCATGCAAAAAAAATGAAAATTGATCCAGTTTCATCAAAGAGATTATCAATTTTGCGGTTTCCAATGATTGTCGGAGTTGTATTTATTCACGCGTATGGGACAAATGCGACATTTGAAGGAAATCTTTCGGGAGTCCAGCAAATAAACGGATTTGCTCAATTCGTACAAGACATTATATCTCAAGGTTTTGCTAGGCTGGCTGTGCCATTATTTTTTATGTTATCGGGATATTTCTTCTTTTTAAGAGTTGATTGGTCGCTGATAACTTATAAAGATTTAATATTTAAAAGATTTAGAACTTTACTGATTCCGTTTATTTTCTGGAATACTCTAATATTGATTTTGTATTGGATAATTCAAAAAATTCCAGCAACACAAACACTCCTCAGTGGGAAAAAAAATATAATATCTTCGTATGGTTTTTTTGATTATTTAAATGCCATATTTGGCATTTATGGGTCGCCTATTTCATATCAGTTTTGGTTTATTAGAGATCTGATTATTCTGTCAGTTATATCGCCTTTGATTTATTTATTGACTCGACTTTCGGGGTTGTTAGTAAAGTCGCTGAAACAGAAATCTATCGAGAATAATTGGATATTTTGATTGAGGGGATCCTCCTTCTGTAGTAGTTCTTTTGTTACCACACAACAGAACACAAAAAAAGGAATCCCCGCATGCAAACTACAAATAATGCCATCGATTTGCAACTCATTAATAACGAGTGTGAGAGCAGAATCGATTCGTTTTTCAGTCAGTTCGGAATTGCGACCATTGCGCGAAATTCAAGCATCAAGAAAGCAAGAGGATATTCTGCTTTGACTATTCTTCTGAACATCTTTGTTCTTCCGTTTATCGGAAAGAATATCTATCGAAGCATCGTCATCAATCCAAAAAGCGATGTCGGAAAAGATGCCATCTATGAGTTCATGCGCTCAAGCAATTTTGGTTGGAGACGATTCTTGCTCAAACTGGCCTTTGGCGTTCATGAATTCATAGACGGGTTGACCAGCAAAGATCGCGAATCCGTGCTTATTCTCGACGATTCCACCATTGAGCGTCCCAGATCAAAGAAGGTTGAACTGTTGGCAAAGGTTCACGACCATACGACCGGGCGATTCCTCAAAGGCTTCAAGTTGCTCACGCTGGCCTGGTCCGATGGGTCAACCCTTTTACCTCTGGACTTTGCGCTACGCTCTTCCGCGAACAAAAAGCAACGATACCAGGAAGTTTCCAAAGACCTTGATAAAAGATCATGTGGTGCGCGGCGGCGTCAGGAGGCAGTGACCAAGTCGACAGAACTGGTTGAACCCATGATTGTGCGTGCACTGAAGGCCGGTATCAAGGCCAAGTACCTGCTCATGGACAGTTGGTTCGCCATGCCCACCCTGATCTCCGATGTGTGCAAGCACATCCCCGTTATCTGCATGGTCAAACGCACGCCCAAGATCCACTACATCTTCGAAGGACAGAAGATGGACGTGACGCAGATTTACAGCCAGATCCGCAAACGTCGAGGCAGAGCCAAGATCCTTGCCAATGCCCAAGTCGAGTTCAAGGATGGCCTCAAAGCCAAGCTCGTCTTCGTACGAAACAAGCACAAGAGAGACTGGCTGGCCTTGCTTACCACGAGCGTCACCCTTGCCGATGAAGACGTAGTCCGCATTTACGGCAAGCGCTGGGACATCGAGGTATTCTTCCGCACGGCCAAGCAGCATCTGGAACTGGAGAAAGGCTGCCAAAGCCGGGACTTCGATGCCCTCATCGCCCACACGACCATCGTGATGACCAGATACATCTTTCTCAGCATCGAGAAACGCAGGACGGAAGATCCAAGAACCCTCGGCCTGCTGTTTCATCGTTGCTGTGAGGAGGCCGAGGACTGCAATCTCGTCAAGGCACTGTGCCAAATCCTAGGCATCACCTTGGAAAACCTAAAGAAACTTGGCGAAGCTCAGAGCCAGGCAGAGCGCATACTGCTTAAGGCTTTTCAAGAAGGAATGCGTAGTTTGGGGCACAATTTCGATTATATTTTCAATGAACAAAGGTTGTTAGCTGCTAATGGCTAACCCCGAAAGTCGAGTTATTGATTAAACATGTCAATTTTTTATATATAATTCTTTTACTTATATTTTGGTTTGCAAATATTTTTCCTGTTAACATACCTTCATGCGCTTCAGTTTTATTTTTTTCAATAGGTGCGACGTTTTCAATATATCAATATTCTTTGTTTAAGTTTGATAAACATGGAAAAATTATTACGTATATTTATTTATTATCATTGTTCATAACTACAATGTCTTCAGGTTTATTTTATATTGATTTTTTTAAAAAATTAATAATATTATTTGGTATTATTTCATCTTTGTATTTATCACGTGTAATTCAAAATAACAAAATATTTAGCAAGTTGCTTCTCAATCTTTCCTGTTATAGCTTTTTTGTCTTCGCTTTTCACGAGCCATTACTAACACTAATCAAAAAAATTGTTTATAAATTTACTGCTCCTGAATCTAGCATTTTTGTTACTTTTGTTTATCTCATCTGTCCTGTAGCAACAATAATAATTTCTATATTTGCTTACAAATTTTTAAAAAAGATATCACCAAAATTTGCTGGTCTGATTACAGGAGGGAGGTAAACGCTTATAAGTCTGCATTTACCAAGCACAGTCTGGGTCTCCGAGAGAAAGTGCTGGCAAATCGGCAAGAAGTAGCGAATGAAAGAGTCGCTCGATGAAGAAATAGAGAATCAGCTGTCTGTCTGGGTCTCTGGTCTCGCCACGCATACGGCACTCTTGGGTCTGGGTCTCAGAGGCCGAAAGTGGTTTGCAGTAGGGCCACGCTGGAACTGGCGGAAAGGCTTGCCAAGGGGTGTTGATGTATCTATTATGTAGATACGTTTAGCTGGGAGGTCCATATGGAAACAAAAACCGTCAAATGGGGCAACAGTCTGGCGCTCAGAATACCGAACGCAATCGTCAAGGATTGCGGTCTTTCCGAGAATACGCTCGTCGATATCTCGTTCAGAAAGGGCGAGATTGTCATTAAGCCCGTGCGCAAGAGATACGTGCTGTCCGAGCTGCTGGCCGGGATAACTCCCGAGAATATTCATGGCGAGGCCGGCATGGATGAACCCGTAGGTCAGGAGCTGTTGTGATGTACGTTCCTGATCGCGGCCATGCCGTATGGATGAATTTCAACCCCCAGGCCGGACATGAGCAGGCAGGCCATCGCCCGGCGCTGGTTATCTCGCCCGCTTCGTATAACGGGCGCACAGGGCTGGTGCTGTGCTGCCCGATCACGAATCAGATCAAGGGCTACCCTTTCGAGGTGAAGATTGAGGGCAATCCTTCGATCTCGGGGGCTGTGTTGGCGGATCAGATCAAGAATCTGGATTGGCGGGTTTGGGGCGTGAAGTTTGTATCTGTGGTGGACGACTCCGTGCTCGAAGAGGTTGTCGCCAAGTTTGAAGCGCTGCTTCGGTCGGAATGAGCATGAGCCGTGCGCACCCCTTCAGCCTGTCTGGCCAGATGCGTCTCCTGCGCACGGTATCCCACCTCAAGTCTCGGCAGATCTTTTTCCAACTCCTGCGCCGCCTGGGACCAAAGAGGCGGGTGTCCGCTCCAGTGGGCATTGCCCGAAGGCCGGGCCTGTCCCTGACGCCGCCGCTACCGCGCCACTGCGGCGGCGAGCCATGGGCCCTGACCTTCATCGGCGTGCGCAAGACCTTTGATCCCGTCCGTTTCGATTGGGCATGCATGGAGCAGGACAAGCTCTGGCGCTACAACCTGCACTATTTCGACTTCCTGCACGAGCCGGGGCGGACCAACGGGCCGGAGCTGATCGAGAGCTGGATCGCGGCCAACCCGCAGGGGCGCGATGATGCCTGGGAGCCGTTTCCCGTGTCGCTCAGGCTGGTCAGCTGGATCAAGTTTTTCCTGTCGCCCGGCGCGCCGTCCCCGTTGCCTCCGGCGTGGCTGGAAAGCCTGGCCCTGCAGGCCAACTGGCTGACCGGGAACATCGAATACCACCTGCTGGCCAACCACTATTTCAAAAACGCCAAGGCCCTGGTCTTCGCCGGGACCTTTTTCGAGGGCGTACAGGCGCAAAAGTGGCTGGAGCAGGGTCTGCGCATTCTGCACGCGGAGCTGGGCGAGCAGATCCTGCCCGACGGCGGGCATTTCGAGCGCAGCCCCATGTACCACTGCATGATCCTGGAAGACTGCCTGGACCTCTGGAACCTCTGCCAGGGCAGCGGGCTGGATGCGCTCTCGCCCCTCAGGGCGCGCCTTGCGGCCGTGCTGCCAGGGATGCTCGCCTTTGCTGGCGGCCTGACGCACCCCGACGGCGGCATCGCCCTGTTCAACGACGCGGCCCTGGGCATCGAGCCGGGTCATGAGGAGCTCGCGGCGTATCACGAACGCCTGGGCGGCGAGCCGTTGCAGGCCGGCCACGGGCGGGTGCTGTCCTTCCCCGGGAGCGGCTACTACCGCCTTTCGCCGCGCCCCGGAGACACGCTGATCATGGACTGCGGCCCCGTCGGGCCGGACTACCAGCCCGGTCACGCCCATAGCGACACCCTGAGCTTCGAGCTGTCCCTGGACGGGCGGCGGGTCATCGTCGATTCGGGGTGCTGTCAGTACCTGGACGGGGATATCCGGCGCTACAACCGGGGCAACATGGGCCACAATTCCCTGACAGTGGACGGAATGAACCAGACCGAGGTCTGGGGCGCGCACCGGGTCGGACGCCGCGCCCGGCCCGTCCATGCCAGGGCCGGAGAGGAGGGCGGAGCGCTTTATGCCGAGGGGGGGCATGACGGCTTCTTGCGCTTGACCGGAAGCCCCGTGCATCACCGGCGCATTGTCTGGTCAGGCGAGCGTATCGAGATCCGCGACCGCGTGGACGGACGGGGCGTGCATGATCTGGAAATGCGCCTGCATGTGCATCCGGATTGCCCTGTCCGTCAGGACGGCGGATTTGCGGTGCTTGATATGGGCGAAGCGTCGCTGCGCGTCGAGCATGACGCGGGCAGGCTGCACATTGAGCAGGGCTGGTATTGTCCGCATTTTGGCCATGCAGAACCCTGCGTGGTGATCTGTGTGCGCGCCCGGGTGCAACTTCCCTGGCTGGGGAGCTTCTTCATGACAAAAATGAAGGCCTGACAAATACGTGCAGCTCCTCTGGGCAACAGGAAACCTGCCCGGTCCTCTACGTGCGCCGTACCGTCAGCCTGCCGTAGGCGGGTGGGTTCGTGCTGGAGAGGGGGGGGTGAGGCGTATTGATGCGAACCAGCTCTGTCTTTGCTTCGACCGCGTCGAGTTCACTCTCTATGCTAAGAAGTTCGCATAACCTGCGAGGGCTGATTTTATCACTCTGCTCGATTATATGCCCTAAATAAACAGGGCTAATGCGCTCCCATCGTTCAATATATTCTCTGGCATCCCTGGCCTTGAAAAAGAACTCACGCACCGTTGGAGACTTTTTACGTAAATTTGTCTCGAAACGGTAAAGACTATCTCCAAATGCAGGAAGTCCATCTCCGATCCGCTTTTGAATGGCGTGGAGCGTGTGATGATTTTTTTCAGAAAATTTAACAAGTTGAGTAAGCTGTGTTTTTACATCGAGTCCTTGAATAGCTTCATTAAGGAATAAAAGATATTTGTCCGTTAGCTGTGCGTGACTTGCAATGTTGTCACAAAAGTCTTCTTCCTCGTTGCTGTATACAAAAGAAGCGTCATACGCATTGCTTTCGTCCCGAATGGAATGAATGGCTTCATGTAAGACGCAAAACACAAAATCCAGAATCTTGGTTTCAAAATTTACAAAAACGACCCTATGGTTGTTTATTTTTGTGTAGAATGCATATGCTTTAATTTTTTCATGGAAATCGGAAAAAACAAGATTCACGCCTAGACTTTTCAATAAAAGGAATACGTGATCGAAATTCAAGGGGGCGTCATTTTCAATGCCGCCGAGTTCCCTCAGTGCCGCTGAGGCCTTTGCGATCTCCGCGTCCGTTTTCTTGTAAATTCTCAGGCTTTGTACAAGGCCGGGATCGGAGGCCTCCCGGAAGAACAATTCAAATGCCGCAGCAAGATCCGTGGCCTCTTTTTGCATGGTATCGTTGATTTTCGCATTTTTTCTGGTGCGATGCATCGGCACCGTTATGCGCGAATCAATCTCCGACAAAAAGAACGTGTCGGGGGGTGTTTCAAGCACTTTGCATAACCGTAAGAGATGCCCACCCTTGGGAACCTGCCCCTTGATCCAGTCATTGATGGCCTGCCGGGAAACGCCAACCAACTCCGCCACGCTTGTGAGCGTGAGACCCTTGTCTTTTGCCAATGTTTTTATCTGTTGACCGTGCCAGCTCATTGTGTACCTCTCCTGTGTAAGGTTTACTTTACTTATTGGCATGAGAAAGTCAACAAATGAGCCTTTTTCAGTTTTTGAACTTGACATTCCGCGATGCCTCCCCATCCCGGCAAAACCTACGTAATCCATCCGCGCGTCCTTTCTCCATGCGTGCTTTTACCGCAATCGCCGGAGTTCACCGGCATCGTATTCCCAAGGTACTCTAGTGAGATACCGGATCGCTTGGCCGCATCTCCCAATTCGCGGGCGATGCCGATTGCGCGCACACGGTTCAATTCTCGCGCAGTGGAGATTGCATGCACATTCTTTTCTTGTCCCATTATTTCCCCCCCGAGGTGAACGCACCCGCCTCGCGCACCTATGAGAACGCCAAGCGCTGGGTTCGCGCCGGGCACAAGGTCACGGTCCTGACCTGCCACCCGAGCCATCCGGGCGGGGTGGTCTATCCGGGGTTTAAAAATTCGGTCCATGCCTGGGACGAGATCGACGGCATCCGCGTGCTGCGGGTCGGCACGTATCTGAGCGCGAACAAAGGCTTTGTGAAGCGCATCTCCAACTACGTGTCCTTCATGCTCTCGGCCGTGGCCCATTGCTGGAGGGTGCGGGACGTGGACCTGGTCGTGTCCACCTCGCCCCAGTTCTTCTGCGGCATGGCCGGCTACTTCGTGTCCCGCCTGAAGCGCTGCCCCTGGGTGCTGGAGATCCGCGACCTGTGGCCCGAATCCATCATCGCCGTTGGCGCAATAAGGAATCGCCGGGTCATCAGGGCCCTCGAAGGCGTCGAGAGCTTCCTGTACCGCAAGGCCGACCACATCATCTCCCTGACCAAGGCCTTCAAGCGCCACATCACGGCCCGGGGCGTTGGCGAGGAAAGGGTCAGTATAGTCACCAACGGCGCGGACCTGGAGCGCTACGCCCCCGGCGGGCGCATGAACGCGGTGCGCCGGGAGCTGGGGCTGGGCGAGGACGTCTTCCTGGCCTCCTACATCGGCACCCACGGCATGGCCCACGGCCTGGGAACGATCCTGCGCGCGGCCAAGCGCCTGGAGAACGAGCCGAACATCCGGTTCCTGCTGGTGGGCGACGGGGCGGAACGCGAGAAGCTGCTGCGCGAAAGGGACGAGATGGGCCTGACCAACGTCATCATGCTCGGCCAGCAGCCCAAGGAACGCATGCCGGACTTCCTGGCCGCCACGGACGCCTGCCTGGTGCTGCTCATCAAATCGGAGCTGTTCAAGACCGTACTCCCGTCCAAGATCTTCGAGGCCATGGCCACGGGGCGGCCCATCGTGCTGGGCGTGGAGGGTGAGAGCCGGGAACTGGTGGAGGAGGGCGGGTGCGGCCTGTGCATCGAGCCGGAGAACGACGCCGAGTTGGCCGAGGCGGTCCGCAGGCTGGCGCAGGATTCCGGATTGCGCCGGGAACTCGGTGAACGCGGTCAGGATTATGTTGCGCGCAATTTTGACCGTGAA
>SWCG01002780.1_pt1 | contig 61692 bp, 57 predicted proteins | sample 4690071 | NCBI WGS metagenome assembly SWCG01 (sample SAMN10267281, study PRJNA491770) | bioreactor metagenome | isolation source: DHS bioreactor inoculated with subseafloor sediment | place: Japan: off Shimokita Peninsula | collected 2012-10 | reverse complement strand
TTTTTTTGGTTATTAACTACGTCCTACTTTATGGAGGTGACTGGTTATGGTTTTCAGGCCTTAGTATCTTATTTGTGAGCATTCTACCCATTATTACCAGTACATTATGGATAAAAAGGAAAGAACTGGAAGTGGATATGCCACAGAGGGAGGACCGGATTTACCCCCTTTTAATGGTGATCCTATCCTACATCATAGGGGTGATGGTTCTATACACCCTTGGAGCACCCACACTAATCACCACTTTAATGATCTGCTACCTTAACAACACCGTAGTCGTGCTCTTGTTCAGTCTTTACTGGAAGATCAGCATACACGCCATGGGCATGACTGGTCCGGCAACTGCAATCATCTATCTTTTTGGATGGACCGGGCTTATCTTCAGTTTACTGGTGCCCCTGGTTCTTTGGAGTAGATTACACCTTAAAAGACACACCCCGGCACAGTTAATTGTAGGAACGGTGCTGGGTTACTTGTTAACAGCAGCCCAGATTTACCTGTTAATGGTATTATAAAAAAGAGAATTATGAAAAGTAATTCTAATAATCAGTTATTCATAAATACTTAAATCGAGTCAACCAATGAACCATATCATCCAATTTTAACTAGAGAATGGGGTTTTAGATGGAATGTGAGTATTTTGAAAAATTAAAGGATCATCAGTTTGGTGAATTACTGGCTGAGACTGATCACTGGCTAATTATCTTGGCCCCAGACCAGAGGAACCTGGGAACCTGTGTTGTAGCCCTTAAAAGGGATGAAACTGAGCTTTCTGGTTTGAAGGATAGTGAATGGGATGATTTGGCCAGAGTGGTTAAGAAATTGGAGTCCGCTATTAGGAAAGCCTTTAATCCCACCCATTTCAATTGGGGTTGTTTGATGAACTCCTCCTACCGGGAGGATCCTCCCTGCCCCCACCTGCACTGGCATTTCATCCCCCGTTACCAGGAGCCAGTTGAATTTAGGGGAGAAAGATTTGATGATCCCTGTTTCGGCATGAGCACCATGCATGACCGTAGGAAAATGGTTCCCCTTTCCGATGAATTTAAAAATGCTATAAAAATTAAAATTCTGGAAAATCTGGAGATATGAAGAGTATTTTCAGCTTTATTATTTGCATTAGATGATTAATAGTTATCCAATTAAAGTAAACCATCCCACTAATGAGATCTTCTTTCAGATGATGATCAATATCTTGTTTAAAATTCTAAAACAAAACTTAAATACATAAAAAATCAATTGAGTATAAGTTCCAACAAATGTTGGGATCAAAAACTACTGTTTTGTATATATTGCCCTGATAGTGTAGTGGATATCACTTAGGATTGCGGATCCTATAACCCGGGTTCAAGTCCCGGTCAGGGCATATTAATTATTTTAGCTTTAATCATTCAAAAAAAAAAATTACATAAGATTAGATTTTTTTTCATCTAATTTTCATCTTTGGTTTGTTCAAGAATTTTTATGAAGTTAAATTTTTTAGAATTAATAAAGTTAGAACCAATGCCGGAATTAACTTATAATTTAACTCAAAAAAAAGAATAAAATCAGAAAAATTTACCTTATGAACTATACTGATAAATCAGCAAATCTTATCTCTGCAAATATCCTTCATTTTTATTGTTTTTATTCAAAACAATACTCTTCTTACATTCATCCTTGGTTTCTGGGAAATCAGCACGGTAATGTGCTCCCCTGCTCTCCTCACGGATAATAGCAGACTTGGTAACTAATTCAGCTATCAAAACCATGTTCTCCAGTTCCAGAGCATCTAATAGGTGCGGGTTATATCCACGTACCTCCGGTAGCTTCATTCGAACCATTTTATCTTTAATAGCATGGATGGCATTTAAAGCTGATTTAAGGCCTTCATCCCTGCGGATTATGGCTACATTATTCCACATGACTTCCTGCAGTTCTTCTTTAATCTGGAAGGGATAGTAATCCCCGTCCTTGAATAGTTTTTCAATTCGTTCTTCTTCCATTTCCAGAGATTTTGGATTCAATTTGAATTTAGATTTGGTTACGTTTTTTGCGGCTGCTTTTCCGGCTCGTCTTCCGAATACCTGGGTTTCGGCCAGTGCATTTCCACCGAGCCGGTTGGCACCATGAACTCCACCAGCAGCTTCTCCCGCTGCGTAGAGGTTTGAAATTTTGGTTTCACACTGTGAATTTATCCGGGCTCCTCCCATGAAGTGGTGGGCGGTGGGTGCTACTTCCATTGGTTCTTCCCGGATGTCCACCCCTACATCCTGGAATTGTAAGAGCATTGTTTCCAGTTTTTCTTCAATGACCTCGGCCGGGAGGTGAGTCACATCCAGATAGACTCCACCGTTTTCAGTGCCTCTTCCTTCCATTATCTCGTTGTAGATGGCCCTGGCTACCACGTCCCGTGTGGCCAGCTCTCCACGTGAGTCATAGTTGGTCATGAAACGTTTCCCCTGGGAGTTTATGAGTCTCCCCCCTTCTCCACGAACCGCCTCGGTCACCAGAACTCCCCGGCGGGAGTCAGGGTACAGCATGCCGGTGGGGTGGAACTGAACCTGTTCCATGTCCAGAAGATCTGCACCGGCATTCCAGGCCAGAGCATATCCATCCCCAGTTTTTTGAAGGGCATTAGAGGTTACCGGGTAGATCCAGCCCGCCCCTCCAGTGGCAATGATGGTGGATTTAGCATGGAAAACCACAAATTCAGTACTCTCTAAGGACACTCCACATGCTCCCCCCACCCGTCCAGTATCATCCTGGATAAGTGAGGTGATCATGACCTCGTCCACAGTCTGAATACCCTGACGAATAACCTCCTCCTTGAGGGCAGTCATCATCTCGTGACCAGTGCGGTCCCCCTGGAAACAGGTTCTAGGGTAAGTTTGACCACCAAATGGTCGCTGGTTCAGTTGGCCTGATTCCTGTCGGTCAAAGAGGGCCCCGTAGCTCTCGAGTTCGGTGAGTCGGTCTGGTGCTTCTTCCACCAGGATACGTGCCAGTTCAAGGTCGTTGAGGTAGCCCCCTCCTTTGAGGGTGTCCTCCAGGTGTGCCTGTACACTGTCATCTGCATCCACATAGGCAAAGGCAGCATTGTAGCCCCCCTCTGCCAGAGTGGTACACCCTGATTTGTAAGATAATCCCTTGGATACTATAATCACGTCTAAATCATGCTTTTTTGCTTCGATGGCTGCTCTGCACCCGGCTCCCCCGGATCCAATGACCAGTACATCGGTGTGGTAAGTCTCCCTTTCCATACTATGAATTTGCACCCGGTTTTATTTAAGTTTTTTAAGTAGAGTGGAGAGATAGTTTAAGGGTATGACCCGATATAAAAATATGTTTAAAAAAATTTTCAATATTATCTTTAAAGTAAGGGAGGATGTGTAGTGAAGAAAAAGGAGATATTAAAGCTGGCGAAGAGGGATTTTGAAAAGGCCTGGGCTGAAACAGGTAAAAATCTTAAAAATCCCCATCATGATGAGGAATATCCACGTTTGCACTTCAAACCCGGCCAACCCCATCCACTCTCCGATACCATGGCCCAGCTCAGGCAAGCCTACCTGCTCCTTGGTTTCCAGGAAACCATCAATCCCCTCTTCATTGAAGAAGATCATGTTTACCGCCAGTTCGGACCAGAAGCCCCGGCAGTTCTGGACCGTTGCTTCTACCTGGCAGGACTACCCCGACCAGATATAGGGATCGGTATGGATAAAATAGCACAGATCGAGGAAATGGGTGTTTCCCTTGATGAAGATAAGATCAGGGAACTGAAAGAGGTATTCCGGAGCTATAAAAAGGGCGATACCAGTGGTGATGACTTGGTCCTCCATGTGTCCCTTGCCTTGGAAGTAGCCGATGCCACCGGGCTACGAGTTATGGAGAGGGTTTTCCCTGAACTTAAGGAGTTAACCCCCATCTCCAGCAAAACCACTTTACGTTCACATATGACTTCTGGATGGTTCATCACCCTGAATGCATTGAACCAAAACAACACATTGCCAGTTAAACTATTTTCAATTGACCGTTGCTTCCGTCGGGAGCAAAGAGAGGATTCAAGCCACCTTATGACCTACCACTCCGCTTCCTGTGTTTGGATGGATGATGAAGTTTCTTTGGATATGGGAATGGCTGTTTCGGAGAGCCTTTTGGAGTATTTCGGATTTCAGAAGTTCAAATTCCTGCCTGATGAGAAGAAATCCAAGTACTACATCCCTGGGACTCAGACTGAGGTCTACGGTTACCATCCTAAACTGAATGAATGGGTGGAGGTGGCTACATTTGGTTTGTACTCCCCCATTGCACTGGCCAAGTATGGTATTGACCAGGAAGTCATGAACCTGGGTGTGGGTGCTGAGAGAATTGCCATGATCCTCGGTGGTCACGAGGATATTCGGGAGATGGTTTATCCCCATACCTATGGTAAGTGGGGTCTCAGTGACCGTGAAATGGCATCAATGCTCCACTTGAACCTGTATCCAGTGACGGATGACGGGCGAAGTTTGATGGAATCCATAATCCAGACCGCCGTAGAATATGGTGACACCAGTTCACCCTGCGAGTTCAGCGCGTTCCAGGGAGAATTCATGGGTAAAAACATTGAAGTAAAGATCATTGAACCCGAAGCCGGTACCAAACTACTGGGACCTGCCAGCTGGAACCGGGTGCATGTTTATCAGGGAAACATCGTTGGTGTGCCCCAGCCAGCAGAGATAGAACGTTTCCAGTCACCTGATGATATTGCAGAAAAGCTTCTAAGCATGGGAAAAGAGGTAATGGATGACCTGGCTATTCAGGCCCTTAAAAAGGGCATACCCACCGGTATCAGTTACATGGACGGTGTGGCAGCCCAAGCAGCCTACCGTATGGAGGAGATGGTGGTTAGCGGAGAGGAACAACTTAAGTTACGTGCCACCATAGCCAAATCCCCCTCGGACATCAACCTTAAACTGGACGAACTGGCCATGCGCTACATAAACAGCAATAACAAAGTTATAGACATCAGGGGGCCAATATTCTGCACAATAACTGGTGAGATTAAAGACTAAATTATATCTCTCCGGTTCATGAAATACTGGGCAATTGATGTTAAATAAAAAAATATTTTTTTTTCTTTTTAGGAAAACTCATAATTCTCTAAAAGGATAGTTCCAAATAAGAGATTTCTTCCTAATAAAGATAGTTCCAAAAAGATAATCATGTCAAAATCTTTAAAAAACAAAATTTTCCACGCAGATAATGTGTATCCATAACTTCACCCAAGAGATAGCTAATATACAGTTCTCCCTGGCAGATAGGGTGTTGGAAGAAGACTGTTTTAACAGTTTGGATACTGTGGCCGGAGTGGATGTTTCTTTTTCCGTGGATAACCGGGCAATTGCGGCAGTTGTGGTTTTGCAACTGGGAGATCTGGAGATACTGGAAAAGAGAACACTGCCCGTGGAACTATTTTTCCCCTACAGCCCTGGTTTTCTCGGTGTTAGGGAGGCTGATGCAGTTATTTCAGTACTGAACACTTTAGAACACGATTTCGATGTTCTAATGGTTAATGGTCACGGTGTTATGCATCCCCGTGGCTTTGGATTGGCCTGTCAGGTGGGTGTCCTCTGTGATGTTCCCACCATTGGGGTGGCAAAAAGGTTAATTGATGGAAGGTATATAAAGAGGGCCACCCAAAGACACCACGCCATTGGCGAATTTCAACTGATAACCGAAAACAATAATGAGCTTGGGGCCTTTTTTAAGGGGAAATACGTGAGCTTTGGGCATAAAATATCTTTAAAAACTGCATTGAGTATTGTGAAGATGACCAGCGTTTTCAAAACTCCGGAACCAATCAGGCAAACCCATATACTGGCAACAGAAACTTTTAAACAGGAATTAACGAGTAATTAAGAATTAAATTAATATTTTTAATACCTACAAATGAATTAAAAGAAATTGAAGGAATTATATGGAAATCACAGGCAAAGTCATCTCTGGAACTCGTAAAGGCACGTATTTCATGTCTTTAGAGGTTTATAAGGAGGAGTTTAGGAAAAAGCTTAAATTTGAACCATTTCCTGGTACTCTTAACCTGAAAATCTCTCCTGAAAACGCAGCCCGTATATCGAGTATGCAGGATAAAATGAGAGTCATTGAAGGGACTGGTAATTATGGGGATGTTAAATTTCTCCCAGCTCAACTCAATGGAATGGTAGAGGGGGCTATTCTGTTCCCGGTTAAGACTGAGCACTCCCCAGAAATATTGGAATTTGTGGCCCAGGAAAATCTTCGAAACACTCTCAATCTCAATGACGGAGATGAAGCTACTTTAAAAATAAATTGAGGATCAAAATTATTTTTGTTTTAGATATAGAAACCATGATTGTATGAAATATGGAAAAATGTTTAACTTATAAAACAATTGTTAACTAAACTACTAAAAATTTAATTATCAAAAAAAAATCTAATCAGTGATCACATGATAAAAAAAGCCATAGAATCATTTAAAAAGGGAGAAATTGTTTTAATCTTTGACGATGACAACCGGGAGCGAGAAACTGACATGATTGTGGCTGCGGAGTTTATGACCCCCCAGCACATGACCACCATTAGGAACGATGCTGGTGGTCTTTTCTGCGTCCCCATATCTGCAGAAATCTCCGATAAACTGGGAATTCCATTCATGACCGATTTGATGAATGAAGCCAGTAAAGAATACCCAGTTCTAGCTGAATTAACCCCTAACGACATACCTTACGATGAAAAATCAGCCTTCTCCATAACCGTGAACCACAGGAAGACCTTCACCGGGATCACCGACAATGACCGGGCCTGTACCATCAAGGAACTGGGATTACTATGTAAAAATTGGAATTTCCAGGATTTTGGTAAATATTTCCGTTCCCCGGGACACGTCACCCTGCTTAGAGCTGCTAAAGACCATGTTTTAAAAAGGAAAGGTCATACTGAGATGAGTATTGCCCTGGCTGAAATGGCCGGGCAAACCGAAGTGGCAGTTTGCTGTGAAATGATGGATGATGAGACCGGTGGTTCAATGAACACCGACAAAGTAGGAGAGTACGCTAAAAAGAATGACCTGGTATTTTTAAGCGGAGCAGAGTTAATAGAAGCCTACCATGAGTTTAAAGGTCTTTAAACTCAGGTATTCTAAATTTTTACCCCTTCTTTTTTCCATGGACTTATTTTCAATTCTTTAAATCATCATTTTAGGAATCTTCCAAGATTATTAGAAGAATCTAAGAGAATCTAAAGGACATTTATCTGGAAAAAGTAAATATTAAGAAGTAAAAAACGAGTTTCAGGATAAATAAACATCCCTGATTTTATCATAAGAAATGTAGCCTGTGAATACTGGTTTTCGAGCCATTTTCATGATTTCATCCACGTTTAGGTGTTTTTCAACTGTCTCCATGGCTTTCAGGCAGAAGTCCTCCAGTTTTATCTCCACCTCGGGGGTTCCACCCCGTGCTGCCAGCTGGGCCTTGGGAACCCTGGCCACCCAGTCCAGTCCCGTGGCTTTTTGAATGTGCCTGGATGCGTTTTCAGCTATTCCCTCATGGTACACCTTGTTTAAAATAGCCCCACTAACTTTTATGCCCAGTTTCTGCATCATTTTCAGGTGGGATGCCAGGTCCAGGGCTGCTGTTTCAATACCGCCCTTATTACATCCTGAAACCATTATAGTGGGGATGTTACCGGCCAGGGCGATTTCCGCTGCTGAGAAGGGTGTTTTTTCATTTAGTAGGCCTGTGAATATACTCATAACCCCTTCAATAAGGATCAAATCATATGGTTGGCCTTTGAATCCTGTGATTATTTCTTCCAGGCCCTTCCAGCCCAGTCCTCCGATTTTTATGGAGGAAAGATTGATCATTTTTTCTTTGTTAAGGTAAAGTGAGGGTACAATGTCTCGAGTATCTGGTCCAACCTTTAAAACTCCCACTCTATATCCTTTCCTTCGAAGAGCACCTACCATGCCCGTGGTGAGGAATGTTTTTCCAGAATCCGATCCAGTGCTGGCTATCATGAGAAATGGGGGGATTTCAGTAGTTTTTTGTTTTAAGGATATCCTATAATCAGAATAAATATCCAGGCCAATCCCTATTTCTCCCTTAATTTTTTTCAAGAGTTCCTGGTTGGCTTGTTGGATATGGCGGGTTTCCTCTTCATCTGCATCCAGGTAACAGAGCATGTTGTTAACCAGGGATGGGTTTTCATCCAGAGAACCGTGGATCATTGTTCCTACCACGTTACCCTCATCATTTCGAACACCAGCCAGGATTTTACGGGGATTATCTGTGTAATCGGTTCTTTTAACCTGTGAATAGAGTATTGGTGGTGCTTCCCCCCTTATATCCCCGTAGGTGTGGCAGTGGAATCCGGTGACTGTTTCACCCACCATTCCCCTGGTTAGGAATGATTCATCGGCCACTTCTGCTTCCACCCGGTCGGTCCCAATGAGTGGGTGGAAAGTGACATCCAGTATCCCCAGTCCCTCACGTTCCACTGGACAGGGTGATTTCCGACCTATGTCGGTTTTATGGGCCAGTACCTGGAATCCTGAGCACATTCCCAGTATGAATTTCCCCTGGCTGTTCATTTTCTTAATGACCCTAGTTACCTCCTGGGTGATGCTCATTGATTCTACTATACTACCCCCAGGGATTATCAGTCCATCCAAGACTTCATATGCCTTTTCCCCGTTTACCATCCCGTTGTCCTTTAACAGGTGTGTGGGGAGTTTTCCAAAGTCCTCGAAGTTGGGTAGTGATCCTTTAACATAGAGGATGCCTATTTTTTTCATGGGAATTCACTGGTTTAATTTGATTATTTGTACATTTGAATTAGTTATAATTGATTTTAAGTGAGTTATAATTGGTTTGAAAATAATAAAAAATAAATAAAAATTAGGGGAAGGATTTTAGTTCAATCCTTCCTGAGCTGCCATTAGCTGTATTATTTTTTCATCATCCAGTGGTTTAGCCTGGAACTGCATTCCTACGGGTATTCCCTTAACATCCCCGGCAGGTGTGCTGGCCGCAGGTATACCGGCCAGGTTGGCTATAACGGTCAGGACGTCATAGGCATACATTTCCATAGGTTCCAGTGAGGTGCCCAGTTTATGTGGGAGTTTGGGAACTGTAGGACCTACCAAAACATCCACATATTTCAGTAATCCGGTAATTTCTCTTCTTAGGAGTGATCGGGCCTGTAATGCTTTTTTGTAGTACTTGCCACTGAATTCTTTCTGACTGATGTAGGAGCCCATGTGTATTCTGCGCAGTACTTCCTCTCCACACACTTCTTCGATTCGTTCCCCGTATTTTCGACCATCGTATTTTCGGGTGGCGGAGAAAAACTCCACATAGTTTATGAGGTAGTAGGTAGGTAGGCATAATTTAAGATAATCGAAGTTTAATTCCACTACTTCTGCCCCTGCCTCCTGCATCTGGTTGATGCGATCTTCAATAATATTAACTATGGCCTCATCGGAGACGTCAAAGAATTCCTTCACTACACCCAGCTTCATTCCTTTAAGTACATTTTCAGGATCATTGATGGAAGAGGTGAATTTTGGCACTTCCCAGTCAATGGTAGTGCACTCCCGGCGGTCTTCCCCGGCAATGACTTCCAGCATTAGGGCCACACCACTGGCGTCCGTTGAGAATGGTCCGATCTGGTCGAAACTCATGGCCAGATCCAGCAGTCCCTGCCTGCTCACTGCACCGTAGGTTGGTTTGAATCCCATCACCCCACAGTGGGATGCGGGGTTACGGATGGACCCCCCGGTATCTGAACCCAAGGCCAAGTCACACATCCCAGCGGCAATTGCCGCCGCACTGCCCCCACTGGATCCACCAGGTATACGTCCGGGTGCTGCTGGGTTGTCGGTGTGTCCGAAGAAAGATGTTTCGGTGGAACTTCCCGCTGCGAATTCATCCATGTTGGTCATACCAATTATGATCCCATCCTCAGCCTTTATCCTCCGGGTTACAGTGGCATCGTAACTTCCCAGATAGTTTTCCAGGGTTGGTGAGGCTGCGGTGATGTGGAAATCCTCCACATTAATGTTACTCTTGATCCCTACTACCATACCGGCCAACTTTCCAACTTTCTGGCCATTATTTATTTTATCATCAATTTCTTCTGCCTTTTTCCGGGCATCATCAAATTTAAGTTCAACAAATGCCCTTATACTAGAATTATCCTTTTCTATTTGTTTAATGAATGTTTCCAGATTATCTTTTGAGGTTAATTCATGATTCCTGATTGATTGTGATTTTTCCAAAATATTCATATTCCCACCTAAAATATGTGAGTAGCAAATCTAGTACTAGTTAATCATTACCATCCTTTGTTTTAGAAAATGAATCTTATTATATTTACCATTCTAAAGATTAATTACTCCTCAGGAGTTGCTTCTCACCCGGTAAGAAATGAAAAATCAGGAGGGCAAAGACCGATTCACCCTGATTAAAAAGATTTAATAGATTTTTTCCTGATAAAATTGGTTATTAATGTTTTTATCAAATTTATAATTTCATATGGAAGTCATATGCCTACATTTCAACATATTTCTTTTCCATTGGCATCCCTAAGCACCATGTGGGTTTTAAATTTGAATTAAAATGATGGGCCTGTTCTGAGTTGGAGTCAACGTTTATTCGCATCACTGAACATACCAAACTTCTACTGGACATCAAATTAGTAGGTACTGAAATCAATGTTAGATTCTGAATGATGCTAAATTCTGAATTTTTAATTAGTAATCTGTAGAAACTTAGTGCCTATTTTTACCATACATTCATAAAATGAAATAAATTTCCCAAATCCAGTACACCCATAAGGTAAAGGATCAGTATGAGCAGTGGTTGGTGCAGGAGGTAGATGAGTAGGGAGTGCCGTCCCATGAAGCTGAATATCTCTATAGAGGGGTTTTTGGAAAGTTTCGGTAGGTGGAATCTCCTCTTGTAATCGGGATAAAGTATTTTTCCGGTGAAAAGTCCCAGGGAAACCACCCCCAACCAGGGAAGTAATGGGAAGTAGTCCACGGTTATGAATCCGGCAGGTTTCAAGCCTAACCATAACAGCCAGGGATAACTGACTGCAAACTGGGCCAGGATGAAACCAGCGATGATGAAGATGAATCCCAGAACCAGATTAAGATATTTCTTGTTTAAGAAGGGATATTCCAGGATTATTGCTATTCCAATGAAATGCAAGACTCCGAAAACTATGAAATCATCGGGGATGAAGATCCAAGTGGCCAGGGTGACCAACAATCCCAGTAAGAATATCTTAACCCCTCTTTTGAAATACTTAGTGAAAAGGGTTTCATTTACCTGTTCCAGCCCCTGTAGTTGCCTCCGGGTGTAACTCAGAGTGAGGGAAACCCCCACTAGGAACAGGAAGATAAAGGCTACTGCACGGGTGAACCACCATAGGAATCCTGATGAGAGGTTAAAGGAGAATATCCCGAAGTAAGTGAGATCAAAGATCAGGTGATAAATCACCATCACCAATATAGCTAGACCTCGCAAGACGTCTATTTCCCAGAATCGCTTGTTTAAATCCTTCATTTTCCACACAAGATTTTAATGGCAAAATAATATGACTACTGTAAGTTTCCCATTTGTTTTTATGTTTGTTGAGCTTATTAAAATCCATGTGCAACCTTAATTTCCTAAAAAGTGTTCTCATATGCACAAATAGTTATAGTTAAATGTGTTTACATCTATAAAATCCCCGTGTATTAGGTCCCAAAAAATCTAATTATTTAAAAGAATTGATTATTTAGAAAAATTAGATTATTTAGTAATAGCAATGGGTTAATTACTTGAGTTTTGTTAATTGATATCATGGTTTAAAGATTAAGAGGTGCAAATTCATGTCCGGAACTCTTTTACTAAAACAAAGTGAAATAAAAGAACTTATTAGCATGAAAGAAGTTGTTGAATCAGTTGAAACTGCTTTTAAGGACTTTGCAGAGCGTAACGTGCAGATGCCTGCCAAGGAGTACCTGTTTTTCCAGGAAGGAGATCTAAGGATCATGCCCTGTTACGTGCGCAGTAGTGAAGAAGCCGGAGTTAAATGCGTGAATGTGCATCCTCAAAACCCCCTGGAACACCAGTTACCCACGGTGATGGCAGTCATTGAACTGGTTGATCCAGAAACTGGGTTCCCCATGGCGGTGATGGACGGGACCCTAGTTACTGATCTTCGGACCGGTGCATCGGCCGGGGTGGCCACCAAATACCTGGCCAGACCCGATTCAGAAACCCTTGGAATAATTGGGGCCGGTAAACAGGCTTGCACACAGTTGATGGCCCTGAATGAAGTGATGGACATTCAAAAAGCCAAAGTTTTCTGCAGGACCTGCAGCACCCGTACCAACTTCGCCAAAGCAGCCACAGAAATCTATGGTTTCCCTGTGGAAGCAGTTGAAAGTGCCGAAGAAGCAGTGAAAAATGTGGATGTGGTGGTTACCACCACCCCCTCCCGGAAGCCCCTGATCAAAGCTGAATGGATCAGTCCCGGGACTCATATTAATGCCATGGGCGCTGATGCTCCCAGTAAGCAGGAATTAGAAACCCGGTTACTCTTAAAGTCAAAGATCATTATTGATTCATGGGATCAGGCCAGCCACAGTGGTGAAATCAACGTCCCAGTCTCACAAAATGTTCTTAAAAGGAAGGATATCCATGCCAAACTGGGAGATGTGGTTATTGGAAAGGAAACAGGTAGAGAGGGCAACGAGATCACCGTATTTGACTCCACTGGCCTGGCTGTTCAGGATGTGGTTACTGCCGGGCTCATATACCGAAGGGCCCGGGAACAGGGCATTGGAACGGATTTTGATTTCATGAGCTAATTCTAATCCCTTTTTTTAGTTTTGGAAAGGTGGGGAAGTCCAACCCTTCCCTTTGGGTAAAATATATAGGTTTGAAAGTTCAATCTAGTTCTGGTGATGTGAATGTACCAGAAAGTAAATCGAAGCGAAGTTCTGAGTAGAATGGGCCATGTGTACGAACGCTTCCAGTTTTTATCCAGAAACAGATCCCTCTCTGATGAGCAGATTGCAGATATAGATCAGCACTTATCCCGGATTATAGAAGTGTTAAATCAAACCTAAACACTGGTGTATTTAGAATTCAGGTGTTTGTTGACCCATAATAGGAATAATACTTTATTTCAGATATCACATCAAAAAGTACACTATTTATACTCATAATAATTAATATCCATTTTTTCCAAGGGAATCAATTAATAATAATCAGGAATATTTATTTTCCAAACTATGTATCTAAAAAAATGATTTAAATGTGGTTAGAAATTATTTTATTCGCAACTGCCTCCTTCTGGGTGGGTTTATCCGGGGCAATGGTCCCCGGACCCATGTTGACTGTTACTATTTCTGATTCTCTTAGAAAAGGATCCCAGGCTGGGCCCCTGGTGGTTCTGGGTCATGTTATTGCTGAGATCAGCCTGATTATACTCCTGGTACTGGGTTTAGGGTGGGTTATTGGATCCCAGACAATTACCATGGTCATCGGGGGAATTGGAGGAGTGATGTTAATCTACATTGGCTACAGCATCGCCAGATCCCCGGTTCCTGAAGAGATACCAGGTGATGATAAGCCTATTGAAAAACGGGGATCAGTTTTAAGTGGAGTCATCACCAGTGTCACCAATCCCTACTTCTACCTCTGGTGGGCTACTGTGGGTTGGGCCTTCATGCTCAAGGGAATAGAGTTAGCCGGGATCATTGGGGTTTTAAGTTTCCTGGTGGGTCATTGGGGGGCAGATCTCAGCTGGTACAGTTTAGTGTCATTTTTCACCAGTAAAGGAAGGCATGTACTCCCGGGTAAGCGTTACCGGATCATGATGATTATCTGTGGAGTTTTCCTGGTGTTATTAGGAGTTTATTTCATTTACTCCACCTTAATAGCCTGAAATTTTCATTAAATTTTTTATTTCAAATGTTTATCAATTTTAATTGACCTCCTGAATAATATAGTAATTAATTATAAGTCACCAGGAGCAAATTAAGAAACATGAAAGCTGTTGTTTTCGATAACTCCGGAACCCTAATCTCCAGGTACAGGGCTATTAAAAACCTTAATAGTGGAATTATTTATGACAACATCAGTTCCATTGATCTGGTTGATGAGCATCCCCACCGGGCCCTGGTAGTCCTTCAGACTGATCCTTCCAGTTGCCTGATTAATGCCAGACCAGACCAGACCATCCACCAATTCATTGTACGCAACAAGGTGCCTTTTGATATAAGCTACTCTTCTTCAGATGTTCAAAAGGATGAAATATTACCGCTTATTAAGAATGAAAATGCTGAAATCAGTGATATTCAGGATACCATTCACGCCGTTTCTAATAAAAATTATAACGTCCAGATATGCAGTGGATCCGGATTCATTGTCAATACCCGAAGTGGTGATATTGAATTCACCATCACTGCCGGAGGTAAGATATTCCCTGAAGTTTCGGAGGTGGTGGAGGAACTTAAAAAAAGATCATTCCATATCTATGTGGCCTCTGGAGACCGGACTAAATCCCTGATGGAGCTGGCCAGTTATATTCACATTCCCTCTGAAAACGTCTTCGGCACTGCTGATGCCCAGAGGAAAAGGGAAATTGTGGCTGGACTTAAAGAAAGATACAAGGTGATGATGGTTGGTAACAGTGCCAACGACATCCTAGCACTTAAAGAGGCAGATATGGGAGTTATAACCACACAACAGGATAAAGAAACATCACGAAAGGTTATGGAAGCTGCGGATGTGGTGGTGGGCAATATTAAGGAAATTCTGGATATTGATTTTTAGGGTCAGATTATGTTTTTAACCAAATTATGATCCTTGATCCCTTTTCTGATTTAGTTTATTCAACATATGCCTGTTATTCACCATTTACAGTTTTTTTCAACTTTTTAAAGGAAGATAAACTCTTGGAAGATACACACTTAAAAAATATATTTCCTGAACTGGTTTAGTATTTTTAATTAAATTACCCCAATGATCACTGGTAACGTTTTAATAAGGGAATAATCAGGTAAACCAGACTAGACCAGCCATATCCCCATTCATTCATAAAGGGGAGGAATGTGATTCCAGCAGCCACCAGAGAAATTACCGGTAACATTAGATTAACTTTTAAGCTTGACTTTAGGGTTTCCTCATCAACTTTATCCACCAGCCCCTGGTTGATGGCATGACGCCAGTTAAGAAATAGTAGAAATCCTATAAAAAAGAGGTTCAGGTCGAAAAAAATGTTGGGAATCTGGAAATTCCCGTATTCCCCTACAAAAAAAGCTGAAAAAGGCACCAGTGCCACGAAAAGAAGCCATATAATGATTATCCATAACAAGGTGCCATCTGCTCGTTTAATACGGTTAAACTGAAGGTGGTTAATCCTCCAGAAAACAGCCAGAAGAACAAAGCTGATGAAGTAACTGTAAAAATTAGGGAGAAGATCAAAGAGGGCTTTATAAAGGCTGGCTTCAGTGGGATTGGCAACGGAAGGTACTGCAATTCCCAAAACCAGGAGGGTCATTGCTATGGCAAAAATACCATCCACCAGGGTTTCTATGCGTCGGACATTAATTCCTGTTGATTTTACAGTTTTTTCATTATCCTGCAAATGGCCAACCCCGATATGGTGAATTTAATAGCACGTAATTAATTATAACTAATTAAAGTATGATAACCCTAAATTAGCTTTTAATTGTTTCTCGATTTTATAATGATAGAATTCTAGTTTTTATAATGACAGGTTTGCCATAATCTATAATGATCTTTCCAGACTCTTAATGGCACTGCGCACTGCCCTTTCTTCCATAATTCGGTAGGCCACCAGCAGCCCTATTAAGAGCATAGGTACCAGTATATCTAGAACCAGGACTGCTCCTGCATTTCCAGATGCATAATTGCCAGTGCCAAAGATGTTACTTATATGTCCCAGAGCATCGCCCAAAAGGAAGATAGAAACCCCTATAACCGTTGCTGTCCAGAAATTACCCCTGATCCAGACGCATAAGACTCCCAGAACCCCAAAGGCCAGATTGGCAAAGGCCACTTCCTGTTGAAATGGACTTCCAGGAGCCCATCCAATGGATGCAGCCACCTGGTTGGCAAAGAAGGAATGACCTATAGATGCCCAGATAGAACCTAAGCCAACAGTAATAACCAGGAATGATAAAAGAGATATTTCTATTATTTTTTTCGCGGTTAACGCTCGTTTAGAATAAAATTGAATCCCCAGCATTATTAATGCACCAATTATCCCCAGTATCAGCCAGGTATAAGCTGTATCCATTTAAAACCCCTCTCTTAGCAGATCTAATTGAAGATAGAAAATTAACACTTATTATTTGCGTTTTATCATCATTTATTTAATACCTTGCTCTGGGGAAAAAATGGAAAAATATATAAGCCATTTTCCCCTCCCCCTAAAAAGTATGATTTAGTGATTAAACCCAATAATAAAATATAATAAGCGGTTATAAAAACTTTATAAAGTTATTAATTCATATTTTTGAAAGCCCATCCCAATTTCTTCGGCATACTCCAAGAGCACCCTTCCATCCACACCTTCCCAGACTCCCCTGAATTTATCACCACCCTGGTGATGATGATGTTCCAGGAGAGAATTTTCCAATCCAGCTTCCTGATTCACCAGATCATAACTGGCCTTATCCAGGGCCACGGGATCATTGGATGCCAGTATGCCGATGTCCGGGACAATAGACGCATCACTGAATGATTCACAGTCACAGTCAGGGGTGATATCCATGAGGAAATTAATGTAACCCACTTTCCCTTCTTTATTTATAACCGCACCAAAGGCGTATTCCACCATTCTTTCCATGAATTCCGGTAGTGAATCCAAATCCAGTTCTATGGCAGATTCCGGACAGTTGGAGAGACAGTTGTTGCAGGCTATGCATTCTCCCCTATCGTAAACTGCTTTACCTTCCACCAGAGACATCACCGATACTGGGCAGGATCCAATGCAGGTTTCGCAGCCAGTGCATTCCTCAGTGATGATTGGTTTGGCGCACTGGTGTTGTTCTATTTTTCCAGGGGCCGATGCGCATCCCATGGCCAGATTCTTAATCGCCCCACCAAACCCACTCATCCCATGTCCCTTGAAGTGGGATAAAACCAGCATACTGTCTGATTTTTCAATATCACCGGCGATTTTCACCTTTGAGAAATGATTCAACCCTACATTCACCGGAATCCAGTTATCACCACGTATTCCATCGGCAATGATCACCGGAACTCCGGTAACTGCATAGGCAAAACCGTTTTTCATTGCAGTCTGGAGATGGTCTACTGCATTATGGCGACTACCATAATATAGAGTGTTGGTATCGGTTAGGAACGGTTTAGCCCGATATTCCAGAGTTTTTTCAACCACTGAATTTATCAAAACCGGTTTAAGAAACGCGTCGTTGCCTTTTTCCCCAAAATGGAGTTTAATGGCAGTTAAATCATTTTTATTAATGAATTCCCCAAAACCTGCCCTGTCAAATAACTGTTTTATCTTACTGTTTTTGTTTTCTCCCTGGCTCCTGGATCTGAAATTAGAAAAATACACTTCACTGGACATTTAAAAACCCCCATTAATTATAATTTATCTATTTTTATTCATTTCGACTTGTTAATATCCTTGGAAAGTTAGACTTATTATTGCATTATCCTGGATTGAGTTATTTCGATAGGTTTAGGAGAAGATTTCGACTTTTTAAAACATCGTCGTAATTGTTTAATTCAATTATTCCCCTTTCAATACCATTTATGAGACTTAAATCAAGGGTTCCTTCACCCAGGGCCACGTGCTGATCCTTTTCACCGTTATTATCACTTAAATGATAGTAATATATTTTTTCAAGTTTTAAAAATGAACCAGGATGGTTGGTGGTGTTGGCATGACCCAGATCTACTGTGGCGTGACAGCCACATTGATCCAGGAAGTAAGAGTGTTCCTGTGCGGTGTTACAGAAATAAGCATATCGATGAGGCATGTTTTCCACGGATAAAATAACACCCAGATCCTCTGCGTATTGATTGGCCTTTTTTAAGGTTTCAATGGCAAAATGTTTACCCATTTCCCGGATTCTATCTTCCAATCGATGGATCACTCCAGGGTGAGTGGTTATGGCCTCTGCGCCTATTTTTGATGCTAAATCCAGTGTTTCCTTGATTTGGCGGAGGGTTTCATCCCGAATACCCTGATTCATACTGGCAGGGTTCAGGTCTATGGTAGGGGCATGCAGGAAAACATCCACATCATAGGAGGCAAATACATCCAGACCCTCGGCCTGGCTGAGAATATTCCGGGGCCAGTAGGGACCTTCACACAATATTTCCACCAGGTCAAAGCCATCAGCAGTCGCGGTGTCCAGAAAATCCTCAAAGGACTTCATGAAAAGAGCCAAAGTTGAAAATCCTATTTTCATGTATACACACTTTTTATAGTAATTGGGATATATTTTTCGAAATTCATTATCTTCTTCGAAATTCCACTAAACTTTTTTCGCATTTTAAGGGATGACAGGATAAAATGGGAACATCCTATACTTTATTTAGAATAATTCCTAGTTGAGTTTTACACAACCTTTATATGGAAAGTGGATATATCTAATTAAACTATGTCGAAATTTGATATATCAATAATGGGAATAGAGGAGGTGTGAAGTGAATGGGTGATGAATCATTTAGAGACAATCCAACTGAAGGTTCCAGTGATAAAGAACCTCCAGAAGAACTTAAAAAATCAAGGGGTTACTACCGTAATGCCATGGAAAACCATGAAGTATTCAAAAATTTGAATCAGTTTGAAAGAAAACTGGTCAGAGGGATTATGAGAGGTTCCGGCCCAATAATCATGCTCTGGCTTATCAGTAAAAAGGGACAGCATGGTTATGAGATCATGACCCAACTCCACGAATCTTCGCCATTCAGTGATAAAGTTAAAATGCCCAGTGCCAGCATCATCTATCCAAAATTACACCAACTGGAAAAGAAAGGCCTTATTAAGGGTACCTGGGAAAATCATGGGAAAAGAAAAGTTAAATATTATGAAATAACCCCTGAAGGAATAGAAACCCTGGACAAGATAAGAAATTTCTTTAAAACACGGAAAAATAATCTGTATGAAGATTTTTTAGAAGATGTCATGTATATAAAAAATAATAGGAGTTAAAGGTATGAAATATGCCATCGAAACCTCTGATCTCACCAAATTATATGGTGATTTTAAAGCAGTTGATGCTTTAAACTTAAAAGTTAAAGATAGAAGCATATTCGGTTTTTTAGGCCCTAATGGGGCGGGTAAAACCACTACTATAAAAATGTTAACTTGCCTGATTCCCCCTACATCCGGAACAGCGAAAGTGGCCAGTTATGATATCATAAAAAAACCCAACGAGGTTCGTCAAAAAATAGGGATGGTTCCACAGCTAGTCAGTCTTTACGCTGATCTTACAGCTCGGGAAAATGCAGAACTCTGTGCTGATTACTACGGGATGCCCAAAGACCTTAAAGAAAGGAGAATTGACGAGTTAATGGAACTGGTGGATATCAAGTACGCTGAGAATAAACTGGTTAAGCAATTATCTGGAGGGCAGAAACAGAAAGTATCTGTGGTTGCCAGCCTAGTACACCAACCAGACATCCTCTTCCTGGATGAACCTACCATTGGTCTGGACCCTACCACTAAAAGTGTTCTATGGGATCTTATAGACGAACTCAACCAGAAGGGACACACCATCATCCTGTGCTCACACGACATGTACGAAGTGGACATGCTCTGTGACCATGTGGGTATAATCAATCAAGGAGAATTGGCTGCATTTGACACCCCACAGGGATTGAAAGACACCATACTAACGCAAGAAGAATGTGGGGAAACTAAAATCGGGGAAATTGTGCGTGAAATGGAGGGGACAGATAACAGTGATCATCCATCGTTCTGTAAGCTTAAAGAAGTTGCAAAGGAATCTGAAATAGATAAAGCGAGAGAAATGAGTTTAATGGTTGATATTTCAGATACTGAACTGGTTAATCGATTATCTCAAATTCCCTGTGTTCTGGATATTGACTGCCACCGATCAGGTAGGCTAGCCTTTAAATTAGCCAACACTGAAAATGCGGTAACCCAGGTAATATCGGCAATTATGGAAACTGGTGGGAACATAACCTCAATTTCCACCAAAGACCCTTCATTAGAGGATGTTTTCATGAAAGTTACTGCTAAAAAGCCCAATAAAGGGGAAAAAGGAAGTGAATAGAGGATGGTAGAAACCAAAAAAATTATGTGGATGATTAAAAAGGATCTACTGGTTCTGTGGAGACATAAACCCCGTTTATTTTCAATCTTCCTTTTCCCCATACTGATGATCGCTCTTTTTGGTTATGGTATGGGAGGAACCATCGAAAACATTCCAGTAGTGGTGGTTAAACAGACTGATGGTCCGGTGACCGACACCACTCTCAACGCCATTAAGGGAATGTCCCTTTATGATGTGAAAGATATAATTAGCGACCCTCAGAGGGGCCGGGAAATGGTTGAATCGGGACAAGTGAAGGCAGCCATTTTACTGCCGCCGGACTATGAAAATCTCAATAGCAGCAACTCTAAATCCGTGGTAATCTATGTTGATTCATCAGATCAAATGGCCACCCAAACGTTGGTTCCAATAACCCAAGCCTTATTCACCCAGATATCTTCCCAAATTGGAATGCAAAAACTGGAAGCAATGCAAAGCCAATCTGCTCAGCCCTCATCCATTCAAGTACAGTCACAGAGTGTTCAGCCCACTTCATCATTATCCTCCATTAACTTCCAGAATATCATGAACTCCATCAATTTCCAGGTCAACAAGATCTACGGAGACATCAAATACATTGACTTCCTGGTGCCCGCAATCCTGGCCATGACCGTTATGATGGGGGCAATGATGAGTATGGGAGAATCCCTAGCAGGAGAACGAGAACGAGGAGAACTAGCCAGACTTTTCATGACGCCAACCAGCGTGGCTACCGTGGTCGGTGGTAAAATCATATCCAGGCTGGTTATTCAAACTTCAACTGCCCTGGTGCTGATAGGCGCGGCCATTGTGCTGTTTAATATCACTATAGCCGGTAGTATGTTACTTACCATACTCCTACTGATACTTACAGCCCTTTGCTTTGTCGGTTTCGGTATAATGGTTTCTGCTAGAGTCAGTACCCAGGAAGATTACGTCCAGATGGTAATGCCCTTCAGCATGCCCATGATGTTCATATCTGGAGTATTCTATCCTCTGGAAACCATGCCCTGGATATTCCAGAAAATAGCATACTTAGCGCCTTTAACCTATGCAAACAACGCATTAAGAGGAGTTATGTTAAAAGGAGCAGGAATAGGGGATGTATGGGTTGAAATAGTTGTTCTTCTGGGTTTCACGTTACTGTTCTTTGCAATGGGCGTAACCCGATTTAACAGGGACATTTAGGAGATTTTAGTTTATTTAGAGAATACATAAGATCAGGTGATATAAATGAATATGGGAAGAAAACAATTGTTATTGGGATTTATGATAACCTGCCTTCTGGCATCGCCAGCAGCCGTCGCAGGGGCTGATTGGAGCATGTTCCATGAAAACGCCCAACGTACCGGTTACATGGATCAGGCCGCTGATTTCACACCTAATGTCTGGTATTTCAGCACCCAAGGTGCTATAAAATCATCCCCAGCCATACTTAACAAAGTGGCATATTTTGGTTCTCAAGACCACCATGTATATGCAGTTAACCTTGAAGACGGCACCAAACTATGGGATTATAAAACTGAAGGTTCTGTGATATCTTCCCCTTCCATATCAGGAGATTATCTATACATAGGATCAACAGACGGATATCTTTACGCTCAGGATATTAAAAACGGAAATGTTAAATGGAAATACAAAACAGGTAACTCCATCGCTTCCTCACCATTAGTGCAGAACAACACAGCCTATGTTGGTTCAGATGATGGGAGAATATATGCCATTTACACATCAAACGGGACCAAAAAATGGGAATACAATACAGGTAATGCTGTTAAATCATCCCCAGTTATCTCCGGAGATAAATTAATAATTGGATCTGATGATGGGAAAGTATACGCCCTTGATATTAACACCGGAAATAAATCATGGGAATACACTACAGGTGATAAGGTACAATCGTCCCCGACAGTAATGAACGATATTGTTTATGTTGGATCAAACGATGGGAAAATATATGCCATTATCATAGAAAACGGAACACTAAAGTGGAATTACGATATGGGGAAACCAGTAGTATCCTCACCAACCATCGACCCCAATGATAACAGCCTATTTGTGGGAGCGGATAACGGTAAAATAATGTGTTTAGACACCCGGAATGGTGTTGAAAAATGGAATTACACCGCTAGTGGAGCTGTAAAAACCACTGCTGCCATTATGGACAACAAAATAGTATTCGGATCCAGTGGAGGTGCAGTTTACATTGTAAACAAGTACAATGGTAATGAAGAGTGGACCTACAATCCGGGCTATGGTATTATAAATCAACCTATAGAATCTTCCCCAGCAACTTACGGGAATATGATATACGTTGGTGCAGATGACGGATCACTCTACGCCCTTAACAACGACAAGAAAAGCGCGCCAACGTCCGTATACATTTACTACATTGGTGGGGCTGTTTTTATCATAATTGCCCTATTAGTGGTTGGTAGAACTGTGCGTAACCGAAGGAAGAACAAAAAAGAAAATAAATCTTGATGGTATTCTTGTAAAACAAAGAAGATTTTTATCTTCTTCCATTATTCTTTTTTTGGAAAATTTTTATTTTAAAGCTTTTTTAATCTCATTAAACTCAATATATTATATTCATGAATATCTGAATGAATAAGATTTCAGAATTAAGATGATTAAAAATTGGAGTTTAATAATCCAATAATGGATATTTATGTTGTTATTTTCCAAAAATAAAGGTTTAAGTCTTTAAATTTTATTAAAAGATATATAAAAAGGAAAAAGGAGGTTTAAAACTATTTACTGAATTCCTTTGCAAGCTGTATCTCAATGGCCGAAACGTTGGTTGAGGTTCCCTCGTTATTCATAATTTCTTCTGTGCATATGTCAATTCTACCAATACCCACATCAGTTATGAATCTGTTTCTGACTATCTCTGCAACATCTACTGCTCGTGAAATGGCTCTTCCTCTAGCTTTGAGTATCACTTCAGAAGTGCCGCCGTTCATCTGTGTTACTACAGCTAATACATAGTTCATTACCGGTTTGTTTCCAATGTACACCACATTTTCCTCTGACATTCGCTTAACCTCCATTGATATACTATGGTTCTAAAAGTGTTATTAATATTATATATATTTTGTGACGCAGTCTTTTAGGCAAATAACACTGATTATAATGTTTTAAAAGTTAAATATCCGTTTAAATCTAGTATTTATGATATAAATTCCACAGTAAGAACATTTTTTTTGTTTCCCTGAACAGTTTTCTGGGGGATGGAAATTCAACAAAGTCAATGAGGAATAATGGAAATAAAAAATACAGATATCTCTGAAAACAATCGCCATAAGTCTCAATTAAATAGAAAAAATAGTATGAAGGGTAAAAATTAGAAAGACATTAAGATTTTATTCAAACTACTAACTAATCCCACTATTAATTCACTTTTGATGATTTCAGTCAATTGCACGGAATATTACCACAAGGCCGTCTACATTCCCCTCAAAATCTTTAATGAATGTTACACTACCATCTACTGTTAATTTACTTCCATCCTTTGCCGGAAGAATAGCTTTCTTGAAACGTGACTCATCCACAGAAACATCCTCCCCCTGGGGAAATTTGTAATCCATGGGTTTAAATATATCCCGCACATCATGACCCAACGCATCTTCCTCCAGCCATCCAGTTAATTCTTCAGCCATGGAATTCATGAATTTAACCTGAGCCTGGGGATCCGTGGCAATTACCCCATCACTGATACTCCTCAATGTGGCCCCTAACCATTTATCATGTTTTCGAAGCCTTTTTTCCAGCCTATCCCGATACAAAGTTATCTCAATAGCAGTGTTGAGTTCACTTTCTTCGAATGGTTTGCGTAAAAATCCGTAGGGTTGCTTGAGAATAAATCCAGAAGGTTCAGTTACTTTAGCCCTTTGAACTGTTTTTTCATCGGAAAATGCAGTGAGGTAGATTATGGGGATTCCCATTTTGGAGCGGATCTTTTCTGCGGCCTGAATACCATCCATTTCCCCCTCCAGTTTGATGTCCATGAGCACCAGATCAGGTTCTAACTCATCACAAGCCCTTATAGCATCTTCACCCGAACTTACAATGGTCGGTACGTTAAACCCAACACTATTTAAAGCTTTTTTTATGTCTTCAGCAGTTATTCTCTCATCTTCCACTATCAAGATGTCTACGTTTCCCATTTCATGCCTCCCCAGTATATCTGCTGTCTATTGAACTACTTTTCATAAAGTTTCCCATCAATCATTATGAAGTTGGAAAGATACCACCATACCGCTAATCTGATGCTTGTAATCTTTTATAGGAGTTACAGTCCCTTTAATACGGAAGCGAGCACCATTGCGGGAAATTATTTCCGGTAATTCCCCTGCGGCCAAAGCATCTTCCAGGGATGATTCATCATTTATTTCAGAGATTGGTAAGAAAACTTCGTGGAGATCCTTACCCAAAGCATCATCCTTTCTCCAGCCCGTTATTTCCTCAGCCAGGTTATTGATGAATTTGATCTGACCAGTGGAATTGGTTGCTATTACTGCTTCACTGGTTTTCATTAACATGGTTGATGAAATCTGATCATGTTCTTTTTCCATCTGATGCCGGTATAATGTAATTTCAATGGCAGCATGTAGTTCATTCTCATCGAATGGTTTACTTAAAAGCCCCTGACCTTTAACCAAAAAGCCCGAAGGCTCGGTTAATTTAGCTCTTTCCACAGTCTCCTCATCAGAATAAGCAGTTAGGTAAATTACGGGAATATCGTGTGATTTTTTTATCTCCGCAGCTGCCTCAATACCATCCATTTCGCCCTCTAATTTAATATCCATTAGGACTAAATCAGGTTCTAGTCTTCCAGCTTGTTGAACAGCATCTTCCCCTGTAGAACATACTGCGGGTACTTTATAACCTGCAAATTTCAGTCCTGCTCGGATGTCTTCAGCGGTGATTCTTTCATCTTCCACCACCAGGATAGTTGCACTGGCCATGATTATCTGTGCTCCTGAAATTTATAGAAAATTCTAAACTGTTAACTAATTATTAACTGTTAACTAATTATTATTTGTTAATTTATATGTTTTCCATTTTATAATGATTCTGCGTGCTTATTTGTATCCTTTCAATTATCATGACCCCAATTATCTTTCAATAAGAATTTTGTTTATTGCATCTAAAACTGCTTCTACACTTGCCATTACCACATCTTCCACAGTAGAACGCCCAGTAGCACTGTTACCATCAGAATCAGCCATAATTACGAATACTTCAGCCAGGGCATTTGTACCGCCAGTTATTGCTTCAATATGATATTCTTTAAGTTCTATATCTGCAGTGTCCCCTACTAAATTTTGTATTGCATTGATAGCTGCATCAACTGGCCCTACACCTGTTTTGGCAGCAGTTTTTATCTTACCATCGATGTTAAGTTTAACTGTAGCAGTTGGGAGTACGTTATCACCAGTCATAACCGTGAAACCTTCCAGTTTGACCTTTTCTTCCTTGGGTTTTCCCAGTACGGTTTCTGCCATGGCCTGAAGATCGGCATCAGTCACCATTTTGCCCTTATCTCCCAGTTTCTTCACCTGGTCGTACAGGGTGCAAAACTGATCTTCTTCCATTTCAATTCCATAGTCATCCAGTTTAGACCTTATGGCACGAGCACCGGTGTGTTTTCCCATAACTATACGGCGGGTGTGACCTACCATTTCAGGTTTAAGAGGTTCATATGTCTCTGCCTTCTGTAGGACTCCGTGGACATGTATTCCTGCCTCATGGGCAAAGGCATTCTCACCCACTATGGCCTTGTTAGGGGGCATTTTCACCCCGGTTATCCTGGAAACCAGTTCAGATGTGCTGACCAAAAGTTCGGTAGTTATATTGGTTTTAACCCCATAATTGACCATTAGAGCCATTACCACCTCTTCCAGAGAGGCGTTTCCTGCCCTTTCCCCCAGACCATTGATGGTGGCGTGAACCTGCTCGGCACCAGCTTCCACTGCTGCCAGGCTGTTGGCCACAGCCAGACCAAAATCATCATGGCAGTGCACGCTTATGGGAATGTTAACTACATCCTTTAGGTCGCTTATGAGACTATGCATTGATACCGGTACTAATACTCCAACTGTGTCTGGAACGTTGATTATATCTGCTCCAGCCTCTTCTACTGCTGTGTAAATATTTTTAAGGAATTCAAACTCTGTTCGGGTAGCATCTTCAGCCGAAAACTCAGCAATGATCCCGTGATCTTTGATGTACTCCACAGCTTCGGTTGCCTTGTTGAGTATTTCCTCCTGACTCATGTGTAACTTGTACTCCCGGTGTAAAGGGGAGGTTCCAATGAAAGTGTGAATGTAATCCACGTCAGAGTCCAGGGCTGCATCTATATCTTCCTGCAGAACCCTTGCCAAACCACATACCTGTGCATTCAGACCCAGACCCTTTATTTCACGGGCAGCCCTTTGCTCACCCAGTGACGCAGCTGGGAAACCCACTTCTATAATATCCACTCCTAAGCGGTCCAGCCTCTTGGCTATTCTAATCTTTTCGTCCGGCGTTATAGCCACCCCTGGCGTTTGCTCACCATCACGGAGGGTGGTGTCGAATATCCGTACCTTTTCTGGCAGTTTAATCTCTTGCTTTACCTTATCTATGTACATGGGAAGACCCCTAATGGTTTGACATTAATTAATGTTTGTGACTGGACTTCATAAAAAAATTGTGTAAAAAAAGGGATTGTGATTTTTGTAAGTGATCCTGTTATTAAGTGATCCTGGAAACTAAGTACCCATGGCCAGGCTCAGGAAATTTCTAAGGCCTGGTGCCAATCCCAAGATAAATATGGCCAGTTTCAACATGTTCCGAATGGTTTTATCCTCCACGTAGGTGTCAATAACATATAGGGAAGGTAGTATCACTGCTATTTTCAAGGGGAACATTACAATAGCACTATCTGCCATCTGAGTGAGGGCATTGGGTAGTACATGCTGCTCACCATAACCATAGTAGTCCACTGCAATAAAAGTAGAACTGGCATCAAGCAAATGAGCTAAAAGAACACTTAAGTTGAATTTATCCTTCAAAAGACTCCATTTAAAGCCCAATAATATGAATGGTACTGATACCAGAACCCATGAACCCATTACCTGGAATACTACTCCCAAGTCGAGGTGTTGAATGTAATACAGGTTAGGAAGGCACATGACTACTCCCACCATGAAGATGATATAACGGTAATCCCGGTCAGTCTTGCGTTCAATTAAAACTGATCCTAAAAGGGTTAAAATAGCTGAAATTCCGGTTAAAAGATATATTCCAGGAGTGACCAGGAGGTAGGTCAAGGGATATATGCCGTTGTCCACCAGGGCCCGTGCACTGGATCCAAAGAAAATGAATGGAATGATTGGTATAAAAAGGTCTTTAGGGTCTTTATCTATCCAGCGGAACATTCTAATGATTAGGAGAATTACCATGCCCAAGATTATACCAAAAACAATGGTATTTAAAGTGGTGTAACCTGGATGCAGGTAGATGAAGTTCTCTTGGATGTACTGTGTGATTTGATCAAGAACCATGGCCCTATGTAGGGTGTTAAAATATTTAAATTTATCCTAATCTGCCCAATAAGATTTTAAGGTATTTAAATTCCGTTTAAAAATAAATAAAAATCAAATTCTGCGAATCTTTTTATTTATAACCTCTTTAAGGATAAGAGGCAGTGGAGTTCGATCTCCGAAGACATTGGTTTTACCGGAAAGAATACCCTGGATAATGCCATCCACTGAGAAGTCTGCTTCCAGTTCAGTAACACAGCTTCCAATGGCCCCTAGAAAGTGAGCGTCACTGGCACCAATCTGGGGAATGTTCCTCTCTTTGGCCATGTTCTTAGCCCGCCAGTTAGAGTATCCGAAAATGTATCGGGAGTTTAGGGTTTCCATGGCATCCACATCCACAAATTTAACCTGGGTAAAGAGTCCTTCACGGTAGGTAACAAAGGGATGGGCAGCTACTGCAATCCCTCCCTGAATTCTGATGAGTTCCACAGTTTCCTCCGGGGAGATTCCCTTAGGTATTTCTTCACTGATACCCAGGGCCACGATATGTCCCTTACTGGTGGAAACCTCCATGGCCGGGATGATCACCAGATCATCCATTCTGCCAAATTCCTTTAAGGCAACTTCAGAGCCCTTAAGGGTGTTATGATCAGCAATGGCAATGGCATCCAAGCCAATCTTACGGGAATGTTTAACTATATCCTTTACCTTAGCAGTGGAGTCTCCAGAATAGGTGCTGTGAATATGGGGATCAATAATCATCAGTTAACTCCTACTGTCAGTAATTGATTTTATTAATCCTGCTGGCCCGGTCATCATCACATCCCCACCCGGAGCCGCATTATAAACGTTGAGATCAGTTTGGGATAAAATTGAACGCTTCGGCCCAGTGGCCACCACACATTCAAAGGAATCTATGGCATCTATTACCCATGCACCATGACCATGTTCCTCATGAACCTCTTCATGGGTGATGGTACCTTCAGATAATTTTTTCACTAGTTCTTCTATCCTTTTAGGTGTTAATATACCAGTATGGTGCTCAAAAACTCCATGGATCTTCCCATCCATGAATGATGCAGCTAGTGTGTGTCCGTTTCCCACATCCAAGGCCACGTAACTATCCATTTGACTAACATGAGGGTCAAGGGTTGCCCCGCAGATGGATGCGAATTTACTGTCCATAATGGTGGTTTTGTATCCCTTAAGGGTTCTTAAAACTCCTTGCATACGGGTGAAGTATTCCGGGGCTTCCCCAAAATAGGCAAACTCTTCTGGAGACCGGGGAATATCCAGTTTTTCCCTGATCTTCTGAAAACGGAAGTTACGGTCACCAGTACCCTCCTGGTAACCATGGTCCTGCACCGCCACGCCGATACGGTCGAATTCCAGTTCCACATCAAAATTTAACAACGCTTCTTTGATTGCGGCTAAATCAACATCTTTAAGCTCTAATTCAGGAATTTCTGGATGTTTCTCCAGGGCAGGGACTATCTCCACCCCGGAGGATCTTACCCTTTCCAAGTCATCCCGGACTGTTCTGGCTGAAATATCAGTCATTAACACCCTGTAACCCCTATCAAGATGATTTTTAATTGCCTTGTTTACTGGGCCGCCACCCATGGTTTCACCACTTAAAAAAAGGTCATGATGATGCTTTCGTATCCGGTTGGCCATTATTTTAGTGGGAGAAGGGAGAACCATCTTTACGGCATTCTCCATGGGGTCCTGAGAATCGTATAGCATTATATCCTGAGTCCCGGTGCCCACATCTATTGCCAGTATTTTCATGGTTACTGTATATGACCCTTTAAGGATAAGAATAAACCCCCACTTCAAATGTACAAATATATACAACAAAGATTTAAATAGTACGTTAAGTATATTATGGACTCATACCAATATCTTGTAGATCAGGATAAAAATGATATGAAGTTTCCCCCTAACGGATAATATTGGAAGTGAAGTAATGGGGAGAAAAATTTTATAATATTGCATAATACGCGTATTGCATAATTACGCATTTGTTATCCATATTAAGTTAGATTAGTATATAAGGAAATTATTTGAGGTGAAATCCATGTACAGTGTAAGATTAACTGAAAAAGAAATTCCTAAAAAATGGTACAATATCGCTGCAGATCTGCCAGTGGAGTTCCCGGCCTACGATCAGACCGAAGAAGGGAAACAACTGGAAAATCTACCAAAAATATTCTCCAAAGGAGTATTGGAACAGGAACTATCCACAGAACGTTACATAAAGATTCCTAAGGAAGTTAGAAACATTTACAAACAGATGGGCCGACCCAGCCCACTGGTCAGAGCTAAAGCCTTGGAAGACCATCTGGACACTCCCGCCAAGATATTCTACAAAAGGGAAGACACCTCCCCCACTGGAAGTCACAAACTAAACACCGCAATAGCCCAAGCATACTACGCCAAAAAAGACGGTGTTGAACGATTAACCACTGAAACCGGTGCCGGACAATGGGGAACCGCCTTATCATTGGCCTGTAACCTAATGGATATGGACTGCACTGTTTACATGGTGAAAGTATCATTTAACCAGAAACCATACCGTAAAACCATCATGCAACTCTACGACGGAGAAGTGTTAGCTTCACCAACCGATAGAACAGATTTCGGTAGGAAAGTTCTAGAAGAAAATCCAGAACACCCCGGAACCCTGGGAGTGGCCATATCCGAAGCCATTGAAGACGCTTTAAACGATGAAAAAGTGTACTACTCATTGGGAAGTGTTTTAAACCACGTTATGCTACACCAGACTGTTATCGGGCAGGAAACGCAGAAACAACTGGAAATTTTCGACGAAACCCCTGATGTTATGGTGGCCTGTGTTGGCGGGGGCAGTAACTTTGCCGGGGCAACATTCCCATTCATCAAAGACCAGTTAGACGAAAAGATTGACTGCAAGTTCATTGCTGTGGAACCATCCCACTGCCCAACACTGACCCAGGGTGACTACTGCTACGATTTCGGTGACACCGCTGGACTAACTCCACTCATCAAAATGTACACCATGGGACACGACTTTATACCCCCATCAGACCATGCTGGAGGCCTGCGTTACCACGGTATGTCCCCATTAGTGGCTCTCCTGGTCCACGAAGGTATTGTGGAAGCAAGGGCAGTAGACCAAACTGGTGTGTTCCAGAGTGGAGTGACCTTCGCCAGAACTGAGGGAATAGTTCCTGCACCAGAAACTTGTCACGCCATAAAAACCGGAATAGACGAAGCATTGGAATGCAAAAAAACTGGTGAAGAGAAAACCATCGTAATCAACTTCTCTGGCCACGGCCTCCTGGATCTTGCGGGTTACGATGATTACTTGGAAGGTAAAATTGTAGATTAATCCATCCAATTTTTTTTTAACCATAAAAAACTTTTTTTGTTTTTTTTCAATCATCTTGTTTTCTTTTAACTTACAATAATAGGATTGATTGAATCTTAAGATTTTTTTAATGGGTAGAATATATCTATTTATAATCTATCATTCATAGAATTAATGTGCAAATTTTAAAAATGTAAATTCAGACTTAAATGGAGGATCATGATTATGTATCAGATAGGGGAAGCCTTAATTGGAAATGGAAATGAAATTGCTCACATTGATCTAGTAATTGGAGACAAAAACGGACCAGTAGGTACTGCCTTCGTGAATAACATGTCAAACCTTTCACTGGGCCACACACCATTGCTTTCAGTGGTCAGACCTAACCTGATGACCAAACCAGCAACCTTAATAGTGCCCAAAGTCAGTGTGCGCTGCCTGGATGATGCCAACAAAATATTCGGACCAGCACAAACTGCTGTAGGTCGTGCAGTGGCCGACGCTGTGGAAGAGGGCATTTTACCTGCTGAAGAAGCTGAAGACATGGTTCTGATCATCAGTGTGTTCATCCACCCTGAAGCATCAGATTATCGTAAGATCTACCAGTACAACTACGGAGCAACCAAACTAGCCCTGAGAAGAGCAATGGAAGGATATCCATCCATTAACAAAGTATTAGCAGAAAAAGACAGAGGAGCACATCCTATCATGGGTTTCAAAGTTACTCGACTGTGGAAACCTCCATACCTGCAGGTTGCCCTGGACCTGGATAACATGCAGGAAATGGAACGCATCATTGACAGCCTGCCAGACCGGGAAAGAATCCTCATCGAAGCAGGAACACCACTGGTTAAGAAATTTGGAGTGGGAATTGTCAGTAAAATAAGGGCCCTCAAGAAGGACGCTTTCATCATCGCCGACCTCAAAACACTGGATGTGGGCCGTATAGAAGTTAAAATGGCAGCTGACGAGACTGCAGATGCTGTGGCCATTTCCGGACTGGGAACTCAGGAGTCAATTGAAAAGGCCATCCACGAAGCCCAGAAACAGGGAATCTACTCCATCCTGGACATGATGAACGTTGACAACTTCACCGGCAAACTGGAAACCCTAAACTACAAACCAGACATCGTCCTCTTACACCGTAATGTGGACCTGGAAACCATGAAAGCCGAACGTGGTGAAGAACAGGCCGACATGACCGAATGGGGTAACATCAACCAGATCAAGGATCTCCTTGGTAAAAATGGGTTGGTGGCAGTTGCCGGAGGTATTGTTCCTAAAAAGATGGACCAAGCACTGGACAGTGGTGCAGACATCATCGTGGTGGGCCGTTACATCATCGGTTCCAGAGATGTGCGTCGCGCCGCCGAGGACTTCCTGGAAAAAATGCCCCAGGACCCCGACACCATGCGGTTAGCTCTGGATGAAGATGAAGCTATCTAAACTGAGTATATAACTATTTATATACTCTCAATCTCTTTTTTATTTGAAAAATAACTTTTTTTTATCTTTTCCTCAGAATCCCAGTACCACGAAATGTAAAATTTTATTATCTTAAAACACTCATTCTTTATTTATACACTAACTGCAGGGAGGGTGGATTAATGATTTTAGGAATAAGCGGAAGTCCCAGGAAACAGGCCACCGAGCATGTCTTAGGTGAAGCCCTGAAGATGATGGAAGAGAAAGGTTATGAAACTGAGATGTTCACTGTTCGGGGTAAAAATATAAGCCCCTGCAGAAATTGCGATTACTGTCTCCGGGAAAAGGAATGCATCCTCAAAGATGACATGTACCATCTCTACCCACTCTTTAAGGATGTTCAGGGAATCATAATGGCCACCCCCATATACAATGGAGGAGTAAGTGCCCAGATCAAGGCAGTTATGGACCGCACCCGTGCAGCAGCAGCTGTGGACATAGATTTCCTAAAACACAAGGTAGGCATGGCCATTGCTGTGGGTGGTGACCGTGTTGGAGGTCAGGAACTAGCCATACAACAAATTATGACTTTTTACATTCTCAACGGAATCATACCAGTTAGTGGAGGACCTTTTGGTTCCAATTTAGGGGCTAATTTCTGGTCACAAGACACACTCAAAGGTGTAAAAGCAGATGAAGAAGGATTCAGGAGCCTCAGGAAAACCATTAAAAGGTTTGACGAATTCCTGGGGAAATAATCTACCAACGAAGAGATTATGCATGACAATCCTGAGTTATAAGGTATAAGTTATAACTAAATAAGACTAAATAACCCCTTTAAATTTATTTAAACAGTTGCAAAAATTGTTAAGATTAATGATTAAAATATAGTTATAAGTTCTAAGTTATAAGGAGTATATTCTGATGAGAATAGAAGTTGATGAAAAAAAGTGCACCGGGTGTGGGATCTGTAAGGAAGAATGTCCCAAGGGAGCCAAGATATGGGATGTGAATAAAAAGGCCATGGCCACCAATCTACGCTACTGTCACCTGTGCACTATATGCGCTTCCAAGTGTCCGGAAGATGCCATACGTATAGTGAGGGATGCTCAAGATGAACCGGGAAAGTAATATAAATAGGAAGACCTCTGAAACTGAGATAGATCTTGAACTTGACTTGGATGGTAGTGGCCAGTACCAGGTTGAAACCGGGATACAGTTTTTAAACCACATGCTGGAATCATTCACCAGACACAGCCTGTTCGACCTGAAATTAGAAGCACAGGGAGATATTGAAATAGATGATCACCACACCGTGGAAGATGTGGGCATAGTTCTAGGAGAAGCCCTCTCTGAAGCCCTGGGGGATAAAAAAGGAATACGAAGAATGGCTCATGCTCTGGTGCCCATGGACGAATCCCTGGCTATGGTAGCCGTAGACCTATCTGGAAGAAGTTACACTGTTCTAGATTTGAACTTCCACCATGATAAGGTAGGAGACCTCAGCACTGAAAATGTGGGCCACTTCTTAGAGTCCCTGGCCCAGACCGGGAAAATCAATTTACATGCCCGTGTTGAAGGGGCCAATGACCACCACCAGGTGGAGGCCATCTTCAAGGCCCTGGCCCGTGCCCTGCACGATGCCACCCGGGTGGTTCATGACCGGGTGCCCAGTACCAAGGGTGTGATTTAGGAGATATTGAAAATGGCTGAATATCTCCCCAGCATATTAATACCCACCAACCGATTGGAAACCCTTACTGATGGCCTGTTTGCCATTGCCATGACCATCATGGTAGTGACCATCCAGATACCCATAGGACCAATCCACACCGCGGACCTATTCGTGCAAACCACTTCAGAAATCATCCCTAAATTTGCGGTTTACTTTCTCAGTTTTCTGCTTCTGGCTGTTTTCTGGGTGGATCATCACATGTTCTATCTGGTTAAAAAAATCAACTTCACCCTGCTGTGGATAAACATCTTCTGGCTGATGTTCATAGCACTTTTACCTTTATCAACATCAATTATAGCCCAATTTCCGCAACATCAACTGGCACAGCTTATATTTGACTTCAATCTCCTTTTTATAGGCCTCTTTTTCTATTTAATCTGGAGATATTCGGTAGCAAACGAACTCATATCCAAAAAAGTAGAACCATACTATCATTATATTAAAAAAAGTCTTTTAATAATGCCTATTGTAATATCTGGAGCCATAATTACCAGTTTTATTAGTCCAAGATGGAGCATGGTTGTTTTGTTTCTTATTCCTGTTCTTTTCGTTGTTGGGAGAAAAATATGGTCCAGTACTGCAGTTAAAAAGAAAACTACAACTTTAAAGTAGACTAGCACCCTTGATTTTTTTATTTAGGGAAAAATGAAAATATTAGAATAAATGGAGATAAAAAAATGAAAACCTTAATTGCCTGTTACTCCTACTCGGGGAACACCTTAACTGTGGCTCAGAACTTACAGAAGTCAATAAATGCAGATTTCACTCGCATAGAACCTGTTAAAGATAAATGGTATGTTATCAAAGCCATAAACGCATATATGGGGAAAAAATGGCCAATAAAACCTTGCATAAATGACATCAGTGATTATGATTGTTTGATTGTCTGCAGCCCTGTCTGGGCTGGTCGTCCCACTCCCGGTATTAACCAGTACCTGGAAGAATTGGAAAATGTTTCCGGTAAAAAATGTGCCGTATTGGTGACCATGGGGGGAGATGGTTCTCAAAATGCCACCCAACAGATTCGTGATGCTCTGGAAAGTAAGGGAATGGAATTGATGGGACAGATGGTTATCGGGGGCAAGGCCCAGAAAAGTGGAGAATGGGAATCCATGACCAATGATTTTGCCAGGAAATTCAAAGAAGAATAAATAAAGAGGAATTCTTAAAATCCCTCTTTTAATTCTATTTTTTAGATACAATATCCATTTTAGGTACAATATCCCAGAAGCAGCCCTCATAAAATTCTAAATCTGAAATATTATCGGAAGTAATTGAATATCCTTCCAAAATCAATACCAGATATTTTGCGCCCCACATAATCGGAGTATATGTTTTCTGCGGCTTCTTCCAGTTCAACAGATTTTATTCCATGATCCAGGGAGAGTTTAGCTTCGATGAATGCTGCCAGGCGATCGGCAGCATGTAATAATTCTCCATCCAGGGGAGAAAATTCATCCCGGTTGTACTTTTGGTTAAGATCCTGGAAGCTTACACCCAATATAACTTCCTGCTTGTCCATTATCTTGTTTTCAAATTCTGATTCTGAAAAGTACTTCATATCCCCATGCCATGGGCGGGGTAGTAGGGGGAGTAGTTCTTCTTTCATCTGGAAGTCCTCATAATCCTTGATGATCTCCTTAAGTCCCTCCACTGAACCTTTAACTGGTGATATTATGTCCTTGGTCAGGACTTCAGGGAGATCATGGAATAATCCGGCGTAGAAATTATTATAGAAACGTTTAGAGCAGGGATCGGCCCCCATTTCCATGGTGCACAGGTAGCTGGTGGCTGCAACTATGAACATGTGCCCCAGTACCGAGGTTTCTGGTATGCGGGGAATGTGTGCCCATCGTTTCTGGAAACGTAGCTGGCCACAGAGGTCAATGAACCCGAAGGATTTCTTACCCAGGAGGATCTTCTGCACACCTATTAAGTCATAGTGATCCTCGATCTGGTTTTCAATGTTTTCTTTGGTTTTCTCAATACCGTAGATAAATGGTGCGGTGTGGTAGATGATCTTAAACTCCCACTGGGTGGCCAGATAATGAGCTGCTCGCAGTATACGTCTTTCCATGGTACTGGGACTTTCTCGGTAGTAATTTCGGAATCGGTCCTGAAAGCCCTGATCCAGACCTTCCATATCACTTGCCAGCTTATGGAATACATGTTTATTAAGCTCTTCACCCTTTTCCTTCATCATACGATGAAAAACTGGAGGTTTGATGTCAGTTAAAACCGTCCGGTGAAGGAATTCAAATATACCCCCTTCAATGAGAGATATCCAGTCCACACTACCCGTGCCCATCCGGTCTTCCTCGAACCGGGCGATCACGTAGGCAATTACCATCTTATGAGCCTGTTTATCCAGTTCTGTAAATTCCACAGGACGGATATGATCATTCCAGCGTTGCATGCTGGCTGCCTTAGAGAAACGTTCTATGATGTTTTCGATCATTTATACACCCCCTGTTTGTTATGTATAAACATACATTAAATAATAATTTATTAATTAAAGTTGAGATGTACAATGAAACTAAAATTAGAATTAAAATAAAAAAAAGTTACAGTCCGAGAGGACTGTTTTTTATAGTATACGATTATTCTGGTTTGGAAACTAACACGGTTTTGGACAGAGTCTGACCCTGAGGACCGTGTGGTTTACGGAGAACAGTGTCGTTAGCTTTTTCGATTTCACGAGCTTCAGTTGCTAGTTTAGCAGCTGTGGCGATGAGTTCGTGTGCGGAAGCCACGATAGGTACGTATTTTTCCATTTCTTTAACCATGAAGCAGCCTTTGAGGTCGATGTCACCTACTTTAGCAGCCATTTCATAGGCAGCCATTGCTTTTGCTTTGGCGTATGGGCTGGCAAATCCAGCGGTTTCAGTAGCTTTAGCAGCGTCAATAACTACTTTTGGTAGTTCGATTGCTTCTCCTGCTTCAGCAGCGGCGATCATTCCATCGATGGTTTCCTGTACCACCCGGTAAGCTCCGGTAGCGGCCAGTACTTTTATTACATCAGCGTTGAATGAGGCCATTTCAGTTGGGTCTAGGAATTCTCTTCGAGCTCCGATCATTGGGTCGCCCAGGACTACGATGTATCCTAGTTCCTGTTCATCCATTTCTTCCCTTTTACCCATTCCAGGAGCATCACCAATGATTAGTGCTGGGACGTCCATTCCGGATAATAGTTCTCGGGCTTTAGCTGGTCCAGGAGCACCAGGGTTTGGGCTGATGAATATAACAAAATCAGGGTCGAAATCCATTATTTTTGGTACGACTTCTTCGATCTGTTCTGGGTTCATCTTTGCTCCGGAACTGACTCCTCTTACATCTATGTTAGGTCTGTCGGCCCTCTCGTCTAAGACTAAGTCAAGGACGGGAGAGGTACCGATGTTACCGCATTTAATAACTCCTATTTTTACAACCATATTATCACCGATTTGCTATTTGGAAGATCGGCATAAGTATTTTTTCATTTAATTTTTAGGGGAAGGCTTATATAGGAGGTTTGGGTAGCAGCAGAAATGGATTATTATTTCCCCATTATAATTATGATAAAACATATTTAAATATAATAAAATGCTATTATCATTGGTGATATCCCTTGAATAAACGTGGCGGATTTTTGGCTATAATAGGGAGTATAATTCTTGTGGTTTTGGTTTCAGGCTGTATTGGCTCTTCCAATATTGCCAAATCAAACATTGACACTAAAAATTTTACTTTTAACAATGTTAGTTTTAGTTATCCTGCCAACTGGGATGTTAGTGTTTCCAATGACGATACCGGCCCCATCATCGTAGTTTCAGAGGATTACTATACCCAGATCCAGATTATGATTACTCCTACTTATGGCATGTCTGAAGAGGGAGTGCTTAAAGAGAAAAATCTGACTATTTATCCAGGTTGGAAAAAATTATTGTCGGACACCCTCATATTAAACAATCAGACTGCATACAGAACCCTGTTTAGAAGTAATGATATTATATATCTATTTAAAGATATGAGGCACGAAGAGATTGTTTTTGTAAAAAATAACAATACAATCACCATTCTTACCACAGCTCCCAGTGAAAATTATAATAACAAAAAACAGAGCTTTGAAACTATTTTGGACAGTATACATGTTCAATAGGTGATATAATTGTTATCTAAAAAATATGTTGGAATAATAATGGTTTTTATGGTTGCTGTTGTATTAACATCAGGATGTACATCCTTAAATGGTGTTCTGGACCTGATTAATGACAAGATGTGTAACAAACAACTGGTCAATGATACCAGTTATGCCAATATAAGTGCCAATACACCCACCAAAACCTATTCTGCATACGGAATCCGTTTTAAATATCCCCGTGGTTGGACTGTGGAAAGTGAAAATGAAAGTGGAAGTAATATGATATTTGCCTTAAAAGAAATTTCATTTAATTATGTTCAATTCCAGATTCAGATTGTGCCCAACAATGGCATGTCTGAAGAAGAGGCTATTAGGCAAATTCAGGATGGAAACTTAGTTCAAAGCACTATTTCACCAAGCTGGGAAAAGAAATCAAGTTATACCATGACCATTGATAATAAAACCGCTTATGAAGACATATTCCTGGTAAATGACAGCCACTTCAGTAAAATAATGAGGATCTCCCAGATAACTTTAGTCAAAAACGATAAAACCTATTTAATGTTACTTCAAGCTCCTGATGAAGAATTTGATAAGGAGAAACCTTACTTTGCCATAATACTGAATAGTCTAAAATTTCCTTGAGTATTTAATATATTTTTTTCCTTTTTAGGATATTTTTTAGGATATTTTTTTATTTTCCGATAATCTTAATTCTATTTTTTTAAAATTAAAAAGCAGACCTTAATCTGCCCCCCTAAATTAATCTAAAAAAGACATGCATTTCAAGTGTAACTATAATTCCAATTATGTATTTTAAAATAAAAATTAGGGACCTATTTACCCCTTAAATATTGAATAAACCCTCTAAAAATAGGAAACACTTAAAAAAAAATGTGGGAAAAATCTTAACTGGTACTTGGATTTTTCATTAGTTGAGTTGCGTATAAAGCCACGGCAACAATTGCCAGTAGATAGAACAGGTAAACCACACTATCGGTAGGTCCGGTTTCCACCCAGATCATGGTATGAGTTAACACAATGGCGTACAATGCAGTGAGGGCCCCGCTGGCCTTAATTTGGGCGGCGTAGATTATCCTCAACACGGCTCCTATTATGAACATCTGGATGATCATGGCGTAGAATCCAAAATCCAGTACTGCTGGTCCGAAGATGGTGGAGGTGATACTGGTGGTGGGTGTGCTACCGGATACCGGGTAGTTTAGAACTACTTGACTCACAGTGACCCGGGGGTGTCCGGTGGATAGTGCCTGCTGGAACAGGTCACCTCCGGTGGCTCCCGCCATGTGCACGATCTTGTCAAAGACCATCATAGTGAATCCCGCCCGGTAAGCAACTAGCTGTAAGGGGTTTAATGACCATTGTTGCCATTGGATGGACATCACCGCTATGTAACCTGCTGCTACCCCCACTAAACCGATTAGAAGGATGGCAATCAGTATGTGGCTGGTTTTCATCTTCCGAGTGTAGTACAGAGTTATGAATCCACTGATGAGTATGGCCATGGTAGTGGTCCGGTAACCGTTAATGGCAAAAACTCCCAACCCTATGATGAACAGGAGATAATACCATTTACGAGGGTATTTTGCCAGGAGAATGGTGATGGCTGGCAGGAATATGGGGTATGCAAAACGCCATAAATCAGTGGTGGCTTTGAACTTCAAATATCCGCTCAGGATGGGAATGCCCCCCAGGAGGTAGAGGTTAATGATTTGTAGTAGTATTCCAATGAGCACTGCAGCCAGTACCACCCGTTCATCCAGCATGACTCGGATTTTATTGTACCAGGGTTCTGAATTCTTTTCAGTGACACCAGGACTACTTAAGAGGGATTTGAGTTTCTCACTATGGTTATATAAGAACTTAGGTGCGAAAACTCCGGCAATGAAGAAGAGGGTTCCCATTAAAACGTAGATCCATGTGGTGGTGGATATCCACTGAAGGTTCCTCAGGTGTTCCTGGTAGGCTATTGCCGCCAGTGCTGTGTAGATAACTATGATTGCCACCAGGATGTAGGGTGAAAAAAGATCAATACTTTTAAACTTCATAAATAGTCTCCTAAAAATTTACCTAATTACCATTTCTATCAGTTTATCCAGTGGAATAACTTAATATTGTGAATAATATTGATCAAAAATATCATATATTTACATTTTTAAAAATTATATTCCTGAAAAATATTTTAGGATTAAAAATTATTTTCCTTAAGTTTTTTTAAAAATTATTTTAATATAATTTTTTTTAATGTTAATTGTCTAATTCTTATTCCCTTTATTTTATAAACTTTTTATAAACTTTTTCTATGGGGAGGGATTATCATAACGTGCATCATCTTTAGACAATAAGAGGCAATGATTATCATCCCCCTGGGGGTATCCATTTCCAAGATATGAATTTTATCCAGATATTCTTTTAAATAATTAGTCTACCGTAGAAAAATTTTCACAAAACTTATACTAAATTTCTACTGTAGAAAATATTAGGATAAAAAACTCAGAGAAAATACAAGAATATTTCTACGGTAGAAAATATAATTGGAGTTGAAATATGGATTTTTAACTAGATTAGGGCTTTATAATCTAAAAATATAATATTCAAAAAAGGAATAGTTAGTAGGGATTTAAATGAATCTTAAATATGCAAATATAATCCCCGAGTCATGAAAGTGAAAAAATTTCAATTCTAATAATCTCCTGCTGCGGCCCTTACCAGTCGACTGGCAAAGGTGGAGCATGCTGCCACATGGGTGTGCACGTAACTGGCCAGAGTGTTCTTACTCATCATCCCATCCCGGGAATCAACCACCCCCCGACCTCTCAGAATGTCAAAGGCAAATTCTGGTTGTTGGCCCTCCAGTTCCAGTTTAGAGTAGTGGAATTCATGGCCATGGAAGGTCTCTCCCTCGGGGATGATGATGTTGTCACGGGAGGCCCGGGCAATAACGTAACTCAAGGCCTGTGGCTTTTTGGTCATACTGGAATTGTAGCCGAAGACACCACACATGCTGTGCTGGTTTATGGAACGGGTGAGGTACATCAATCCTCCGCACTCAGCGTAGATGGGTCGCTCCTCCTGGTGGAATTTTTTAACTGAACTGCGCATGGAATGGTTGGCTTCCAGTTCCCGGGCAAATACCTCAGGATAACCTCCACCAATGTAGATTCCATCCACATCCGGAAGTTCTTCATCATGTAAGGGGCTGAAATATACTAGTTCTGCTTGGTTGGCTTCCAGTGCCTCCAGGTTATCCTGGTAGTAAAAGGTGAATACTTCATCCCGGGCAATGCCCATTTTAACCTTCCGGGTGTTTTTCGCCTGGAAAAGTGGTTCACGACCTTCAGGCAAGCTTCCAGCTCCCTTCATTATGGTGATCAGTGCATCCAGGTCAATGTTCTCCTCCATAACCCGTCCCCAGTCTTCAATGTTCCGCTTGATGTTTTCCCTTTCCACCGCGGGTACCAGTCCCAGGTGGCGTTGTTCCACACTGATGGCATCATCCCGAGGGATTCCACCAATCACTGGAGTATCTGCCAGTTTTTCCACTGCTTCCTTGGTTTTGAGATAGTGTTTCCGGTTTTTAACCAGATTGAGAATAACCCCTTCGATTTTGATGGTGGGATCCAGTGTTTTAAACCCTATAACAATTGCTGCTGCGCTTTTAACCAGGCTACGTGAATTTAAAATAAGGATAACCGGTGCGTTCAGTGCTTTGGCAATTGATGCTGTGTTTCCCACGTCTCCAGTGGGACTTATCCCCTCATAAAGTCCTCTAACACCCTCTATAACTCCCATTCTAGAATTTGAGATACCTAATCCCCTTTCAAATGCCTCACGGATCTGACCATCATTCATGAAAAATGAGTCCAGGTTTCGGCTAACATTTCCGGTGGCCAGGGTGTGATAGGTGGGATCAATGTAATCTGGGCCAACTTTGAATGGTTGAACCTTCTGTTCCCGGGATAGGGCTTTCATTATTCCAGTGGAGATGGTGGTCTTCCCCACTGCACTTCCAGTTCCTGCCAGTACAATTCTCATATGTCTAATAAGAACCCATCTTAATTATAAAAGTGGTACTTGATAAAAAATATAAAAAAATAGAAATTGGAATATATAATGGATTTATTTTATTCTAACGCCTTAGCAGTAGTGTATGAATCATATATAGAATAAATCCACACTATGATGTACACAATCCATGCATAGAATGTTACCATGTAAATGGCAGCAGTTAAGATTATTGCTATGATCACTAAAATAATTCCCATCATGGTTTTTCCGGCATATATTTCACCTAAACCAGGTATCAGGAAAGACAATATTGCTGCAATGATTGGATTTTTTGCCATTTTTTAAACCTCCATTAATTTGTAATTAATTATCTTCTATTTCATGATTTATAAAGATTTACGTGTTTGAACACCACCACAAAGACAAAAAACATATTTTAACCCCTATATAAAAGATAAATTAGGTTAGTGGAGAAAAAATACGGAAATAATTGAATATGGTATTTTAAACTATTTTTGCAGGAACATAGTCCTCATCTGCACTCTCTAAATTTTTATAAACCCTATCCACATATACTACTATTCGATGGATATTGACAAACTACGTATTCTGGGTGAAGCCTCTCAATATGACCTCTGCAACTATGTAAGTCTTAATCAAGAGAATTTCACCTCACCAAACCTGCCAGGGATTTACCACGCTCGCACCCAAAGTGGATGCCAGGTGCCCTTATTTAAGGTTCTGATGAGCAATCACTGTACCAGTGACTGTAACTATTGCATCAACCATTGTCATAACCGTTTTGATAGAATTGAATTTTCACCGGAAGAGTTAATTTCAGTTTTCTTACATTATTACCAGAATCATTTTGCTGAAGGTCTTTTTCTAAGTTCAGGGCTGCCTGGGGATGCAGATGTAGCCATGGAAAATATGGTAGAAGTGGCCCGTAAGTTACGTCTGGAGTACGAGTACCAGGGTTACATACACCTCAAGGTGATTCCCGGTGCATCATATGACATGATTAAAAGGGCCATGAACCTGGCAGACCGGGTGAGTGTGAACCTGGAATCAGCCACTTCTTCGGGTTTCCAGGAGCTCACCACCACCAAAGACTATCACAACGATGTTCTGCGGAGGATGAAATGGATTGGACGTCTTAAAAAACGCCACCATGACCTGGCACCTTCCGGTCAGAGCACCCAGTTAATTGTGGGGGCCAACCACGAAACAGACCAGGATATACTTAAACGGGCTAAATGGCTCCATAAACATTTAAATATTAATTTAAGTTATCTTAGCCCCTTCGAACCAATTGATAAAACTCCACTAGCAGGTCATACCAAACCTGAAGAAAAACGAACCCCCCGACTTTACCAGGCCCAATTTCTTCTGAATTCCTATGGTTTTTCACTGGATGAAATGGTTCTGGATGATGAGGGTTTCCTATTCCTGGATGATGATCCCAAATTGCTCTGGGCAAAAGCTCATCCAGATATGTTCCCCCTGGAGGTGAATGAAGCCAGCTACAAAGAGTTACTGCGTGTTCCCGGAATCGGGAAAAAATCTGCTCAACGGATCATGGACGCCCGTAGAAATGGCAAAACATTCCGTAAACTGGACGAAATTAAGAAACTGGGTGTGGTGACCAAACGAGCCGAACCATTCATTCAGATGAACCATGCCCGGCAGACCACACTTTCATTTTGATAAAAAATTTAAAAGACAACCTAAAAATGTGTAAATTCAAATAAACAAAAATGAGTTATAAGTTATAACTAATAAGTTCTAACTTATAATTAATTATAACTTATAACTAACCGCCCCCGATTAACCTTTAATTTCTAAAAATCTTCCTTTTCAAACATTTCCCATATCTCAGGATATTTCTGTTGAACTGCCTCCTCAATGAGGGCCGATGCCTCTTTACTAATACTGAATGCCGGTTTGGTATTTTTTAAAAACCTTAAAACCGCCGCAGACCTAGCAGACCATAATGATATGCGGGGATTTTTACGAACCTCCAGAATCACTCCATCAACAATTATTTTATTTGGATCTTCCCTGGTTTTCCTACTTTTTCTCTCTTTAGAAGAGGCTTTAGTTTTAGAGGAACTCTTGACTTGGGATTTTTTGGAGGATTTCTTTTCTGAGGTTGTTGTTTTTTTAACATCCGGTGTTTCCGTTTTATTAGGTTTTTCTTTACGGATCAGGGCATCCAATCCCCTCCCCAATGCACTCTCACCCTTTCTATCCGAGGTCATTTGTTATCCTCCAGATCAGCTTCAATCAAGGATAATAATTCCTTGGCAAGATCATTGTAAGCTTCAGTTCCTATGCATTCCTCATCGTAGATGATACATGGTTTTCCATGGCTGGGGGCTTCAGCCAGTTTCACGTTACGGGGAATGGTGGTTTTGAAAATGAACTCAGTTTCACCAAAGTACTGTTTAACATTCTGGTAAACATCCCTACCCAGCCGGGTACGTGAATCATAGAGAGTTATCAGTATTCCCTTTATTGGTGAAGGACTGTTCAAACGACTTTCCACCAGGTTCATGGCATCCAATAGATCAGCCATTCCCTCCAGTGCATAGAACTCCGCCTGGATGGGTATGATAACACTATCTGCAGCCACCAGAGAGTTGATGGTCAGTATGCCCAGAGAAGGAGGAACGTCCAGCAGGACATAGTCATATTCATCCAGAATGCCATCCATTGATTCTTTTAGTATGAATGGGAATCCAATATCTTTACTGAGTTCTATTTCAGCCCCACTCAGGGATATGTGACTGGGTAGGAGATCCAGTCCGGAAATTTCGGTGGGCACAATGGCTTCACCCAGTGTTTGTTCCCCAGTTAGGACCCTGTAAACCGAATTTTCCTCATTTTTCTCCACTCCAAATGCGGTGGTGGCATTGGCCTGGGGGTCCATGTCAATTACCAGAACTTTCTTTCCTAACAGTGCTAATGCTGCAGAAAGGTTTACTGCGGTGGTGGTTTTACCGCAACCCCCCTTTTGATTTAGTATTGATATTACTTCAGCCATAATGGTTCTCCTATATTATTTATTTTTGAAATTTCTTATAAATTATAAGTTATTAAGTATAAGTTATAAGTTATAATATTTAAAGTTTTTAGATTCATTAATATGGATTCTTAGTGGATTTAGCCAATAAAATAAGAAATCAAAAAATAATAATCAAAAATATGGTATGTCTAATAAACCGGGATCATGCCTGGATTATTACCGGTTATGCATTCTCCCCCGTTGGGGGTTACAATGAAGGTGTTTTCAATTCCAACCATGCCCACATCTTTAATTCCTTTTTTGGGCTCTATGGCAAATACCATTCCTTCCTGGAGGGGTTCGTCAAATCTTTCGGCGATCACCGGAAGCTCATCAATTAATAAACCAATGGCGTGGCCCAAGAACTTCACTTTACGGGGACCAAACCCCATGAAGTTTTCCAAAAACTCATCGTTAAGGTTATCCATTACTTGGTGGTAAATCTGTGAGGGTATTTCACCTGGTTTCAGCATCCCTGCTATTTCATTCTGTATTTCCACACACTTTTGGTGTGTTTCCAGTGCATGTGGGGGTAAGGGACTGCCATACATGTAGGTCATGGTCTTATCAGTGTTGTATCCATCAACTCCGCAGCCCACATCCACAAATACCAGGTCACCCTTTGTCAGCTTTCGGTTTCGGTTTCCCAGGACTGGTGCTGCCGGACTTAAACCAAGTGTTCCACTGGCACCGTCAAAATATGTGGGGTAAAGACTGCTTTCACCGAAACCAACATGTCCCACCACGATTTCAGTGTCGAACATTCCGAAACGGGTTAATCCATGATGGCCTTCATCCACCAGGACTTTAAAAAGCTCTGTTGCCAGCTGGGCTTCACTCATCCCTTCCAGTAACATGTCCGGCACCAGATCTTCCAGGACGTGTTGATGGATCTTACCAGACTTTCTCATTAGAGACAGTTCATATTCACTTTTAACTGCCCTGACTGCAGCCACATGTAAATCAACTGGTTTGAATTCTTTAAAGGGGAAGTGTTTAACAAAACGCTGGTACAAAGCCAGGGGCATCACTTCCGTTTCCAAGTATATGGTATCCGGAAGAGTTCCCATATCCTTGCGGGCATCCCGGAAACTATTCATAGGTTTAATAACCGGGAATAATGATTCATCCCGGGCCCGCTGGTAGCTACGTCTGACCCAGAAGGTGGGATCCTCATCCCTGGGAATCATTAACATACCATCCTGCATGGTCCCAGTGAAATAATAGAGGTTAATATTACTGAAAATAACTGCCATGTCCCATTCTGGAGTTGATGAATCCATCTGATTTTTAAATGCTTTCATTCGGCTATTTAATTCAGATAAAGGGACTTTTTCCATCATATTAACACTTGACTTATATTTATATTACTGAAAGGATTAATCGTGGGAGATTATGGATATGGGGTCCTTTAAAATTATTTTAAGATTATTTTTTGATAAATAACTCTGGGAGTTAACTTATTTAGAAATTAACCCTTCTGGAAATGTCCATTGGCAGAGGTAGAGGCCTGAAAGGCATTCCCTTGGTTTCCAATTGTATAACGTCGATGAGTTCCTGAAGACCCATGGATACTTTCTGACCGGTTTCCCGGACATTAACCGTTAGTTCACTGCCTTCTTCCATCTCACGATCCCCAATCACAATGACGTAAGGGGCCCATTCTCCTCCGGCGTTCCGAATCTTTTTACCCACTGTTTCGGGCCGGTCATCAACATCCACCCGTATATGAGCATCTTTGATTTCCTGGGCCAGTTTATGAGCATATTCAGTGTGTCTTTCGGCTATGGGTATAACCCTTACCTGGGTGGGTGCCAGCCACACTGGTAGCATGGGGACTTTTTCCTTCATGTCCAGAGCTGATTTTTCAAGTAAACTGCATATAACCCGTTCAATACTTCCAGTGGGGCTGCAGTGTAAGATGAGTGGGTGGTGTTCCTTCTCTTCAGAGTCTATGTAGGATATTCCGAATCTTTCCCCACTTTCCACGTCGATCTGAATGGTAGGATTTTCAATTGGCCGCCCCAAGGCATCAATGGCTGCGAAGTCCATTTTACATATCCAGTAATGTTTACGTTCCGGTAGGATCTCCATCAGCACTGGTTTGCCAATCATGGCTGCTGCTTTGTCAATCCATTCCCTGTTTTCTTCCATGAAATCGGCAGTAGCCCGGAATATAACCTCATAATTCACATCCAGGTCTCCACCAGTCCTTTTACACATTTTGATCTGGCCTTCAAATTCGTCCAGGGACTGTTTTAGGTCGGCGCAGACCGTGTGTAAATCAGGCATGGTGAATCCACGGAGCCTTTTTAATCCCACCACTTCCCCCTTTTTCTCCAGACGGAAACTGTAGGTTGAAAGTTCGTAAATACCCACTGGAAGGTTCTTCCAGGTTAAGAATGAGTCTGCTAGAATTCTGAAAGCTCCGAAACAGGCCGCAAATCTGAGCATGAGGTCTTTTTTACCCCCTCCCAACCGGTACTGGCGTTCTCCGAATTTTTCAGCGTGCACCCTGATGGCTTCATCTGCCAGGTCGTACATGATGGGTGTTTCCACTGGCATGGCCCCCCGGTCTGTTACCAGGGTGTACACGTAGTCCGATAATAGATCACGGATAAGTCGGCCTTTAGGGTACCATCGGAGGTGCCCTACATCAGCGGATGACTCGTAATCTGCCAGTTTCTTCTCACGCATGAGTTTCACGTGTGGTGGTTCCTCACCAGTGGATTCTCCCCGTCCCAGTTCATAGTCCACCAGTTTCTTAAGGTCTGCATTCGGATAACTGTAATCCCCGGTCTTCAGCAGTTCACCGTCTTTTAGTATGTAAAATTTAGATTCTTCCCCTTCCACTTCTTCTTTTTCTTCTTCAGCAGTTTCGGTAGTTATACTCCTGGAAAGTTCAGATAGGGGATGTCCTTTGCAGGAGACTTCGAATGATTTGTACCATCCAAAGGGAACCCTGCTCACTGGTAAATCACGAGTTAGAAGTTCGGACTCCATCCGGGAGAGAATATTTTTAGCTGCATCAGGAGCTCCTAAAGATGAGCTTAAATGAGCGTAGGGATAAATTACAATGTTTTCAGCTTTTACTTTCCCAGATACGTCCATTATTTCCTTCACAGCGTTTTCCACTATTGCTGCAGGGTTTGCCTCATCTTCCTTTTCTACGGCTGTGAAAACAACCAGTGCATTTTCAAACTGGCCTTTCTTCTTTTCATCGCTTATTTCCTCTGCTATTCGTGTTTTGGATTTTGTTTGGTACTTTAAATGATCAGAATGAATCAAAAGTATGCGCATGCTACCACCTTAATATAAACTCAGTTAGTCCTAATGTAATGATATATCAGTCAAGACTGGTACATAAAAATAAAGTTCTGTCTTGATGTTATTTATAAACTACCACTTCTTTTAAGACCTCCCCATGACCCTAGTTAAAATGCATCTGGAAAACCAATTAACCGATGCTTAAACCCCGCAAATAATAGAACCCATTTCAACAAATGTTAAATTTCAATCAGAATATTCCTTGAAAGGTTAGATATTTCTCCCTCTTTCTGATTGAATCATAAATCCACTAGTGATCTATTAGTATTGGACCAGATTATGATCCTACCACTTGAATAACATCAACTACCTCATAAGACAAATATGGTTATTAAACCCGCCAATATTACTACCAAAAAGATAATACCAATATTACGGCCGAATTTTCGTGTTCCCAGGAATAATGTTATTAAAAATTTGAAAACTGTATTGGAAATTGCTGCCAAGGTGATGGCAGTCACTGCAGTATTGTTAGAAATGGTATCCGGAGCCAGTAATGCCATGCTTATGGTAATGGCATCCACATCAGCCACACCCGAGATTATGCTAGCCAAGTAGACACCACTACTTCCCAGGTAGATATTGGCGATTTTAGAGAGGAATAAAATGGCCAAAAAGAGTGCTCCGAATATCAGGGCTGGTTTTAATGAGAAGGGGTTATCCAGTTTAAGATCCGCATCCATCTGCCTTACCTCAGTTCTCCTCCAGACAAAAATCCCTAATATTATACCTAGAACTCCCATCACCATCATGGGGGCGGATAACTTTGGGAGCAGAGTAGGATTGATAACTGAGACCTCAAAGAGCATTCTAAGGAACATCATGGAACTGGCCACCACAGTGGCGAATACCGCAGCCTTCATTAGAAGTCCTGATTCCTTGACGCGGGCTGCCATGGATGTGGCCACCGCGGTACTGGACACCAAGCCCCCAACGATTCCAGTGACTCCCAAACCCCTCTCCGGGCCAATGATTTTCATGAGGATGTATCCAGTGAAACTGATGGCAGAGATGAATACTACCATCAACCATATCTGGAAGGGATTGAACACCGCTAAGGGACCCATAACTTCATCGGGAAGGATTGGTAGAATTACAAAGGCTATTATCAGGAATTTGAGTGTGTTTATTAGCTCTTTTTCACTTACCCTGTGGGCAAACTGGTGGAGATGGGGTTTAATCGCCAGGAGTGTGGTGATGATTATGGCCAAAATAGGAGCCAACAACATTCCCTCATCAGCAAAACAGAGCATGCCCAAAACAAAGGTTAAATAAGCAGCTATTTCAGTGGTTATTCCCACATCATCGTTTTTACGGGTGGTTACCAGGTAACTCAATCCCACCAGAACCACCAGGCCAGCGAAGGAAACTATCCAGAAATAGGGAAAATCCTGTGATAGATATGCAGAGATGGTTCCCAGAATGGCAATTAGAATAAATGTCCTAACCCCCGCAAACTCGGCCCCTTCCTTTTTCCGTTCCCGTTCAATGCCGATCAGTGCCCCCAATGCCAGGGCAATTAGGAACTTTAAAATTAAGAAAACATCCATGTTAGTAATATTGTATCTTAACTAATTTAATGTAATACGAAATTTTTAGAACTGCATCTTAAGTATTATCTACTAAATCCTTAAAAAGACATTCATAGAAGACTAGTTCCGTCAAAGCATATTTACCATTCACCAAAAGAGATATCATTTAAAAGATGTTGTAACATAGTTATAACATTATAAGTTTTACTCGATATTTTATTTTATAAATCACAGGTGATTGGATGAGAAGTGATAACATAAAAAAGGGGATTCAAAGAGCCCCTCACCGTTCCCTTTTACGGGCTTGTGGCGTGACAGATGCTGAAATGGATAAACCATTCATTGGCGTGGCTAACAGTTTTACTGACATAGTCCCGGGACATATTCATTTAAAAAAAATTGCTGATGCCGTTAAGATGGGAATAAGCCAGGCCGGAGGTGTTCCTTTCGAGTTCAACACCATGGCTATTTGCGATGGTATTGCCATGAATCATGAGGGAATGCGCTATTCACTGGCCAGCCGCGAAATCGTTGCGGATACTGTGGAGAGCATGGCCCAGGCCCACAGCCTGGATGCTCTGGTTCTTTTACCAACCTGTGATAAGATCGTGCCCGGAATGCTAATGGCTGCTGCCCGTCTGGACATACCCTGCATCGTGGTTACTGGTGGCCCTATGCTCCCTGGAGAATACAAAGGAGAGGCTGTGGATCTGATAAATGTTTTCGAAGCAGTAGGTGAGGTTTCCGCTGGGAAAATGAGTGAAGCGGAACTGGATGAACTGGAACGTTGCGCCTGTCCAGGGGCAGGATCATGCGCTGGGCTTTTCACCGCCAACAGTATGGCTTGCTTAACTGAAGCCCTGGGAATGAGCTTACCCTACTGTGCCACCACCCACGCGGTGGACTCCCGGAAAATACAGATGGCCCATGAATCTGGTGAGAAAATTATGGAATTGGTGAAGAAAAACATCACCCCCTCCATGATCATGACCCAGGACGCCTTCCACAACGCCGTGGTGATAGATCTGGCCCTGGGAGGGTCCAGCAACACCACCTTACATTTGCCAGCCATAGCCAATGAACTGGCAGACAAAGGAGTTAAAGTAGGTTTAGATCTCTTCGATAGTCTCAGCCGGGAAATACCACACCTGGCAGCCATCAGCCCATCTGGTAAACACACCATGCTGGATCTGCACAAGGCAGGAGGCATACCCGCCGTTTTGAAGATTTTAGGAGACAAGATTATTCGGGGATCCCTCACCTGTACTGGTGAATCTCTGGGAGATAATATCACTGAAGCTGAAGTTGTGGATGATACAGTTATACATTCAATGGAGAACCCTGTACACTCGGAAGGAGGTATTGCAGTCCTAAAGGGTAGTTTAGCTCCTAAAGGATCTGTGGTGAAACAGGCCGCTGTTAGTGCTGATATGTTAACTCATGAAGGCCCTGCTAAAGTCTTTAACAGCGAAGAAGAAGCCACCGAAGGAATATTCCAGGGTAAAATTCAGGAAGGGGATGTTATTGTCATTCGTTACGAGGGTCCCCGGGGCGGTCCTGGAATGCGGGAAATGTTAAACCCCACCTCTGCAATATCTGGAATGGGAATCAAATCCGTGGCCCTGGTGACCGATGGAAGATTCTCTGGAGGAACCAGAGGCCCCTGTATCGGCCATGTATCACCAGAAGCCATGAGTAACGGACCTATTGCCGTGGTTGAAGATGGTGATATCATAAAAATAGACATACCCCGGAGAAAAATAGAACTCCTCATTAGTGAAGACGAAATCAAAGAAAGGCTCCAGAATGTTAAACACCCTGAAAAACAGTTGAAAGGATGGTTATCACGCTACAGCAAAATGGCCAGTTCTGCTGATGAAGGTGCGGTCCTTAAATAGGGTGGTTTAATGGCTAAAAAACGAAATCCCAATACCAAGGCAAAAAAGTCTAAATTATCACCCAAGGAGAAATCCACCAGCATGAGCAGGGAGATAGCCAGTTACGTCATAATCATACTGGTGGGAATTGTACTAGCCCAGCACCTGAATGTGGTGGTCTCGGGAAGTATGGAACCAGTCTTCTATCGTGGGGATGTGGTGGTAATTGAAAAAACCAACTTCCTTGGGATTCAGGAAGTAAACCCCTCTGATTTGAAAGTGGGAGATATTATCATATACCATGCTAACTGGTTCCCGGAACCTGTTATCCATCGTATAATCAGTATCCAGACAGGATCTGACGGGCAAACATATTACGTTACCAAGGGAGATAATAATCCCAAACCAGACCCCAGTCTGGTCTCCACCAGTCAGGTTCAGGCCAAAGTGGTGAGTTTAGGTAACCAGCCCCTTATAATCCCCAAAATAGGCTACATCACTTTATGGATCCGTGGACTTTAATCCATGGATTTCCATTTCATTTTTATTATAAAATCATCCATTCATCAAATTACTATTAATGCTTATAAGGTGAATTCATGTATAGAAAATTGGAAAAAACCGCTATTAACATTGTGCAAAAAGCTATTCAAGATCTCGGATGGGAAGAACCTGCTGAGATTAAATTTGAAGTGCCTCCAAACCCTAATATGGGTGATCTGGCCACATCAGTGGCTTTTCAATTTGCACCAATCCTGAAAAGATCTCCAGTGGAGATTTCACAGACACTGGTAGAAAAAATTGAACTCATTTCACCTTTTAAAGGAGTGGAATCCAAAGGCCCCTATGTTAACTTTTTCTTTGACACTGAAATCTTTTCCAGAATGGTTACTGAATCCGTACAGGAAGATTATGGTTCACTGGAAAAAAGGGATGAAAAAGTAATCCTAGAACACACCTCAGCCAATCCCAACGGACCTCTGCATATTGGACATGTCAGAAATGCCATTATAGGAGATTCGCTGGCCCGGGTTTTACGGGCAGCCGGTTTCCAGGTGGAAACCCAGTACTATGTTAACGATATGGGAAGACAGATTGCCATGATCGTGTGGGGACTCCAAAACCTGGACTACCAGATGGATCCTGACGGGAAAGGTGACGTTGAAATTGGAAAACTTTACTTTGAAGTTAACCAGGAATTAAAAGCCAATCCAGAAATCAAGCAACAAATAGACACCATATTAAAAATATATGAAGAAGAAAACCCCCCTGAACTGGAATCCATGTTTAAAGAAGTGGTGAGTAAGTGTCTGGAGGGCGTGGAGAATACTTCCCGACGTATGAACATCACCCATGATGCCTTCATTTGGGAAAGTAAATTTGTCAGGGATGGTTCCCTAATGAAGATATTGAATAAATTGGAAGACTACACTTCAAAAAATGAGGTGCTCTACCTGGATTTAAACAATTACGGGATTGAAAAAGAACTCATTTTAACCCGTTCCGATGGCACCTCCCTTTACACCACCAGAGATCTGGCTTACCACTTGGAAAAATCGGAAAATTCAGATATTGTGGTGGATGTTCTGGGTTCGGATCATAAACTGGCCATTGACCAGTTGAAAGTTGCCCTGGGACTATTGGGAGGTAAAAGTCCGGAGGTTGTTTTCTATGAATTCATCACCCTGCCGGAAGGATCCATGTCCACCCGGAGAGGAGTGTTCATTAGCGTTGATGAACTGATTGATGAAGCCACCCAAAGGGCACGGGCTGAACTGGATAAGCGAAGACCAGAATTAAGTGAAGATGAAAAAGAAAATATTGCTAAAATCATTGGAGTGGGTGCTATCCGCTATTATATCGCGCGACTATCCCCTGAAAAGCACATTGTATTTAAATGGGATGAAGCATTAAGTTTTGAGAGAGGTTGTGCGTCTATTCAGTATGCTCATGCACGGGCATGTAAATTACTTGGAAAAGCTAACGGATTCACCCCAGTTGAAGTAGATGTGGATGCTTTGAACTTCCAGGATCTGGATACACTTGAAGTTGACCTCTTGAAAACTCTGGCCAGATTCAGTAGTATAGTCACGGCCTCCTCCCAGGACATGAGGGTTCATTCCGTGGCCCAGTACGCACTTGAAGTGGCAGGTGCCTTCAACAAGTTCTACAAATCTGTTCCAGTTATTGGATCAGAAAAAGAAGTTTTAAGACTTCTCTTAGTAGATAAGTCCAGGATAACCATTAGAAATTGCCTTGATCTACTGGGAATAGAATCCCCAGTATCAATGTAGGTTCTGGAACTTTAGATTAAAAAATATGGAACTTTATATTAAGAGATTAATTTGATTATTAAATCTTAACTCAATATAACTGAAAAAATTGATTCAATAACCAAAAAAAATGTTTTAAGGGATGTTATTTAATGTCTGCGGATACTGAACAAAAAATATTAGACGCTGCCCTAAAAGTTTTCTCAGAAAAAGGATATAACGGTGCTAGAACTCGGATAATTGCTGAAAAATCAGGTTTCACTGAAATGACATTATTCAGAAAATTCGAAACTAAAGAAAATCTGTTTAATAGAGTTTTAAGCGAAAATAAGCATAAGATAATGGAAGATGTTGATTCCCTAATGGTCCTGGATGATGGGGAAAATGATCCTAAAACCCAATTTAGAACTTTAATACTCAATCTGGTAGATTTGGTTGATAAAAACTTTGAATACGTAAACATAATTATTTATGAAAGAGAAAAAATCCCAGATTCTGTTTCAAAAATTTTCGTATCGCATTTAGCCAATTATCTGGACAAAATTTTACTTGAAACGAAAATAGACCACAATGTTCTGGCCTTTATGATCTTGAGCTTCCTGTACTTCATAATTCTGAATAAAAAAACAGAAATGAAATTTTTAGATCTGGATCAGGCCATAGAAGAGTTTATAAGTTACCATTCAAACAGCTTGGAACTATAAACCCTTTAATTATTTCTTTTTAGTTTAATTGAATCTAATTTTTAAATCCTAAAATTTGTCAACAAATGACTGATTCTAACCCTAAAAATTAGCTCTTAAGTAAAAGGTAGAGAATGGCCTTCTGAACATGGAGTCTGTTTTCAGCCTGATCCCACACTGCAGACTGAGGTCCGTTTAAAACTTCCTCAGTTATTTCCTGTCCCCTGATTGCAGGGAGGCAGTGTAAGACCATTGCGTTCTTATTAGCCTGGTTCAGGATGTCCTGGTTAACCTGGTAATCCTGCATGTCAGATATTCTCCTGGTTTCCTCTTCTTCATCACCCATACTAACCCAAACATCAGTGTAAAGCACATCAGCACATTTAACTGCTTCAGCAACATCACTGGTTACTTGGATAACTGAACCTGATTTTTGGGCAATTTTTTGGGCTTCTTTTAATATAAGTTGATCCGGTTCATAACCCTCAGGGCAGGCTACCGTGAAATCCATTCCTACCATTGCAGTGGCCAGTAATAGGGAATTACAGACATTGTTCCCATCACCCATGAATGTCATCTGAAGGTCCAGGGTGTTTTTACGCTCTTGAATGGTAAAAATGTCAGTGAATGCCTGACAAGGGTGTTCAATGTTTGTTAAACCATTTATAACCGGTATATCTGCATATCTGGCAAATTCAAGGACATCTTGATGTTCACGTGCCCTGATCATTATACCATTAACATAGCGACTCATGGCGCGGGCAGTGTCCGGTATGATCTCTCCCCTCCCTAATTGGAGATCAGAAGCTGATAAGTAAAGTGGATGTCCGCCCAACTGGTACATACCCACTTCAAAGGATATTCTAGTTCTTGTAGAGGCTTTCTCAAAAACCATTGCCAGAGATTTGCCTTTTAATGGTTTTTCAGGACCCTGTCCTTTTTTAAACTTTCCAGCTACTTCCAGTATATTCTCCAGATGGTCTTGCGCGTCTAACGCAGATAAAAGGTGTTTCATAGCCTCATCCCTAATTTCCTTTTTTGAATGAAATAAATCAATGCAAATAAAGTTTATTGCCTCAGAGTATTGAAATTCTAATTCTTTTTAAGTTGTAATATCTACCGATACTTTTACTTAAAGTTTATGAAAAGAATTATAATATATTAAGTGGTATTTTCACTGAATTCAAGCCTATAAACTCTATTAATAGCTTCAAGCTGTTTTTCACTTTCTTTAACCCTTTCTTCATCCTTAATGACTTTACCCACATTTCTAATCCATTCATCATGGTTCTCTTGGGATTCTTTTGCTGAACTATTCATAAGCCTATGTTGGGAGTCTTCCACCATTTTTTGATGTTTGATAATGTCCTTTTTCGCTTCATCAAGGTCTGATTTTGCCTGATGAAAAAGTTGAAATAAGCCATCCCGTATTTCATCATCCACAAGAGACTGTAAATTGTGAATATTTTTTTTTAACTCGGCGATTTCACTATCCTGCAAAATAAGAACTTTAGATAACTCATTCAACTTTATCTGTGTGTATTCCAGCCCTTGTGAAGATCCATCATTATCAAAGGATAAAACCTGAGTTTGTAATGCCATAATCTCATTTTTTAACTCTGTATGATCCTGGAGGATCCGATCCAGTTTCAGTTCATGATCCAGTATATCACTGGCAAGATCCTTAATCTTCTGGGCATTTGGCAGATTATTAAGATATTTCCTGGAGCGGGTCATTTAAATCACCTATTTATTTATATCAGCCACGGATTTCCTTCATATGCTGAATACGCTTAGAGATAAGTTCTTCGGTTCCAACATCACTACGATGATACAAGTCACCCTTTACGTACTGGGTGGCTCTTTCACATCGTTCTTCGGCGTCTTGAATACTATCAGCAGTGGTGACCAGACCCAATGCCCGGGAACCGGTAGTTAACACTTTACCATTTTGCTGATTTACCGCTGCATAGAACACCATTCCACCTTCGGCTTTTATCTTTTCCTCATCCACCTGGATGGGTTGGCCTGCTTTTCCACTTTCAGGATAACCATTTGGGACCAAATATTTACAGACCGTTGCTTGGGGTTTGAACTGGGCTTTTTTAAGGTTTCCATCCACCACTCCCTGGCATAAATCCACCATACTGGTTTCCAGTAGAGGTAAGACATTCATAGCTTCTGGGTCTCCGAATCGGGCGTTATATTCCACTAATTTAGGACCATCACGGCAGAGCATGAACTGACCATAAAGAACACCTTTATACGGACCAACCTCTTTTTTAACAGCTCTGATAGTTTCTTCCATTACCTTAACCGCAGCATCATAGTCTTTGGATTCAAGGAAAGGTAAAAGTCCGTTTTTATCAGAGTATGAACCCATTCCCCCAGTTATAGGGCCCTGATCACCTTCGTAGGCATGGGGATGATCCTGAGCTGCCGGCATGGGTACCAGATGATCTCCATCAACCAGAGCCTGTACTGTGAATTCCTCACCGATTAGGCGTTCTTCTAGGACTACACTGGCATGACCGCCTATTTTATTATCAATAATCTCTTTGACATAACTTTTAGCATCTTCAGAGTCTTTAAGGTGTTCACCTACTATTTTAACCCCTTTTCCACCGGTTAAACCCACTGGTTTTACTACCACATCTTGAGCAAAATCGTCAATGAACTCGCCAGCATCCTCTACTGTGTTAAAGGCTCCATAGGCAATGGAACCTGAGATGTTATGTTTTGTAAACAGATCCCGCATGAATGCTTTGTCTGTTTCGATTCTGGCAGCCTGCTGAGTGGGTCCCACGCAGGGAATTCCTGCTTCCTGTAGTGTGTCCACAATACCGTGTTCCAGAGGTGCTTCCGGTCCAATAATAGCCATATCCACTTTCAGGTCCAGGGCGTGTTTTTTCACCCCTTCAATATCCATTTCACTACCAATCTTGAATTGGGAAATGCGGGCTATGCCCGGGTTTTGGTTGCTCATTATTGAATAAATGTCAGCTTCTCCATGTAATGCCTGACAAATTGCGTGTTCTCTTGCTCCAGTTCCTACCACCAGAATTTTCATACTAACCCTCCACTTTTCTTAATGTAAACATCTTTAATTTCACACAAATATAATTCTTGGTTTCTTTTTTAAAGTTAAACTAGCCATTATATGATTGTAAAGGAGTCCAGGTATTTACCAGTTAAGATTACAATGATTCCAATCTACAGATTGCAATTGTTATTATACATACAAATACATATAACATGAAAACTAAATCGGCATATAATAATAGGGAGATTTTTTTAAGAATAGAAATTATTTCAAGAAAACACAATTAGGTGTCAAATATGAAGGGCAGTCAAGCCATAATCAAGTCACTAACCGATGAGGGAGTGGACGTAGTCTTCGGATATCCTGGAGGAGTCTTACTCCCCCTGTACGATGTAATCTACGATTCAGACCTCAAACACATACTGGTAAGGCACGAACAGTGCGCAGCCCACGCAGCAGATGGTTATGCTCGGGCTTCCGGCAAAGTAGGTGTCTGCATAGGCACTTCCGGTCCTGGAGCCACCAATCTGGTGACCGGTATTGCCACAGCTTACATGGACTCCGCTCCTATCGTGGCTTTGGCAGGACAGGTAGGTACTTCCCTGATAGGTAACGATGCCTTTCAGGAAGTAGACACCATAGGTATGACCATGCCCATTAGCAAACACAGTTATCAGGCCATGGAACCCTCAGAAATACCTCAGATGATACGATCATCATTTTACATAGCCAGAACTGGGAGACCCGGGCCGGTGGTAGTTGATCTACCTAAAGATGTCCAGGAAGGAGAGCTGGATTATCCAGAAAACATAACCATTGACCTACCAGGTTACAAACCCACCAAAAAAGGACACCCCCTGCAGGTTAAAAAGGCAGCTGAACTGATATTAACGTCTAAAAAGCCAGTTATACTTGCCGGAGGAGGTGTGATCCACTCCAATTCTTCAGATGAACTGCAACACCTGTCAGAAATAATTGGCGCACCCGTAACCACCAGTTTAATGGGTAAAGGATGCTTCCCCGAAGACCATCCCCTATCACTGGGAATGCTGGGAATGCACGGCCGTATGTCCTCCAACATGATGGTGGACGAGTGTGACTGCCTGATAGCAGTAGGATGCCGGTTTTCTGACCGTACTACTGGCGACGTGAATAAATTCGCACCTAACGCTAAAATAATACATATCGACGTTGATCCCGCCGAGATTGGTAAGAATATAACAGTGAACGTGCCCATTGTTGGAGATGCCAAGATCATCCTATCACACCTGATCAGGATCATATCCCAGACCAAGTCAGTTAACAATCATGACTGGGTTGATTATGTTAAATCCTTCCGGACCAGTTGCATGCCCCGTCTTTCATTTGACGACATCCCTCTGAAGCCCCAGCAGGTTATAAAAGAGATTTCGGAAGCGGTTACTGATGATACCATAGTTACCACTGATGTTGGCCAGAACCAGATGTGGATGGCCCATTATTTCACTTCCAGAAATCCTAGGAAATTCATATCCTCTGGAGGCCTGGGAACCATGGGATTCGGTTTTCCCTCAGCCATGGGTGCCAAAGTTGCCATGCCGGACAATGATGTGGTTGCAGTGTGTGGGGACGGGGGCTTTTTAATGGTTTGCCAGGACCTGGCCACGGTTAAAGAGTACGACATCCCGGTGGTGGTCTGTGTACTGGATAACCGTTACCTAGGAATGGTGTTCCAATGGCAGAAACTGTTCTACGATGAACGCATATCCCAGACCAAACTTAAAGCCATGCCCGATTTTGTTAAACTGGCCGAAGCTTTCGGAGTGAACGCTTACCGGGTTGAACGCCCGGGTGAGATGAAAGAAACACTCAAAGATGCTTTGAATTCTGGTGAACCAACTCTCATTGATGTGATGATCGATCCCAATGAAATCTTACCAATGGTGCCCCCAGGATGTGGTCTCACTGAGATCGTGGGGGAGTACAAGGTTGAAAGGGAAAATCCAGGAGAGATAACCTACCAGCATTCTGCCAAGGAAACTGGAGGGGATTAAAAATGGATAAACAGAGAAGCCATATAATCAGTGCCATAGTAATGCATCGCCCCGGTGTCCTGCAACGCGTGGCTGGCCTTTTCACCCGCAGAGGTTTTAACATAGACAGTATCACCGTTGGTCCCTCAGAACAGGATGGATTGGCCCGTATGACCATCATCTCCAGGGGTGATGAGAAAGTTCTGGAGCAGATCACCAAACAGCTGAACAAGATCATCGAGGTAGTTAAAGTTCGGGATCTGGATCCTGAGGGAACTGTAATCCGGGAACTGTGTCTAATAAAGACCCATGCCACCTCAGAAAGATCCCGTTCAGAGATCATTCAGTACGCCAACATTTTCCGGGGCAGAATCGTTGATGCCGGACCAGAAAATCTTACCCTGGAAATTACCGGAACCCCCGAAAAAATTGACGCCCTTATAGATCTTTTAAGAGGTTTTGGTATTAAAGAAATCTCCAGAACAGGCCCAACTGCCATATCCAGGGGTTCAAAGACCATCTAGGGATTTCCTTAAAACCCCTTCATATTTTTTCTTAGTATTTTCATTGATTAAACTGCTTAAAATAAATTATATTTGAAATGAAGCGGTTTTAACCTTGAAAAGATATTATAATTCCCCAATTTAACTCAGGGCAAACTATATTAATCAAACTCCATCAATATTAGACATATAAAATTGAACTTTGAACTAAGAAAAAAAATTTCTTACATACCATTCGTGGTATTTCTTTTCCATTTTGAAAGAGGTGACCCCATGAAGATTTATTATGAGAAAGACGTGAATATGGATGTGCTTAAGGATAAAACCGTTGCGGTTATAGGTTACGGGAGTCAGGGAATGGCCCAATCCCGAAATATGGCCGACAGTGGATTAGATGTTATTGTTGGACTGAGAAAAGATGGAGACTCCTGGGAAACTGCAATATCCCATGACATGCCAGTTATGACTGTGGAAGAAGCCACTAAAGAGGCTGATGTTATCCATGTGTTGATCCCTGATGAAATACAGGCTCAGGTTTATGAAAAATCAATTAAAGATGGTTTAAAAGAAGGGAATACTCTGAGTTTCTCCCACGGATACAACATTCACTTCCAGTACATAAACCCGCCGAAAAAAGTTAACGTTACCATGATCGCCCCTAAAGGACCCGGATCCACAGTGCGCCAGCAATATTTAGATGGCTTCGGAGTTCCGGGCCTGGTGGCAGTTGAACAGGATTACACTGGCGATGCACTTCAGGTTGCCCTGGCTATGGGGCAGGGAAGCGGTCTTACCCGTGCCGGAGTACTGGAAACCACATTCAAGGAAGAAACTGAAACTGACCTCTTTGGTGAACAGG
>SWCG01001632.1_pt1 | contig 61711 bp, 46 predicted proteins | sample 4690071 | NCBI WGS metagenome assembly SWCG01 (sample SAMN10267281, study PRJNA491770) | bioreactor metagenome | isolation source: DHS bioreactor inoculated with subseafloor sediment | place: Japan: off Shimokita Peninsula | collected 2012-10 | reverse complement strand
GGGGGGGTAAAATAATTTTTTCATTATTACCGATAAGTGAGCTGGGCGGTTTTAAAAATATCAGAGGAATTTCTGGTACTTCAACCTGGTGTTCAGCTGCATGAGATGCATAATTACGCCCTATACAAATTATCTTGGAGGGTGCTACCGGGGGCAATAATCTCACATCTTGTATTTCAATGTTTGATTCAAATCGCCTGTAGCGATCGAATATATTCCCATCAATTTTTCCAATCATTCCCTCAAAATACCAGCCCCAGTTAATACTTCCCTGCATTTCATACCGTAAAAATTTCATAACTCACCCAATACATTATCTAGTAGTTTTTTGTAAATTTTCATATCCACTGACAGGTTGATGAAAACCCATTCAGGTATTATAATTCAGCGTAATCCGGGCGGATAGCTCAGTTGGTTAGAGCGCATCTCTTACACAGATGAGGTCGCAGGTTCGAGCCCTGTTCTGCCCACTTTTTGTTTAAGTTCAAAATACACCTTGCATTGATTGAGCATATCCCGTTAGTTCAACGAACCCATATCCTGATACTTCTTTTCCTTCGAATATGCCATTCATCTGAACGGCTCCTTCCCAATACCGGAAAAACAAATTCATTTCCTGGTCTTCAATCAGCGGAATGATTTCTAATGCTATATCTAATTTGTCGACCGTTACTTTCCATTTACCTGGGTAAGTAATCCGGTCAGACGATTGCCAGGTGTTCAATACTTCAATATTAAAATCACTCATTTCTAAATTCTCTGTAATCCCATCACGATATATGACTGTACCACTGGAAAACTGGCTGATTGAACCATCATTTTCGCGAATTTGAAATAGCATGATTTCTGTTTCATTATTTAATTGAATCGAGAACCAATCCCAGCCGATCTGCTCAAGTCCCAATGTGCTGGTGCCAAATTCATGATCCATCCAGCTAAATCCATTGACTTCGAATTTCTCATCGTCGATCCGTATCATGCCTGACGTCATCAATCGGGTTTGACTGAAATAGTAGGAAGCATTGCCTGCCTCAGCACCTTTTTGGCTCAAACCCTGGTTTCCGTGCAGGCTGATCCCCTTAATATCAGTCAGCAGGAGATCAATTTCTATCTTTTCATTTTTTGCTTTCATTTGGAAAAGATTGTCCTCTAGCTGAACAACTTCCCAATCTTTTAACCAAATTGAAAACAAAGGGTCGATGGAAGTGCCCGCTAACCCTGCTGCACCCCGTGAGATTTGATCAAACACGTAATGTTGATTACTTGATGTGTCTGTTATGGCAAAATGAGCTAGATAAACCTGATTACTGGTCCATGACGAAGCGCTTGACGCTTCAAATTTACTCGAGATTGCCCTTCTGAAAAAGGTCAATTGATAGCCAAAGTGTCTTCCATCTTCAGTTAATAGATTTCCAGTGTAATACCACCATTCGGTCAGGTATTCAGGATGAGCGCCTAAATCTCCAGGAAAATCAAAGCCTCGCACTTCAATTGCTTTCTTATAATCGGCATTTTCTAAAGATTCCTGATCATCCAAAAATAAGATTTCAGACTCATTTAATTGGACTGGCTCATTGCCTCTGACCAATATAAATATAAGGACAGCAAATAGTATCAGGCAACAAAAATATATAATTTTTTTATTCATCTCGCATAACCATAATGGGCTTTAATTTATTCAATTTTCTTAAAGGGTAAATCGAGGCGGTAAAAGCCGCCAGAATCGCGATGATCACACCTTGAATAATCGTCCAAAAATCCAGGTAAAACTGTATCGTCCATCCGAATGACCGAAGGTTAATGACATAAACCAAAATCAGAGAAATTACAATTCCAGTTGGAATGGCAAAAATACCTGCGAAAAATCCCATCAGTCCCGTCTCCGTTAGAACCAATTGGTTTAATTCCTTTTGTCGGAAACCAATCGCTTTTAACATGCCGAATTCCCGTTTTCGGTCAAGTAAGATGATCAGAGTCGCACTCAAAATACCGATAAATGAAACCAAGGTGGCAATAAACCTTAAGGCATTTGTGATCGCAAATGTTCGATCGAAGACGACCAGAACATCTTCGCGCAAACTTTGGTTGGAACGAATCAGGAGTTCCTGTCCTTTTTGACTTAAACGTGATTTCAACTCTCTCACTGCGATATTAACATCTTTATCTGGAGCTAAATTGATGGATATGGCAGTCACGGACTGGTTATCCCAAAATTTTTCAAAAACAGAGCGTGTCATCATAATATAACCCTGGCTTGATGTATAATCCGAAAAAATTCCAACAATTTTAAAATTTATCTTTCCTGCAGGGGTTTCCAACGCGAGCATTTGATTTACGCCCAGATCAAACCTGTTTGCAAGTGGTTCAGCGATTAATATTTGTCCTGATTCAAGATTTTCCCAAATTTCTTCTATCGGGCTCACAGTTTTGGTGAAAATTCTTTCATATGCGATTTCATCATTCGTGATCACATTGATTTGAAGATCTCCAAAGGAGCTAATTCCATTAATCGTCAGAAGGGTATCAATTTTATCAATATCAGGATAACCAAATACGTTTTTCACGATCTCTTCATCTATAAATGCACTCGATCGATTGGAAAATTGGTTAGGAACTGATATGTAAATATCACCCGCTAAAGTTTCTTGTAACCAGACGGAAACCGTGTACCGGAAACTATTAATCATCATCGCCATACCGATGGTCACAGATACAGCCACCATCAAAGAAGAAACTGCTACTGCGGTTCTGCTCAGCGATCGATACAATTCCCTTGCAGCCATTCCAGGTATTAATCCAAAATATTTTTTAAGCTTTCTGGATAGACCTGGAAGAATGAAAAATAACCCAAGCGCAGCAAAAATGGAGAAACCGATCACCACCAGTAGTGTTGCGCCAAAAGCCCACCATAAATTTTGAAAATAGGGGGAAAACAATAAATAATAACTAACAATAAACAAAATAATTGCAAGAATAGCTAAGTAAAGGAGATTCCTTTTTACTTTTTCCTCATAACCCGATCGGATTTTTGCTGTGCGCGGCGTAACTTGCGTTGCTTCTAGAGCTGGTGGAATTGAAACGAAGACAGTCGCAAAAATACCCAGCAAAGTGCCTTTAATTACACTCGCAACCGGGATTGATACACTTTTCACGGTGGTTACATAATATAAATCATTGATGGTTTGTAAAATTAAGTTGACTGTTTCACTTCCAAGAAATATTCCAACCAGCACACCCAGAAAAGTACCAATAATTCCAATCACCAATGCTTCAAATATGATCATAAAGAATATTTCTGAACGATAAAAGCCGAGACTGCGATACAACCCGATTAATTCTCTTCTTTGGATGACAGAAAATGTCATAGTGTTATAGATCAGAAATCCACCCACGACCAGTGCCAATAAACTGAGTGCAGTCAGGTTGAGTTGAAATGCAGCCACCATGTTATTTAATTGTGTATTTTGTTCGCTGGTTGCACGGATGACCAACCCTGGCAGCAACTTATTCTTGATGACTTTTTCCTGGTTTGGATCATCGATAATCAAATCAATCCTGTCCAAATAACCGATTTTATTAAATGCTGTTTGAGCAGTTGAAATATCAGCAATGATCAAACCTTTGAGAGATTCTTTTACAATTGGCTCCTCTGAAGCTATCAATCCGACAATTTTTATTTTTCCGGGTTTTCCTTCAAAAACATAATTAATTTCATCCCCTAAAGAGAGGTTATACTCTTCCGCCAGATCCTTTGCAATAATCCCACTATTCGGTTCTGAAATGATTGCAACTAACTGGCTTAATTGATTATCACCACTGCCGTAATATTGTCGGAAAGGAAAATCCAGGAGTGGATCAATCCCTAGAATTAAAATAGCCTGTTGATCAAACTCTATAACATTCACAAACCCTTCAATAATTGGTGAGGCTTCTTTGAAAACACTCGTTCGCATCATCTCAACAAAAAATGCTTCGGGAATGCCTGAGCCAGAAGCCAGTATCTGATGGGTAGCTTTCCCGGTAATACTTTGGGAACTGAGTGAAATTGCTTTCTTAGAACTCTCATTGGCGTAATCGATAGCAATCACAACTGCAACGCCTAGAAGAATACCAATAATTAATAAAATCGTTTGCCATCCTTGCCGAATGAGATGACGTACACTAAATTTTAACAACAAAGGGACAGATTTCATCTCATTCCGGTTTTTTACATTCGATAATTTTTCCATCAATGATTGAAAAAACTTGATCGGCAAATTTGGCTGCTTCCCGACTATGAGTTACCAGGATCATATTTTTTTGATTTTCCTTAACCAATTTCGAGAGTAATCTCATTACCATTTTTCCGTTTTTGTCATCGAGATTACCGGTTGGTTCATCTGCAAGAATCAAATCCGGTAAGTGCACGATAGCTCTTGCAATGGCAACTCGCTGTTGTTCACCGCCAGATAATTTGTCAGGAAAATCATTTCTACGGTCAAACATACCAACTTCTGTAAGCAAATGTTCTGCCCGCAGTAAATCATCTTTCGAAACCAGGTTTTTTAATTCAAGAGGTAAAATCACGTTCTCCCAAACGGTCAGTGAAGGTAGTAAATTGAAAAATTGAAAAATAAAACCAATATTATTTCTTCGTATTTCCGTTAAGTATCTCTCCGAGGACGAAGATATGCTATGTCCATTAAACTGAATGGACCCAGAAGATACAGAATCAATACCACTAATCAAGTTAAGCAGAGTACTTTTGCCACTGCCACTTTTTCCCAATATTGCAATAATCTGCCCACTATCAAATGAAATGGAGATTTGATCTAATACTTTCCGCTGATTATTTGCACCATCAATGTATATTTTTGATACATTTTCTAATTTTAAAAATTTATTTTCCATAATCCTCTATGATCAGGATTCTAATCCCTTTCCAGTTCTTTCTCCTATTCCATGTACAACATTTTACAAATTTTACACAACCATATCCAGGTGGATCTCAACAACTTTCAAAACTCAATTTCTGTTTTCGCACTTTTCCTTTTTTGCGTTTTTTCTAAATTAACTCGTTGAACTCCCCTTCCACTCCTATGATAACCTTGTTATAATGAAAGTACCTGGGGATGATAGGCTTCGACGGGAGAGGCTGGTCCCAGATTGCGAGCCGAGAGGTACCGACCTCGAAAAATCAGTACAAAAAAACAAGTGCCAATCGCACAAACACGTACGCTGCTATGCCTCTCGCTGCCTAGTGAGAGACTAGTAGCCGAATGGTTCTTTTAGAACCACGTCTATCTACCCCGCTTCCTGACCGGTGGAAGAATAGGCGACACAAAGTCAGGATGCCATATTTCAATCTGCGGGAGATATGAAAGAGGACTTTCGGGTCTGAGCAGATAGCGCATCATCAGTTTTGTTAGTTGTCTGAGATTGCCGCAAATGGATGAACTAACTACGCTCGTAGATATCTGCTGATCTATTCTTTCGGACGCGGGTTCGATTCCCGCCATCTCCACTCATGGAATTTAGTATCCAGCGTGAAAGGCTTAATTTTTCAAACAAATTAAGCCTTTTAAGTATGCACCTTCGGGAAAGTTAAGACTGACCGGATGATCAGGTCCCTGATACAATTTTTGAAGTATTGTGGCATAAGCACCAGCATCCAGAGCTGCATCCGATACAATTTTTTGAAATAGACCCTCTTGAATACCACCAGAACATGAAAAGGTAACCAAAATTCCTCCCGGATTCAGCAATTTAAAACCTAATAAATTGATGTCCTTATAGGCTCTGGCTGCTTTGTTGACACGTGCAACAGTTGGAGCGAATTTTGGAGGATCGAGAATCACGACATCAAATTTTTGATTTTGGTCGCGCATCTTTCTCAAAACCTGGAAAGCATCACCTTCTAGCCATTCATGTTCTCGGTCCGGGAATCCATTCAATATATGATTTCTCTCAGCTAGAGCCAGGGCTTCATGGCTGCTATCCAATGAAACAACTCTCCTGGCATTGTTGCCAACTGCATAAATGCTAAAACCACCAGTGAACGAGAAAACATTCAGAACGTCTTTATTTTTACAATAATCGGCCACAATCCGGCGATTGATTCTCTGATCAATATAGAAACCGGTTTTTTGACTATTTTGAAGATCTACAATAAATTTGTGTCCGCCTTCATTGATTATGATTTCCGAAGGTATTTCTCCGCTAATCTTTCCTGTCCTTTCCTTTAAGCCTTCCATTTTTCGCACATCCAGATCCGAACGTTCATAAATTTTATGGAGTTTGGTAACATTCCTCAGTGCCTCAATTAATATCTCCCGGTTAAACTCTGATCCACTGGATAATATCTGAATAACCAGGACATCATTATATTGATCAACGATCAATCCGGGAATTTGATCGGATTCTGCATGAATCAATCTCCAGGCAGAATCATTATATTTTTCCATTAAATAGGATCTGCGTTTAATGGCTCTATCAATTCTTTTTTCAAAAAATTCCTAGTTTATATCCTCGTGCCCAAACGTCCACATTCTTACACGAATTTGAGAATAGGGACTGAACGCTCCAATTCCCAGTAAATTATTTTTTGAATCAAATACCTGTACCGAAGATCCATTTTCGGGATCACCGCTAACTGTCGCAATCGCTCCTGAAAATATCCAGGGGTGATGGCGCAAAACTGCTTTTTCTTTACCTGATTTCAGAATAATTTTATTCATACAATATTGGCCATTTTGACAAACTCTTCTTCGTTGAGAATCTTTATCCCCAGTTCTTTTGCTTTGTCAAATTTTGAACCTGGACTATCTCCAACCAACAGAAAATCAGTGTTTTTGCTGACACTACTTGAATTTTTTCCACCCAACGACGCAATTACTTCTTTAATTTCTATTCGAGAAAACCGCTCCAACGCGCCGGATACTACAAAAACCTTACCCTCCAACGGTAAGTCTCCTCCCAATGGTGTCTCCCGACTTTCAACCTGTGGCCATACCCCCACATTTTTCAGTTTTACTAAAATGTTTTTATTTCTCTCATTCGCAAACCAATCGACAATCTGTGAGGCGATATTCGGGCCAATGCCTTCAATTTGCAATAATTCATCCAAGGTTGCCTCCGATAGTTGGTCCAAATTATTATATTTTTTCACCAGTTCGGCAGCCATAACTTCTCCAACCCCATGAATTCCCAAAGCAGTAATCAATCTATTCAAAGGCTTTTGCTTCGAATTTTCAATTGCCTCCAATACATTTTCTGCTTTTTTCTTTCCAAATCCTTCAAGGTTAATCAGGTCATCCATTTTTAATAGATAAATATCAGCAACGTCTCCCAACAATTTTTCATCAACCAATTGTTCAACAATCTTGATACCCATCCCAACAATATCCATTGCGGATCTGGAGACAAAATATTCAAGGTTTCGAATTAACTGTGCAGGACAGGCTGCATTCATACAATACCACGCCACCTCACCAATTGGTTGTTCCACAGGGCCACCACAAGCTGGGCAAGTATCTGGGATTGTGAAAGGCACTTCACTTCCATCCCGAGCATCAACGACTGGTCCGATAACATACGGAATGACATCACCAGCTCGTTTAATAAAAACTTTGTCACCGATACGAATATCTTTTTCATAGATATAGTCAAAATTATGTAAGGTGGCTTGCCTTACGATTACACCCCCAATTTCAACCGGTTCAAGAATAGCATAGGGAGTTAATACACCTGTGCGCCCAACATTCACTCCTATGTCCTGGAGATCGGTCACCTCTTCCCGGGCTGGAAATTTCAATGCAATTGACCCTCTGGGATCCTTTCCGACAAACCCTAAACTTTTATCCAGCTCGAGATCGTTTATCTTGATGACAATCCCATCAACTTCAAAATCTAATTGATCTCGCCGCGTTTGCCAAACTTCAGAAATCTCTAACACTTCTTCCATATTTTTACATAATGCAGAATATTCAGAAACTGAAAATCCCAATAATTTTAAATATTCCAAAACTTCCCACTGGGTTTCCGGAATGTTGCCACTGCTCGTTAATATGTTATACGCATACAATCGTAATGGTCTTTTGGCTGTTATTGTTGGATCTAATTGCCGCAATGAACCTGCTGCGGTGTTTCTGGGATTTAGATAAGCTTTATCACCGTTTTCAATGATTTTCTTGTTGAGCATTTCAAAGTCAGAAAGCGATATCAGAACTTCTCCACGCACAACCAGGTAATCAGGGACAAATATCTTTCTATCACCAACTGGGATTTTCAGTGGGATAGACCGAATCGTACGAATATTATTAGTGATATCTTCTCCAACCACGCCATTTCCGCGGGTGGCACCTTTCACAAACAATCCATTCTGGTAATGAAGAACAACAGTCAACCCATCAAATTTTGGTTCAACGACATACTGGGCACGTGCTACGTCAGGGTTAATTTTGATTAATCGATCTCGCCAGGCTACCAGATCATCAGTGCTAAATGCATTCGCCAGGCTTAATACAGGAACAGGATGTTCAACTTTTTCAAATTTTGAAGAGGGAATTGTCCCGGCTCTCTGGGTTGGCGAATCGGATGTGATCCATTCAGGATGAATAGCTTCAATATCCCTTAACTTAAGAAGCAATTTATCAAATTGCGCATCACTGATGATTGGTTTATCCAGAACATGATAACGGTAGTTATGAAAATTTATTTCGTTCTTCAATTTTTCATAATTCTCAACAAGGTCTTCCTCACTCATAATCCACTCCGTTTTTAGACTTCATTACATTTTTATTGATAGATATTACTATCTTAATGAATTTTTTTTGATAAAATAATTCTAGTATAAAACAATCTTGCTATTTCTTTTCCTATTCGTTTGATTTTCCAAATAAATCGTGGAGGTACTCATGAAAATCATTGCATATCTAGCTTCAGGTATTTTGATATTATTTGGAGTTCTGTTTATTCTAAGTGCGTTCAGCCCACAAGGACAGGTAGGTAATTTGTTGGTCGGTGCAATTCTTTGTCTGATTGCATTTGGGATAATTTTCTTCGTAACCAAAAAAAAGAAAGTGGATTCCACTACAACCAACGTCACGCTGAATGTCGATCTTCCGGGGAATGTAAACCTTGAATCTCTGAAATGCCAACAATGTGGAGGGATATTGACAAAGGATTCAATTTCTTTGGTGAATGGAGCACCAATGGTTTCCTGCCCCTATTGCAATACCACCTATCAATTAACCGAAGAACCGAAATGGTAACCTTCAAGATTAATGGAGATTAATATGATTAGAAAATTAAAATTATTTAGTGTTTTATTAATTTTGTTGATGTTAGCAGGTAATTCAGGCGTTGTCCATGCGCAGGACTATTTTTTTGCAGTCGAAAAACAGACAATGGATGTCTTCGTAAATGAAGATGGTTCTTTGTCGATTGAGTATTATTTTGATTTGGTAAATCAACCTGGAGCGTCTCCAATCGATATAATTGATATTGGACTTCCAAATAATAATTATGTACTAAACAGTATCACAGCCGATTTAAATGGGTCTCCCTTAACAAATATTGAAAAGTCTGACTATATTGATATTGGCATCATGATTGATCTTGAATCTCAGGCTATTCAACCAGGAAAAAGCGGAACGCTGCATGTGTTTGTAGAAACCATCAATAAATCTTTGTATCCATCCGAGGTTGAAGCGGATGAGAATTATGCCAGTTTTGAAATCTCACCAACCTGGTTTGGTTCCCAATATGTCACCGGAAATACTGATTTAACAGTAACGCTGTATCTACCGATAGGATTGACAGAAGATGAACCTCGTTACCACACACCAACGTACTGGCCCGGGGAGCCTACCCCGGTAAGTGGATTTGATAACATGGGTGGTATTTACTATCAATGGAATAGCCCAAACGCCAATGCTTATACCCAGTATACGTTTGGTGCCAGTTTTCCTGCCAGAGTAGTACCAGAATCACAGATTGTTAAAGCACCAGCCATAACCTTTGATTCCGATGCGATTTGCTCAGGCTTGGTTTGTCTGGGTATATTTGGGTTTTTTGCCTTGACTATTTATTCTGCAACCATTGGAGCAAAAAAGCGTAAGCTCAAATACCTCCCCCCGAAGATTTCTGTTGAAGGACATGGCATCAAAAGAGGTTTAACGGCCGTCGAAGCTGCGATTTTGATGGAACAACCCATGGACAAAGTGTTTATGATGATCTTATTCTCAGTCCTAAAAAAGGGAGCAGCTGAAGTTATTAATAAAGACCCATTAAAAATTAAAGTTAATGAACCGAAACCTGAAGGCTTACAACCTTACGAGGTCGAATTTTTGAATGCAATGCAAAAAGATAATAAAGAAACAAAAACTGATTTACAAACGATGACCATAAACCTGGTTAACACTGTCTCCAAAAAAATGAAAGGTTTTAGCCGAAAAGAATCGATTGCTTTTTATAAAGATATCATGGAGAAAGCCTGGAACCAGGTCGAAACGGCTCAGACACCAGAAGTAAAATCTGAAAAATTTGACGAAAATATCGATTGGACCATGTTGGATAAAAATTTCGACGATCGAACCAGGGATACGTTTGGCTCAGGTCCTGTCTTCATTCCAACCTGGTGGTGGCGTTATGATCCAATGGTAAGACCTACAACCTCAGGCACGCCAGGCTTTGGAAAGGTAAGTGCTTCACCAATGCCAGTAGGATCAGGGAAAACATCCATAAATCTTCCAACTTTACCTGGCGCAAATTTTGCAGCGTCCATTACGAATGGTGTCCAGAATTTTGCTTCAGGGGTTGTGGGAAATGTAACCAACTTCACCAGTGGAATAACGAACAAAACCAATCCCATTCCAAAATCTTCTTCTTCCGGAAGGTCCTCTAGAGGCGGCGGCGGGGGCAGTTCCTGCGCCTGTGCCTGTGCTTGTGCGGGTTGTGCCTGTGCTTGTGCAGGAGGCGGCCGTTAATGGCTTTTACTTTTTGGCCAATAACCCGGGAGAGGAAAATTCCCAAATTACCTGTTTCAGGTATTTATCATTTTGAACAGCAAAAAGAGCACAGCAAAAATCGCATCCACTTGCGCGTTGAGAATGATGGCAATGGATTATTATTGGTGAATGCATCCCGGGCTTATCATCTCAATCCCAGTGCGACCGCAATGGCCTATTGGCATTTATCAGAACATTCAGAACAACAGATCATCAATTCCTTGGCAAAATACTTTGATATTGGCAATGATCAATTAATTCTTGACGCTAAACCTTTTTTGGCTCAGATGGAAGTTATCACAGATCCAGATGAAGGTTGCCCATTGTGTGAGTTGGATTTGGATATGGATCTTCCATTCTCCCATACACCCAGTGCACCTTACCGTATGGATATTGCGATAACATATCAATGCAATAATGACTGTACCCATTGTTATAATGCCCGGTCACGCCAGTTTCCATCTTTAACCAAACACGAATGGTTTAAAGTTATCGATAAAATTTGGGAATTAAGCATTCCACATATCGTGTTTACTGGAGGTGAGCCAACATTGTGTGATGATCTGCCAGACCTTATTCGATATGCAGAAAACAAGGGAATCATTACCGGAATCAACACCAATGGTCGTAGATTGGCAGATAACAACTTTCTTTCACAATTGGTCTCTTCAGGTCTGGATCACATTCAAATTACGCTTGAATCCTCAAATCCTCAAATCCATGATGAAATGGTTAATTATCCAGGTGCCTGGGCTGAAACAATTAGTGGTATAAAAAATGTTCTGCAAAATAAAATTTATATGATGACAAACACCACCATGTTAAAAACTAACTTTGCAGAAATTCCCCAGACTTTGGATTTCTTAGCTGAATTGGGTGTTCCCACAGTCGGGTTAAATGCTTTGATTTACTCCGGCAAAGGCAAAGATGTTGGGACCGGGTTATCTGAAACCCAATTAGCTCCTTTATTGGAAATTGCCAAAGAAAAAACATCCAAAAATAACCAGAAATTAATCTGGTATACACCCACACATTATTGCCGTTTTAACCCAATCACCCATGATTTAGGCGTAAAGGGTTGCACTGCAGCTTTATATAACATGTGTATTGAGCCAAATGGAGATGTTCTGCCCTGTCAATCCTATTACCATCCCCTGGGAAATATTCTTTCTAATACCTGGCATTCAATCTGGAATCATGATTTGTCAGTGCAATTGCGAGAGAGAAAAAATCTTCCTCTTAAATGTAATCATTGCGAGCTTGTTCAGGAATGTGGTGGAGGCTGCCCCCTATCACAATCTGCAATTTAAACCTTGTTTTTCCTAATCCATGGAGGAAATTATGTCAAATTTGATCCAACAAATTAAATCAATTTTTTTCGACAAAGCTCAGGTTCTTCCACCTGGACTCTACGATTATCAAGCTCCGAAGGATAGTGACTATCAATATCGACTTCACTTGAGAATTGATCCGGAAGGAGAAGGAATGCTTATTATCAATGCCAGTACTGTCATCCATCTCAATCAAACTGCGACAGAATATGCTTATCATTTAATAAAACAAACCCCCCAGCCAGAAGTACTTGAATCGATTACCAAACGCTATCAAATTTCGTATTCGGATGTAACAAAGGATTATGATAATTTTATGACGCGTTTGGAAACCTTAATTCACACTCCCGATCTCGATCCAGTAACATATTTAGATTTTGAACGAACCACCCCTTATAAGGACTTTCCCGTTGCACCATACCGGTTAGATTGTGCATTAACTTATCAATTAAGCGGGCAAGATGAAACTGGCTTATCTCCGAAAGAGCGGGTATTACGAGAATTAACACTCGCAGAATGGACCCAAATACTTCAGAAAGCCTGGCAAGCCGGTATTCCACATGTAATTTTTACAGGTGGAGAACCGACCTTAAGACCAGACTTATTTGAACTCATCATTGCTGCTGAGAATCTTGGCATGGTGACCGGTTTATCTACGGATGGCTTACGGCTGGCTGAAAGTGAATATCTTGAAAACTTATTAAACTCAGGTCTGGATCATTTATTGGTAACTTTAGAACCAGACAACGAGCGCTCCTGGGAGGCACTTAGGAAAATTATTCCAGAAGATATTCATACCACCGTCCATCTGACCATCGAAAAGCCCAATGAAGATGAATATTTAAAAATACTGGAAGAGTTTAGAAAAATTGGAGTAGATAATATTTCTTTAAGTTTCAAAGAACCGGAATTGGAAAATCTTGTTTCCAATTTACGAAATAAAGCTGCTGAATTTGGTTTTAATTTGGATTGGGATTTACCAGTCCCATATTCTCATTTTAATCCCGTCTCATCAGAAATAGAGACTGAAGGTACCATTCCTAGTGGTGCTGCAAAAGCCTGGTTGTACCTTGAACCGGATGGTGACACCCTGCCCACTCAAGGGACTAACAAAATCCTTGGAAATTTCCTGCAGGATTCCTGGGACAGCATTTGGAATAAAGCACGGGAATTGAACAATGAATAATGAATGATTTTGAATTCTGGTCATTACGTTATCAACAACAAGCTTCCTGGTCCAAACAAACGAGAGATTACATCCTTAAACAAATTTCACTACCTGATCATTCCAATATTCTGGAGGTCGGTTGTGGCTCTTTGGCCGTTTTAAGCGAATTTTCCAGTATGGAACATCACACGTATGGATTGGATATTGATTTACAAATTTTAAAATTTGTTAACAACCAGGCAGCAAAACCAAAAATCTTGAATGCGGATGGAATGCAGATACCCTTCCAGAACGAGAAATTTGCGCTTACCTATTGTCATTATTTGTTACTCTGGATATCAGATCCGATTATATTGCTAAAGGAAATGGCAAGAGTAACGCGAAAGAATGGTTGGTTATGCTGTTTTGCTGAACCGGATTACCTTGCCAGAATTGATTTTCCTGCACCTATGGACCAATTAGGAAAGATGCAAAATAAATCGTTAGCACAACAGGGAGTAAACCTATCCTGCGGCCGTGCGATCGCAAGTTGGTTAGAAGAAGTAAACTTGTCCAATATTTCCTGGGGAATCATGGGATCCCACCAAAAATCAGGAAATAACAGTGACCTCGATTCGGAGTGGGAAACAACCCGTCGTGATTTGGAAAAAATAACCTCAGAAAAAGAAATTCGAAAATATCGAGATTTTGAGCACATCTCCCCATCAAAACCAGGCAAAATTCAGTTTATTCCTACTTTTTATGCCTATGCGCAAAAATTATAATCAAATCTATTTCAAAAAAAACCAAAAAGGTTGTCAAATCAAATAACTAAAGCTATAATAAACGCCATCGGGGCATGGCGCAGTCCGGCTAGCGTGCTTGCATGGGGTGCAAGAGGTCGAGAGTTCAAATCTCTCTGCCCCGACAATAAAAACCACTCAAAGTGGTTTTTTTGTTTCTACAAATTCAGTAAATAACCATCCATAGTTGATATAATCGTCTTATGAAGTATCAAAAACCAACACGCCGCGATTTTCTCAAATTGTCTGCTATCACCCTGGGAGCAGTCACTACTCAGGCTTTTCGACCATTTTTTGGCTTTGAAAGCGAGCAAAAAAGTAATTTAATGGCGCGCGTTGCCAGAGATTCTATAAGCATCCATTCACAACCAAATGATGAGAGCATCATTTTGTATCAACGTTACCGCGATGAAATTATCAACGTATATGGAGAGGTGATTTCCGAATTTGGTCCAGGCTACAACCCTCTCTGGTATCGTGTCTGGGGCGGATATATTCACAGCGGTTACTTGCAAAGAGTAGAAATTAATTACAACACCATTCACGCAAAAATCCCTGAAGAAGGAGTTTTGGGAGAAATTACGGTTCCTATGACCCAAACAATGCGGGATCGATTCTTTCTGGGTTGGGAGCCGGTTTACAGGTTATATTATCAATCTACTCATTGGGTAATGGGTCTCGACGAAGGTCCGGATAAAGAGCCCTGGTATCGCTTAAAAGACGAATTGTTAAATGTCGACTATCATGTACCAGCCAGCCATGTAAGAATTATCAACCCGGATGAGCTCACACCCCTCTCACCAGATGTGGCACCACACTTGAAGCGGGTGGAGGTTTCAGTAGCTTACCAGACTCTCAAAGCTTTTGAAGGGGACAAGATCGTATTTGAAACCACAATCTCATCGGGGGTGCCTATGCGCAACCCGGATCCGACGTTAATTCCCACTGACACCCCCAAGGGAACATTTTACGTCCAATCTAAATTACCTTCGAAGCACATGGGCGATGGAAATCTAACCTCTGACATTTATGCGTATGAACTCCCGGGTGTTCCGTGGACATCTTTCTTCGAGCCGGTTACCGGGATTGCATTTCATGGCACTTATTGGCATCACAATTTTGGAATTCGCATGAGCCGGGGTTGTATTAATATGAAAACTGAGGAAGCAAAATGGCTTTTCAGATGGTGCACGCCTGTAAATAACGGTGACAAAATCGAAGCACGTGGGCTGGGAACAAAAGTGATCGTCACTTAGTTTACAAAATGGTAAAAAACCTGGTTTCCCAGCAATCTTCCATTCTTCGTCAATCGAATAATCTCTTGCTGATAAATTTCAATTAAATGGTTTTCTTCCAAATATTTTATTTCCTTCGCAAATACTTCCAACGGAGATACCTGAAAACGATGGGTAAATTCGTGAATCGATACTCCTTCCGACACCAATCTCAATCCCAGCATCATGGTCTCCTGCATGGCGGTAAACTTGTCATTTTCAATTTCAGATTTTACAACCGGACTTTTAGAAAAGTAATCAATATCCGCATTCTTAATCAAATTAATATATTCTGAAATGACCCTGACATTTTCATAGCGCATGTCGTCAACATATCCATGAGCTCCAGCACCCAGCCCTAAATAGGGTTGATTACGCCAATACTGTAAATTATGCTGACAGCGATAATCTATATTTTTATCGGACAGGAAATAATTTGAGATTTCATAACATTCAAAACCATCTGCAACCAGTAACCTGTCGGCTAATTCATACATCTCAGCAGCCAGATCAGGATCAGGATTTTCAACCAGACCCTTTCCTACCCAGTCATGTAATGCTGTTCCTTCTTCAATCCCCAAGGCGTATAGAGAGAAATGCTGAGTTGTTAACCGTAAACCGTCCTCAAGCGTTTTTTTCCATTCATCCAGGCTTTGTCCCGGTAGCCCATAGATCAAATCCAGATTGATGTTTGTAAATCCGGCTTGTTTTGCCCAATGGATGGCCTGTATGGATTGATAATGATCGTGTATTCTCCCCATCAAAGCAAGGTGAGTTGGATTGGAAGTTTGTAGGCCGAAACTGATCCGATTGAATCCCTTTTCGATTAGGCTTTTTAAATATTCCAAAGTTACTGTTCCTGGATTCGCTTCCAGGCTGATCTCAGCATCCGATAAAATATCAAAATTCTTCGATAGTTCATCCATCAAGAATCGAAAAAGATCGCCTTCGATTAATGAAGGTGTACCTCCGCCAAAAAAAATGGATTTTACCGGCAAACCATATGAGAATTTATTGCCATAATAAGAAATTTCTTTCCCGAGTTGATGGACATAAGCCGGAATGAGATGATTCAAGCCTGAATATGTGTTAAAATCACAATACGAACATCTTTTTTGACAAAATGGAATATGTAAATACACGCTGTGTGCGACATTCATTGCCACAGGATATCATAAACATGAAAATCAATCCATAATTTAGAATTTTTAATTGAATTCTTGCTGTGTTATAATGCGAAATTGAATTTGTATTTGACATCTAATAGGAATAAAAATGACAACAAATAATAATCAAGATCAATCATCCACCTGTCCAGTTTGTGGTTCCCGACTTAGCCCAAATGCAACCAGATGTCTGGTGTGTGGATCCTCAATTTCAAAGTCTACCGAAAAATCTTCCAAGAAAACGGAAATTAAAGGCCCCAAAGTTCCATCAATAACTATTGCGTGGCCGCTCGTCATCGCATTGGTGATATTATTTCTAGCTATCGGTGCTGGGGCTGTTTATGCGGTTATGAATCAAACAGGCATGGTTGTGGAACCCTCAGCTACTCCAACAGTCACCATAACTGCTACGATTACCATAACACCTACGTTGACATTGACGCCTACCATTGAACCAACAATGACTCCCTTACCCGACCTGGAATATGTAGTTCAATCCAACGATTCCTGTCTTGATATTGCTTTCCTGTTCAATGTCTCCGTCAATAGTATCGTTGTCAGGAATAATCTCTCCGCGAGTTGCGACAATCTTGTCATAGGGCAAACACTGATGATCCCTCAACCGACTCCTACCCCCTCACCACAACCAACGGCGACATTGAGTGAAGTCGACTCAACGATTGCAGCCTGTACCACCACGTCCTATACGGTTGGGGCGGGAGATACGCTGAGTACCATAGCACGGAATTACAACGTGGAAATGGATGCCATCAGAGAGTGGAATGGCATGACTTCAGATATTGTTTATGAAGGTCAACCATTAGTAATTCCTTTATGTGAGAGGCTGCCAACGGCAGGTCCCACACCTACTGCTACCAATCCTCCTCCCTATCAAGCACCCAGTTTGCTTTTACCAGCTGATGGCGCGCCATTTACCGCTGCCAATGACACAATCGCACTCCAATGGTCTTCTGTGGGAACATTACGATCCGATGAGTACTACGCTGTTACTGTGGAAGACGTTACCGAAGGAGAAGGTCGCCGTTTGGTCGACTATGTTACCGACACAAAATTTATTGTGCCAACGAATTTCCGTCCTAATAGCAACGTCCCTCATGTTTTGCGTTGGACAGTCATGGTTGTTCGCCAAACAGGAAGCAGTGCAGATGGACAGGCAATTTATCAGCCTGGCGGTAACGTTAGTAACCCCAGAACATTCATTTGGTGGGCGAACGTAGCTTCCACTCCCTCACCATAAACAAAAATCGTATCATATCAATAATTTGGGGAATTATGTTTTTTTGAAATGATACCTAAAACCTTATTAAATATAAAAGAGCCTTGATATTTCAGGCTCTTTTGAATGCTAGCAAAAATTTATGAATTTTTCTCTTCAAGGTATTTTGTCGCTTGAATAGCTGCTGCTGCGCCCCAACCAGCAGATGAGACGACCTGTTTGAAAGTGGGATCCATGACCTCACCGGCAGCGTAAATGCCCGGAATTTCTGTTTGCATTTTTGAGTCAACTTTCAGATACCCACTTCCATCCATTTCCAATTGACCTTTGAATAAATCCGTATTTGGTGTGTGTCCAATAAACACGAAAACACCATCTGTTGGAAACGTTATTTCTTCACCGGATTTTACGTTTTTGATAATCACACTTTCCACGGCAGTATTCCCATTAATTTTTTCCACCACTGAGTCCCAAATAAATCGAATTTTTGGATTGCTGAATGCCCGGGTTTGCAGGATTTTTCCGGCTCTCAATTCATTTCGCCGGTGAACAATCGTTACCGTTTTGGCGAAACGGGTTAGGAAAACCCCTTCCTCCAGCGCAGAATCACCACCGCCTACCACCACGATATCTTTGTCTTTAAAAAACCAACCATCACATGTTCCACAATAAGAAACACCTTTTCCGGTCAATTCTATTTCTCCAGGGACGCCTAAATGGTTAGGGCTAGCCCCGGTGCTGATGATAACTGTTTCTGCTTTGTACTCACTACCATATGTTTTCACAACATAGGGAGATACCGAGAAATTTACTTCGGTTACAGTGTCAAATTCAAATCTGGCCCCGAATCGCTCAGCCTGTTTTTGAAACAACTCTCCTAATTCGGCACCACCGACACCGTCTGGAAATCCTGGGTAATTTTCAATCGTATGGGTCAGGGAAGCCTGTCCACCCAAAGACATGCCTGTGAGGACAAGTGGTTCTAATTCCGCTCTGGCTGCGTACAGAGCAGCAGACAAACCGGCAGGACCAGCCCCAATAATTATCATTTTTTCAATTTTTTTTCCTTCATTTTCAGAAGGTATTACTTTATTTAAAATTAATTCCATTTTTTCTCCTGAAGCTTATTATATTATTGATGCTTAACATTGAAATTAGTTGCAATTATGATTGAATTGATGCATCTGTAATTTCAAGGCCTTTATCGATAATGCTAAATCCTTCCCGCAATTGTTCTTCAGTAATAATTAATGGGGGAATAATGAGTATCTTGTGCCAATGAATATGAATATATAATCCCTGATCTAAACAGAAGTTTCTAAATTTAAGCATCACCTGACTATTTTGATTAAACGGTGATAAAGGCTCTTTCGTATCTCTATTTTTCACAAGTTCTAGAACACCAAATAATCCTATGGACCGTACTTCTCCCACAGAAGGATGTTTTTCATACATCTCCTGCAACAAGGATTTCAATAATTTTCCTTTATCGCGCGCTTTTTCAACCAGCTTATCTTCTTTCATAACATTTATCACAGAAAAGGCTGCTGTCAGGGAGACAGCATGACCATTGTATGTCAATCCACCCTGATAAATTTTGTCGTTGAATGCCTGGGCAATTTCTTTGCGCATGGCGATGGCGCCCAGTGGAGCATAACCTGATGATAGTCCCTTAGCCATGGTTACGATGTCTGGCACAATATTCCAATGATTAAAGGCAAACCATTCTCCAGTTCGCCCAAACCCACTCATGACCTCATCACAGATCATCACAATATGATGCTTGTCACACAATTCTCTGACCCCCTGGATATAACCATCAGGAGGAATGATGACTCCATTTGTGCCGGTCACCGTTTCTATCATGATAGCTGCAATCGTTTCAGGACCTTCATACATAACCACTTCTTCCAGGTGCTTAACGTAATCTCTGGCAAAATCTGCTTCTGAAATATCGGGGTTGTGTTGATGAAAAGTAGACCTGTATCGATAGGGATCCAAAAAATGAACCACTCCCATCATTACCGAAGGTTCCCAGGTTAATCTCCTCGGGTCACCGGTCAAGGCGACTGCCCCATACGTAGACCCATGATATGACCTGTAGCGAGTCAGGATTTTAAACTTACCAGTGTAGGATCGGGCTAATTTTATTGCATTCTCATTTGCATCCGATCCACCTAAGGTATACAAAAAGTGGTCTAATTCCTCTGGCAAAATGCTTTTTAATGCTTTTCCCAATAGAGCCCTTGGCTTGGTAGCCATTCTAGGGCCAGCAAATGGTAAATCATACAATTGTTTCACCATCGATTTAATGACCCGCTCGTCTTCATGTCCAATATTCACACACATCACCATGGAATTGAAATCTAAATATTTCTTCCCAAAGATATCCCAGAAATACACCCCTTTTGCATTATTGACAGCAATCGGATCAACTTTTGCCTGAGCAGACCATGTCCAAAAATTTGTTTGTACGCACAGATCGTAAATTTCATTATCAGATAATTCAGCAGAAATTACTTCATCAGCTCTCGGGTTTCTCATACCTCTCCTCGATACGAAATATTTTTGTATCTTAATCCTATCATATCGTCCTAATTATGCATCAGAAAACCGTTAACATTTTGATTGGCGCGCTATGTTATAATTTTTGAAATTTAAATAATTGTTATGATGAACCATAAACACACAGACCTCAAACCCATGGATCCAAGAGTCATAAAAGGGATTCAATTATTTAATCAAAAAAAGTTTTTTGATGCTCATGAGGAATTAGAGCTAGCCTGGCGAGACGAGACGCAACCCATTCGGGATTTATTTAGAGGGATATTACAAATTGGGGTTGCTTATTACCATATTCAACACCGGAATTTCATTGGCGCTCAAAAAATGTTTATCCGGGCCGAAAAATGGCTATTGCCCTATTCGGGTTTTTGTTTGGGAATTAACATTGAAAAACTGAAGAAAGATACAAACAAAATATCCAGAATGTTGAATAACGGGGAATTAAATGAAATCAATACAACGGATGGATCCATTTTCCCCGTTATAGAAACAAAATATTAAGGTTCTTGAATAATGAATAATAATTCTCTCAATTTAGAAGGTAAGATTGCGCTGGTGACCGGTTCCGGAAGAGGAATTGGTAAAGCAATTGCAATTAAATTGGCGCAATCAGGTGCAGATTTAATCGTCAATTACAGCCGAAACCGTGAGCAAGCCGAGGAAACCTCGAGGATTATTCGTCAACTGGGGAAGAAGGCTCAGGTCATTAAAGCAAATATCTCCAAAGAAGAGGATATTAATACGTTGTTTCAGACAATTTCTTCTGAATATGGAAAACTGAATATTCTTATTAATAATGCTGCCAGTGGCTTCAACCGTCCACTTACCCAGCAAAAAGCCTCCGGTTGGGATTACACAATGCAAGTGAATGTCCGTGGTGCTATGCTATGCAGTCAACAAGCTGTACCGCTCATGGAAAATACTGGTGGTGGCCACATTATTAATATCAGCAGTCCTGGTGCAACCCGTGTTTTGCCAGATTACATCGCGGTTGGAGCATCCAAGGCTGCTCTTGATGCACTTACCCGTTATATGGCGGTTGAATTAGCTCCGAAGAACATCCATGTCAATGCCGTTTCACCTGGAATGGTTGAAACCGACGCATTAAAACACTTCGCATTTATGAATAATGCGGATGTTACCTCGAAAACGATTGAAAATACACCGGCTGGAAGACTGGTCACACCCGAAGATGTTTCAGAAATCGTGGCTTTTTTATGTAGTCCGGGTGCAGATATGATCTGTGGTCAGGTGATTGTTGTGGATGGCGGATTTACGCTGATTGTTCCCAAATAACCATTAGCTCTGAATCAACAGGACCCTGGCAGGAGCACCATCTCCATTTTCCAACAAAATAGGTAATGCAATCAAATTGTAAATCCCAGCTGATACATCGGATAAGTTTAAACCTTCAATCACGATGACATTATTTTTTAAAAATGCCAGATGCGTATCCATCCCATTCTCAAATGGTGCAATCGATAAATAATCGATTCCCACCAATTTTACACCCCGGTTGACAAGATAGTTTGCTGCCTCAGGTAATAACGCTGTAAATGCCTGATCAAAAGACTGTTTTTCGATCAATCGCAATCTTGAATTACGGGTTTTAAATAGTACTCTTGTCTTCCAGCGTTCTTTGTTGAGGCCTGCTAATGTATCTACATCAATGTGATCTACGTTAGAATCAATTTCAACAACCTCCACCTCTCCCAACAAAGTACTGAGATGCAAACTCTCGATGCCATCACCATTTTCAACGAAATGCCGGGGAGCATCAATATGAGTACCTGTATGGGCAGACATATGAATAGCGGTAACATTCGCCTCGTCCCCGTTTTCAATTGCTGCCACCAGATGATTGTTCACTGCAGGGTCTCCTGGCCAGACAGCCATAGAATTTGTAATCGGGACGGTCACATCAAAAATTTTCATTATTCATTCTCCTCAACCATAAAAGTAAAATTTCTAAACGCATCCTCAAGTAAACTTGCTCTCTCACTTGGCGTCATTGGCCTTGGCTGTGCATAATTTTCAAGCATTGCTGTCATCAATTCTGTTCCTATGTACCTGCCCTCGTAAAAAATATGACGATCTAAGAATTCCTGCCGGTTAATGATGGAATCCATCTGATCAAAAAATAAATTACCTAAGCCATAATGAATAAAAGCCTGGTGATAAATCTCCATGGACATCGGCACATGGGACTGACTGCCACTCACAATCACCGCACCTGCATCCACCATTTCTCTAAAATCTTTCATCTGTGTGGTCGATGCCCGCATTGAATTGGACTCAAAATATTGGAAGGTTACAATTGGCAAATATCCCTCTTGTTTCAATGCTCGGATTTGATCAGTCATCTCAGCATAATCACAATTATTGACACCGCCTCTTGAATCGGTCGCCCAGACATTGGCTGGACCTGCTGGATTACAACCGAAAAAAGCAAATTTATTACCGTTATGCTTTAATAATAACGGGCTCTGTGCTTCTTCTATAGAAAAACCAGCAGCATAATAGTTAAAGCCAGTTTGATTAAGTAAGTCTAGCGTATTCTCAAATGGTCCAATACCTTTATCCAGGAGATGATTCCCAGTTAATTCGATTATATCAACCTGTAGAAAAGTGAATAATTCTAAATATTTTGGATCTGAACAAAACACCAAATTCTTCTGAACTGGATTTGGCGGTGGGCAACCAGCATAAAATGATGTTTCACTGGAAACATGCCGAATATCTGAGTTATCGAACCAGAACTTTATATTTACACCAGGGTATGTGGTTCCGAATCTCTCCATTCGATCGGCCGTGGCTCGCGTTAAAGCTGTTGTACCGGTCATCAAAATAGACGTAATTTTTTCTTCCGACCGATTTGTATATTCTTCTTTGAGTTGATCAATCATCATTTGAGATAGTTCATCATTCATACAAACCACACTGATTGGCAAATTAAAATAATAACTTTGTGAATCAAATCGCTTATCTAAAGGAGAAATATTGGCAATTCTCATTACTTTCCAATGAGGTGCTAGATAATCGAACCGAACCAGCCCTAAATTTTCTGAAGATCGGCTCACTTCCAAAAATAATTCATCTTCAGGCACAATCACAACATTCCCCGATAAATTCCCCAGCGATTCAGAAACCACACTATAAACGGATTCTGAAACAAATAATTTACCTGTTGTTGACTGGCTTGCATCATCACCTATCATTACCTTATTAATTTGTTCAATCGATAATTCGTCCTGTATTGTATTAAATGGGGTGACAAGAGCCAGCGTCAAATATCCAATCTTATTTCCTTTATTCCCTGCTTGTAGCGTACAAACCGCATCCTCTCTAGCTTCGCTAATAATGATTTGTGAATGTTCTTCCCAATTAAATTGAATATCCTCCAAATAATCAGGGATCCACAATGTCAGGTCGTTGTTCGGCTCGTCTTCGATGAAAACAGGTTTAAATGGGGTCGGAGTAATTATTGGGTCCTCCGGTAGGTATGTTTCTTGGTTCAGAACTGGTGTAGCAAGCGCATGTTGAGCGGAGCAGGCACTCATCAAACACAAAAAAACAGAAACCAGACCCACCCAAATTTTTCTCATGGATTTTCTGCCAGATAATAAAAACTGCTGGCATAAATTTTATCCAACAACAAAGCAGCCTCTTCATCATTCATTAAGCGTGGTTGTCCAAAATTCTCATTGATTATTGGATATTGATGAATATTGATATATTGATTTCCATAAAAATAATGTACATCGATCGTTGCCATCCCCCAATAGGTGTACATCTGATCGAAAAGAAAATTACCCAGTCCATAATGGATAAAGGATGAATTCACGAAATCTATCCCTTGCGGATAATGCGCCTGACTTCCACTGACGATCACCGCTCCTGCATTTGCCATCTGCCAGAAATCGTCCCGCATCTGTTGTGTTGCCCTAAAAGTATTAAATTCATTATGTTGAAATGTGAAGATTGGATTGATCCCCTCTTCCCGAAGAGTTGAGATTGTTTCGGCAAGCTCATCTAAATGACAGGCTAAGCTACCAGGCCGATCATCCGATACCCAATTATTTTCGGGGCCTGGCAGATTACAGCCCAAAAAAGCGATTTTGTTTCCATTATGCTCGATGACCAGAGGTTTTTCTGCTTCTTCAATTGTTCTTCCCCCGCCGTATGTCTGTATTCCATTTTCTTCATAAATCGTTAATGTTTCAAGAAAAGCATCTGGTCCCCAATCTAAGAGGTGATTTCCGGTGAGTTCAACGACGTCAACACCCATTCGTTTCAATACCTCTATATAGCCAGGATCGCTGCAAAATCGCATTTCTTTCCGGACTGGGATAGCTGGAGGGCAGTCAGAATAAAAAGATACCTCATTGGATACATGTGTGATATTGATGGTGTCAAACAACCATTTCAGATTTTTTGATGGGAAATCTGCACCCATTTGTTCAATTTGAGCAGCAGTATTACGTACCATTGCAGTTGTGCCTGTCATCAGAACTGACGTCAATAAATCAGGGTCAAAATTTGTCTGCCTCTCCATGATGATAGGCAGAGTCATTTCTTTTGTTTGATTTTCATTTTGATTTAGATATACTCTAAATATGAGTTTGTATTGGCTCGCGTCGAAATCTGAGTTCAAAGGTGATTGATTATCAATAGTGACGACTCTCCATTCAGGGTCAATGTGATTAAAGTTGATTAGTTTCCAGCAGTTATCATCTTCGCATTGATCTGGTTTTTCAATAGAAGAAATTACCTGGCTGCCTGGTTTTCCCTCAAAAATTTTTTCAAAATTTATTTCATCTTCTGGATAAATCCAGAGGATTTGTTTCTGGCTTTGAGAATTCTGCATCCAGGTTTTTTTTAAATTCTCATAGCTTACATTTTTTGTTTGATTGACAAATGGAACAGCTAGAACAAAAAAATCCTCATAGATGATTTCCGTTGGCTTATTGGATTCCTTTTCTATTTCGATCCAAAAATTGGACTCAGCTTTGTTTTCGCCGAGATAGGAATCAGGGATAGCCAGATTTTCCAGGTAGGGATGGTATCTGATTTCCGGGTCAATCCAGATTGAAGCATCTTTTGTTTTTTCTGTTGGTATAGGCACGTTAGTATCAGTTACTCGTAAGGTGGCTGCATAACCAATGGATGGAGTAGCTATCGGTGGCGTTGATTCTGTGGAGGAAGCTGGTGTTCCAGTGCAACCCGCATTGAATAAGCTCAATAAAAGAAGAGTGATAAGTGGGAGCAAGCATTGTACATTTTTCTTCATTGAGCACCTTCCGATAATTATACAATAGGCCCCTGGTTGTTTTTGATAGTTCTTGATAGGTTCTATAGATATAATTTGATCATACAACCATTGCTGAAAGGATATCTACATGCGTGAAGTAGCTGTTATTGGGATTGGACAGACGAAAATTGGTGAACATTGGGAGAAATCACTGCGCGAACTGGCAGGATTCGCCGTTTTAGATGCTGTCAAAGACGCTGGTCTAAACCAGGTAGATGCATTGTATGTTGGGAACATGATGTCGGCATCTGCTAATCATCAGGCGCAGTTAGGGGCTTACATTGCCGATTGGGTAGGTTTACGCTATGCAGAGTCATTTAAAGTTGAATCTGCTTGCAGTTCCGGGGCAGCAGCTTTCCGCACTGCGTTGATGGCAGTTGCTTCTGGTGCGATTGATACAGCTGTTGCGGTCGGCGTAGAGAAAATGACCGATTCTCCTGGTGGTGAAATAACCGCTGAACTTGCAACGGCAGCAGACGCAGATTGGGAAGTTTCCCAGGGGGTTTCCTTCATTGCACTAAATTCATTAATAATGAGACGGTACATGTACGAATATGGATGGACCAAAAACGATTTTGCACCATTCTCAGTCAATGCCCATGCGAACGGTGTTCACAATCCTCATGCCCGATTTCGAAAAGCTATCACCGAAAAACAATATCTGGATGCAGGGATGATCGCTGATCCCATCAATTTAATGGATGCATCCCCGATTGGTGATGGTGCTGCTGCAGTTGTTATGGTCCCGCTTGAAAAAATAGGACCTTCAACAGCCAATCCAGTGGTAAAGATCATCGGGAGCGCAGCGGCGACAGATTCAATTGCAGTGCATGGGCGCAAGGATCCACTCTGGTTGCGAGCCGCTGAATTATCATCCAAAAAAGCTTACAACCAGGCTGGTTTGAGCCCTCAAGATATTGATTTATTCGAATTACACGATGCCTTTTCGATAATGGCAGCTCTCTCACTGGAAGCATCCGGGTTTGTCGAGCGTGGAAAAGGCCCGCAACTTGGTTTAGATGGTGAAATTAGACCTGATGGAAAAATACCAATTGCCACACGTGGTGGGCTCAAAGCCCGAGGACACCCCGTTGGCGCAACAGGTATGTACCAACTGGTGGAAGTAGTGGAACAATTACGCCACCAGGCTGAGGGAACTCAGGTAGATAATGCCAGAATAGGGATGGCGCAAAATATTGGTGGAAGTGGGTCTAATATCATTACCCATATTCTGCAAAGAGTTTAACTGAAGGGCGGAGAGAAAATCTCCGCCTTTTTTCTTCCATACAGTTTTATTTTAGAATGAGTGTCACCTCAATAAAGAGGAACTGGCATTCTTTTTAGCCTGCGGATGATCGCAAAAAATCTCACGCTTCAAATGATTGAAATGATAGCGGATTTACTGGATATAATTGTATTATGCCAATTCGGGAGGGATTGAATGTCAACTCTTAAGATGGAATTTCACATTTCTAAACAAGCTCGTGATAAATATCAATTCGACTTAAGCCTATTCGAAACAAATGGGAACGCAATCATCGGAAATTTTCATGGTGCAAGATTATTAGCCGCCAGGATAAACCAACAAAAAGATTTGCTTAACTATCCTGAAACTGCAGCAAAAGCCAGTGAAGTTTTTGCGGTTGGTTTAATGGACGAAATTTTCCATTACATCTTAAAATCATACCAGCAACATACCGATCAAACCATTCTGGATGACGCTCTCTCATATATCCAACAAAATCTTTCATTACCAGAAACCTATGAAGTGCTTGAATTTTTTCTAAGAGATTTCCCTCCGGTCTCGGTGTATCAACAAAAAGAGAGATTCGAAGACTACCTGGAAAATTTATATCTTGAAGACGCTTATTCGTTGTTGCTGGAAGAAATCATATTGCTTTGGGTTGAAAATCAAAATCCTGCATTGGATCATTATCGGGATTTATTCAATGACAAGGCTTTGGAAACCAATACTGAGTACAAAAAATTCATTGATCTGTTGCATAAATTCTTTGATCAAAGACCTTTTTTTGGTCCTGAAAATCAAAACATCATTGAAATGTTGAGATCTCCTGCTATCAATGTGCCTCACTCGATCCCGGGTCAATTGGAATATATTCAAACCCATTGGGGTGTCCTGCTGGGCGATCTACTTTACCGATTATTAAGCAGTCTGGATTTCATTAAAGAGGAGCAAAAGACATCATTTGCCGGTCCAGGACCCAGTATCGTGCCAGGTTATGACCAATCCTGGGATCAAGATTTTGAAAAATTTAGCCCCGATAAAGAATGGATGCCCAGTCTGGTTTTACTAGCCAAAAATACATATGTATGGCTGGATCAAATTCGAAAAAAATACAAGATCTCCATATCCACGATCGATCAAATTCCAGATGAAGAATTGGATACGCTAAAATATCGAGGATTTAATGGTCTCTGGTTGATTGGATTGTGGGAACGCAGTAACGCTTCAGCTCGCATCAAACAACTTTGCGGAAATCCAGAAGCAATTGCATCAGCATATTCCTTAGCAGGATATCAGATAGCCTCTGAATTAGGTGGGGAGGAATCCTATCAAAAATTAAAAGAAAGGGCGAAACAGAGGGGAATCCGCCTGGCAGCAGACATGGTTCCCAATCATATGGGGATTGATTCAAATTGGGTCTATGAACATCCAGATTGGTTTATTCAATTAAATTACAGCCCATTTCCTTCTTATACTTTCAACGGAGAAAATTTATCCAAACATTCTGGTGTTGAAATCAGAATCGAGGATCATTATTACGATCGCACTGATGCAGCTGTTGTTTTTTTGTACAAAAACCAGGATTCCGGTGAGACCCGCTTTATTTATCATGGGAATGATGGGACCACCATGCCCTGGAATGATACTGCCCAGCTTAATTACCTTATTCCTGAAGTGAGGGAAGCAGCTTATCAAACGATTCTTTCAGTTGCGAAGCGATTTCCCATCATTCGTTTTGATGCAGCCATGACCTTGGCAAAAAAACATTTTCAAAGGTTATGGTTCCCGGAACCAGGGACAGGCGGCGCTATCCCCTCCAGAGCAGAATATGGACTTACAAAGGAAAGATTTGATCAATTGATGCCGACAGAATTTTGGCGCGATGTGGTTGACCGGTTAGCCACTGATGCTCCAGATACTTTGTTGTTAGCAGAAGCTTTTTGGTTGATGGAAAGTTACTTCGTCAGAACATTGGGCATGCACCGGGTTTACAACTCAGCTTTTATGAACATGTTACGAAATGAGGATAATGCCAACTACCGCTTGTTGATAAAGAATACGATCGAATTTGATCCGCAAATACTGAAGCGTTTTGTCAACTTCATGAACAATCCAGACGAGAAAACTGCTGCCGAACAATTTGGAAAAGGAGATAAGTATTTTGGCATTTGTACATTGATGAGTACCCTGCCCGGATTACCGATGTTTGGTCATGGTCAATTGGAAGGATTTACTGAAAAATATGGCATGGAATATAAACGGGCTTACTGGAATGAGGAAGAAGATCAAAGTTTGATCAACCGGCATACACGTCAAATTACTCCACTCCTTCATCGAAGATGGATTTTTTCAGAAGTCGACCATTTTCTTTTATACGATTTTCATACTTCGGATCACACTGTTAATGAAGATGTATATGTATACTCAAATTACAATCAGGGACAGCCTTCGCTTGTTATTTTTAACAACAAATTTGCCAATGTTCAGGGTAGGATAAATGACTCAACTACAAGAATAAAATTGAATGAAAATAATCAGTCTTCCTATAGAACTGTACAAATTGCACATGGCTTACAAATCAACAAGGAATTTGATTTTGTAATTTTTAAAGATGTTGTTTCAAATCTTGAATACATTAGATCCATTCAGGATTTGTACAGCCATGGATTGTATTTATCACTGCATGCTTATCAAACCCATGTTTTCCTGGATTTCCGTCAGGTGAAAGAAGAAGATTGGCAATCATATCGGCAGTTATGTGGTTATTTAAATGGAAGTGGTGTTCCTGATATCAAAAACGCGATGAAGGAGTTGCTCTTACAACCGATTCAAAAACCACTCAAAGAAATACTCAATCGGGGATACTATGATTATTTAATTTCCCAGAAACGATTATCGATCAAAGAGTTTTTTAAACCGCAAGTACTGGAAGAATCCCATCAAAAAGTAGAAAACTTTCTGCGAGGGGTCTTCAAAATGATCGGTCTCGACCAACCTTATGATTTAGTGGTCCAAAAGACTTTAAAAAATCTGGAATTCATCCTCTCCATTCCTGTCTTTGATCAGAAATTTGTCAGCGTCAAAAATAAAGAAATTAAAGCGCTTGTCAATGATTTTAAAGGCCAATTTATTGAAAACGAAGAGGTCTGGATAATCGCTCTCTCTTATCTTTTCATTTCATCTTTAATGGAATTTGCTGATCCTGCTGAGCCACAGTTCCAGGCACAATCCTGGTTTGAAGAGTGGCAATTTTCCAAGGTGATTCGAGATCTCGGATCTGAATATCAATACCCGGATTCTCAGAATCATTTGATATCGCAGACAATTTACACATTATTAGGTATTTCTGGATGGCATGAAAATTTCAAAATTAACCAATTTGAAGATTGGCTAAGAAAGCTGCTTAGCAGGCAGGATGTCCAGCAATTCCTCAATGTTAACAGATATCAGGGCAAGCTATGGTTCAATAAAGAAAGGTTCGAAGGTCTTACCTGGTGGTTATTTGTCATCGCTTTAATCGAAATTGGGTCAGACAGTAAAATTTCTACCAATGAAATGATAGAGAAATTATTAGTTTTGAATCAAGTCCAGCAATTATTGATGGAGAAAATGGCGCAATCCGAATTCAGATATGACAAATTGCTCGAAAAAGATGCGGAAACAGATCGATCTTCCTAACAGAACGCATCAAAACCCTCCTCTACATGTATTTGATTTTTCCCTTTGAGTTGGTATATTGATATTTAAGGGAAAAGAAATTTGAAAGAGGGTTATAAATGCAAAACAATTTAAAGAATAAAAATACTTACAATTTGGAGAATTTTTTACAGAATAATTCCAGCTGGACAAAAGTCTGTGCTGAAAACCAAAAGTTTTTATCAGATCATGATCAACTCATCCGTGAATACAAATTTTCTTCACGCAGATCCAGCTATGAGTTTGCTTATGCAATTCTTAAACTGGCAGAAGAATATGATCATGATCCTATATTAATCGCTGAATGGCAAAAAGTAACTTTGATTTGGTCAACCCATTCTGAAAAAGCTGTGACCGATTTGGATATTAAAATGGCATCCCATTCAGATGAAATTTATATTAATTTAAATAGAGGGAATTAATATGTCACATCAAGTAAAAGATTGGATGAGCTCTCCTGTAATAGTCGTTGACCATGACAGCTCGGTATCGTATGCATTAACACTCATGAGAAGAAGGAATATTAAAAGTCTGTTGATTTCCATAGATCCAACGAAGAACTTGTTTGGGATCCTGACCACCAGTGATATTCGTGACAAGATCATCGCGCAGGAGAGAAACCCTGCCAATGTATCTGTTCGGGAAATCATGTCTGAAAATTTGGTTTCCGCGAATCCGGAATGGTCGTTAAAACACTGCTCCATCGAAATGCAGAAAAAAAATATACATCACATGCCGGTGATTGATGATCATGGTAATCTGGTAGGGTTGATCAGCGCTACTGATCTTTTCTTTGCAGCTGAAGAAATTGGCTGGGAAGAGGATTAGTTCCAGCTAAAATTTCATTTTAAACCGATCGAAAATTTGTGTTGCTTTCCACCAAGGATCAACCCAGGGTGATTCTCCCAATCATCAATGTAAAAACGGTTCGGTAGCATTTCATAGAATTCGCATTGAAAACCAGACTGGAATATGCTTAGCCCTTGATTTTTACAATGGGAATAATTCTTTGTATTGCTCAGGTTTGTGTTCGAATTCCGAGATTGGTATTTCTCCATTTGTTAATTTCATCAAGGTAGCGGTCAATATTTCGTTCACCGGTGCAGGGACGTTTACTTCTTTGCCAAAACGTACAACGGCTCCATTTAAATAATCCACCTCTGATTTTTTTCGATTGCTTTTTAAGTCGAGATAAAATGAGGGCATTTTTCCGCCCCGTCCTGCTGAAATGGATTTATTTAAAATTAATTTGCTAATGGAAAGTGGAAATTTACTGACAACCATCGCAAATAATTTCACGGGTGTGCCCGGTAAATTTGTAACTGAGATTCCTTGTGCTTGCATCACTCTTAATGTTTCACGTAATTGTTCTATTTCGATTTTGAATAGGTCAGGGTTCGAAATAATCTCAGAAGGCGTCATTCCTAAAATTGCTGAGCTGGCATTGGTTGTCAAATTGGTAAGTAATTTTGACCATTTCATTGAACGAGCATCCTGATAGGCAATTGCTTGCAAACCAGCATTGCTCATGAGGGAGATCATTTCATGTGTCAGGTTATTTTTATCTTCAACCCCAATTCCGCGCAACCTTTCAACCACAACTCCATTACTGATTCTTCCAATAGCTGTTGTAACCGACCCACTGATTGTGTTTTCTTTTCCAATAATCGAACGAATTAAAACTTCATTTTCCACCCCATTTTGGAGGCATAATACCGGTGGAATGAAATTTTCCCTCCCAATCCATGAGTGGACGAGGGATGCGGTGTCAAATGACTTGACCGCTACGATCGAAAAATCAAATGGATAGTGTTTTAGTGCTTCTTCCAATGATGACCATAAGTTTACGGGTTTTAAATCAAATGTTCCTGCAGGAATTACCAATCGAATTCCATTTAATTTGATATTTTCAATTGTTTCAGGTCTATCCAAAAAATGTACCTCGTGCCCCTGAATTGACAGACTACCCCCCACATATGAACCAATTGCACCGGCCCCAAAACAAAGCACTTTCAGCTTTTTTGGATTCATTTACTGATCCAATCACGGAATCCATTCAGGAAAATTTTGCCTGGCATTGGTTTTTTCCCTGCTGGTTGAACGCTCTCTAATACCAGTCCACCGCTATTTGTACCAACCATTGGAAAACCTGAATGAAGCCCACGTTCTCCTGGTTTAAGATGTGTCTCTTCCACAATATTGGCTGCCAGCACCTTTATTCTTTCACCACCGATCTCCATAAAAGTGCCCGGCCAGGGATAATAAGCTCTGATTTGACGATTCAACTCAGTTGCACTTTTTGAAAAATCCAAAAATCCATCCTCTTTTTTGATCATCGGCGCATAAGTTGCTCCGAATTCGGGTTGGGGGATTGCATTGATTTTTCCGTGCAAATAATCAGGCAAGGTTTCCAATAATAAATCTGCACCTAATTGTGAGAGAGATTTTCCCAGGCTTTCAGAGGTATCGTCATTTTTAATTTTCATCGACCTTTGTCGTAGAATTGGCCCCGTATCAATACCTGCATCCATCTTCATGATCGTAATTCCTGTTTCCTTATCCCCATTCAGAATTGCTGCCTGAATGGGAGCAGCACCGCGCCAACGTGGTAAAAGGCTCCCATGTACATTTATGCAGCCAGATTTGGGGATATCAAGCACATCCTGGCGTAAAATCTGCCCAAAAGCAACTACCACAATAAAATCAGGATCCCAAAAGCGTAGTTTGTCATACACACCCTCGTCACATAACCTTTGCGGTTGGATACATTCGATATTGTTTGAAAGAGCAATTTCCTTAATGGGTGGGGCTTTCAATGCTTTTCCTCTTCCAGCTGGTTTATCTGGTTGAGTAACAATACCTACCACAGAAAATTGCTTCATCAAACCTGTTAAAGACGGGATTGCAAACTCAGGTGAACCCATAAAAACAATTTTGATCTTTTTCATGAGATAATTATAATGTTATACTTTGACTTTAATAAAAAGTCATTATAATGAAGTTATATCCAAACCATTTAGAAGGAGAAATAATATGACAGATTTTAATCCCAATGAAGTAAGCAGTGACGATCGATTAATGGCAGCTTTAGCATACGTATTTTCGCCATTAGTCCCAATAATTTTTTTATTTATGGAAGACAAAAAAAATAGACCATTTATTAAAGCCCACAATGCACAGGCGCTAGCCGTTGGTGTTATCATGATTATTGTAGTCCCGATTATTGCAACTTTTACGCTTGGTTGTGGTTCAATCCTTTGGTTTATTATGCTCTGGTGGGCTTACAAAGCTTACAAAGGTGAATATATTAATATTCCTGTAATTTCTGATTTTGTCAAAAACCAGGGCTGGGCATAAATTCCCTATCGAGCCAGATACAGGGTGTCATTAAGACACCCTGTATTTTTAATTGATTGGGCCGAAGTAAAAATATGTTAACCGAAGAACTTTATCAATCTTTATTACGCGATCTGGAAACGTCAATCACTCACGAAAAAAATGGAGAATTAAATAGAAGCCGGGTAATTGCCAGACAAGTTGCCGGAAAGGCAATCCGGATCCTATATAGTCAATTGAACCTGGACACTCCTCAAGTGTTGACTCCTTATCAGTATTTACTGGATGTTCAGAAATATATGAAGATTTTCTCGCCAATTCAAGAGGAAGTTACAGCATTAACGACCCGTGTAAACATCGATTTTTCATTTTCTGGAAAAATGAATTTAATCACAGCTGCCCGGAATATTTTATTGTTTGTAAAGGATTTTGAAGAATAAAATGGAAAATACAAAAATAATTATGTATGGCACCACCTGGTGTGGAGATACAAAACGTGCAAAAAAATTTTTTGAAGAACACCAAATTGATTATGAATGGATTAATATTGACAAAGATTCAGAAGGTTCAAAACGGGTTCAAGCATTAAATAATGGCTTTAAAAGTGTACCCACAATAATTTTCCCGGATGGTTCTATTCTGGTTGAACCCGACAATGAGACCCTTAGAAACAAATTCGTTCAATCAGGGCTATTATAGTTATCCGTTTTTCCGAAAAAACCATACAATCAATGCCCCTATAAACAACCCGAGACTGAGCAGCATAAATGCAAAACCATTGTTGCGATCTTCAATATAAATGCTTCTTGATCCTAATAATCGCTTTCCCAAGTTCTTTATAAAGTCAGGATTTGGTTGCACAGGTTGTAAATGATTGACCAGCCTATTTTCTATTAATAAATATGAATTATTTTCACTCATTTTTATCTTTGTCTTCCTTTATTTTTCTCCCCTTCCCTTTGGGAGGATGTTCAAGTTTTTCAATTTCTTTCCTTAATGAGTCCAGTGTTCTGTGATAGAGACTCTTGATAGCTCCTTCTGATTTTCGCATAATTAATCCGATTTCCGCATTACTCATTCCTTCCACAAATTTGAGAATGATCAATTGCTGTCTTTCCGGCGGTAATTTCCGTAAAGTCTTTATCATCCTTTCCGATTCCTGAGATTTTTCAAGGGCAAACTCCGGAAAATCAAAGTGAAATGAACTGGGAAGTTGATCATCCAGAGCAACCTCTTTTTTTCTGCTTCTGTCACGATACCAGTTCGCCACCAGATTATGGGCAATACGATATAACCAGGCTGAAAATGGAACTCCTCTCTGGCTGTAGGTTTCAATATGTCTGAACGCACGATGGAACACTTTGGCGGTCAGGTCTTCGGCATCGTTAACATTGCCTGTTCGATAGTAGATGTAATTATAAATTTTGCGAACATAGCGCTCGTATAAAAAACCAAACGCTTCATTATCCCCATTAGCGGCTTTTTCAATTAGTTGAATGTCGTCTACCTGGTCAGTCAATGTTAAACCTTTTTAACGGGGTACTCAATTAAACCCCAAAGCTTGATTTGAGTTTCGCTTTCTAATCAATACTACCGAATTTTGAGAGCTTCTTCAACCGCTTTGTAAGTGTTTAGCACGCCAAAACCAACAGCATTATTTGGCCTTGAGGTTGAATCGACGCAAGCCGGCACCATACCTTCGTAATGATTGGCGGTATTGAACAATATTTTTTCAGTCAAACTAATTTGGCCAATTAATTCAGGGTTTGCGCTCCACATTAAAGCAACAGTGCCTACAACATGCGGACCTGCCATGGAAGTGCCACTCAATATTGCATAACTCGCATATGGCATAGATGAAAAAATATCTTCTCCTGGGGCCACCAGATCTGGCTTTATACTTCCTGAATCATCCACCGTAACCGGACCTAAACTCGAAAATTGAGATAATTCACCGATTTTGTCAATGGCTCCAACAGTAAACACATCCTCATAAATCGCCAGTGGATCGGAAATACTTTCACAGCCATAATAACCGTTATTACCAGCAGAAGAGACAACGAAAACACCCGCTGATCTTAATGCGGAAACAGCTTGTTCGAAAACCAGGGCATCGCATCCTTCAATCTCAGGACATCCCCAGGAGTTATTCAATATCTGCGCTCCCAATTCCGGTTTACCCTCTGTAAACGGATCACCGTCATCTGGAAAAGGGGCGAACAAAAATTGCATACACGAAAGGTATAAAGCAGGATTGCCAAGGTTGCGACCTAAATTGACACAACCAATCCATTCTGCATCGGGTGCTATTCCTACCTTCTTTCCAAGTATCGTTCCTAAAGTATGCGTTCCATGGCCACTGATGTCCTGTGGAAAATTCGTTTCAAACCAGGGATCATACCAGGCATAATTTGTATTATTTTTTGCGCCTACAAATTGCTCTCGCAATGCAGGATGATTACCGTCCACACCTGAATCAGCCTGTCCAATGATAATTCCCGAGCCATAGACATTAAAATCTTCCCATACCTGATATACCCCTATCATATCCAGACTCCACAAAGGTTCATTCACAGAAGTTTCATTCCCAGATTTTACCGGGATTTCTTCTGGTAATGGTCGTAAATTTGGGTTCTGAAGCACTCTATCTACATCGTCACGTTGTTCAATGATCCATTTCCAAAATGGACCAGCATTTACCTCCAATGCATTCACCAGATAATATGGCTGGTATTCGATTCGAAATTGAGTCAAGAAACTTGTGAGGTTTGCCTGTGATTGCGCAGCAAAATCCGTTGAATTCAGGTATACATAATCACGTTTTTGAATAGGATCATTGAGTGCGTTCACCTCACTCAGATTCACCTGGTCTTTCATAATCACAAATAATGACTCACCATGCAGACCCGGTTGACCAACCAAAGCATAAATTATTATAACCACCTCCCATATAAGCAGAGAAAACACCATCAATGGTTTTTTTATCTTTCCTTCATCAACTTTTTTCCGCAGGAATCCGGTCAACACGGTAGAAAAAAGCAAAATAATCACTGCATAGGAAATTACCTGGCTGACCCATGTAAAAATCTCCCCGCTTTCTGACCCAATCAGTAGCGAAAGCTCATCAGGATCGAACCAAATCAGTGGCGCGGTGATAATAGTTGTCAATAAAAGCCAGACACTGTTAAAAATGCTTTGCTCGCCACCAACATTTTTAAACAATCCGCTAACAATCCAACTGGAAAACGGGATTGTAAAAACCAATAACCATTGTTGACCGTTCAATCCGAACACCGTTGAAAATATGATTAACCCAATCAACACGATGAAGCCAAAAAATATTTTCCTTTCCGGTGGAATTTTTTCATCTTCCGGAAAGAGATCAATAAATAATTGTTGAATACAGATCGTTAATAAAAACCCGGATAGTACTCCCACCATTGAATTCAGAATGAGATCGAGTGCAGACCCCAAAGCGCCCCATAATACCCACGGAATAAAGTATAGACCCGCAATACTGACCGGGATCCAGATTAATTCCGGTTTCACTTTCCAATAAATACTTAAGTTTCGACGTTTGTAGATTATCAATAGGAACGTAAGATAAATTGAAATTCCAAACAACTGGAAAAGACTGACTTTAAATGCATCATTAATTGTTAAAAACCTGGCTGGCAAAATCAAAATGCCAAGGAAATTAATCGTTAACCAGAACTGATAAATCTTATTAATGAACTGATCGTTAACAATAAACCGGATCATGATAAGCGGCAACCCGACCAGGATTACATATGAAAGAATAATCAGCCAGCGCAAATCCGGGAACAAAAAAGTGGCTTCAAATAATGTTTGCTCCATTAACCACATCATCAGTTGAGAAGCAATGGTTGCTCCTACCAACCAGACAATCGAAAAACCAAAAAGTCCGATCAACAAACAGCCTTTTTGATTGAATGAGTTTTTTGTGCTAATTGGTTCGTTCATTTTCTACCTTCATAGAATAGCAGAATTTCAAATTTTTCCTTGAATATTTAATTAATTGATTAACCACCACAGAAATTGCTGTGTATATCTCATGTTGATTTTACATCCCAATTGAAAATGAATCTGGATCTGTAAAATTTCTACTGGATTTAATGAATGAAATTTTGAAAATCAATGTATAACTAATATCAGAGAAACCAGTCATTATTTTTAATGATCACAATAACGTATCATTTCAATAATTTTGAGCACTGCCTTTTAGCGAGAGGTCGCTCGCCAAAACACACCCGTAATCTCTCATTTGTTGAGATCGTATACAAAAATCATCGAAAATTTATAAAGGAGCGTAGGAATGTCAACCGTAGAAAATTCTGAATGGAAAACCAATGAAGGGGAAAAAATGTTTTCCCAAAAATGGCTTACCGATGGCCAAACAAAAGCAGTTGTCGTCCTGGTACATGGGTTAGGAGAACATATCGGACGATACAACCATGTGGCAAAATTCCTAAACCAGAATCAGATATCTGTTTATGGTTTCGATCATAGAGGTCATGGCAAAAGTTCAGGGAAGCGTGGACATATTGGTTCCAATCAATTTTTCATGTCGGATATTGATCACATGATTGCAGAAGCAAAAAAAGAAAATCCAGAAATTCCCATCTTCATTTATGGACATTCACTCGGTGGAAATATGGTTTTATATTATGCACTATCCAAAAACCCTGCTATCAAAGGTGTCATTGCTACCAGCCCTGGGTTAGGAACGGGGGAACCTGTTCCACCAGCCAAACTTCTGGCTGCAAAAATCTTAAAAACCTTAGTCCCTGCTATGACTATGGATAATGGACTGGATGTAAATAATTTATCCCATAATCCTCAGGTTATTAAGGATTACCAGGAAGACCCCCTTGTGCATCCAATGATTTCAGCAAAATTGGCAACGCTCATGTTCTCAAATGGAGATTGGATTATTGAAAATGCCAGCAAATTTAATTTACCTTTGTTACTTTTACAGGGAGAAAAAGATCACATTGTAAGTTTGGAGAAAACCAAACTATTCGCGCAGAAAGTAACAGCTTCACTGATAACGTTTAAGATATTCCCGGGGTTGTATCATGAAATGCATAACGAATATGAGCAAGATCAGGTGCTCAGCTATATTTTAGAATGGATCAATCAACATTGTTAAGTTGAGACGATAAATGATAATCAATTAGATTACATACTTAACTTGACCATTCGCCTCAGGTTTTTTACAATAAGAATGAAAAACAATTCATTGGTTTGTATGAACGCAATTTCAAAGTGGTGGTTGTTATCAAATAAATTTCACAATAGGAGATAAAAATGACTGATTTTCTATTTCGCGGTGAACTCAGTGATCTAGATCCGGATGTTTCTGAATTGATTCAAATTGAAGCAGAACGACAAAATCGTAAGTTGATCTTGATCCCAAGTGAGAGTACTGCTCCAGCGGCGATCCGCAATGCGTTAGGATCTGTCTTTCAAAACATCTACGCAGAGGGGTACCCCGACGATCGCATGCGTTTGATGAATGAAGATGAGATTTTAGACTATGATGAGCAATTGGCTTATTACCGTCGCTATTCTGATCCGCGTTATTACAAAGGTGTTGAATATGCTGATATTGTTGAAGCTTTAGCAGCCCGTCGCTGTGCAGAAGTGTTCGCCGCCAACGGTATTTCTCCAGACAATTTATTTGTAAATGTCCAGCCACTCTCTGGAGCACCGGCAAATAATGCCGTTTACCATTTGATTAACCCAGGTGACACGATCATGGGAATGAATCTCTTACATGGCGGACACCTCACTCACGGTTCTTCTGTCAATCGCTCAGGAAAACTTTTCAATGCCGTTCATTACACTGTTGATCCAGAAACTGAACAAATTGATTATGATCAAGTCGCCGCTTTGGCCAGCGAGCATAAACCGAAGATCATCATTGCCGGTTACTCCTCATACCCCTATGTACCTGATTGGAAAAAATTCAGGGAAATCGCTGACTCGGTCGGTGCTTATTTCTTGGCTGATATTTCTCACATCGCGGGATTAATCGCCGCAGGTGTTATTCCCAGTCCGGTGGGTTTTGCTCAGGTAATTACCTTTACCACACACAAAACCCTTTGTGGCCCGCGTGGAGCCTGTATCATCACCGATAATGCTTCCCTGGCAAAAAAGATTGATCGTGGTGTGTTTCCTGGTGAACAAGGCGGACCCCACATGCATGCTATTGCTGCATTGGCAGCCACATTCAAATTAGCTAAAACCGCGGAATTCAAGAAACTCCAGGAGCAAATTGTTAAAAACTGTCAGGTATTAACCACCCATCTGGAGGAGCGCGGTTTGCGTATCCCATTTAAAGGCACAAATACCCATCTGGGGAATATTGATGTCAGCACCATTAAAGGACCTGATGGCACCTCTCTTTCCGGTGATCTGGCTGCCAGAATTCTGGATATTGTCGGCCTGGTGATGAATAGAAACACAATTCCAGGTGACAAAAGCGCTTTTAAAGCATCCGGAGTGCGATATGGTACTCCCTGGATGACACAAAGGGGACTGGATGAAATTGACATGGTTATCGTAGCCGATATTATTGCCGATGTTTTATTTGCAACGACACCATACACGATTGAATCACGCAAAGGACCGGTCCAGCGTGCAAAAATTGATTTCAAAGTCCTGGAAGAAGCCAAGATTCGGGTTCGCAAACTGGTTGAAAAAGTTGGTGTGGATCCGGATATATCAATTCATGGGTATCCTCATTTTTATTATTTGGATGAACTACCCAAGGGAATTGATGGAAAAATTGGCTATGACCTGACGGGCGATGGGATCCGACATTTCGTGAATTACGTATTTGCCAGTGAAGTTGAATCCCTCCATCCAGGTGAAGAACAATCAACCTACTTATTTGCTGATGGAGAACTCATTGATGGGGTGATCACCTGTGTGAGCCCAGATCACTTCCGTTTTACAACCGGTGTAACCAAAGGGAATTTGGCAGCAACCTGGCTGCGAGATCTTTCCGATGCCTATGTGTATTTTGACGAAGATCTTCAGCGCCGTTTACCCGGACCAATCATTGTGAAAGAATCTTTAATCGTGTCTGATCTACCAACAGAAAAACCGGAAATTTCTGTTACCAAACCTTATTTTATTGGAATATCAAATATTCCGGACGATGCTAAGGCCAAACCAAAGTTTGAATGGCAGGAAAAAGAATCTGACCAACTGAAACGCACAACCCTCTACGATAACCATGTCAAATTAGGTGCAAAAATAATTCCTTTTGCAGGCTGGGAAATGCCAGTGTGGTACACCTCGGTCACTGAAGAACATCTTGCCACTCGAAATGCAGCTGGTCTTTTTGATGTCTCACATATGGGTGTTTATCAGGCAGAAGGACCGGACGCAGTAACATTTTTGGATAGCGTCTGTGCTAATGATATTGATGCGTTAGAAGTCGGGCAATCTTGTTACACACACTTCCTGACTGTTGATGCAAATGTGATTGATGACCTTCTGGTCTATAGACGACAAAAAGATGTCTATCTGGTTGTTGTTAATGCATCCAATGATGATAAGGATTGGGCGTGGTTGAATGCGGTAAAAGATGGAAATGTCATGGTCGATACGGAGAGACCTGGTGCCACAGCATTTGGTAAAAATGTTGTATTACGTAATCTGCGCGATCGTGCCGCTGGAGCGGAAATGCGGGTTGACATTGCCCTGCAGGGACCAAAATCAAGAGATATTTTATTTGCACTGGGCGTAGATTCTGCCAACCGGAAACGCATCATGAAATTGAAACGTACAGAGTTATGTGATGCTATCGTGGGTGAATTCGACCTTGTGGTATCCAGAACCGGCTATACGGGCGAGAAAATGGCTTTTGAGCTCTTTATACATCCTGATCATGCCCCAGCTTTCTGGGATGCCTTAATGAAAGCTGGAGAACCGATGGGTCTCAAACCCTGTGGTTTAGGCTCTCGGGATTCTTTGAGAACTGAAGCTGGACTTCCACTATATGGTCATGAAATGGGTGGTGACCTTGGGTTGGGGGTATCAGAAGCGAATTTTGGCAGCTTTGTAAAAACTTACAAACCATGGTTCATCGGACGCAATGCTTTTCTGGCAAGAGAAGCCAAACGAAAAGGCGTTGTTATTCGCTTCCGCTTCCAGGAAAAGGGAGTCCGAATGGCTCACAATAATGATCCGGTCATCGATAAAAAAGGCAAAGTCATTGGAGTTGTCACCAGTTGTGCAATCGATTCCGAAGGCTACCTGACCGGCCAGGCTTACATAGAAGAAAAAGCGAATGAAGAGGGTGCAGTGATTTTCATCTATCAAGGCTCACCAGACAATATTGGGAAACTTCCCAATTTACTTTCACAAGGTGATCGGGTGAAACTTCCCTCACCAGCGCTGATTGTTTCAAGATTTGCAAAACTTTAGTTCCAACAGGGATGGTTATCTACCATCCCTGTTTTTTTCTAAAATATCAACAAGTGACTGAGTATAAAAAGGAGTGAAAAATGCAGACTTTATGGGATGACCGGTATGCTTTACGAACGAATTCAATGAAAGGTTCCGCTATACGGGAGTTATTAAAGATCACCCAAATGCCAGATGTTATATCCTTTGCAGGGGGAATGCCTGCTCCTGAAATTTTTCCAGTTGAAGAATTTAAAGAAGCCTGTATCAGGGTGTTAGATCAACATGGTCCTGAAGCCTTACAATACGGCACCACGGATGGTTATTTACCTCTCCGTGAAATGATTTCCCGCCACTCAAACCAATATGGCATAAAAGTTACAGCTGAAAATATTATGATCACAAGTGGATCTCAGCAAGCACTGGATTTACTTGGGAAAATCTTCATAAATCCCGGGGATAGAATTCTGGTCGAATCTCCCACTTATTTAGGAGCATTACAGGCGTGGAATACGTACAATGCCCAATATGTAACCGTTCCGGTAGATGAAGATGGTATGCAAGTCGATAAGTTGGAGATGGCTTTACGGTCTGGTCCAAAATTTATGTATGTTTTACCTAATTTTCAAAATCCCTCCGGTGGCACCCTATCTTTGGAACGCAGGCATAAACTAGTGGAATTAGCAGACCAGTATGGTGTTCCTATCGTTGAGGATGATCCCTATGGACAATTGCGTTTTGAAGGTAAACATATTCCTACTCTGGAATATCTGGATGATCAATCCCATGGAAACAATGCTTCCTACCATGGTAATGTCATTTACTTGAGTACTTTTTCCAAAATTTTAGCACCAGGTATCCGTCTTGCCTGGGTGGTGGCAACACCTGAAATTATCCAAAAACTGGTTATGGCAAAACAAGGCGCTGATCTACATACCTCGACATTTAATCAAATCGTCGCTTTTGAAGTTGGCCGGAGAGGTTTTATTGATGAACATATCAAGAAGATAAATGAAGTTTACAGAGAACGACGCGATATTATGTTGGAGGAACTGGAAAAGAACATGCCGGAAGGTGTCAAATGGACAAGACCACTGGGAGGGCTTTTCCTGTGGGCATCTCTTCCCGAACAATGTAACACAAAGGATCTCTTTGTGAAAGCAGTTGAACGAAAAGTCGCTTTTGTGCCTGGAACATCGTTCTTTGCCAATGGCGGTGGTCATAATACCATGCGCTTAAACTTCTCCAACGCAAAACCAGAAATGATACGTCTTGGAATTCAAAGATTAGCAAACACCATAAAAGAATCGATTTGTTAGGTGAATATGCGATGAAGTTAAAGGGCTATCCACATAACGATAGCCCTTTTTTAATTCTTAATCAACCCCATTCGTATTCCAAAGTTTGAAATTTTTTAGAATAGAGGCTCCTAAAAATTCCTGCAATATCGAATTGTCGGGAATTTTTTCAGTTTTTATTGTCAGAAACCAATCCAGGAAAGATAAAATTCGCTTTGCTTCCACATATTCATAAGTACCGAATGGAACCTGGCGTAATAGTGGCTCTACAAATGGTTTCAAGGCTGAAAGCTCGTAAACCAGGGCCGAATTCATTACTTCATCGGCGTTATCCTGATAGGGGAAAATATGACTTTTTTCTCCTCTGCCCACCGATTCCCAGCGTTTAATCGTATCATAAGCTGAATACCCTCGTTCACGGGCATCTCTCACAATCCTGCGGATCAAGCGCGTATCCGTAGTAGAAATGCGGTTATGTCGATCCAGGTTCAACTGGGTCAAACAAGAAATATAAATTCTGAAGGTATGCTCAGGCGGGATTTTTTCAAGCAGTTTTGGGTTCAAACCATGTATTCCTTCCAACAGAATAACCTGATCTGATTCTAATTGGACAATCTCTCCTGGGTAGCTTTTTCCCTCTTTAAAATTGAATTTTGGAAGTTGTACCTCTTCACCAATGATGAGCTGAGATAGGTGCTCTTCCATTAATGAGCGATTTAGGGCATCTATCGATTCAAAATCGTATTCTCCTTTTTCGTCTTTCGGAGTCAATTCTCGATCTACAAAATAATTGTCCATTTCTAACGGAAAAGGCGTAATTCCCTGCGCTAATAATTGCACAGATAACCGTTTAGAGAAAGTGGTCTTTCCTGAGGAGCTAGGGCCGGCAATTAACACAATTCTGATCCTGCGTGTATCTGATGAAATTCTTCGGGCAATATCAGCAATTCTCATCTCGTGAAATGCCTCGGACACAAGAATAATCTCGCGAATGCGTTTTTCTTCTATAGCGTCATTCAAACCACCCACGTTATCAACCCCTAAACGTTTCAGCCAGGAACCATATTGCCTGAAGGTCGCCATTAATTGTTGATTCTCTGGAATTTTTTCGAGCATCATCGGTGATCGGCGTCGTGGATATTGCAATATAAATGATTTTGAATCCATCCAGATCAATTTAAAAAACTCCAAATAACCACTCGATGGCACCATATAACCATGATGATAATCTTTTTGTTCTCCAAGTTGGTATAGTACCAGGTGGGATTTGGTTCGATATTTTAATAACCGAATTTTATCAAATTGTTTGTTTCGTTTGAAATATTCAATCGCCTCTGCGAGCGGTACTTCTTTCCTTTCGAATTTTTTATCTGCTTTGACAATATCCCGCATATGTTGTTCAAGCAGTCGCATTTTTTCCTCAGAAAAAAGTTCAAACCCCTCAATCTGACAATAATATCCCCCGGACGCGACAGCGTGATCAATGGTTACCTTTGCTTCAGGAAAAATTTCTTCAAAAGCAGCCTCCAGTAAAAATGTGAGTGACCTTCGATATATTCTGGCACCATCCACATCAGACATATTAAGTGTTTTAACTTCAGCATCCATTTTTACGGGGTAGGTCAATTCACGTAATTGTCCATTGACAATCGCTCCAACAATGGGAGGATTTTTCCATTCAGGTAGGATCTGAAAAATCTCTTCAAGCGTAGTGTTTCTTTTAGCCCGGATCACCCGACCGTCCGACAAGTAAATTTCGATGGTATCCCTGGGTTCCACGAATTCTACAGCATTCATTAACCACTCCTCAGCATTTAATGGTAACAAAAATCATACCACAATTTCAATCAAGCCCATGTATCCAGGCACATTTATTGCACTCCAATTTATAGGACAATCTGGATGGATTATAATTTACACTAATGAATCAACTACTCAATTTTGGTATTCTTAATACGACGAGATTTAAATTTATTGCGCTTTCTTTTTCATTTGCAATACTTTCTGCTTTCCTTTCCGGTTGTCAAAATACTGTCCTTCTGGAACCCACGACAACTTTTCCTGTTGCTACTGAGCCAGAACCATTACCAACCGCAACGCTTCAACCAACTGTCCCGATTGGCCTGGTTGAATCACCAATCATTATTGGATACATAACCCCAGGCAAGCAAACCAATAATCAGGACCAGGCAGAATCGATGCTGATAGCACTTGCAGACAAGACAGGTTATGCTTTCAGTTTTGCTACTTACGCCAGCCCTCAGGAAGCTTTTACCCAACTACGAACTGGAAAAATTCATTTTATTTTTATTCAACCATTAACGTATCTGGCGGCATCTGAACGTGATCTTGTTTTCCCTCTATTGGTTTCAAATCATTTCGGTTTATATAATTACGGGACTCAATTTTTTGCCAATCAGGATTCTGGCTTTACTTCCTATTTTGATGAGAAAATCTACAAGTCGACAGCGTCTGCGGATGTTGCCCTGCGGCAATTTGAAGGCAAACGTCCCTGCTGGACGGAACCTTCCTCCATTTCAGGCGCAATCATGCCCCAAGGGATTTTAGCCAAAAACGGGATCTCCTTTTTAACACCTGCCTATCTTCAAAATCCTAGTTCGGTAGTAAGAGCGCTTTACATAAAAGGAATTTGTGATTTTGGAACCACTTATGCTTATAGTGGCGATCCGAGAACCTCGTCTCAGGTGATCAATGATTTACCAGATGTTCTGAATCAGATTATGATCATCTGGCAATCCGAAGCAATCATTCCCAGCCTGGGACTATCTGCATCGGTAACGGTTCCTGCTCAGATGCAAATCGATGTAAAAAATGCTTTTTTAAGTCTTTCAGCAGAAGAAAATGGGAAAGCTGTTATCTCCGATGCTCTACAATACGATGTTCAGGGTTTTCTTTCTATTGAAGATGATTATTACGATCAGATCAGGGAAATGGTGAAAGCTGCCCGAATCAATCCATACCAACACTTAGGATATTAATTACAGATGAAATTTTTTAAAGGTTTAATTCGATCCATTATATGGGCAGGTTTGTTAGTAACAATATTTCCTATATTGGTGTGGTTACTGTTCAAAGTCGTTTATTCCGATAGAATTTATAGTGTGGAAGAAGCTCCCGATGGATATTCGGTCGCTATTGTATTTGGGGCTGGTCTGCATTGGGATGGCTCTCCCACCCCCGTCCTTCGTGACCGTGTCAAAGCAGCAGTGGGATTGTATGATCAGGGGAAAGTTCAAAAATTGCTCTTCAGTGGGGATAATCGCTATGTGGATTACAACGAACCCGGTGCTATGCACGAATATGCATTGGAACTTGGAGTTCCAGAGGAAGACATAGTCCTTGATTTTGCAGGGCGTCGCACCTATGATACCTGCTATCGGGCAAATGCGATCTTTAAAGTTGATAAAGCAATTTTAGTAACACAGAGATTCCATTTGCCCAGGGCAATATTTCTGTGTGATCAGTTAGGGATAAAAACCCAGGGGGTGGAATCCGATTTACGTGCCTATTCGACTTATTCACTGCGTTATTGGAATCTCAGGGAAATTTTAGCAACCGTGTCAGCCATTTGGGATGCTTGGTTTAAACGACCTGTCCCGGTTCTTGGTGAAGAGTTACCAATTTTCTAAACGTTTCATATAGATGGTTTGAGGATGTTATGGTTCGAGATCAAGTAATGTCAATCGTAAGAGAATACATAAAAAATGAGAATCTTATCAATCATATGCTTTCTGTAGAAGCAGCCATGCGCTTTTACGCTACATTAAACCACGAAGATCCTGATGAATGGGGAAATGTTGGGCTTCTGCATGATTTTGATTGGGAGATCCACCCAACACTGGAAGAACACCCCCAGGCGGGAGCACCCATTTTGCGAAATCTAGGGGTCCCTGAACATTGGATAAGGGCAATTCTCAGTCATGCAGATCACACCAACATTCCCCGGGTAACGTTGATGGAAAAAGCTTTATATGCCTGTGATGAAATCACCGGTCTGGTCACAGCGGTTGCATTGGTCCGACCGTCCCGTTCTTTATATGACCTGGAATCAAAATCAATCAAAAAAAAGTGGAAAGATAAAGCCTTCGCAGCTGGAGCTAACCGGGATGAGATTGAAATCGCGGCAAAAGAGTTCGGCGTCGATTTATGGGAACATGTATCAAACGTAATTTTGGCTATGCGTACTATTGCGCCACAATTAGGGTTGGAAGGTCAACCAAAACAATGAGAAGGAATAGGTGAAACGATGAGCCTGAAAGGAAAAGGATTTTTCATCTGGAAAATAATTAATAGTGAAAAGGGTGATCCAAAAGCGATTGCCAAAACAGCAAAGGATGCCCATCTTACCCATGTTATTCTGAAAATTGCTGATGGTGCTTTTCCCTACAATGTTAATCGCCAGACCAATGAAGATTATGTTGGGCCAGTAGTTAGTGCTCTCCGTGATGCAGGAATTGAAGTCTGGGGTTGGCATTACGTTTATGGTGACTATCCAACCAGTGAAGCCAATATTGCTATAAAAAGAATGAAAGAATTTGAGTTAAGTGGATATGTAGTTGATGCAGAAATTGAATATAAGGAACCTGGCAAGAAAAATGCCGCAAGTGTATATATGAAATTGTTGCGCAAAAATCTACCAAATGTTCCTTTTGCACTCAGTTCTTATCGCTTTCCCTCTTTTCACCCGCAGCTTCCCTGGAAAACATTTTTGGAATATTGTGATTACAACATGCCGCAAGTTTATTGGGAACAATCCCATAATCCAGAAGCAAACATGGTCAGAACAGTAAAAGAGTTTCAATCAATAACTCCATTTCGTCCCATTATCCCAACCGGACCCACTTATCGTGCTGGATCCTGGATTCCGACAATTGAGGATACACGCAAATTTCTTGACATAACCAAACAACTCAAATTGGAAGCTGCCAACTTCTTTAGTTGGGATGAGTGTCGTCCCGCCTATCCTGATTTGTGGAAGACGATTTCAGATTACGATTGGGAGAAAGCCCAACAGCAAAAAGATATCAGTGAAATTTGGGTGGATGCGCTTAATTCGGGAAACCCAGAAAGTGTTATCAAGTTATATGCAACCAACTCTGTTCACATCACCGCCACACGTTCAATACAGGGTTTGACTGAAATTCAGGATTGGTACAACTATCTTCTTAAGCAATTGTTGCCAAATGGAAAATTCACAATCACAGGAATCACTGGGTCCGGTAATTCACGCAGTATAAATTGGATATGCAATTCAGATAAAGCGAATGTAAGCAATGGAAGAGATACATTTGGATTGATCAATGAAAAAATTGCCTATCATTATTCTTTTTTTTCCACGAAATCCTGACCTATTGATAAATAAATTAAAAAATCTCCGGTGAATTCCGGAGATTTTTTTATTTTTTGAATGTTCTTATTCAGCTTTGGGGATGGGCAAGCCATCGCTATCAACAATGGTGTCCAGGTTTCCGTCTTCAGTCTCTGAAAAGCGACCATGCGTAAACCCAGAGCCAGCCGGAATGAGCTTCCCAATGATGACGTTTTCTTTCAGACCAAACAAGGGATCCTGTTCACCTGCAATCGCTGCATGGGATAAAACCTTGATGGTGTGCTGGAACGATGCTGCCGAAAGGAAGGAATCGGTACTAAGAGAAGCTTTTGTAACGCCCAGGAGCACCTCTGAATACTTGGCAGGGACTTTCCCTTCTGCTTGCAAGCGGTCATTGATGTGTTGAATTTCAAGACGGTCAACCAGATCCATGGGTAAATAGGCTGAATCTCCAGCGCGAATAACCTGTACACGGCCTAACATCTTGCGGATAATCACCTCAAAGTGTTTATCATTGATGTTCTGCCCCTGCGCACGGTAAACTTTTTGAATTTCAACCAATAGATACATCATGCAGGCATCTCTGCCTTTGATCTTGAGAACTGTATGGGGATTTAATGATCCTTCGGTCAGCGGTTGACCGGCTTCAACATGTTCGCCATCTTTCACTGTGATTCTGGATGTGGTTGGAATTTCGTACTCTTCCATATCCCGTTGTTCATAGCTAACGATGACTTTATTCCCTTCAACCCGAATCCGACCGGCATGTTGCGCAGATACTTCTGAATCGCCTAAGGTCGCCAGGGTATCACCCATAGATACCGCATCTTCATCCACGACCCGGATCGTCCATTCTTCCGGAACATCATAGACATCACTCAGCATTTCGCTATGTTCAACGCGCACCATTCTCTGCTCAGTATATCGATCACTTTGAAGAATTTGAGCAACACCAGAAATCTGGCTGACGACTGCTTCACCTTTCGGCGCTCGTCGCGCTTCGAACAACTCCTCCACGCGCGGGAGACCCGTCGTGATATCACCACCAGCAGCAACACCGCCAGTGTGGAAAGTTCGTAATGTCAATTGCGTTCCTGGCTCACCAATAGATTGAGCGGCAACAGTGCCAACTGCTGAACCCAGTTGTACAAGCTTCCCTCTCCCTAAATCCATACCATAGCAGGTTGCACAAATACCATGGATTAACTCACAGGTCATTGGAGAGCGTACTTTGACTTCCTTGATTCCATGTTTTTCAATTTTTCGTATGCGATCATGATCCAGAATATCGTTATGTTCTACGATAACTTCTCCCGTTTCAGGATCGACAATTCTTTTCGCCACGACGCGGCCATATAACCTGACACCGAATGGTTGTCCGGCGACATCATCAGATGCAAGCATATAGATGCCAGCGTCTGTACCACAATCGTGCTCATTGATGATCACATCCTGGGCAATATCGACCAAACGTCGTGTCAGGTATCCAGCGTCTGCGGTTCGTAACGCGGTATCAGCCAGACCTTTACGGGCACCATGAGTCGAGATAAAGTATTCAAGTGCGGTGAGTCCTTCACGGAAGTTGGATTGAATAGGAAGGCGAATAATACGGCCTGCCGGGTCTGCCATCAAACCACGCATACCAGCCAACTGGGATATTGGACCAAATCCACCTTTCGTAGCGCCGGAGTTTGCCATCGTCGATAAATTACCATTCGGATCCATGTTATCACGGACTGCCGTGGCAACATCTTTGGTTGTCCTTTGCCAAACTTCGATTTCTCGTTCATTACGCTCTTGTTCGGTTAATAAACCACGCCGGAATGAACGTTGAACATCTTCAACTTCGCCCTGGGCTTTTGCCAGAATTTCTGCCTTATTGATCGGCATGGAAATATCGGCAACGGCCAGGGTTGATCCGGAGCGCATGGCAAATTCAAAACCAATATCTTTGATGTTATCAGCTGTTCGTGTGGTGGTTTCTTCACCATATACTTCATACACTTCAGCAATCAGGTCTTTAACTCCACCTTTTTCTAATTCGCGGTTGATAAATTGCACTTTTTCAGGGAGGATTCGATTGAATAGAATTCTTCCAATGGTTGTGTCAATAATCGCCTTGCGAGGAGTGGACAAGCGTTGTCCATTTTCATCGTACCAGGTATCGACCTGAATTTTTACTTTAGAGTGAACTTCCACTTGATCTAATGTATAAGCCAGTTCAGCTTCATCCATACTTGCAAACACCCTGCCATCACCTTTATGTTCTAAATTGTCATAATTGGTCAGGTAGAAAACCCCCAAAACCATGTCTTTTGCTGGCGTTACAATTGGTTCGCCATCAGCAGGTTTCAAAAGGTTTTTAGAGGAAAGCATCAGGTTTCTGGCTTCCCAGACCGCCTTTTCAGACAATGGCACATGCACAGCCATCTGGTCTCCATCAAAGTCAGCATTGAAGGCTGTTGTAACCAGCGGATGCAATTGAATTGCGCTTCCTTCGATCAAAATGGGCTCAAAAGCCTGAATTCCCAGTCGGTGCAAGGTAGGTGCACGGTTTAATAAAACTGGACGATCACGGATAACTTCTTCTAAAACTTCCCAAACTTCAGGTCGGTTGCGTTCAATGAAACGCCGGGCGCCTTTCACGTTGGCTGCATAACCATGATGCACCAAACGTGAAATTACAAATGGTCGATAGAGTTCCAGAGCCATATTTTTTGGCAAACCACATTGATAAAGTTTTAGTTTCGGTCCTACGACAATCACCGAACGGCCTGAATAATCTACGCGCTTCCCTAAGAGGTTTCGGCGGAAACGACCTTTTTTCCCTTTTAACATATCGCTCAAGGATTTCAATTCACGACGGCCACGGCGCGAGAGCGCTTTTCCACGCTGTGAGTTATCAATCAATGAATCCACAGCTTCCTGAAGCATACGTTTTTCGTTACGTACAATCACATCGGGAGCGCCTAATTCTAATAATCGCTTGAGACGATTATTGCGGTTAATGACACGACGATACAAATCATTCAAATCAGAAGTGGCAAAGCGCCCACCATCCAATTGGACCATTGGCCGCAGATCTGGAGGGATAACCGGTAAAACCGTCATGATCATCCACTCTGAGCGATTTTTTGATCGTCTAAAAGCTTCTACAACTTTTAAGCGTGTGGTGGCTTTTTTCCGTTTTTGCTTGCTCTTCGAGGTGCGAACTTCCACCCATAATTCTTCAGATAATTTATCGAGATCTAGTCGTTTGAGAATATCATAATAGGCTTCTGCACCCATATCTGCTCTGAAGACTTGACCCCAGCGTTGTTTTAATTCTCGATACCGAGTTTCGCTTAAGAATGTGAATGGTTTCAGATCCTGCAATTCATCGCGTTGGCGTGAATTCTGATTCTGTGAAACAGTGGATTGATCCTCGAGATTATTGCGCAAAGATTCCATCTCAAGATCTGCTTGCGCTTTTACCTGATCAATTTCCATCTTGATCATCTCAATTTCACGAACGATCTGATCGCGAGTTTGGTTTTCAAGTTCCTCAAGATGTTCTTTAACCGCTTTTTGAACCATCCCAATATGCTGATTAGAAATTGTTTCACCAGCTTTGACAATAACCACATTGTTTATTTTTGCAAAAACGATGTCTGTTCTGGCCACACTACCTATTTTTTCTTGTAATTCACGTTCCAGTGTCTGGCCATCACGCATCACAGGCGCTAGAAGATTAGCAATCTGTTCTTCGCGCCGATCCTGAATTTCTTTTTGCTGTTTGCGTAATTCTTCGATTTTTCGGTCACGAGCTTGTTTAACATCCAGAATTCTGGCGTTGATTTGTGTGGCCTGTTCGCGTTCTGAAAAATTAATTTCATCTTCCAGACGTTTTAAAGCCTTTTGCCTGGCATCTTCATCCACAAAGGTGACAATGTATTGCGCAAAATACAACACACGATCGAGATTTCTTCTGGAAATATCCAGTAATAAACCTAGATATGAAGGAATTCGGCGGGTATACCAGATATGTGCGACTGGAGCAGCTAATTCAATATGCCCCATCCGCTCCCTTCGAACTGCTGACCGCGTGACTTCTACACCACATTTATCACAAACAATCCCCTTGTAGCGAGGATTTTTATACTTACCACAATAACACTGATAATCACGTGTCGGCCCAAATATTGCCTCACAAAATAAACCATCTTTTTCTGGCCGTAGCCGGCGATAATTAATTGTTTCTGGCTTGAGCACTTCTCCATATGACCAACTTCGAATAGTTTCTGGCGAAGCAAGGCTGATACGTAATGCGACAAGACTCTTGGTTTCCACTAAAAAGCCTCCTTATAAATGTCCCTAAAAACAACAAAGATAAGCGGAAGATTGGTTTCTCCGCTTACCACAAAAATCCACAACCAATAACCATATACATGCAAACGAATATTATATCACAAATAATTCACTTTAGTACTTTTTTTTAAACCAATTTTCAATAAATAATCCCCAATTTTTCTTGCCTATTATACTTTATTCCTGCTGCACGGGTAATTCCAGGTAAAAACTACTCCCACGACCTAACTTACTTTCAACCCAGACCTTCCCGTTGTGTTTTTCTATAATGGATTTTACGATTGCCAACCCTAAACCGGTTCCTCTTTGATTGTAAGCCTCTCTGCGACCACTTCGATAAAATTTTTCAAACAAATGCGGTAAATCAATCGGAGCAATGCCAATGCCATTATCACTGATTTCAAATAACGCATTACCAGCATTCGAACTCACAATAACTTTAACAGTTCCTCCCAATGAATTGTATTTCAGGGCATTTTCAACCAGGTTATACAAGGCCTGTTGGACCAACCCAGAATCTGCTTCTATATTGGTGTCCCGATTGATTGAATAATCCAAAATCAACTCAATATTCTTTTGGTTCGCATAGGGTTGTAATTCCAAAACGACCTGCTCGGCTAAATTGATGGGGTTCATTCTTTCTACTTTTAAGCCAATTCCAGCCTCAATCCTACCCAAATCGAGTAAATTGTTGACCAATTTTGACATACTATCCACACCTGACACAATTTTTGCAATATAAGAACGCTGTTGTTCATTAATTTCACCTACCATTTGCAGCATGGAGGCGTATCCTCGCATTAATGTTAACGGAGAGCGAAGATCATGACTGACAGTAGAGACAATATCTGATTTAAATGTATCCACTTCTTTGAAGTGGGTAATATCTCGCAATAAACATACCTTTCCAACCGATTGCTCGTGTCGAATGACAGATGAAACCGTGGTGAAAAACACACGTCGATGGCTTAAATGAATTTCTCTGGATGTATCACGATTAATCGTATCCCGCTTTAATAATTCCAATAAATCTTCGTGTTCAATAACCGCATCCATTTTCAACCCTGGCGTGGTCGCTTTGAATAATCCACCTAATTGTTTTGCGGCTGGATTTATCAGAATTAGCTGGTTGGCATCATCAAATACCATCACTGGATCAGGTGTTGAATTCAAAACTGCTTCAAACCTTTGGCGCCCTAATTCAGCAGTTGCATACAATTGAGAATTGGCTGCAGCCATGGCTGCCTGACTGGCAAGGGTTTTATAATAACGGATTTCTTCATCTTTGAACGTGCGCGAGGTAGGAAATGCCAACCAGATTACACCAAAATATTGATTCTCATGGGATAGAGCAATTGCTAACAAGGCACCTGGAATAGCGTTCCCGGGGATGGTAAAGCGTTTAAATCGAGATAGATTTGGGATTGGGAGGACATCCTGTTGCTGCATCATTTCAAATATCTGCCGGTCTAATGCGTTCGTCGCCTGATTCTCCAGACCAATGCCAATGGACAAATATGGTGCGTGAAGCTGGTCAGCAGTGACCTCCCGAACCAAGACGGCACGGGCATGCGAAGCATCATTCCCGGACATAGCCCCCAATATCGGTTGAATAGCTGCATGAATATCAAGATGTTTCGAAACACTCTGACTGGATAATAATAGTTGTTTCAGCTCCTCCAACCGATCCCGCAATCGAATTCTCATTTGTTCGAATGAATAAGCCAACTGCCCTAATTCGTCCACACTTTTGATACTCATTGGATTATCTAATTCACCCTGAGAAATAAGAGCCGCCTGATTTGAAAGCAATCTGACAGATTTCGTAATCGGTTTAATTCCCAATCGTAAAGCCAAAATCACCAGGAAAATCACCAATCCCAAAACACCCAGTAAAGGCGCTGCGATTCTTAATGCCAGTTCCTGCACTTCCGCGGATGGTAATCCCACCAGTACTGACCAGGATCGGCCCGTAAGGGGTTGATGAAAAACAATTTGCTGATTGCCATTGAGCCCCGATTCATTAAAAATTCCGGCTGAAGTAGGTAACTCACCTGGATAGGTCGACCATAACAACTCGGGTTTCATATTTGAATCAAAAATAATTCTTCGTTGATCATCCAAAATGATGCTTTCCCCATGTGTTTTATTAAAGCTATTCAACGTGGTAATGGTCGGCTGAACATAAGGATTGGTCAGGAAATCCGTCCTGCCAATAATGACTCCAATGGGATTATTCTGTTGATCAAAAATAGAAGTAATAAAGGTAAGTAAAACTGATTGGTCGGATACTTTCGGAGGTGAAGTGTATATTTGAAAACGTACACCTTTTAAAGCTAGATCAACACCTGTTTTTTCCTCCATGGACAATTGAAGCTGGTCAATATTCCGAATAGGATACCCATCTTTAGGGGCACCATCCTGGTCAAAAATATACAGCTGTGAAAAGAAGGGTATCAGATTAATTTTTTTAGATAATTCAGACCAGGTATCTGTCTCTGGCAACAAAAGTGTTTCATCTGCCAAATTAATAATTAAGTTTTGTCCTGCTTCAAAAAAATACGGCAAACTTTCAGATGCGATTAATGCGGTACTCCTCAATCGCGACTCCAGCAGGTCTTGCGCTGCATTGCTGGCGACTTTCCAATCCACATAGATCACAAATAGAACGACAACCAAAATAACCGGCATTGTGGTCATTAAAAAGCGGTGTTCAATCTTCTTTTCCATCGGCGTAGGTGAAAAATACTTAGGGACAAACCATAACCTGGATTTCACTAAATAAAATATGCTGCAAATTCCTCCAGCAATAACAACCTCAACTAACCTGATGATGGAGAGAGAAAATGTTTGCGTCAAACCATAATCCAGCCGCACTGCAAGCGATCCGCTTGCATTTAAAGTTTGCCCAAGGATAAAAACCGGAACAAATAAAATTCCAGTGAAAATTGCCGCTATCAAAGGAAATCTTAACAAAGTAAAAAATTGTGTTCTGAAATTTTGTCGCACCATGAATGAAAATATGATGGCCATACCCATTGTTTCTACAATCGTAAAAATATCATGGGTCCCCCACCAGGCCATAGATATGCCGCTAATGAGAGCAATGATAACTGCAGGAAATAAACCAAAAAATCCGGCTGCAATCTGCCAGGGAATTGCGACAAAAAGAAATAAAATAAGACTGGAAGCAGCAAACCCAGCGCTAATAATCTCAAATTGTATGCCACCAAAAATGACCGTAAATGGAGCGAGAAATGCCAGGGCGTAGAAAAACCACCAATTTTTTTGACGGCGGCTTGGCAGAGGCTGCCATAACGTCTTTACCGCCAGAATAAGCAGAAATAAAAAAATAAACCACACAGCGAAACCAAGAAAATCTTCAGGCGGTGTAATAAAAGGTCTGGACGGAAAGAGGACTGTGTAAGAAATAGGCATTGTTTTCCAAAAACCAACTTATAAAAATTATAGCATCGCTCTGCTAATTTGGCATTTTGGCTAACCTGTTATTTTTATTCCATACCATCCTGTAAAGAAAATTTGTCTTATCCTTTATTGGTAAATCTCGTAATTTCTCAATCCACTTTTTCTGAAATATTAACGCGTCGTCAAAGCAATCCGCGATAATTTCAATTTGCCCATTGAATTCTTTCATTTTTTGTATGAAACCCTGTTCCAGTTCTTTTGCTTCCAGCAGATATTCAGAACTCAATTTTGAATAATCTTTTAAGATCTGGCGATGAATGATTTCATGTTGCCACCAATATGAATGACTATCGTAATCCAATTCGGGGGAAGGACCAAAATAATTCAATTCCTGATTCAGTGACATCGGCTTAAAAATACTGAGACAAGGAGCAGATGATCCGGTCACCCAAATATTTAGAACATTTTCATCCTGCTCAACCACCATCGATCCAGTTGTCTGGCTGACACGAATTGGACCAAAACCTGAGTGCATACACAAATCAGCTCCGGTTAAACCTTTATCTGGCCGAAAATTTTCTTCGTCCCGGTGACTTCTGAGGGTTTCAAATATATCTTCAAGATTTGTCCTGGATCCGGTTTCATTTATCTTTCTGATCGAACAGGACCGACGTTGTTTTGAATCACTAAATGTTGTGATCAACCAATCCGAAATCGCTTCACGGAAATTAAATTCATTTTCATTTTTAACCCAGCCTTTTTCCTTTGCGGTAGCAATAAGATTGGGTGAAATCAAATCCCAATGATCTTCAATCGAATAACCATTGGAGATTGCTCCGAAACCATTAATTTTCTCAGCTATCCAATGTTTTTCTACTGTTTCTAATTTCCAGGCTTCATTCTTATCCGCAATCAGAAAACTATTATGATAATAAAAAGGATGCATGTATCCACAATTTCCTGATTGGCCATATTCTTCTAACAGACTGGTGATAACATCCAATGCTTCTCGGGCTGTGTTACCTCTTTCCAGTCCTAAACGCAGGTAATCCATACCGATTAAACCTGGTTCCTTACCAGCAGGAATTTTTGAAAAGACAGCTTCGTTGCCAATCACCACACCATTCTCGTTAACCCCCATTTCAGCTCCCCAAATCCATACCGGTTTACATAATAGAACTCTATTCGTCTTCTCCACCTGTGGAATTGCGAGGTAAGTGCATTTTAAGGTTTCATCTTTCTCGTGTTGTTTTTCCGGCACAATGATGACTTCATGAGCTTCATTTGGATCCCTATCGGAATTTTTGCCAAAATAGAATTTATTGGTCTCCGTAAAACCCGGCATTAATACGAATGTATCACACATTTTGATTCCTTCCTGATAAGATCAATTGTCACGAAAATTGGCTCTTGAATAATAAGTGAAATTATTTTATTGCATTAACAATCCTGATTGATGGCCTTTTTCTCATTAATTAAATTAAAGATAAATTGAAAAACTTCCTCAGCATTCATCTGGTCAGAATCAACCATAATGGCATCTTTTGCCGGTTTTAAAGGCGCAATGGTACGCGATGAATCAATTTTATCTCTGCGTTGCAAATCTGCCAGGACATGTTCGTAGGAAGCTTGTTTTCCCCGATGAATAAGTTCTAGATACCTACGTCTAGCTCTCTCTTCTACGGATGCATCCAGATATAGTTTAATTTCCGCATCCGGCAAAACCACTGTACCGATGTCTCTACCCACCATAACAATCCCACCCCGATTACCAATCTCGCGCTGTTTTTTTGTCATTGCTACACGCACACCCTTATAGGCAGACACCTGAGACACATGCGCTTCAACATCCGGCAATCGTATTTCCCAGGTGACATCATTCCCATCAAGAATTACATCATTACTGCGTCCATCTTTAATCGATGCCGGTTGAATATCAAGATCCATTTCTTCGGCGACCCTGGTGACCATGTTTTCATCGTTTACATCAATATTTTTCTTTAATACTGCCAGGGTGACAGCCCGATACATGACACCTGTATCCAGATACATAAAATGCAAGGAATTCGCCAACCGTTCTCCTAAAGTCGATTTTCCGGAAGCAGCTGGACCATCCAATGTGATTGTGTATGATTTATTTCCCATGGTTCTCCTATAAATTTTATTGCGTATCAGAGCCGGGAAATAAACTATTTCGAACCCAGACAATGATCGATTTTTGATTAAGAATATCCTGTGGAGCACGTCTGGCCAAAAACCACTGAGCGAATTCTGAACTGCTCATACTATCCCAGGCAACATAGCTTGTCCATAATATATCTTGCCCTCTGAACATATCTGATTGAACCAGAGTCTGATCTGCATTCGTGATAATGATATCAATGTTCTCATTGAGAGGGATTTCATTCCCCTGGGTGATATTATCAAATTCTCTCAATGCCCAAAATAGAGAGGCTGGTTGGTCGCCCATTACATAAACATTAATCGTGTGATGATTTCCGTAATTCCATTCGGAATAGTCTTCCAGCGTGTCGATTAATAAATCCTGCTCAATGGGTATTGGACTGATGGATAGAATTTCGTTTTGATACGGGTTCCTCAACCCGGACCCATTCACTGCTGCTGAGAGATTAATGATTGACAAAAAAATGAGCGCAACGAACAGGAAACTTTTTCCAGCAATCTGCCAGCTGATCGCCCACCCAGCTAATAAGCCCGCACCTATGATTAAGGCAAAACCGGCAATGATAAAAAATATTCGCAGCGTATTTTCCTGCTCGCCCTGGTACGGGTTCGCGAACATACTCATGAACGCCAGACTGATGAAGAACAAAATTGACAGAGCAATGGAGGTTACCACCAAAATTTTTGAAACAGACGATTTCGGGAAGTTTGCAAAATGGTTGATGAAAAAGGATGCAGCTATGATCAACGGTAGCAGGATTATCAACAGATAGATAATTGATTTCTCAGAGATTAAAACAAATTGAACAAAACCAAAGGAAAGAATACCCGTGATAAATAATCCGGCTAATTGATTTTTTCGAACGATGTAAATGATGCCCGCAATCCCAAAGAGAATCACTCCAATTTCGTAGAAAAGCATACCTCGCACCAGATCTGACAAACGCAATGAGGAGAAATGTGACCAACTATTGAGATAAGCATTTACGCCGTAGCCAACACCCGAGAACTGATCAGGAAATATGAACCCCATCGTACTTAGAAAAACATACCCGATCATGGCGGCGAACCAAAATTTTTTCCATTCGAACGATTTAAAAAACCATATTGATTTTTCATAGATAGGACTGTTTTGTTTATTAACAACCAAATGAACATAAATCAAAGTAAAGAGTAACGTTATTAAAGTCCAAAAGAAAATTTTTCCGCTCAGTAAGCTGATAATAATAAATATTGCACTTGGAAGCGTTTTTCGTTTGATAAAAAAGTAGATAAATAAAACGATCGCTAACAGGAATAATAAAGTGCTGTTTACCTGTCTGGATAGAGCAATGAATGTAGGACTTATAGCAATCCAGAAAGAAAGAATAATCATTGCTTTTGAAGGAAAATAACTTCTGAATAACGCGGGTGTCAGGATAAATAATGTGCCCAGCAATGCAGGAAAAAACCTTGCACTGAAGTTACTATTTCCAAAGAAGAAGAAAAATATTGCCTGAAGATTAGCCAGAAAAGTCTGGTCAGAATAAGCAACCGTAGTTCCTCTAGAGAGCAATCCTAAAGCATGTAATGAAACAACCCCCTCTGCATCGGAAAGAGGTAATCTGCCTAAAGAAATAAAACGGAATGCAATTCCAATAATGATGATCAGCGCGTAAAGTAAGTGTTCAAGTGTTAGTATTTTTTTTATCATTTTGGATTCTTTGCTTTTCCTTATTAATCACCAAAGAAGATTTGTTTGACTATCATTGACTGGATTATCATTCAGTCCAAAAAATCTTATTATTATCATCAATGCATATCGGAAATACACCCACCACAGAGTCAATATTTAATGTCCCATACAGGTGAGGGAAAATTCCAATATCTGCGACCGTTTCAAATACTAATCTTGATTTTATCTTATTAATATTTACCTTGAGGACAAATAACGATTTTTGATCTCTATAAAATCGATCAATCACACCAGGAATCTGCTCCATGAATGAAAAATGTATGAAGCCTTCTTTATTAAGTGATTCTGGGGCGTAAAACTGAGAGTCTGCCACGCGCTCCCACTCTTCTTTCGTAATAACATGGTAAATAAATTCATCTTTCATTGTCAATGGTCACCTGATAAATGGTAGTACTCCCAACTGTAAACACAGATTTCCATAACTTGCCATCCAGTTGTTGGAACTTTCCAATACCCTCTCCAGAATATTTTGCCTTCTCCATCTGCCCAACGATAACATAAGATACATCATATTTCTGTAAGAAATTTTCAGTTTCTTGAATATCAGTCGATAAATAAAAATCGTTTACAGCAGACACCCGATCGGTAATCCAGGTGGAAGGGACAACAGCTCTTTGCTGCCGCTGATGCCAATTCCAGCCCACCACACCTGGTAAACCCGTATAAATTGAAAAGCGGCTTCCCCAGCGATATTCTACTGTATTTGCTTCTACGATCACCGGTGATCCAATCACATTCTCCTGCATCCAACGAATTGCCTGATAGTCTTCATCAAGTTGCATATTGACACCCTCATCAGCGTAAGTTGAGTATTGCATATACTTCATTC
>SWCG01002587.1_pt1 | contig 63112 bp, 67 predicted proteins | sample 4690071 | NCBI WGS metagenome assembly SWCG01 (sample SAMN10267281, study PRJNA491770) | bioreactor metagenome | isolation source: DHS bioreactor inoculated with subseafloor sediment | place: Japan: off Shimokita Peninsula | collected 2012-10 | reverse complement strand
GGGGGGCTCGGAGGCAAACTCCTGCGTCTGCCTGCTCCCTTTTTTCTGGGGGGGATGCTGGCCGGTGCGGGCGCGCATCTTGGCGGCGGACTTTCGCTGGAACTGCCGCCTTGGCTGATGGGATGCGCCTATATGCTCATTGGCTGGACCATCGGTCTGAAGTTCGACAGGGCGCTGCTGCGGAGCGCCGTCAGGGCGTTGCCGCAAGTGGTCCTTTCGATCCTGGCGCTGATGCTGTTTTGCGGCGGGCTTGCCTGGGTGCTTCATGTGGAATGGGGCATCGACCCGCTGACCGCCTATCTGGCGACAAGCCCCGGCGGCATGGATTCCATCGCCATCATCGCTGCCGCCTCGCAGAATGTGAACCTGTCCTTCATCATGGCCGTCCAGATGGGGCGCTTTCTTTTTGTGCTTCTGGCCGGCCCGCCCATCAGCCGGCTCGTGGCGAGATGGGCGGAAGACTGATGCTTTTCCAGCCGTCAGTCGAGGCATGGAGGCGCATCGCTGATTGTCAGTCCTGCCGCACCGGCTCATACCGCAGGACAAGCGTGCCATTCTTCAACGGATTTGCCTCGAGCAGTCGGAACATGCGCGCGTGCTCTCTCTCCTTGAAGAATGGGGTGCCTTTTCCAAGTTGCCCGGGAACCAGCGCCAGCATGACCTCATCCACGATTTCGGCCTCAAGCAGTGAATCGCTCAGATCAGCGCTTCCAAAGACATAAATATTTTTTCCCGGCACAGCTTTTTGTTTTTCAATACGAATTTCTTCGACGATCCTGTCTGTGATGCGGGTATTATTCCAGTTTGCCTGGGTCAGGGTGCGCGAGGCGACCAGTTTGGGAAGCGCGTTCATGAAGGTCTTGATCTCGGACTCTTCGGCAGTCGTCCAATAGTCCCTCATCCCTTCATAGGTGATGCGGCCGAAGACCAGGCACGCGGCGCTGGCGCCGAAACCCTTGCTCAGCTTTTCCAGCTCTTCGCCCCAGCCATGGTTGTGGAAGTCCAGATCCCACTTCTTCTCGCCTTCGAAATATCCATCCAGCGAAACCAGATTCCAGATGATGACCTTGCTCATGCGTTCTTCCTCCTCAATTGGCACGGTTGACTGGTTGCATTTTGAAATCAGTTGTACATTAGGCAGACCGATGGCAAAATGCAATCGGTTTTTTTGGAGATTGGAATGAAGGAAGCACACCGCTCGGGATGCCCGATCAACCTGACGATCGAGATATTGGGCGACAAATGGAGCCTGATCGTCCTGCGCGACATGATGTTCGGAAACCGGCGGCATTTTCGCGATCTTCTCAATCACTCGATGGAGGGGATCGCATCGAACATTCTGGCTGACCGTCTGAAGCGCCTGTTGGCGGAAGGGGTCATCTCGAAGGCCGACGATCCCAGTCACAAGCAGAAAGCGATCTACAGTCTGACGGAAATGGGCATCCAACTCGTGCCGGTATTTGCCATGGTTGGCGCCTGGGGCAGCAAATGGCTGCCCGTCTCGGAGGCCCTGTCGATACGCGCCAAACTGCTTGCGCAGGGCGGGCCGGCGCTCTGGGATGAATTCATGGACGATCTGCGGGTGGAGCATTTGGGGGTCGAGCCGTCGCGGCCGCCGGACAGACCGAGCGTGCGGGTGAGGCTTCAGAAAGCCTTTGAAGAGGTGATGGCGCGTGACGAAGCTCGGTCCGCTTCTGCGGGAAGGGAGACGGAAGAAGCCTGAATCGAAACAGATGCTTGCTCGATGCCGTTCACAAAACGATTCACATCTGCTTCGCGTTCGGGAGACCGTCGCAAGACTGCTTCTATCGGTGGGGTTCCGTGAAGGCTTGCATGCGGCGCCGGGCTCGGCTATTGAACGCATCATGATTACGCGCCCGACAGCAAACACCTTTGCCCACGCCGGATTTTCCGGCGCATCGGCGCGCGCGCTTTCTGCAAGCCTTCTTCTTCTCGGTCTTATTGGCGATCGCCGGGTCCGTTGAAGGAGCGCCCGGCGGTCGATGACGCCGATGGGCCGCAGCTCTTTCTCCAAAAACCGAATTTTACTGTTGACAGGCCAGCCGTGCGCGGAGCACGCAACCGTGGCCGGGAGAAAACCGAATGGATGCGCAGAATACGATGACCGAGATGGCCGAAAGCGAACAAAAGGGTGGAGTATCGTCGGGGCGTAAGGGCATGCCTGATGCAGCCCGCAAATATCAGCCCTATCCCCTGATCGACCTCAACGACCGGACCTGGCCTTCCAGGCGCATCGAAAAGGCGCCGATCTGGTGCTCGGTCGATCTGCGTGACGGCAATCAGGCGCTCGTCGACCCCATGGGGCATGAGCGCAAGGCGCGCATGTTCAAATTGCTGCTCGACATGGGGTTCAAGGAAATCGAGATCGGTTTCCCGTCCGCTTCCCAGACGGATTTCGATTTTGCCCGCTGGTGCATTGAAGAGGCAGGGGTGCCCGAGGACGTCTCCCTGCAGGTTCTCGTCCAGTGCCGGCCAGAGCTGATTACCCGCACCTTCGAGGCGCTGGAAGGCGCTAACCGGCCAATCATCCACTTCTACAATTCCACCAGCGAATTGCAGCGCCGCGTCGTGTTCGCCAAGGACGTGGCCGGGATCAAGCAGATCGCCACGGACGCGGCCAAGATGATCACCGACATGGCCGCGAAGGCCGGTGGCGGCTATCGCTTCCAGTATTCCCCGGAAAGCTTCACCGGCACCGAGCTGGAAGTGGCGCTGGAGATCTGCAATGCCGTGATCGAGATCATCGATCCGACGCCCGACAACAAGTTCATCATCAACCTGCCGTCGACCGTCGAAATGGCGACGCCCAACATCTATGCCGATCAGATCGAATGGATGTGCCGCAAGCTGGATCGACGCGACAGCCTGATCATCTCTCTCCACCCCCATAACGATCGGGGCACGGGCATCGCCGCCACCGAGCTCGGCCTGATGGCCGGGGCGGACCGCGTGGAGGGAACCCTTTTCGGCAATGGCGAGCGCACCGGCAATGTGGACATGGTGACACTGGCGCTCAACATGTACACGCAGGGCGTCGACCCGATGCTGGATTGCTCGGACATCAACCGCATGAAGGATGTCTATGAATACTCCAATCATCTCGTCATCCCCGAGCGGCATCCCTATGTGGGCGAACTGGTCTACACGGCTTTCTCCGGCTCGCATCAGGATGCGATCAACAAGGGCATGAAGGCCATCAAGACGGCCAACAAGCCCTTGTGGGAAGTGCCTTATCTGCCGATCGACCCGCAGGATGTCGGGCGCTCCTATGAGGCCATCATCCGCATCAACTCGCAGTCGGGCAAAGGCGGCATCGCCTATGTTCTGCAGGCCGATTACGGCCTGAACCTGCCACGCAATCTGCAGGTGGAGTTCCGCGAGGACATTCAGGACATCACCGATCGCGAAGGCAAGGAACTGCCGTCCAGGAGCATTTATGAACGCTTCATGGAGCTCTATGTCGACCAGCCCGGCGCCCGCCTCAAATTCGTCGATCACCAGACCTTCCCGGATTCGGCGGTGAAGGGCCGGCGGATCGTCGAGGCCACGATCATCGATGGCGGCAAGGAAATGGTCATCAAGGGTGTGGGAACGGGGCCGGTCGATGGCTTCATCGACGCACTCTCCAAACATGTCGGCATCGACATGTCGGTGGTTGATTATTCCGAACATTCACTCCAACGCGGATCGAATGCGGCGGCCATCTGTTACATGGAAGTGGAGCATCCCGGCGGCCGGCTGTTCGGTGTTGGCGTGAACACCAACATCGTCACGGCCTCGCTCGAGGCGGTTGTTTCTGCCGCCAACCGGATCGCTGGATGAGCAGCGGGATTTACCTGCACGACACGGGCGAGGGGCGTGAGACCCTCGTCCTCATCCATGGTTTTGCCGGATCGCACAGGATCTGGGATGGGGTGTTGCAGTTCCTGCCTCAGGAATTGAGGGTGCTGGCGCCGGACCTGCCAGGTCACGGTCGTTCGCTCGATGTGGCTGGCGCAGGCAAGGCCAGGGCCTGTGCGGCCGCCGTCATAAACGCGCTTGATGAGAGGGAGGTAAACAGCTTCCATCTCGCAGGGCATTCCTTTGGGGGCGCGGTGGCGGTCCTTGTGGCATTGCAGGTGCCCGAACGGGTCAAGACACTCACGCTTCTGTCTCCGGGCGGCTTCGGCCCCGAGATCGCCGGCGACATCCTGGCACAACGCGCGCAGGCCTCCGACGCGGTGACGATGCGGGCCGCGCTGGAAGCCATGATGGGGGAGGGTACGGCCGTTTCGCAGGACATGCTCGACCATGCGATGCAGCTTGCGGAGCAGGCCGGGCAGAGGGAAAAACTCATAGAAATCAGTGATCTGATCAGCCTGGACGGGCGGCAGGGGACCTTTCCGAAGACGATGCTTGAGGCGCTTGGCATGCCAGTCCGCGTCGTCTGGGGGACTGCGGATGCAATTCTTCCGGCCACACAGGCGGACGGTCTGCCCCCATCCTTTATCGTGCACCGCATTGAAGGGCTCGGGCATATGTTGCCCGACGAGGCGCCCCGGTTCATGGCCGCTCTTCTGGGCGAAGCGACCGGCATTTCCTCATAGTTCATCCGTATATTATTTTTCTACATAAACTTGTCTTGTTTACTACGCCATGAGAAGCGGAACAAAACGTGATGATTTCACGTTTTATCCGTGTTAACGGTAGGTTAATGCTATTTTTGGTTTAGGAGTTTCGCTCATGAGCGAGGCAGGAAAGACGCTCGGAAGCGCGACAAATGTTCGTAGCCTTGCCGACGCTGTGCGGGAAATGAAAAATGCTGCCGCAGACCGTTCCGACGTGGTGGTCGACATGCGCGAGGCAAGCCGGGCGCGCCTTGACCTGCTCGTTCAGGAACTGGAGCCCGTCTTTGCCGAGGTGCCGAAGGACGATCCCTATTTCGATCTGGTGATTTCTTCCGGAGAGCAGCCGCGCCTGTGGATCGATGCCGTCGCCCATGTGACCATGGGGCGCGACCGCCGAACCTACCGCTTCCTGCGCGATACCCGCCTCGGGCGTGTCGTTCTGGCCGAAAGCACGGAGATCAAGCCGGTGGCCGATCAGGTCACGCGCTATATCGCCGAGCGCATCGTGGAAAGGCAGCGTGCGGTTGAGGGCGAGGTGGAGGCTGTTCCGCGTTCGGTGGCGGAGGAAGCTCCGGCTGAGGACGCGGTGGAACCCGTCGCTGAAGAAAAAAAGGGCAGGAGCGGCGGAGCGAGAGCCTTCTGGAGCGGGCTTGTTCTTGTTCTTCTTGGCGGTCTGGTCGGGGCGACCGGTGTCGTTCTGGCGTTTCTGGACCGGCTGCCGGGACTTGGGGCGATGTTCTCGGGATCCTGAGGATAATTGCCGGCTTTTGCCGGCAGACCCTTCATCCGGCGGAGGAGAGCAGCGCCCCCGATACCTCGCCGATCTCGCCATGCGGGCCGGTTATGCCTCGGCGCGAGAACCGGATTTTCCAGGCTCCCGGTTCTCCTTCTATTTCGAAAAGATTGTAGTGGGCAGGCGGTTTGGCGCTGCCAAGCGCCTGGCCCGCGGCGGCCACGCCCACAAGGGGGACGCCCGCGCCGTTTTGCCCCTCGATCCTGTGAACGGTGGGTTTGTGCGTGTGGCCGTGCAGGATGAGCTCGGCGCCATGCTTGCGGATGATCTTCTGGAAACGGCCGATACCGTAGAGCCGCTTGGCGGCGTGGGTGGCCCCGCGCACCGGCGGGTGATGGATCATCACCACCCGAAACAGGCCATCGGCGGCCGTCCGGTCCAGCAACACGCCAAGGCGCTTTGCCTGAGCCTTGGAAAAGTGCCCGCTCGCCAGGAAGGGAGCCGTGGCGCGAGCCGAGGAGACACCGATGAGCGCGACGCGATCACGCACCCTCAGATAGGGGAAAGCGGTCTTTCCGGTGGGCGCGCGTCCATCGTCGCCGGTCATGTAGTCGGCCCAGGCGCGGCGGCAGCGGGCGAGCGCGCCCGGTACATAGGCGTCGTGATTGCCGGGAACGACCGAAATCTTTTCGCCGGGGCCGAGGCTCTCAAGCCAGAGGCGCGCCCGTTCTATCTCTTCGCGCAGGGCCAGATTCACCAGATCCCCTGTCAGGGCGATGTGGTTGGGGGCAGCAGAAAGCATATCGTCCGTGATCCGGTCGATAATGCCGTGATCCAGGTTGAGCCTGCGGCTGCGTTGCCAGTTGATATAGCCCGTTATGCGCTTGGAGGCGAGCTCCCGATAGCTTATTGCAGGCAGGGGCCCAAGATGGATGTCGGAGAAATGTGCAAGCCGAAACATATGCCGTGTGTAGAACAGGCCGATGGCGCTTTCCAGCCCGTGGAGCACGGTAAATGAGCCCTTCTTCCAGTTCGTCGCAGTCGTATCCGCTCGGGAAACCTGCCCTGAAGGTCCGGCTCTTTCACATGTGGCTGCGCTTCAGCCGCCCCATGACCCTGGGTATGCGCGGCGTGATTTTCGATGCCGCGGCGCGTTCGGTGTTCCTGGTGCGGCATACCTATGTGGAAGGCTGGCATTTTCCGGGCGGTGGTGTCGAGCCGGGCGAAAGTACGGAAGCCGCTCTTGCGCGCGAGTTGCTGGAGGAAGGGAATATCGAGCTGACCGGTCGCGCCGAGCTGAAATCCTTTCATTTCAACCGCATGGCCAGCAATCGCGACCATGTGGCCGTCTATTTCATCACCGACTTCCGGCAAACGCATCCGCATGTGCCGGATCGCGAAATCGCGGAGGCTCGCTTCTTCCCGCTCGAAGCGCTGCCCGATGGCGTGAGCGAGGGGACGAAGCGGCGTATCGCCGAAATCTTTCACGGGGCGCCGGTTTCCGAAGAGTGGTGAGGCGTGGCCTTGATGCCGGCAGGGATAGGCGGCAAACGCGACACGTTTGTCGGAAGCCGCGTCAAGGTTCCCCGCCTCAATCTCTAGGCAGCTTTTGCCAGTCTCTCCCGATTGTGTGGCCCGGTGAAATCGAGTTCGGGGCCAATCGGCACGATGCCGGTTGGATTGATGGTCTTGTGGCTGCCGTAATAGTGCGCCTTGATGTGGCGCATGTCGACCGTGCCGGCGATGCCGGGCATCTGATAAAGCTCGCGCAGATAGTTTGACAGGTTAGGGTAATCGTCGATCCGCCGCAGGTTGCATTTGAAATGACCGACATAGACTGCGTCGAAGCGGACCAGCGTGGTGAAGAGGCGCCAATCGGCCTCCGTCAGGCGGCTGCCGGCGAGATAGCGCTGGCGTGAAAGACGATCTTCCACGTCGTCCAGCGCTGCAAACAGTGTCTGAAACGCTTCCTCATAGGCTGTCTGTGTGGTCGCAAAACCCGTCTTGTAGACCCCGTTGTTGATGTCGTCATAGATGCGGGCGTTGATGACGTCGATTTCTGCGCGCAAAGCCTGTGGGTAGAAATCGACCGATGCGTCGCCCCACTCGTCAAAGGCTTCGTTCAGCATCCGAATGATCTCGGCGGATTCGTTCGAGACGATGGTTTGCGTTTTCCTGTCCCACAGGACCGGCACGGTCACCCGACCGGAATAATGCGGATCGGCCTTGGTGTAGATCTGATGCAGGAAATCGAAACCGTAGAGATCGTCGCCTGTGGCGCCATCGTCCTTGCGGAAGGTCCAGCCGTCCGCGCCCATGTGATGATGCACGACGGAAACGGAAATGACATCTTCGAGCTTCTTGAGCGCGCGGACGATCAGCGTGCGGTGCGCCCAGGGGCAGGCGAGGGAAACATAGAGATGGTAGCGGCCGGGTTCAGCCCTGAAGCCGCGCTCGCGCCCCGCAGCAGGTTTTCCGTCTGCCGTCACGAAATCGCGGAACTGCGATGCGGAGCGCTCGAAACGCCCGCCGCTTTTTGCGGTGTCATACCATTGATCGCGCCAAACCCCGTCGACCAGCAAGCCCATTACAATATCTCCTTCGTTCGGATCGCATGTAGTGCAGGAAAGGCCAAAACCCAACCATCGGGACCGTGAACGCATCGTCAACAATTTTCCCACGGCGTAAATACGAGGTGGACGAGCGGAACTTTTGCTGGTAGCGGAGACGTCGCAAATTGGAGATGCGCCTGATGATCCGGTTCCTGGTGGAGCGACGACGAAAGGACTGAAGGCCCCTGGCTTGGGGCAGGCGGGCCTGTGCTTGCCGTTCACCTTTCGACACCACCGGAATTTGCCGATCATGTCCTCTGCCGACATTCTCTACCTGCCGGAACAACCGGCACACGATGCCGAAATCGACCTCATCAATGAAGAAGCCTTCGGGCCAGGGCGTTTCACGCGCGCGGCTTACAAGATTCGCGAAGGCGGACCGCATGAGCGCTCCCTTTCCTTCGTGGCTCTTCATAAGGGCGAGGTGATTGGCTCGGTGCGCATGACCTGGATCGCGGCGGGCAAGGGCAGGGCCCTTCTTCTCGGGCCGCTGGCGGTGCGTCCGGCCTTCAAGAATATCGGCATCGGGCGCAAGCTCGTTCACATCGCCGTGGACGCGGCGCGTGAGGCCGGGGCCGGCGCGGTCGTGCTCGTGGGCGATGCGCCCTATTATGGGCCGCTCGGTTTTCAGAAGATACCCTATGGGCAGATCGTCATGCCGCGCCCGGTCGACCCCGAGAGGCTTCTGGCCGCCGAATTGCAGGAAGGTGCTGTCGCAGAACTTGGCGGCGACGTCATTCACGCGGCACTGGCGGGCCAGAGCGTTTAGCGGTCAGGTGACATCACCTGATTTCTGCATGAATGCGGAAAAGACAGAAGCCAGCGCCCTTTGGCGGCGAAAGGAGCCCCGGCGCTCCAAACCGCCAGCTTGTCCGGCGTCTTAACGCCCCTCGCGATACCACATGGCGCCGAAGGCGAAGAGCATGAGGCCGAGCGCCAACAGGCCCGTGAAGACGGGAACGCGGCGGACGGATTTCAGTACGCTGTCATTGGTGGTACGCAGACCAATCCAGTCATTTCCGGAGGCGGCACCGGTGCGGCGCACCGGCACGATATTGGGCAGGTCGCCGCCGGCAAGACGGCGCACGGAGCCGCCCGTCGCCCTGGCCACTGGGGCCAGTTTCTCCTCGGTGGAAACCATATCGCCAAATTCGGGTGCGTTCACGGGGCCGACATGGGCGAGCGTGGAAAGATCGCCATTGGCGATGCGATAAATCCCGATCTCATCCGTCTCCATGCCTGCGGAGAAGCGGCCGGGGCCCGCTGCGCCAAGCTGCGTCGTGAACGTCTTGCCCGACGGCGTTGTTATCTGCGCCGGCGGGGCTTGGTCGGCCATGGTCTGGCGGGTGATTTCGAGCCGCATGCCGCGTCCGGCTGCCGACAGGCGTTCCTCCTCCAGTTCGGGTTCCTTCATCAGCCAATGGGCGATACGGCGATAGAGGGCCACATGCGGGCCGCCCCCTTCGAAGCCGCGCGCCCACAACCACCCCTGATCGGAGAGGAACATGCCGACACGCCCTTCGCCCTTTCGGTTGAGGATGAGAAGCGGCTGGTCGTTGGCGCCTTGCATCACGATCTCGCCGTCGGGCCGGTCAATGCCGATCAGGCGGAACCATCTGCTCCATTGGGGAGGTTCGGATGCCGATCCCTCCAGACCACGGGTCACCGGATGGCGTTCGCCCGTTTCGGTAAGGCGGGGATAGAAGCCCTGTTCGATCACCTGTCCGTTGGGGAGGGCGGGCAATGCCGAGATCAGCGGGGTTCTGGCGATCGACTGGTTTCCGGCGAATTCGGGTCCGGCGGCTATCAGCAGCGCACCGCCATTCTGCACATATTCGGCGATGTAATCGTAATAAAGGATCGGCAGCACGTCGCGGTGCTGGTAGCGGTCGAAAATGATGAGATCGAAATCGTCGATCTTCTCCACGAACAGTTCGCGTGTGGGGAAGGCTATGAGCGACAATTCGTTGATCGGTGTCCCGTCCTGCTTTTCGGGCGGACGCAGGATCGTGAAGTGCACAAGGTCCACCGAAGCGTCGGACTTGAGCAGGTTGCGCCAGGTGCGCTCCCCCGAATGCGGCTCGCCCGAAACAAGCAGGACCCGCAAATTCTCGCGGATGCCGTCGACCAGCGCGATGGTGCGATTGTTGACGTCGGTCAGTTCGCCAGGCACCGGATCGATGGCCAGTTCGACGATATTGCGCCCGGCACCCGGAACGTCGATCTCCAGAGCGGTCTCACGACCAATGCGCGCCTCCTCGATGAACTTTTCCTCGCCATTGATGATGACGCGGACGTCCACCGTGCCGGTTTCATTGCCGGTGGACAGGACGCGATAGGTCATTTCGAGCGGCTTGCCGACGATGCCGAAGCGCGGGGCGCGCTCGAAGCGGATGCGCCGGTCCTGCTCGTCCGGCTGGCCGGTGACGAGGCTGTGGACGGGAGCACCGAGCGTGGCGGGGCTTTCGGGAATATCGTGCACCTGACCGTCGGTGATCAACACAGCGCCGGCAACGCGCGAGGGCGGTACATCGCGCAATGCGCCGTCGAGCGCATCGAAAAGCCGTGTCTGGGCGTTCTCGGCGGCGGAGGAAGCGCGGCCCGTCTTCACCACGCGCGTCTCGAAATCCTTGAAGCGGGCCAGGCGCGCTTCAAGTTCGGCGCTTGCCTTCTGCGTGGTGTCGGCGCGCTCGCCAATGGTCGTCTGGCTCTGGCTTTCGTCCACGACGAGGGCAACGACGCTTTTCAGCGGCTCCCGCTCCTCATCGAGCAGCACCGGATTTGCCAGCGCCGCGCCGATGGCGGCAAGAGCGGCAAGGCGTAGCCATGCGCCGCGCTGCCGCGTCCACAGGCCCGCCAGCGCCAGCAGCGCCACGGGGACCAGCAGCGCGATAAGGACCGGCCAGGAGAAGAAGGGTTCGAAGTTCAGCGACCAGTTCATGACGTGAGGGCTCGCTGTCGAATTGCGAGGGTATCGAGGGGCGCCATATCTGCCATCATCGCTACTGCCCCAGCCGCTCAAGCAGAACAGGCACATGAACCTGATCGGATTTATAGTTGCCGGTCAGCATGTACATCATGATGTTGACGCCGGCGCGCAACGCATAGAGCCGCTGCAGCGGATCGTTGGGGACGGTCGGCAGAAGCGGTTGCCCGTCGCCGCCGATGGCCCAGGCACCGGCAAAATCATTGCCCGTGATCATGATCGGAGTGACCCCGTCGCCGACGCGCACCGGCCGGCCGGTCTGAGCGGGGGCGTTGAGCGAGGCCTCGACCCAAAGCGGGCTGCCGCGATAGCGACCGGGAAATTCCGGCATGATGAAGAAGGATTTCGTCAGCACATGGTCTTCCGGCACCGGCTCCAGCGGCGGTACGTTGAGGCCGGCGAGGATTTCGCGCAGTCGCTGGTTGGACGGGCTCGTGGAACCGGACCCGAAGCCCGCGTCATACTGGTCGCGTGTATCGAACAGGACCGTTCCGCCCGCCTGCATATAGGCGTCGATACGGGCGATGGCTTCTTCCGACGGCATGGGCGCTGCCGGATCGATCGGCCAATAGATCAACGGGTAAAAGGAAAGCTCATCAGTCGCGATGTCCACGCCTGCCGGGTCCCCCGGCTCAAGCGCGGTCTTGGCGGCGAGGAAGCGTGACAGGCCGTCAATGCCGGCGCGCGTGGTGGCGTCGAGCGAGGAGAGTCCGGTCACGACATAGGCGATACGGGTCTTGGAAATGGCCTCGATGGCCTCCATCTCGCCAGTATTTTCAGATTGTTGCGCGGCCGATTGCTGGGCATTGGCGCGGTCCGGCGCGGCAAATCCGAGCGCCAGTGCCAACAGGAGAAGCGAGAGAGGTGCGGTGGCGCGTCGCGGTCTGCGCCGCAAACCGCCGCCGAGCCACAGCACCGCCAGCGTGTCGAGCGCCAGAAGCAGCAGCGCGGCAGCAAAGAGCGGGCCTTTGAGCGGTGTCTGCTCATCGAAACCATAGGAGAGCGTGGTCATTGGTGCGGGAGCCTGGGGGCGGGCAAGGGGGGCTAGTTGGGCATCCGGGGGCAGGAGATTATGCGCGACGACGCCTTCCTCGCTGCCGTAGAGGCCTGGAGGGTTCTTGAGCGTCACGGCGGCGCTCCCCGGAGCCAGCGGCTCGGCTTCCGAGGATGGCGGTACGAGAAGACCGCTTGCCGAGATCATCCTGTATGGGGCGAGGGTGCGTCCGCCCTCCGCATTGGCCTCATTCGCAGCCGTCCCCTGATTGCGGGACAGTTGCACGATCCGGCGTAGCATCTCGACGAAACTTCCCGAAATCGGCAGGGTCGACCATGTTGCCTCCGGTGTGACGTGGAAGAGGACGATCTGCCCTTCACCGCGCCGAACGCCGGTCACGAGCGGCGTGCCGTCGGCAAGGTTGGCCCAGCTCCGCTCCACGGTGTCGGGCGAGGGTTCTGCCAGAACCTGCCGGTTCACCACCACGTCGCGGGGCGGGGCGAGATCGGAGAACGGTCCGTTGGCCGGAAATTCGGCCACGGGTTGCGGCTCCGTCCAGGAGAGCGACCCGCCGAGCGAGCGTTCGCCCAGGCGCAGCCTTACGGGCAGGAGATCCTCGTCATTGTCGGCGGCGGCGAGCCTCGGGCCGGCGAAGCGCACCAGAGTGCCGCCGCCATTGACCCAGTCGATCACCGCGCGTCGGGCAGCTTCGGGCAGGGTGCCCACATCGGCCATGACGATCACCGCGGGCTTCTGCTCCAGAAGTTCAGGAACCGCTTCAGTCAATTCCGGGCTTGTCGGCTCGATCAGATCGGCAAAGGGAGAAAGCGCGCGCTTGATGTAGTAGAGGGGTGAGAGAAGCGGCAGGGCCTGATCGGCCTCGCTCTGCGACAAAAGGCCGATGCGCCGGCGGCGTGCGTTCTCGTCAAGCACCCGCACCGCCGCGGCCTGGCTTTCTCCTTCGATGCCCACGGAAACGAAATCGTTTCGAAGTTCAAAGGGGACGCGCATCTCGCCCATGGCACGGGTTTCGCCGGGGCCGAAGGTTATGGGCGTTTCGGCCACGCGTCTGCCCCGGTCGTCGCTCGCGAATGCAACCACCTGCCGGGGAGCACTATCGCTGGAAGCTCTTGTCGCGGTGATCTCGAAGGCGTCTGCGTTGTTCTTCGCATCGGTTGCGGCAATCAGCGAGAGGCGTTCGGGCGACGCCCAGAGGACCTCGCCGGCACCGGCGGAAAACAGCGTGTTGAAAGCGGCTTCGTCGCCTGATGAGGAAAGCCCGTCCGAAAGGATCGCGACCGCTGCTCCGGGCAAATTCTCAAGGGCGCCGGCAACGCGGCCGTATATGGCCGGACGGTTGACCGGAACCGGGCGCGGCTGCGCGGCGTTCAGGCGCTCGAGCGCGGTGTCCGCATCATAGGGGCCGATTTCCTGATTCTGCTCCTCTGCCGTCAGTGCGAGGACCACCGGCTGGTTGTCGAGGCGGGCATCGCCGATAAGGCGCGCCGCGGTCGCCACGCGCTCATCCCAGTCGGGGGCGGATGCCCAGCCATTGTCCATCACGATGGCGAGGGCGGCATTGCCGCTTGCGGCCTTCTCGCGTGGATTGAGCACGGGATCGGCAAGGGCGAGGATCACCAGCCCGGCCAGAAGCAGGCGCAGCAGCGTCAGCCACCATGGGCTCTTGTGCGGCGTTTCTTCCCGCTTCATGACGCGGGCAAGAATCTTGAGCGGCGGAAAGGTCTCGGTCTGTGGGCGCGGGGGCGTCAGGCGCAGCAGCCACCAGATCACCGGCAGCGCGATCAGCCCCCAAAGGAGGAATGGCTGCATGAAGGAGAGCGACAGGAAATTCAAAGCCCGCCCCCCATTGCGTGGTCCGTCGGCTCACTCATGGCAAGATGCACCGAAACCAGGGCCTCCGATGCCGGCCTGTCCGTGTGATGAACCGTGTAGCTCCAGCCAAGGCGCTTGCACCAGGCCGCCAGCTCCTCGCGGCGCGCTGTATAAAGGCGCCGATAGTCCTCGGCCAGCGTTTCGGCGCGGCCGGCGGTGAGCTTCTCACCTGTTTCGGGATCGGAGAATTCGGTGCGACCCGTATAGGGAAAGCTCTCCTCGGCCGGGTCGGCGATCTCGATCAGATGGGCGCGAACGCCGCGCCCTGCGAGCGTGTCGAGCCAGGCCAGGGTCTCCTCCACCGGGTCGAGAAAGTCGCTTGCCAGAACCATATCGGAAAAGCGCCTGACCTGGGTCAGCTCGGGGCGCGCGGGAAGCGCTGCGACATGCATGAGCTGCGTGGCGAGACGTTCGGCGCCGTTGCGTGCCGAAAACGGATCGGTCACGCCGGGCCAGGCGATGCGCTCGCCGCTGCGCGACAGGAGTTCGCCGAGTGCCAGAACAAGAACCAGCGCGCGCGCCTCCTTCGAAGTGGAGGTGAGCGAGGATTGATAAAGCATGGAGGGAGATGGATCAGACCAGAGCCAGACCGTGTGGGCGGCTTCCCATTCCCGGTCGCGCACGTAAAGATGCTCGTCGCGGGCCGAACGGCGCCAGTCGATGCGGGCTATGGATTCGCCTTCCACATAGGGGCGGAATTGCCAGAAGTTCTCGCCTATGCCGCGCTTGCGGCGTCCGTGCCAGCCGGCGATCACGTTGTTTGCGACGCGATGCGCCTCCGCCAGAAGGTCGGGCATGAGTGCTGCGCGCGCACGGGCTCTGACCAGTGCATCGCCAGATGCGACCGGAGTGGAGATCTCGCCAACCCTGGCCATCAGATTTCCGTCCGCGACGGCCCGGCCATCAGTCGATCGCCTTTGCCAGGCGGCGGATCACGTCGCGAACCGTCATGCCTTCCGCGCGTGCGGCGAATGTCAGCGCCATGCGGTGCTGGAGGACCGGCTCGGCGAGTGCGCGCACATCATCGACAGAGGGGGCGAGACGCCCGTCATAAAGCGCGCGGGCGCGGGCGCACAGCGTCAGCGCCTGGCTGGCGCGGGGGCCGGGGCCCCAGGCAACATGGCGGTCCGTGTCGGGGTTGCCGACACCGGGACGCGCGGTGCGGACGAGCTGCAGGATGGCGTCGACCACGCTTTCGGGCACTGGCATGCGGCGGATGAGGAGCTGGATTTCCCTGAGGCGCGCCGGCGTCAGCACATTTTTCGCTTCCGCCTCGTTGACGCCCGTCGTCTCCAGGAGGATGCGCCGTTCGGCTTCAAGCTCGGGATAAAGAATGTCGACCTGCATCAGGAAGCGGTCGAGCTGGGCCTCCGGCAGGGGATAGGTTCCCTCCTGCTCAAGCGGGTTCTGGGTCGCCAGCACGTGGAAGGGTGAGGGCAGGTCATAGCGCTGACCGGCCACCGTCACGTGATATTCCTGCATGGCCTGCAGAAGCGCCGACTGGGTGCGCGGGCTCGCGCGGTTGATCTCGTCGGCCATCAGAAGCTGCGAGAAGATGGGGCCGGGCAGGAAGCGGAAGGCGCGCTTTCCCTTCTCGTCCTGCTCCATGACTTCCGAACCCAGAATGTCGGAGGGCATCAGGTCGGGTGTGAACTGGATGCGGCGCGCATCGAGCCCGAGCACCACGCCAAGCGTTTCCACAAGCTTGGTCTTGGCAAGGCCGGGCACGCCGACCAGAAGAGCATGGCCACCAGCCAGAAGAGCAACCAGCGTACGCTCGACAACGGCTTCCTGGCCGAAGATCACCTCGCCGACGCCCTCGCGCACCCTGGCGATGTCGGCCAGCGCGCTTTCGGCCTCGGCGACCATGCCCGCCTCGTTCGCCGATGTGTCCGCGGAAACCCCGTTTCTGGAAACTATGCTCATGCCGTCTCGATCCTCGCCAGAGCGCCATGCATCCCGTCAGGACGCTTTTGGGGCACTCTACATGTTTGAAACCGGAGTATCTTCTCCATGCCCGAATGGTCTTGTCCGGACATGGGATACCCGAGTGTTCGGGACGGCTCCTGCTGGCATGTGTATGAAACGAGTCGCACCTGCACGTCCCTTTGAGCAATGTAAAACACTGATCTAGGCTGACAAGCGAAACAACAGTGACTATTTCGTGACCATGGACCCGAAAACAACCGACAAAGCCACAGGACTTGCTGCGGTCGCAGATGCGGCCGGATTGGAAGCGCTGATCGCACGTGCGCCGCGTGCCGGCAGGGGAGCGGCGCCGGTCGAGCGCTGGAACCCGCCCTTTTGCGGCGATCTGGACATGGAAATCCGGGCCGACGGAACCTGGTTCTATCTGGGAACGCCCATTGGCCGGCCGGCTCTGGTGCAGCTCTTTTCGTCCGTGCTGCGCAAGGATGAGGACGGCAGGACCTATCTTGTCACTCCGGTGGAAAAAGTCGGCATCCGGGTGGAAGACGCTGCCTTTGTCGCCGTCGAGATGGCAGTGACGCAGGAGAGCGGGGAACAGGCGCTGACATTCCGTACCAATGTCGGGGACGTGGTGGAGGCCGGGCCCGATCACGAGCTGCGGTTCGTGACCGAACGGGAAACGGATGGCCTGAAACCTTATCTCCATGTGCGGGGGCGACTTGAGGCACTGGTTTCACGCGCCGTGATGTATGATCTGGCGGAACTGGGCGAGGAAGTCGTCGTGAATGGCGCGAACATGTTTGCGGTGCGCTCGCGCGGCATGGTCTTCCCCGTGATGCCGGTGGACGAGCTTCACAGGCTTTCGGGGGGCGCATGATGGACCGGTTGCATGGCCTGGAAACATATGCCTCCTTTTCGGCCGAGGATTTCAAGCGACGCGCCGCAGTTCAGACAGGGCCGACAGGACCTGAGGATTATGGCGATCACCGGCTCAATCCGGATTTGCGCGATCTTATCCTGCGGCCCGGATTGCGCGAGGCGGCGGTGCTTATTCCCGTCGTCGATCATGCGTTCGGCGCCTCCGTGATCCTCACCCAACGCAATGTGCATCTTCGCGATCACTCAGGCCAGGTGGCCTTTCCCGGCGGACGGATCGACCCGGAGGACGTATCGCCCGAAGCGGCGGCGCTGCGCGAGGCCCAGGAAGAGATCGGGCTTGATCCGCAGCGGGTGGATGTCATCGGACGCATGCCCGATTACACGACAGGGAGCGGCTACCGGATCGCGCCGGTGCTGGGCATCGTGCGACCGGGTTTTTCGTTGCACATCAACCCCGACGAGGTGGACGCCGCCTTCGAGGTGCCGCTCGCCTTTCTGATGGATCCCGCCAATCACCGGCGGGAGAGCCGTCTTTTCAAGGAGCGTGAGCGCTTCTACTACACCATGCCCTTCGGGGAGCGCTTCATCTGGGGCATCACCGCCGGCATCATCCGCACGCTTTACGAAAGACTTTATGCTTGATGGACAAGCGCCTGATTTCAGATTCGGAATGGCTTGCCGACAAGGATCTGCAAAAGCTGCTCGCAGTGCTGTCGCAGGACGGCGAGAAAGCCCGGATCGTCGGTGGAGCCGTGCGCAACACGCTGCTTGGCGAGGCCGTGTCGGATATCGATATCGCCACCACCACCCTGCCGCGCGAGACCGTGAAGCGGGCGCGCAAGGCCGGCTTCCGCACCGCGCCCACCGGTATCGATCATGGCACCATTACGGTGATCGCCGAAGGGCGTGCCTATGAGGTGACGACGCTGCGTTCCGACGTGGCGACGGATGGGCGCCGGGCAAGCGTGACCTTCGGGCGGGACTGGCAACGCGATGCCGAAAGGCGCGATTTCACCATCAATGCGCTCTATGCCGAGGCAGATGGCGAAATCATCGATCTCGTGGGTGGTGTCGCCGATCTGGAAAGCCGGACGCTGCGCTTCATCGGCGAGGCCGAAACGCGCATTCGCGAGGATTATCTGCGCATCCTGCGTTTCTTTCGCTTCTTCGCCTGGTATGGCCGGGGCAGGCCGGATGCCGAGGGACTTAAGGCCAGTGCGCGGCTGAAGGACGGGCTTGAAAAGCTGTCCGCCGAGCGCGTGTGGAGCGAATTGCGCAAGCTGCTCCGGGCACCCGATCCTTCCCGTGCGCTTTTGTGGATGCGCCAGACGGGCGTCTTGACCAGGATTCTCCCGGAGACCGAGAAATGGGGGATCGACGCCATTCCTGCGCTTCTGGAGAGCGAAGGCGCGCTTGGCTGGGAGGTCGAGCCGCTGTTGCGTTTGGCTGCGATGCTTCCGCCCGACGCGGTGCGCATGCGCAAGCTTGCTGCTCGCCTGCGCTTTTCACGGGCGGAAACGGCAACCCTTGTGGGCTGGGCGCTGGCTCCGGCCATCGATGCGGGGATGGACGGAAAGAGATTCAGGAAAATCGCCTACCGCGCTGACGCGAAAGGGCTTTCCTGGCGTCTGAAGCTGGCGCTGGCCAATGCCCGCTCGCGTGCTGTCGGCGATGATGCGGCGCTTTCGGAAGCCGCGGGATTTGCGCGCCTCCTGAAGGAGCTCGAAAGCTGGCGCAAGCCATCCTTCCCGGTCAGCGGCAAGGATTTGCTGGGAGCCGGTTTCACGCCCGGCAAAGCCATGGGAGACACACTCGCCGCTCTCGAAGAACGGTGGGTTCAATCCGATTTTCTGCTCAGCCGTGCCGAACTTCTGGAGAAAATCGGGACCGTCAAAGAGGTCTGAAAGCGGGGAGGGTGGAACTTCATGTTCCACCCGACCGGTTTGCCGGACTGGCGCGTCAGGCGGCGTTTTTCGCCTCGCCGATGCGCGAACGAATGGCCTCGACCATGCTTTCGCGGATCACCGTTTCGCCGTGAGCCTCACGCATATGCTCGGTCGCACGGCGGATCACCTCCGCTTCCTCATCGTGGCGGGTGTGCCAGTCGCAGCCGGGAACGAGCGAGCCGCAATGAAATTCCTTCATGGGTCAGTCCTCCTGTTCTCTCGTTGCAGTGAAGCTTTACTATAACACGGAATGCGGCGAGAGGTTGCCTTAACGGGTAAGTGTGATCGTAAATCTACGTGCCACCATGATCCTCGGATTGCGGGCTTTCGGCGAGCATGGCCTCTATCTCGGCGCGTATCCAGGCCTTGAAGATGCGCACCTTGGCGGGTTCCGCCCGGTTGGCCGACGTCACGAGCCAATAGCTGAAGCGGGTCGTGGCGCGTTGGGGAAAAGGGGCGACCAGCCTGCCTGCCTTCAATGCATCATGGGCAAGCGTGTGCCAGGCAAGCATGACGCCCTGTCCGGCAATGGCGGCGTCGAGGCATAGCGCGGCGTCGGTGAAGGTGTCGCCTTCGGCAAGCTCCTGTTCGTCGAGGCCGAGCGGTTTCAGCCAGACATTCCAGTCGATGTTCGAATTGATGTCGCGGATGACGGGGGCTTTCAGAATATCCGCAGGGGTTTTCAACCTCCCGGCAAGCGCCGGTGCGCAGACCGGGAAGACTTCCTGAGGCAGAAGCAGTTCACTGCGCACATTTCTCCATCCGCCTTCGCCGACGCGGATCGCCAGGTCGATGTCCGAACTGTCGGGATTGACGAGATCGATGGCGGCTTCCAGACGCAGCTTCGTTTCCGGATGGGCGCGGGCATAGCCGGCAAGGCGCGGCACAAGCCATTTCGAGGCGAAAACCGGGGCGACGGAGATGGTCAGCACCGAATCGTCGTCGTGAAGCGCCATGGCGACGGCGGCATCGAGCGTCTGAAATCCGATGGTGAGCCGGTCGAGGAAGCCTCGGCCGAGCGGAGTTGGGACGACGCCGCGGCCGCTGCGCTCAAAAATGGCGCTGCCCAGCTGGGCTTCGGTCTTGATGATCTGCTGGCTCACCGCGCCTACCGAAACGCCAAGTTCGGCGGCGGCCGCGCGCAATGAGCCAAGCCTTCCCACCGCCTCCAGGGCGCGCAAGCCGTTCAAATGGATGCGATGCAGGTTTTTCATATAGATTTTCTATATAATTACGCAGGCAATCTCCATTGAATTCGAAAGAAATCCTGAGAAATTTGGGCCTTACACGACCATGTGGCGAAAGGACGAGGCGTCATGCTGCAGTTTTTCTGGAATATGATCCGCTCCTTCCGCGACAGCTATCGGCAAGCTCTGGAGCAGGAAAGGGAAGAGGCCTGGCGGAACGACCCGCTGTCACATCCTTCTCTTTCCGCCATGAGCATGCGCGAACTGGCCGATTTGCCGATGCGCCATCTGAGAGAAGGAACAGAGGAGAGGGACGGCGCGTCCATACCGGATGCTTCCGCGTGCGCCGCGCCGCCCCCAAAATCTATTCCGCCGCGAGTTCACCACCGAGGAAGCCGCCCGACTGGCGTTTCCAGAGGCTGGCGTAAAGCCCGTTGCGGGCCACCAGCGCCTCGTGGGACCCTTCCTCGACGATCCGGCCCTGGTCGAGCACGATAATGCGGTCCAGGGCAGCGATGGTGGAGAGGCGGTGCGCGACGGCGACGACCGTCTTGCCCTCCATCAGGAGGCCCAGATTGTCCTGAATGGCGGCTTCGATCTCCGAATCGAGCGCGGAAGTCGCCTCGTCGAGGATCAGGACGGGGGCGTTTTTCAGCATCATGCGCGCAATGGCGATGCGCTGCCGCTGACCGCCCGAGAGTTTTACGCCGCGTTCGCCGACAACGGCGTCATAGCCGGTCCTGCCCTTGGGATCGGTCACGTTCTGGATGAATTCGTGAGCCGAGGCGCGTTTTGCAGCAGCAACGATGTCGGCCTCGGTGGCTCCAGCCCGGCCATAGGCGATGTTGTCACGGATTGAACGGTGCATCAGCATCGGTTCCTGGCTGACGACGCCGAACTGCGCGCGCAGCGATGCCTGCGTGACCTGGGTGATATCATGCCCGTCGAGCAGGATGCGGCCCTTTTCGGCCTCGAAGAGGCGCAGCATCAGGTTGACGATCGTGGTCTTGCCGGCGCCCGAAGGGCCGACGAGCGCCACCCGTTCGCCCGGCTTGATGTGCAGGTTCAGGCCTTCGATAATGCCGCTCTTCTTGCCGTAGTTGAAGGTGACGTTCTCGAAGCGGATGTCGCCATCGGCACGCGGCATGTCCTCGGCGCCCGCGGTATCGCGGATGGAAGGCTCAACGGAGACGACGGTGGTCGAATCCTGCACCGTGGCGTAGCTGCGGATCAGCCCGTTGATGTTGAACATCATCCAGCCGGACATCTGGTTGAGCCGGAAGACAAGCCCCATGGCGGCAGCGATTTCGCCGGTGGTGATGGCGCTCTCCATCCAGCGCGAAATGGCAAGCGCGAACACTGCGGCCATCATGACGCCGTTGACCAGGGCCACCGAAACGCGCACGCGGGTGATGGCGCGGGTCAGCATCGTCACAGCCTTGAGGAAACCGGCCATGGCGTCGCGCACATAGGCATGTTCGCGCCGTCCGCTGTCAAACAGTTTCACCGCAAGAATGTTGGTGAAGGCATCCACCATGCGGCCATTGAGGATCGAGCGCTGATCGGCGGTCTGCCGGCCGGCATTGCGCAGGGGCGGCAAGAGGAACCACACGATCGCCGCATAGAATGCCAGCCACACCAGCATCACGACGCCCATCATCGGGTCGAGAAGGGTCAGGATGGAGGCGGCCAGGATGACGAAAGTGAGGAAGCTCCACATCGTCTGGAGAATGTTGATGATGAAATCGCCCGCCGCCTCGCCGCCCTGGAGGATCTTGGTGGCGATGCGCCCGGCGAAATCGTTCTGATAGAATTCATAGGGTTGTTCGATCACCCGACGGAACGATTGCCAGCGGACCCGCTGGTAGAAGGCGGGCACGATGACCTGCTGCTCCAGGATCGAATTGCCGATGATGACGATGGCGCGGATGACGAGCAGAAGAAGAAGGAAGCCGGCAAGCTTCATCCCATGCTCGGCAAGAAGCGTCGCGGGGGAGGCCGTGTCGAGAATGTCGATGATCCAGCCCAGGCCCCAATAGAGGCCGGCATCGACGGCGCCCATCAGGCCGCCTGTAACCAGAAGCAGAAGGAAAGGCCCTTTCGCCTGTTGCGCGAAGAACAGAATGAATTCATGCGCCTTGACCGGAAGCACCGGGCGCTCGGTGTCGCCGAAGGGGTCGATCACCCCTTCGGCCGAGCGCCATAAACCTTCCATACGCCTGGTTTCCCGTTTGGCGTCATCGTTCGTCATTGTGCTGCCTCGCTCGTCTCCAGATCCAGGAAGCCACCCGACTGGCGCTGCCAGAGGCCGGCATAAAGACCGCCTCGCGCCACCAACTCGTCGTGGCTGCCTTCCTCGACGATGCGGCCCTTGTCCATGACCACCAGCCGGTCCATCGCCGCGATGGTGGACAGCCGGTGCGCGATCGCGATCACGGTCTTGCCCTCCATCAGCCGATAGAGATTTTCCTGGATCGCCGCCTCGACCTCCGAATCGAGCGCAGAGGTCGCTTCATCGAGGATGAGGATGGGAGCATCCTTCAGCATGACGCGGGCAATCGCAATGCGCTGGCGCTGGCCTCCTGACAATTTTACGCCGCGTTCGCCGACATGGGCATCGAAACCCCTGCGCCCTTTCGGATCGGACAGGCTGCCGATGAAGGAAAGCGCTTCGGCGCGCCGTGCAGCCTCGATCATCATGTCATCCGTGGCATCGGGGCGACCGTAAAGGATGTTGTCGCGTACCGAACGATGCAACAGGGAGGTATCCTGCGTGACCATGCCGATATGCTCGCGCAGGCTGTCCTGCGTGACGGAGGCGATATCCTGCCCGTCGATGCGGATTTGCCCGCTTTCCAGATCGTAGAAACGCAGGAGCAGGTTGACCAGCGTTGACTTGCCGGCGCCTGAACGTCCCACGAGGCCGACCTTTTCGCCGGGCTTCACCTCAAGCGTCAGATCCTCGATCACGCCGCCCTTCTTGCCGTAGTGGAAGTCCATCCGGTCGAAGCTGATCCGGCCGGCCGGGACTTCGAGCGCTTCGGCGCCGGGTTTGTCTTCCACCAGGCGGGGCATGGAAATCGAGCTGATGCCGTCCTGCACGGTGCCGATGTTCTCGAACAGGCCCGACAGTTCCCACATGATCCACTGCGACATGCCCCACAGCCTCAGCACGAGGCCGAGCGATACCGCTACCGCGCCGATGGAGAGCGACCCCTGGAGCCAGAGCCATATGCCGAGGCCGCCGACTGCGGAAAGGCACAGGGAGTTGAGCACGTAGAGGAAGCCGTAAAGCGCGGTGACGAGGCGCATCTGCCGATAAACCGTCTGCAGGAATCCGGCCATGCCCTCGCGTGCGAAAGAGGCTTCGCGGCGGGCGTGGGAGAACAGTTTGACCGTCTGGATGTTGGTGTAGCTGTCGACCACGCGGCCCGTCATGATCGAGCGGGCGTCGGCCTGCTGTTCGGCGACCTTGCCCAGGCGCGGAATGAAGGCACGCATCAGGAAGACGTAGGCGATCAGCCAGCAGACCACCGGAATCGCGAGGCGCCAGTCCGACGAGGCGATGATGAACAGCATCCCCGTGAAATAGACGATCACGTAGTTGAGGACATCGAACAGCTTGATGACGCATTCGCGTACGGCGAGCGCGGTCTGCATCAGCTTGGTTGCGATGCGTCCGGCAAACTCGTCCTGGTAGAAGGTCATGGACTGCTTCAGCAGATAGCGGTGCACCTGCCAGCGAATGCGCATCGGGTAATTTCCCATCAGCGCCTGTTGGGCCAGGAGCGAGTGAAACCACACCATCACAGGCAGAACGACGAGCACGACGGCTGCCATGCCGGCCAGCTTCCAACCCTCTGTCTGCAGGAAGGTCGCGCGATCCTTTTCGGAGAGCCAATCGACGATGTTGCCGAGAAAGGAGAACATCCACACTTCGGCAATGGCGATACAGGCCATCAGAATCGCTGCGGGGATCAGGTAAGGCCATGCCCCTTTCGTATAGTGAAGGCAGAAGGCCACCAGCGTCCGGGGAGGTTCCTGCGGCTCTTCCGAGGGGAAGGGGTCGAGCCGTTTTTCAAACCACTCAAACATTCTTCGAACATTCCTTGTCGTGGCGGCGCCGGTGACAAACCGATTCACCATTCGCTGCCAGTTATTTGATTTTAAGTGATCTTCCGGCGTCAGCCGGAATGACTGCGAGCGCCCCAGCGGATGCTGAGGGGCGCGTGTGAACGGCGTGATGGCTCATCCGGTGGCTGGCGAAGGGGCTGGCGCGAAGTCCATGGCGATCCTGCCCGCAATCTTGGGGAGGAACCGGAAGCCGGATGAGGAAATCGGTTGTTTCGACCTTTCGGCCGGGCGTTGAAATGGTTATGCATCGAAACAGTCCTCTGAAACGGAACGAAAGTCCGGCGGAACGCGAATCGATGCTTCTTGTGTTGGAAAGTGAGCTTTTCGAACCGGGTTCGCCGTCAGGCCCGTGGGGCGCTGGCGCGGAGCCGAAGCATGCTGGTTGGCGTCATCATGTCTTGCTCCCTCGGTTCGCGTTAAAGATGCAGGGCTTATATCCGCTGCTGCGATTTTTTTCCAGTACTCTTGTGCCGTTCCGATTATGCCAGTCCAAACTGTGCCCCGGTGGCCACACTGGCGGGCAGCTCCAGCCAAGTCAAAAGACCAAGCCAGATGCGCCTCGCCCTTTATCAGCCTGATATTCCAGGCAATACGGGCGCTATTCTGCGCCTTGCCGCCTGTCTTGACCTGACGGTCGATCTGATCGAGCCGGCGGGCTTCGATCTGTCGGATCGCAATCTGAAGCGGGCCGGAATGGACTATATCGAGCGCGCCGCGTTGCAGCGGCATGCCTCCTGGGAGGCCTTCGAGGAATGGCGCAGCGCGGAAGAACGCCGGCTCGTTCTCTTCACCACCCGTGCGGATGGTGCCTACACGGATTTCTCTTTCGATGAACAAGATGTGATCCTGTTCGGGCGGGAATCCGCGGGCGTGCCTGAAGAGGTGCATGAGCGGGCGGATGCGCGCCTTCTCATTCCCATGAAGGCGGGTGCGCGCAGCCTGAACCTTGCAATGAGCGCCGCCATGGCTGCCGGAGAGGCTATGCGGCAGACCGGATGGCGACGCTGACTGCTGCAGGAGACTAGTCAGGCACTTCCGCTTCGATTGCCTGCAATCCGGCGATGGCGCATTGCCTGTCCTGGGATGACGAGGGCGCCCCACCGACACCAATACCGCCAACGAGAGAATTGCCGACCCGAATGGGCAGCCCGCCTCCGAGAATGACCAGGCGGGAATCCATGTCACGTAGCCCCGCAAGCTCGGGATTTGACGTGATGGCGGAGGCGAGCGCGCCGGAATCGCGCCCAAGAGAGGCTGCGGTAAAGGCCTTGCCGGTGGCAGAGCCCGTTGTATGCGGGCCGGCGCCGTCGGCGCGCAGAAGAACGATCGTTGCGCCCTGGCGGGCCACGATGGCAACGCTCACGGCAAGCCCGTTGGCAGCGCATGCATCCAGCGCCGCGCGCGCTGCCGTCAAAGCCTTTCCGGTCGGCAGATAAGAGATTTTTGGGAGTGGCTCGGAACAAGCCGGCTGGGCGGAGAAAAGAACGAGAAGCAATGCTGCTTTTGAAATGCGATTGAAGACCATTGGATGCTCCTGAAACAGCTTTCAGTATTTCCGGGTTTCCGGAGCTTCCAATTCTGGCGGGAAGGGGCCAGACAACAAGTCGAATACAGCTCAAACAAGCGGCAAAGCTGGGTAATGAAGGGGTATAAGCTGAAGAAGACGGGCAATCAGTCCGCGGTCGGCAAGCGTCGCATGGTGAACTCGATCATGTCGCCGGGACGCTCGCACCAGCTCTCGATTTCTGTCCAGTAGGCTTGCCGTGGCCAGCGCTCCAGCCATTCCCTTGCCTTGGCGCGTGCCTGTGCGCGAGGCAGGGCGAAACTCTCCCGCAGAAAGCCATCACGGGGAAGGCGGGTTGCCTTGGCGCGATGCTTGTCGATACTGCGTTTGAGCCCGTCAAGGGGCGGTTTTGCGGGTACTCGCACGAAAGAACTCCTTGACCCGTCGGAGAAGAAGATTAGCAACTCGCTTGTAAATTGCGAGTCAAATGTGAGGGATGCGCTTTCAGTTGCTCCCCTCAATCGGCAGACCGGATTGCACATGCTGCGGCCTTGCAGAGAGGACCTGAAATGGAACGACCCGAAATCCCGGCTGGCCTGCCGGACGGTATTGAAGACAAGAAGGCGGCCGCCCGCGCATGGTTTGAAGAGCTGCGGGACAGGATCTGTTCGGCGTTCGAGACGCTGGAAGACGAACTTTCAGGCCCGCTTTCCAGCCGCACGCCCGGTCGCTTCGAGCGAACCCCGTGGGAGCGCGATGGCGGTGCGGGTGGCGGCGGTGTCATGTCGATCATGCATGGACGCGTGTTCGAGAAGGTCGGGGTTCATGTGTCCACGGTCCATGGCGAGTTCTCACCAGAATTTCGCAGGCAGATACCCGGTGCGGAGGAGGATCCGCGTTTCTGGGCTTCCGGCATTTCGCTGATCGCTCATCCGCAAAACCCCAACGTACCGGCCGTGCACATGAACACGCGCATGGTGGTCACCACCCGCCAGTGGTTTGGCGGGGGGGCGGACCTGACCCCGGTGCTCGAGCGCCGGCGCACGCAGGAAGACGCCGATACGCAGGCTTTTCATCAGGCGATGAAGTTCGTCTGCGGTCGGCATGCGGCAATCGCCGACTATGAGAAGTACAAGGCCTGGTGCGACGAATATTTCTTCCTGCCGCACCGCAACGAGGCCCGCGGGATCGGCGGCATCTTTTATGACTGGCTGAAAAGCCCTGAGGAGAAGGGCGGCTGGGAGGCGGATTTCGAGTTCACCCGCGATGTGGGGCGCGCCTTCGCCATCGTCTATCCGCATCTTGTGCGCAAGAACTTCAACACCAACTGGACCGAAGCCGACCGGGAGGAGCAACTCGTGAGGCGCGGGCGCTATGTGGAGTTCAACCTGCTTTACGACAGAGGGACGATCTTCGGGTTGAAGACGGGCGGCAATGTCGATTCCATCCTGTCGAGCCTTCCCCCGGAGGTTAAGTGGCCCTGAGGCCGTTTGCCCGCGCATCATTCCGGTTGATGGGTGGGCCCCGCATTTTCATTTGACCTGTCGTGTCGGACCGCATCCCATACGGTCCGGTGAAGATTTCGTGGCGGAAAGCGCATTCCGATGAAGTTACCTCATATCCTTCTGGCGGTTCTGGTGGCTGCGGTCTGGGGTTTCAACTTCGTGGTGATCAAGGTGGGTATAGGCAACTTTCCGCCGCTTCTCTTTTCAGCATTGCGTTTTGCGGTTGCCGCGCTTCCGCTTGCCTTCTTCATCCCGCGGCCAAAGGTGAGTTGGCGGTTGGTGGCCGGTATCGGTCTGGTGCTCGGCGTGGTGAAATTCTCGCTGCTCTTCATCGGCATGGATATCGGCGTCTCGGCGGGGCTTGCCTCTCTCGTTCTGCAGATGCAGGCCTTCTTCACGGTCCTCTTCGCCTGGGCGACGCTCGGCGAAAAGCCCGGCGCGATGCAACTGACGGGCATCGCCGTGGCGTTCGCCGGGATCGGGCTGATCGCGCTTACGGTGGATGGTCAGGTGACCCTGACCGGGCTGGCGCTGGTGGTTGCTGCCGCGGCAGCCTGGGCGATTTCCAACCTGATGATGAAGCGGGCAGGGCAGGTGGATATGCTGCATCTCATGGTGCATGTGAGCCTCGTGCCGCCGATACCGCTTTTCCTTCTTTCGCTGACATTCGAGGGATGGGAAGCGGATTTGAGCGCTTTTCAGAACCTTTCACCCGAAGGCATCGCGGCTGTGCTCTACATCGCATTCGCGGCGACCATTTTCGGTTTTGCCGCATGGGGCATGCTGATCCGCACCTATGGGGCGGGGCGAATTGCCCCGTTCTCGCTGCTGGTCCCCATTTTCGGAATGAGCTCCTCCGCCCTGTTTCTGGGCGAAGCCTTCGGGCCGTTGCGTATCGCAGCGGCGTTGCTCGTCATAGCGGGACTCGTGTTGACCCTTGTCAGGAAACGGGTTCCGCTTGTCGCTCCCGCATCCTGATTGCCGGGGGCCGGCGGTTGGATCAGGGGCGCAGGGCGGCGAGTTTCAGGCCGAACCCTATGAAGACTGTTCCGGTCAGCGCTTTCAGCCAGCGTTGCACCTCAACGCGTGCGCCAAGCGTCTTGAACGACGAGAAGAGCAGAACAAGCAAAGAGAACCACAGCACGTTCAGGATCGAGTGGATGACAACCAGAGCAAAAGCCCAAAGCGTGGCGTCGGCATTGGCCGGAATGAATTGCGGAAACGCCGCCAGATAGAACATCGACACCTTGGGATTGAGGGCGTTTGTGAGGAAGCCTTCCAGGCCTGCGCGCAGCAGTGTGCGACGGTGTTTGGCCGGAGCGACGGCGAGGGTGGCGGGCACACCTTTCCATGCCTGCCACAGCGCCTTGATGCCGATGTAGCAGAGATAGGCCGCCCCCATCATCTTGACCGCGAAGAATGCGTTGGCGGATTGCACCAGGAGAATGGAGATGCCGAGGATCGACAGGGCGCCGTGCACATAGAAAGCGGCAAAGAAGCCCGCGATATTGGCAAAGCCGGCGGCCTTGCCGGAGGTTGGCACCGTCTTGGCGATCAGGACGCCGTTTGGGCCGGGCGAAATGACAAGAAGAGCCGCAACGAGCGCAAATGTTCCAAGCTCGACCAGTGTCATGCCATTCGTTCCAGAGGTTGAAGAGGCTGGTGTCTCGGGGCAAGATAGATGCGAATACCCTTGCGTGTCGAGGCGCTGGCGGCCGGCCATGTAAAGACCGCCGCATACGAAGCACAAATGTTTGAGGGCGCATGCTCAGACTGCCCAATTCCATAACCGGGCTCGTGCCGCATCCGGTGAGTGGCGATACGGTGCTTCAGCAGGAAATCGCTGCAGAGCAGGCTTCCTCGCTTGGCCATGCGGGCAAGCGCGCAGAAACGGCGCTCGAACGGCTTGCGGCTTTTGAGGGAAAAGATGAGGCGCAGAAACTGGCTCTGCTTCAAGCCGCTTCGGATGCCGTGCATGGTTATTTCATCCAGCGCGAATTGTGCGGGATGCGTAAACATGATGCGGTCATCCAGGATATGCGCATCCCGCGCCGCGTGCTGGCGCGGCTGGGCGCCCGATAGCATACAACCAGATCGTCTCGCGCGGCTCCCGAAAAAACCTGGAACCAGGCGGCTGATCGTGTGAGGCAATTGGCGCTCCGGGCGTGTTTTCCAGCTCTTGTAAAGCCGCTCCAGTGCTGGCACGAACGGGCAAAGTTCACGCATTTGCACGGAGCCACAGATGACCGTCTCCACCATCGAAAACCGATACGGATCGCTGGCGTCCAGAGTGTATCATCTCGACAAGCCCATCGGTCGTTCGTTCGGCGATATCGAGTTTTATCGCGAAAGGTTGATGGATTGCCAGAAGCCCGTGCTCGAGCCTGCCGCCGGTAATGGCCGTATGCTGATTCCGCTGCTGGAAGCCGGACTGGAGATGTACGGGTTCGATGCTTCGCCGGAAATGGTTGCACTCTGCCGGGAAGAATGCGCAAGGCGCGGGCTGCCGACACCTGTCGACGTCCAGACCTTCGAGGCGTTTTCATATGAGCAGCGCTTCGAGGCAATCATCTTGCCAGCGGGATCGTTCCAGCTGATCGTCGACCCGACCGCTGCCCAGCGTGTTCTCGACCGTTTTCGCGAGGCGCTGCTGCCTGGCGGGCGTCTGATCATCGATCTCGATCTACTGTCATGCCTTGCGGATGTGCCTGGCCGCGCACGCCATTGGCATGACGGGCGGGACTTTCTCACCCTTCAGGAAAGCTCGGTTGAACGGAATTTTGCACGACAGACCATGCTTTCGCAGCTCCGCTACGAACTTTGGCGAGAAGGAAAGCTCGTTTCGGCGCAGATGGAGCTCTTTCATCTGCGCTTTTGGGGGCTGACCGAATTCGAACTCGCCCTGCGGATAGCCGGCTTCTCCGAGATCGCGATCTTCGGCGATTACGGGCATGCTGCCGGACCCGAAGAGGCGGGGCAGACCATTACCTTCGAAGCGCGGGTTGGCGGAGAGCTTATAAAATAAGAGTTTTTTACTCTTCTTTATAGATGTGTTTTCCCCGCGACAATCTGCCCTGTCGCGGTCTGCGCGTCTGGACAAGTGCAGGCGCGGCGCATAGAAACCATCGAAAAATGCCGGGGGTAGGACCGGGCGGTTTTTGCTGCGCGCAGCGGATTGCCTTTTGTTCCTTTGCAATAATGCGACTTGCCGGCCGTCTCTGAGGTGAAAGGATCGCAGTCCCGTGAGCGCTACCGATTCGACCGAACATACTAGGCGTGATTTTCTTTACGTCGCGACAGGCGTGGCAGGTGCCGTTGGTGCTGCCGGTGTGGCCTGGCCGTTCATCGACCAGATGCGGCCGGACGCTTCGACCCGCGCTCTGGCGTCCATCCAGGTGGACGTTTCGGGCGTCGAGCCCGGCATGTCGCTGACGGTGAAGTGGCGCGGTCGCCCGGTCTTTATCCGCAACCGTACGGAAAAAGAGATCGAGGAGGCGCGCTCCGTGCCTCTGGCCGAGCTCAAGGATCCCGTCGCCCGTAACGAAAACCTTCCGGCCGACGCCCAGGCGACCGATATCGATCGCTCGGCAGGCGAGGGCAAGGAGAACTGGCTGGTGATGCTCGGCGTTTGCACCCATCTGGGTTGCGTGCCGCTCGGTCAGGCCGGCGATTTCGGCGGCTGGTTCTGCCCGTGCCACGGATCGCACTACGACACCGCCGGTCGAATTCGCAAAGGCCCCGCGCCGCAAAACCTGCACGTTCCGACCTTTGCATTCACGTCCGATACGGTCATTCAGATCGGCTAGTCCTGGCGAGAGGGGATTTTTATGAGCGCTGGACATTCGACCTACACGCCCAAGACCGGCCTTGGCCGCTGGATGGATGCGCGTTTGCCGCTTCCGCGTCTGGTCTATGATTCGTTCGTGGCCTATCCGGTGCCGCGCAATCTGAATTACGCCTACACTTTCGGGGGCATCCTTTCCATCATGCTGGTGGCGCAGATCGTCACCGGCATCGTTCTGGCCATGCATTATGCGGCCAACACGGAAGTGGCCTTCAATTCCGTCGAGAAGATCATGCGCGACGTCAACTCCGGTTGGCTCCTGCGCTACCTGCACTCCAATGGCGCCTCGATGTTCTTCATCGCGGTGTATGTGCACATCTTCCGCGGCCTCTATTACGGTTCCTACAAGGCGCCGCGCGAGCTGCTGTGGATCCTGGGCTGCATCATCTATCTTCTCATGATGGCCACCGCCTTCATGGGCTACGTGCTTCCCTGGGGCCAGATGAGCTTCTGGGGCGCGACGGTCATCACCGGCTTCTTCACCGCTATTCCCGTGGTGGGCGAGTGGATCCAGCAGCTTCTGCTCGGCGGCTTTGCGGTCGATAACCCGACGCTGAACCGCTTCTTCTCGCTGCATTACCTGCTGCCGTTCATGATCGCGGGCGTCGTTGTCCTGCATGTCTGGGCGCTGCATGTGACCGGCCAGACCAACCCGACCGGCATCGAGGTGAAGCAGAAGACCGATACGGTGGCCTTCACGCCCTATGCTACGGTGAAGGACGCGTTCGCGATGGTCGTTTTCCTCGGCCTCTTCGCCTACTTCGTCTTCTACCTCCCGAATTTCCTCGGTCATCCGGACAACTATATCGAGGCCAATTCGCTGAAGACGCCCGCGCACATCGTTCCGGAATGGTACTTCCTGCCGTTCTACGCGATCCTGCGTGCCATCACCTTCAACATCGGTCCGATCGATTCGAAGCTTGGCGGCGTTCTGGCCATGTTCGGCGCAATCGCGGTCCTGTTCGTCGTGCCTTGGCTCGACACCTCGAAGGTTCGTTCGGCGGTCTATCGCCCGTGGTACAAGCTGTTCTTCTGGCTCTTCGTCATCAATGCGATCTTCCTCGGATGGCTGGGGTCGCGCCCTGCCGAGGGAACCTATGTGGCGATGGCTCAGGTTGCGACGCTGTACTACTTCCTCTTCTTCCTCGTCATCATGCCGGTTCTTGGCCTGATCGAGACACCGCGTCGCCTTCCCAATTCCATCACGGAAGCGGTGCTTGAGAAGAAATCGTCCGCCGCAGTGCCGGCCACCGAACAGGCAAAGGGCTGAGCGAGAGAATGCGTAAGGGGATTTTCGCAATGAGGAATGTCCTTCACGGACTGGCCGCCCTGGGCCTCGGCCTGGCGGCTGCGACCTCGGTCAATGCGGCCGAGTATCCGATCAAGAAGCCGGTGCAGCAGGACTGGTCGTTTGCCGGCCCGTTCGGCACCTACGACAAGGGACAACTGCAGCGGGGCTTCAAGGTCTATCGCGAAGTCTGTGCGGCCTGTCATTCGCTGAACCTCGTCGCTTTCCGCAACCTGGAAGACCTCGGTTATTCCGAGGCGCAGGTGGCGGCGATCGCGGCCGAGTATGAAGTGCAGGACGGTCCGGACGATGCGGGCGACATGTTCATGCGTGCGGCGAAGCCCTCGGATCATTTTCCGGCGCCCTTCGCCAACCCCGAGCAGGCGGCCGCCTCCAACAATGGCGCTGCGCCGCCTGACTTTTCGCTGATCGCGAAGGCGCGCGCCGTCGAACGCGGTTTTCCGACCTTTGTCTTCGATGTCTTCACCCAGTATGCCGAAGGCGGACCGGACTATATCCATGCCCTGCTGACCGGCTACGGCGAGGATCCGGGCGAGCACGAAATTCCGGAAGGCACGCATTACAACCCGTATTTCATCTCGTCGGCATCGCTGGCCATGGCCCAGCCGATCACCGATGGCCAGGTGACATATGAGGACGGCTCTCCGGAGACGATCGATCAGTATGCGCGCGACGTTTCCTCATTCCTGATGTGGGCCGCAGAACCGCATCTGGAAGCGCGCAAGTCGACCGGCTTCACGGTCATGATCTTCCTCTTCCTGCTCGCGGGGCTGGTCTATCTGACCAAGCGCAAGATCTGGTCCGATCTGCACTAGGCGTTTCAGGATGCATCTTTTGAAAAGGGCGCCGCGGGCGCCCTTTTCTTTGCGCTTCGGTTCGATCGTCTTTTCAAGCCGACGTTCCCGATCTCTCTCGCTCGCATTTCTGCTTTCATGAGGTGTCGGGGTGATTTCGCCCGAGGGCGAAATGTTCTAAATCGGCACTGAACCACTTCGATGTCGAGCACGCCCTCTTGAGGCAAACCGCTCACGATTTATCCCGCCGCAATACCGTTGTGCCGAAAGGATCGGTGAGCGGGAGTGATGGCGAAGAAAAAGGGGATGGCACATGGTAGCTTCTCAAACCTTGCAGGAAACGCTTCGGGCGGCGATCAGGACCATTCCGGATTATCCCAAGCCCGGAATTCTCTTTAGGGACATCACCACTCTCTTGGGCGATGCGCGCGCCTTCCGGCGCTCGGTCGACGAACTCGTCCATCCCTATGCGGGGTCCAAGATCGACAAAGTAGCGGGCATTGAAGCGCGCGGTTTCATTCTGGGCGGCGCAATGGCGCACCAGCTTTCCTCGGGCTTCGTACCGATCCGCAAGAAGGGCAAGCTTCCCTATGAAACCGTGCGTGTTGCCTACAGCCTCGAATATGGACTTGATGAGATGGAGATGCATCGCGATGCGGTTTCTCCGGGCGAGCGAGTGATTCTGGTCGACGATCTGATTGCCACGGGCGGGACGGCAGAGGGGGCGGTGAAGCTGCTCAGACAGATGGGGGCCGAAATCGTGGCTGCCTGTTTTGTTATCGACCTTCCCGACCTTGGCGGACGCGCCAGGCTGGAAGCGCTGGGAGTGAGCGTCAATACACTGATCGCCTATGAAGGTGATTGAATAGATCTATTGATAAAATATATTGTATGATTTAAAAGGCTCCTAAATTCGCTATTTTTTTTGATTTAATTGTAAATATAATAAATATATTTTGGAATATATACATATGAAATCGCTCCTTGTGATTTTTAACGCGGTATTTTTTTTCGTGTTCTTTGGAAATTGCCTTGCGGATGAGGCTGTTGCGACTGCTATCGGTTTGGAAAGAGATTCCGAGACCGCTAGGCAATGGGGACTAACCTCTATTGGGGCGCAGAAGGCATATGATGCAGGATTCACAGGAGCCGGTGTTCGTGTGGGAGTGTTTGATTCAGGTATTGATATCAATCACTCTGAATTCGCGGGCCGTCCCTTTGCTGGTTCCGCGGATATCGACCTGAGCTTCGTGGCGGGGCGAGTGATACCCCTTGCAGGGGACAAACAACTGCATGGAACTGGGGTTGCGGGAGTAATCGTGGCCAACCGGAACGGGATTGGTATGCACGGCGTAGCTTATGATGCCATTCTTGCTGTCACCGGCGTGGATTTGGACGAATCTATGTTCGATGCACAAATGGCGTTTGGTTTTGCCTATCTCAGCAGTGTTGGCGCGGAATTCAGGAATGCGTCTTTGAGCATCCGCGAGAATGTACTTCCAAGTACTGTCGGCAAAAATTATGTGGAAGCTTTCCTGCCTTTGACGTTGTTTACTCTGCGACAAGAAACACAAGGCAGTACGATAACAATCTGGGCTGCAGGCAATTGGAGCGGAAAGCATGCCAATTTTCCTGCCCTTCTTCCATACTACTTTTCTGAACTGGAAAGCACCAACCTTGCTGTTGTTGCGCTTAATCGTTCTGGCGGACTGGCTTCCTATTCGAACATGTGCGGAATCGCTGCGGGCTGGTGTCTGGCTGCGCCAGGCGGCGATGTGGACGCTGGTATCCTGACCCCGTATGCGGGCGATGCAAAAGCTTACGCAATGCAGGCCGGCACCTCCTTTGCGGCGCCGCATGTGACAGGCGCGCTTGCTGTTGCGCGTCAGATATTTCCGGACGCCGATGTGCGCGATCTTCGCAAGCTCATTCTCAAGACGGCTGCCGATCTGGGGCAACCCGGCGTTGATGCCGTCTTCGGCTGGGGGAAACTGGATCTCGGCAATGTCGTCGATACGATAGCGCCTGCCGGACGCAGCGTTTTCGCAAGCTCTGCGTGGAGCCGGCATCTGGCGATGCAGCAGGTGGCGCACATGCCATTCTCCGGCAGTTTGCAGCGTGGTTCCTCGCATAGGCAATTCTGGATGAATGGCGGCGTGATGCGCGGGGGCATCGATGCTGCATCCGGGCTGCCCGGTGTCCAGGCAAGAGGTCAGGCTCTCACCCTTGGCGTCGACGTGATCGAGCGGTCCGATCTCGTTGCCGGCCTTGGGTTTGGTTTTACCCGCACGCGGACCGACGAGTCCGGCCTGAGCAATTCGGCATCGGCGAAGGGCTATCATGGTCTCGGTTATCTTCGGTGGGACGATGAACACTGGTACGTAAAAAGCGCGGCCGGTATCAGCTATTTTCGCCAGGATCACGTACGGCGCGACATTTCCGGTCTTGCGGGCACGACTTACTCCCTCAGCAATCCTGTTGCGCGCTCGAAACAAAGTGCCCTTGGTCTTTTCGCGGATATGGAGGCGGGGCGGAAAGTGGATTTCCGCGGATTGGACACGGCCGTATTTGCACGTCTGTCCAGCACGTATCAGCGTTTCGGGGCTGCCAGAGAAAGCGGGGTCGACATTTTGGGATATGAGCTGGAGGCTGGTAGCGTCTCAACGCTGGGCATCGGTCCCGGCATACGTTTCTCTAAGCGCTTCGATCTGGGGAACTGGCAGGTCGTGCCGGAGCTGGAGCTTTCCTACACACGCCTTCTGGGCAGCAATGATTTCTCATCCGGCACTGCGCTTCTCGGCCGGAAGATGGAAGCTCGCACGACGCCTCTGGGGCGTGACGTGTTCGGTATCGGGGCAAAGCTCGACTTCATTTTGCCAGGCAGCGGCGTCACCGCGTCACTCGGATATGCGGGGTCCTTCAGGAAATCGGCCGAGCAGCAAAAGGTGCAGCTCGGCCTCTCCATAAAGTTCTGAGGCTAAGCCCTCACAAGGACCGCATTCGTCATGCTCAGGACGGCGGCGCCGTCCTGGTTGCGTGCTCCCGATTGCAGCGTGACGATTTTCCATCCTGGCCGCGAGGCCAATTGCCTGTACCCGGTCGCACAACGGGTGAATGTGATCTCGTCACCGGCGTAAACCGGTCTCGGCCACTTCAGGTCGGAGAAACCCGGAGAAGGCCCGAATTCCGGCTTCGGGCTCTCTCCGGGCCAGGGCTGGCGGAGTTCTTCTTCCTGGGTCGCCAGATTGTACTTCATCCACATCGCGCAGGTGTGCCACCCGGAGGCGCACAGACCACCAAGCAGGCTGTGGCGGGCGGCCTCCTCGTCGGTGTGAAAGGGCTGCGGATCGAATTTGCGGGCGAAGACCTTGATTTCCTCGGGATCGAAGCGGTGCGTGCCGAGGATCACTGTTTCGCCAAGGCGCAGAAAATGGTCCAGGCTCATGCGGTGGCTCCCGTTTCACGCATTGCGAAGAGAACCGGGTTTTCCATTTCCATGACCGTTTCCCCGCGCTGGTTCACGACCTGATGGCGAAAGGTCACGATGCCTATCCCCGGACGCGATTTGAGCGGTCTTGCTGCAATGACCGTCGTGCTGCCGGAAAGCGTGTCGCCCGCCAGAACGGGAAGCCGCCAGCGCGTTTCGGTGATGCCCGGAGAACCCTGCGCGGTCGAGTCGGCAATGAAAGCGTCATACAGCATGCGCATGAACAGGGAACAGGTATGCCATCCCGATGCGGCAAGTCCGCCCAGAAGGCTCGCCTTGCCTGCCTCTTCATCCGTGTGCATCGGTTGCGCATCGAATTCAGCGGCGAAAGCGACGATCTCGTCCGCACTCACCGCTTTCTCGCCCAGAGGGATGGTGACCCCTTCCTTCAGGTCTTCGAAGGCCCACTTTCTGTCCGTCATGATCCAATCCTGTTCAAGCGTGAACTTTTATGGATGGAAGGAATGTGTTGCGCAAGGACAGGGTGAGCACTGCGGGTGTGCGCTCTGCTGAGTATATCTCACCTCGCCCGCGGTCCGGCTTGCCGGTAGCGGGCATCCGATGGGGCGCGGATGTCTCAGAGCCAGCCGCGGCGCTTGAAATACAGAAAGGGGAGAATGGCAGAGAGAACCATTGCCAGAATGGCAAGAGGATAGCCGATTGGCCATTGCAGCTCCGGCATGATTTCAAAATTCATGCCGTATATGGAGGCGACCAGCGTCGGCGGCAGGAAGACGACCGCAACCACCGAGAAGATCTTGATGATCGCGTTCTGCTCGATGTTGATCATGCCGAGCGTGGCGTCGAGCAGAAAGTTGATCTTTTGCGAAAGCCCGCCGGCGTGATCGGAAAGGGAAACGATATCGCGCGACAAGGTCTTGATGCGGGTGCGCGATTCCTTGTTGAGCTTCAGCGGTATGGCGCTCAGGAAACCGGACAGCCGCTGCATGGTGAGCAGGCTGTCCTGAAGCTTGGAGAGCAAATCTTCCTTGCGCCCGATCCTGCGCAGGATGATCTGGAAGTTTCTGTCGCGGCGGGAAGCCTTGCTCTCGCCGGGATGAAATATGCCCTGCGAAATGTCGAGAATGTCCCGACCGGTACGTTCCAGGATATCGGCGAGCCGGTCGACAATGACCTCGAGTAGGTTGATGAGCACCATTTCGCCGGTGCTGCAGCCAAGGGCCGCCTTCTGCGCGCGCTGCGGGAAGGTCTGAAAGGCGCGGGGCTCGTGAAAGCGGACGGTGACAAGCTTGCCGCCGGACAGGACAAAGGCGACGGGAAGCATCTCGGGATGGTCGCCATCGGCATGGGCGGGAAGGGTGGCGGTCATGAAATAGGCGCTGTCATCGGAGTAGAGGCGGCTCGAAATCTCGATTTCCTCCATGTCCTCGCGGCTCGGTACCGCGATGCCCAACCAGCCTTCGATAGCCTGTTCCTCTTCCGCTGTAGGGCTTTGCAGATCGACCCAGACGATTGCCGCTTCGTTGGCGGGAATGTCCTCCACCACGTGCAGGCGCTCATTTTCAAGGGCATAGGCTTTGATCATGACGCGGCTCCTTCCCTGCTGGAAACAACAGGCACCATACGACAAACATATTACATATCGGCATGCACCGTGGTGCGCGCCGATATTCTGCCTCTCGTCTCGTAACCATCGGGCGTCCGCCGCCCAAAAACGGGATCAGGTGTTGAACTTGAAGAGCATGACATCCCCGTCGGTCACCACATACTCCTTGCCTTCGTCGCGGGACTTGCCCGCTTCGCGGGCCGCCACTTCGCCGCCGAGGGTCACGAAGTCATCGTAGCCGATGGTCTGGGCGCGAATGAAGCCACGCTCGAAGTCGGTGTGGATCACGCCGGCCGCCTGAGGGGCCCTGGCGCCTTTCTTGACCGTCCAGGCGCGCGTCTCCTTCGGACCGGACGTGAAGAAGGTGATGAGATCGAGCAGTTCGTAGCCTGCCCGGATCAGGCGGTCGAGGCCGGGTTCCTCCAACCCCATGGCTTCCAGATATTCCCCGGCCTCGGCATCCGGCAACTGAGCGACTTCTGCTTCGATGGCTGCGGAGATGACTACCGACATTGCCCCTTGCGCTTCGGCCATGGCCGCAACGGCACGGCTGTGCTCGTTGCCTTCGGCAGCGTCGCCTTCCGCTACGTTGCAGACATAGAGCACAGGCTTGGAGGTGAGCAGGTTCAGTCCGCGCAGAATCTTGAGGTCCTCTGCCGCAATGCCGTCGAGCAGAAGGCGCACCGGCTTGCCGTTCTGAAGCAGTTCGAGCGCCTTCTCCATCATGGGCAGGACGGTCATCGCTTCCTTGTCCTTGCCGGTGGCGCGCTTCTGGGTCTGCGCGGTGCGGCGTTCGAGGCTTTCGAGATCCGCCAGCATCAGTTCGGTCTCGACCGTCTCGGCATCTGCTACCGGGTCGATGCGCCCTTCCACATGGGTGATGTCGTCATCCTCGAAACACCGCAGCACATGGGCGATCGCATCCACCTCGCGAATGTTGGCGAGGAACTGGTTGCCGAGGCCTTCACCCTTCGAGGCACCGCGCACAAGGCCGGCAATGTCGACGAAGGAGATTCGGGTGGGAATGACTTCCTTCGAGCCGGTAACCGAGGCGATCTTCCTCAGGCGCGGATCGGGAACCGCGACTTCGCCGGTGTTCGGTTCGATGGTGCAGAAGGGATAGTTGGCGGCCTGGGCGGCGGCCGTCTTGGTGAGCGCGTTGAAGAGCGTCGATTTGCCGACATTGGGCAGACCGACGATGCCGCATTTGAAACCCATTTCCTAATCCTTCTGGCCGAAGAGTTTTTTGAGCATGGCGGCCATGGGGCCGCTTTCGGGGAGGGGAGCCGCAGGTGCGGAAGCGCGTGCTTGCCGAATGTGGCTCTGCTTTTTCTTGGCGGCTGCTCCCTTTCCTGACGTCGCCGGAGCTTCGGGCGCGGCATTCCTGGTGGCCAGGCTCACGCGATTCATGAAGCCGGAATCATCACCGGAAACGAGCATGCCTATATTGTCGGCAACGGCCTCGAGCAAAGGGGCGAGCCAAGCCTGATCAGCCTTTGCGAAATCGCCCAGGACATGGCCGTGAACGCGCGCCTTGTCTCCCGGATGCCCGATGCCGATGCGCACGCGGCGGTAATTGGGACCGCAATGGGCGTCCAGCGACTTGATGCCGTTGTGGCCGCCGGAACCTCCGCCCGTCTTCACCCGCAGCTTGCCTGGAGCAAGATCCAGTTCGTCGTACAGAACGACGAGATCGGCGGGTGACAATTTGTAAAATCGCATCGCCTCGCCGACCGCCTGGCCGGAAAGATTCATGAAGGTCTGTGGCTTGATCAGCAGGACCTTCTCACCGCCAAGGCGCCCCTCGGAGACGAGGGCGCTGAACTTCCTGCTCCAGGGCGCAAAAGAATGGCGGCGGAAGATGGCATCCGCCGCCATGAACCCGACATTGTGCCGGTGACCCTCATATTGCTGGCCGGGATTGCCGAGCCCTGCAATGAGCAGCATAGGTTAGCGCGGGAAGGGGAGGATTACTCCTCGCCCTTGCCCCCCTCTTCCTCTTCGGCGGCCGCTTCAGACCCTTCCGACTTGAGGCCGGCAGGTGCTGCGATCGTGGCGATCGTGAAGTCGCGGTCGGAAATGGTGGGAACCACGCCCTCGGGCAGCTTCACAGCCGAAATATGGATCGAATCGCCGATGTCGGAACCGGTCAGGTCGACTTCGATGAATTCGGGGATGGCGATTGCCGGGCAGGAGAACTCAACCTCGTGGCGAACGATGTTCAGCACGCCGCCGCGCTTGATGCCGGGGGAGGTTTCCTCGTTCGTGAAGTGAACGGGGACGTTCACGGTCACGACCGTGCCCTTGCCGATGCGCAGGAAGTCGACATGCAGCGGAACGTCGCGCACGGGGTCAAGCTGATAGTCCTTCGGCAGGACCTGAATCTTCTTGCCGTCGACATCGATCGTCGCAATGGTGGTCAGGAAGCCGCCAGCGAAAATCTTCAAGGTCACTTCCTTGTGGGGAAGCGTGATGGATACGGGGGCTTCCTTTTCGCCGTAGATGACGGCGGGAATCATTCCGTTGCGGCGAATTGCACGGGCGGACCCCTTACCGACCCGTTCGCGCGCCTCGGCCTTCAGCTCGTAGCTCTGATGGCTCATGGCCTGTCCTTTCAATGTTGTGGAGCGTCTCCGGAAAACTCCGGAAACGTGAAAGCCGTCCGCTTCACGATCCGATACAGGATGGATGTAGGCTGGCTTCCGTCCGCGGTGCCTCCAAGGGTGTCTACGCGGACGCGCGGGTCTATAGCCCATGCAGGCTTGCAGCGCAAGGGCTTGCGGGGGGGCTGCGGGCTTCAGTTCATGCCGAGGCGCAGGGGCTTGCGTTGCCGCCCGGCTTCGGTGAAAGGCGTGCCGTTACGCTCGTCATAGGCTCTCCGGGCGGCTTCCATCCGCTGGCTGTTGACAAGCGCAAAACGAGTGAGCGCCATCAGCGGTTCAGCCAGTTCACGTCCGAAAGGGGTGAGGCTGTATTCGACGGCGGGCGGCACCGTGGGCTCTACCCGCCGTTCGATGAAACCGTCACGTTCAAGGCCGCGCAGGGTGGCTGTCAGGACCTTTTGCGAAATGCCATGCACCTGGCGCTTGAGCTCGTTGAAGCGCAGGGGGCCTTCCGTCAGCCGCGTGATGATGAGGGATGTCCATTTGTCGCCGATCCGCGAGAGGATTTCGCTGATCGGCCGGCAACTGTCCGAGATATGGCCGCCACGTGGTTTCATTAAGGTGCCTTCTTGTTTGCGCTGCACAATTGACAGATATAGGCCCGGTTACCATTGGATACCACCGGGAATTTGAGCCCGGCGGACAGAGGATTGAAAATATGAAGAAAATCGCTGTTCTGGTTGGCTCCAACCGTAAGGAGTCGATCAATCTCAAATTTGCGAAGGCTTTGGAGAAGCTAGCCGGAGACCGTCTTCGGTTCGAATATGCCGATCTCGTTTCCCTCCCGATGTACAATGACGACGAGGTCCCGAACTATCCTGCCGCGGCTCAGGCCCTCAAGGACCTGATCGAGGGGGCGGACGGTGTGTTGCTGCTTACCCCCGAGTTCAATCGCTCCATTCCTCCGCTTCTCAAGAACGCCATCGACTGGGCATCGCGCCCCTGGGGCAAGAACTCCTGGATCGGCAAGCCGGCTGCGGTCGTGGGTGCAAGCCCGGGGGTGATCGGCGCTGCCGCCGCACAGGCGCATCTGCGTTCGATCATGGTCGTTCTGGGAACGGTTCTGATGGGGCGCCCGGAGGTTTATCTTCAGGTGAAGCCCGGTCTGTTCGATGAGAATTTCGACATCACCGATCCGGATACCAGGGCATTCCTGGGCGACTTCATCGATAATTTCGTGGCCTGGGTGGATGCCGGCGCCAAGCGCTCGGCCGCCTGAGAGCACTCTCCTGCGCAAAAGAAAAAGCCGGCCCTTGTGGCCGGCTTTTTCTTTGAGCTTGAAGGCTGCTTCAGTCGAACAGGCTTGAAACCGATTCCTCCGAAGCGGTGCGCGAAATGGCCTCACCGATCAGATCCGCAATGGTTATGGTGCGGATATTGGCTGCTGCTTCCACGGCGGAACTGGGTTGAATGGAATCGGTGATCACCAGTTCCTTGAGCTTCGAGCCGCTGATGCGGGCGGCAGCTCCACCCGACAGAACACCGTGGGTGATATAGGCCGTCACGCTGGTGGCGCCATTCGCCAGAAGAGCATCGGCCGCGTTGCACAGCGTGCCGCCGGAATCGACAATATCATCGATCAGCAAGCAGTCCTTGCCGTGCACGTCGCCAATGACGTTCATGACTTCGGATTCGCCGGGGCGATCGCGGCGCTTGTCGACGATGGCCAGCGGCGCGTCGATGCGCTTGGCCAGTGAGCGGGCGCGCACCACGCCGCCGACGTCAGGAGACACCACCATTACGTTGGACAGGTTGTAATTGGCCTTCACATCGCGCGCCATCACGGGGACGGCGAAGAGATTGTCGGTCGGGATGTCGAAGAAGCCCTGAATCTGCCCTGCGTGAAGGTCGAGAGTAAGGACACGGTCGGCACCGGCCTGGGTGATGAGGTTTGCCACCAGCTTGGCTGAGATCGGGGTGCGGCCCGAAGTGCGGCGATCCTGACGGGCATAGCCGAAATAGGGAAGCACCGCCGTGATGCGCCGCGCCGAAGAGCGGCGGAAAGCATCGATCATGATGAGCAGTTCCATCAGATGATCGTTTGCCGGATATGAGGTCGACTGAAGGACGAAAACATCCTCGCCGCGCACATTTTCCTGGATTTCGACAAATATCTCCTGGTCAGCGAAGCGACGGACAGTGGCTTTGCCAAAAGAGATGTTGAGATATCGGGAGACAGCTTCCGCCAAAACCCGGTTCGAATTGCCCGCAAAGAGCTTCATGGGATGTCCTCGGAGAACGCCTTGACGCTTGACCGCGCTTTTAACGGCGTGAGGCCCGAATGCAAGCTTTGCAGTGGAAAAAGTGCAGAATTCTTGGACGAGCTCAATTGGCTACCCGACTGGAGGCGGCTAATTTTTTAGTCGGCTATATTTTGGCCCGTAAATGATAGGTCCTAAGTCGGTCTTATTCAAGCCTGTTTGGAAGATTGACACTGTATTATTTTAATACACAATTAATACCGTAAAAACATGGAGCCGAGTAATGGGTGGGGTGTATCACGCGGCTTTTCCATTTATGCATATTTCAGAAAACTCTGAAACATGCAGGGCCGATAATTCCAGTTTCTTATTTCTTGAAAAAACGCTTCTCAGGAAAATTTCTCATAAAGAACGAAGAGGTTCTTCGTTTTTTTCTTGCAGGTGTTGGAGGGCGGAAATAAAGCGCCTTCAAGTGGCAAGTTTTCGCAACCTCAAGCAAAACGCCGATGAAAAATCTCTTCGGCTGATCGGCGAACAGATTGCAGATCTTGCAAGCAGGATCACAAATGGCGAACCGTATCGCTATGTGGTCCCGGTACCGGGTGGCAGTTCACGAAAGAAAAAGAACTTCGCTTCGATCCTGGCTCCTTTTGTAGCCCGGCGCATCGGAACGGTTTCGCACGAACTGCTCGAAGGGCGGATCGAGGGCAAGCATTCCACTTCCAGCCATCCGATGCAGAGCCTGAGATTTCAGGTTTCCTGCCGCGATGAAGAGCCGGGCAGGGGACTGGTTCTGCTGGTGGACGACGTGGCCACAACGGGCGTGCATTTCTCGCGCTGTGTGGAGCAGCTCAGGGAAAGGGGATATTCGGCAGTCTGCATCTCCTGGGTGTCGTGACGCGCAAACGTTATCCGCTCTTGCGTGACAGCCAGGTGGCAAGCTGGTTGATCGTTGAGTCGGCTACCGCCTCCATGGTGGCCGGCGTCACCGATGACCAGCCGTCGCCATTGCCACCTGGAGCTGCCTGCTGGCCCTGAATGCGATGAAGACGGTTGCCTGAGGGATCGAGCACGTCCCAGACGTAAATCACCGTTGTCTTGCCATCGTCGGCAATCGCCGAGAAATACCCCTTCATTATGATCGAAGCGCCGCTTGCCGACTTGATGATAGGAATACCTGCCTGGCGGGCGCGGGCTTCAAGCCGGCTGGACAGGGCCGGAAGCACGTTTGCGGGGGCGCCGATCACCGGGGCGAACTGGATGCTCTCGCTCGTGGAGACCGCCGCCTGCGGGGCTTGCGTTAACGAGGAAGACGCGTTGTCAGTTGTTGTGCCTGGTTGAGTGCCTGATTGAGTTCCGGGCTGGGTGTCGGGTGCAGGCAAGGTCTGATCGGTCTGAGCCGAGGCCAGTCCCTGGCCAGGCGTCTGGCCCGAATTCATGTTGAGCACGCTGTCGCTGTTGCAGCCGGCAAGAACCATTGCCGCCAGAAGAGTTGCGCTCAATCCGATCCTGTATTCAGGAATGGCCCCCTCCTCATGCTTGTTGCGTCGTTTCGGGCTCATATCGTTTCCGGAGGCATTTTGCCCTCAGCGCGCGATGAGGTCCAGCCCATAGCGGGACAGGGCCTCCGGTTCGGTTTCCGTCGTCAGGTAGGTGCGACCAAGGCACATTGCGCTGCCGGATTCGGAATCCATGATAATCATATGTGCGAACAGGGTCATGTTCGGCGCGATCGGCTCCGGGCTGCCGGAATAAAACATCTGCTGTTCCATCCAGGACGGCGCGAAGCGGGCGCCCACCGAATAGCCGCAGGCATTCAGCCGGTGCTTGGTGAGGCCATGGGCTTCCATCACGCGGGCGTGGGCATCGAAGACATCGCCAAAGGTGTTGCCGGGCGTCATGGCCTTCTGAACGGCAGACAGTGCATCGCGGGCCGCCTCGAAAAGCTCCTGGTGACGCTTGGAAACCTTGCCGGTGAGCACGGTCTGCATCATCGCGGCATGATAATGGTGATAGACGCCGGCCCATTCGAGTGTGATCTGGTCGTTCTTGTTGAGCTTGCGGCGGCCGGCCTTATAGCGGCACAGAAGCGCATCCTCGCCGGAACCGATGATGAATTCATTGGCGGGATAATCGCCGCCGCCCGCAAACACCGCGCCTTGCATGGCGGCAAGTATCTTGGCCTCGTCGCCACCCTGCTTGATCAGGGGCAGCGCTTCATCGAGGGCGGCATCGCCGAGCTTGGCGGCCCGACGGGCCTTCTCGATCTCGGCTTCGCTCTTGAAGAGGCGCAGACGACCGACCAGATCGGAAGCATCCTCGATCTGCGCAAATGTCTGCAACTGCTCGTCGAGCAGGCGCGTATTGCGGCCTGTAAGCCCGTGAGTGTCATACTCGACGCCGATACGGGTTCCGAGCAAATCCAGGTCGTTGAGTAAATTGCGAAGGTCGATTGTCGGGTTGGCGTCGAAACGGTCCGTCCACAGAACGATGTTCTCGATGGTGGAGGTGTGGCGCGCCTGACGCAGATCGGCGGAGCGGGTCAACAGCGTCATCGATCCGTCGGCCTTCACCACAAGGCATTGGAAGAAGCAGAAGCCGAACGTGTCGTAGCCCGTCAGCCAGTACATGCTCTCCTGTGCGAACAGCAGCATTGCGTCCAGCTTCCGGTTGGCCATCTCGATGACCAGCCTGTCGCGTCTTGCATCGAACTCCGTCTTTTCAAAGTGAAGCGCCATCAAAATGTCTCCAACACAATCGCTGAAATCTGACGTCCATAATCGTCCTCGCCGCGATGAGTTGCACGGCGATAGGAATAAAAAAGATCTTCATCGGCATAGGTGCAGCGGCCGAGCTGAGTGGCCGTCACGCCTGCTGCGACGAGGCGGGCGACCGTGTAGCCGTTGAGGTCGAAAAGATGGTGATGCTCCTTGCCGGAAGGGCGGAACCAGCGCGCATTGGCGGGGTCTGCTTCAACAAAGCGTCCGGCGAATTCCGGCCCGACCTCGTAATTGTCCTGGCTGATCGAGGGCCCCAGAGCAGCGACGATCCGGTCGCGCCTGGCGCCGAGGCCTTCCATGGCGGCGATGGTGTTTTCCAGAACGCCGGAAAAAGCGCCTTTCCAGCCCGCATGGGCAGCCCCGATCACACCGGCTTCACCATCGGCGAACAGGACCGGTCCGCAGTCGGCAGCCAGCGCTCCCAGAGCGATGCCGGGACGGTTGGTCACCATTGCGTCGGCCTGAGGGCGTTCGCCGCTGAAAGGTTCATGCACCACGACTGCATGCGGGGAATGCACTTGGTGAACGGTCAGAAGCCTGTCGGGCGTGACAGAGAGCCAATCTGCCACCCGTTTGCGGTTTTCCATGACGGTTGCCGGTTCGTCGTGCGAGCCGAGCCCCACGTTCAGGCCATCATATATGCCCTGTGAAGCGCCGCCGATGCGGGTGAAAAAGCCGTGCCTTATGCCCTTGTCGCGCAGGCTGTCGAGCAGCGGCGAGTGCAGGGGGGCGGGCTTCGTTCTGTCAAGCATGCGTGGCCATCTCACATTCTTCTCGTGCGGCGCGGATGGTGGGGCAGGGGCGGGGCCAAGTCAATCTGCTCGCGCAAAGGTCCCAATGAGGATTTAGCAAGACGATGGGACGGTCTTTTCGAAGGGCGGGACGACAAGGCCCGCGCGCGTGAGCGCCATAACCTTGAACAGCCTGCCCATGGCCTGTGGCCCCGCAAGCCGTTCGACTGCGGCGCGAATGGCCTCCTGCTCCACCGGGCCAGCCCCGGCGCCCAGACGGCCGGCGCGTTCCAGAAGGCCAAGGCCAAGGAGAAAGGCGCCCTGTTCCATCAGATGCGCGTCCAGCCCCGCGGCGCGCGCGGTCTGGGCGAGGGTGTGGAAATCCACATGAGAGGTGAGGTCGGCCTTGCCGGGTTCGGCAAGCGGATCGGCAAAGGTGTGCGCCCGCATGGCCTGCAGCGAATCGCCCACCGCAGGTTTCTCATAGCCGTAGTCGATGAACACGCCGGCACCGCCCCGTGCTGCAATACGGGTGGAAATCGTATCCATCAAAGCAGTGCGGGCGGGCGCCAGTTCGATGATGGCACCGTCCGGAGCTGACGATGCGTCCGGCGAAAGAAGGTCCTGATCGACGGTTCCGGGACCAGCCATGAAGATCAGTTCGCCATCGCCGCCACAGCCCACAACGCGTTCATGCCAGCGTCCACGGCTCTTCACATATTGCCGCATGGGAATAGCGTCGAAGAGTTCGTTGCCGACGATGAACAGGGGCCCGTCCGGCAATTCATCGAATTGACCGTACCACAAGGGCCGGAAAGCGCTTTGGGCAAGCGTCTTTCTTTGCACTTCGGTCAGGCGAGGGCTCGCTTCGATCATCGCAAAGCGGGCGTCCTGGGCAAATGGCGGGGAAAGGCGGACGAAGGTGCGCAGCATGTCCTTCATGAGCGTGCCGCGGCCAGGGCCGATCTCGGCAATCAGCGGCTGCGCCGGCGCGCCGGACGCTTTCCAGGCGGTATATAGCCAGACCGCGCAGAGCTCGCCGAACATCTGGCTGATTTCAGGAGCGGTGATGAAATCGCCGGCTGCGCCAAAGGGGTCGCGTGTCGTGTAATAGCCTTCGGCCGGGTCGAACAGGCATATCGCCATATATTCGGCCACATTGATCGGCCCGGCGGCGGAAATCTGCGCGCATATGCGCTCTTTCAATCCGCTCATTCGGCTGCCGGGTCGCGCCTTGCGCTCGCGCGCCACATTGCCCAGATACCCACCAGCACCATTGGTGTGGACAGGATCATGCCCATGGTCAGCCAGTCGCCGAAAAGATAGCCCAGTTGCGGATCGGGCTCACGGAAAAACTCGACGAAGATGCGCGACAAGCCGTAGCCGCAAACGAATGCGCCCGCCACAAAGCCGGGCTTTTTCAGTTTCATAAGGCCGTGGGTCAGAAGTCGCAGGACCAGGAAGAGAACCAGTCCTTCCAGCGCTGCTTCATAAAGCTGGCTGGGATGACGGGGCTCGGGGCCGCCGTTGGGAAAGACGAAAGCCCATGGCAGGTCGGCCGGCCGGCCCCAGAGCTCGGAATTGATGAAGTTGGCGACCCGCACGAGACCAAGGCCGATCGGCACCACGGCCGAGACGGTGTCGAACAGGCTCCATGGGTTGATGCCGCGGCGCGTGGCGAAGAGGATCATCGCCACCGCTACGCCCAGAAGTCCGCCATGGAAGGACATGCCGCCTTCCCAAAGGGCAAAGATGTCGAGCGGGTTTTGCAGGTAGCGGGCAAAATCGTAGAACAGGATATAGCCTATGCGACCACCCGCCACGATGCCGACAGCGGCCCACAGGATGAAGTCGTCGAGGTCGACCACGGTCAGCGGTGCCTTGCCGCCGATCCAGAGCCTGTCGTTGGAGACGATGCGGCGCGCGTACCACCAGCCGAGCAGGATGCCCACCACATAGCCCACGCCGTACCAGTGGATTGCCAGGGGCCCAAGCCGCAGGGCTACGGGATCGATATTGGGGAAAGCGAGCGCCGAAAAAGGCAGCATCAGCATGTCGGTCAATCTGGCCTCCAGACGCTTCGTTGGCATTTCGAGGTATCGCGGAGCTGGATGGCGAGGTCAAGGTGCCGTGAAGAGCCCGTCCGGTGCGGCCAGGGGAGCATGCGTGACTTGCATTCGGCCTGCGAGGCCACTACGTCAGGACAGCAACGCGAGAGACGAGCCATGACCAACGGAAGCAACCGAATCTTTGACGAGTTCGCCAAGCTCATGACCGATGCGGCAGGTGCCGCCCAAGGGGTGCGCCGCGAAGTCGAAACCGCTTTCCAGGCGCAGGCGGAGCGCTTCATCTCATCGATGGATCTCGTTCAGCGCGAGGAGTTCGAGGCAGTGCGCGAAATGGCGCTGAAGGCGCTCGAGCAGAACGCGGCGCTGGCCGCCCGCGTCGAGGCGCTTGAGGGTGAACTCGCCAAAAAAAGCGGTTCCAAGACGGCCGCCGCCGATTCGAAGCCGGCGTCCACCGCCCGGACGAAAAAATAATTTTTCGTTACTGCGGCCTGTGAACGGTGTCGAAAAATCCTTGTCGGTGAGTCAGTTAGGCTTGCCGGCTTGCTCTGCGCGCAGCCCGACTATCCACACGCTGACCGGCCGCTGTCAAAAAAAGGTCTGGTCACGGGACTCTGCATCAATACACTGAATTTACAGCGTGATTCGAAACGATCACGCAGTCGGGCAGGGGCGGCCCGTTGGAGTTCCGTGCGTTGTCGTTGTCGCTCCACAAAGTGTTTCACCCTTGAAACCTCTTGCGGAGAGCGTGTCTCCGCTGTGGATACTCGGGAGCGCGGTCGCGCTCCATGATACAGGAAAGCAGATATATGAGCCTTCTTGAATTCGACATGACCCGAGAGGCGCATCCGGTGGATGTGATCGAGCATGTCGCGCACACCAACGACTGGAGCTTCGAGCGCAATGGCGACGACGAGATCGCCATTTCCGTGGCCGGTACGTGGACCGACTACAATGTCTCCTTTTCGTGGATGGAGGAATTCGAGGCGCTGCACGTGGCCTGCGCCTTCGACCTGAAAGTGCCCGAGAAGCGTACACTTGAGATCATGCGTCTGCTGTCGCTCATCAACGAGCAGATGCTGTTTGGCCATTTCGACCTGTGGGAGCGCGAGAACGTCGTCATGTTCCGGCAGGCGCTCGTTCTGGCCGGCGGCGTGGAGCCTACCGGCCAGCAGGTCGAGACCATGCTGAACAGTGCCCTTGAAGCCTGCGAGTGCTACTATCAGGCTTTCCAGTATGTCATCTGGTCCGGCAGCAGCGCACAGGAAGCGCTGAACAGCGTGCTGTTCGAGACCTACGGCAACGCCTGAGGCGCGCATGGCTTCGCAGAAGGCAGCGGAAATCACATTCGAGGATTTCCTCAAGGTCGATATCCGGGTGGGCACGGTCGTTGAGGCCGAGCCCTATCCGGAGGCGCGCAAGCCTGCCATCAAGCTGAAGATCGATTTTGGGCCCGAGATTGGCGTCAAGAAATCTTCCGCCCAGATCACCGTACATTATACGCCTGAAGATCTGGTCGGCCGGCAGGTGGCCGCGGTGGTGAATTTTCCGCCGCGCCAGATCGGCAAGTTCATGTCAGAGGTGCTCACGCTCGGCTTTTCCGACGAAGCGGGTGCCGTGGTGCTTGCAACGAACGACAAGAAGGTGCCGAACGGCAGCCGGTTGCACTGATACCCTTATTTTTTGTCAGTTTCGGACGAAAAGATACCATATTCCATATATAAATGGTTTTTCGCCTCGTTTCTTTTGTTTTTGAGGCTGTTTTTTTATTATTTCTTTGAGGACAATTGCGTTGAGTATATTTCATAGTAACGTTCCCCGCCGAAAATTCCTCTCACTTTGTGGTTTGTCGATTGCCGGATCCTCAACTCTTTGGGGTCGAGAGGGTTTTGCTTCACCTGAAGCGACGGATATACTTGATAGAAAATTCGTGGAGCTTGAGAAGAAGCTTGGCGGCAGGCTTGGGGCGGCAATAAAAGATACTCAATCCGGGAAAAAATGGTTGTATCGCGCAAGCGAACGTTTCCCTATGAACAGCACCTTCAAAGCCTTTGCATGCGCGGCGGTTCTCGCTCGCGTCGATGCGGGAGATGAAGATCTTTCGCGACGTATCGTCATCCGCAAAGATCAGCTCACCAATTGGTCTCCGGTCACGGAGAAGCGGCTTGGTGGCGAGGGGATGACGCTTGGCGAATTGTGCGAAGCGGCCTCGACGATGAGCGACAATACCGCCGCCAATCTGTTGATCGATACGCTGGGTGGCCCTCAGGGGTGGACGAGCTTCATGCGTTCAATCGGCGACGATGTCTCACGCCTCGATCGCGATGAACCGGGGCTTACCGAGGGGAAGCCGGGCGATCCGCGCGATACCACCACACCGGATGCGATTGCCAGGAGTCTGCAGACTGCGGTTTTCGGAGATGTGCTGTCAGCGGCTTCGCGCAAGCAGTTCGTGGAATGGCTTGTCGACAATCGAGTAGGCCAACCCCTTTTGCGTGCCGGGCTGCCGTCGGATTGGCGTATCGGCGACCGGACCGGTGCTGGCGGATATGGCACGCGCGGTATCATTGCCGTGATCTGGCCGCCCAAACGCAAGCCTGTCATGGCGGCGGTCTATGTCACGGAGACCAAGGTTCCCATAGAGGCGCGGAACGCTGCCATTGCGGAGATCGGAAGTGTCTTGGCACAGACGTTGCCGTAGCTCTCTTCGGGGGCGCTGAGGCGCGCGATTTCGAGATCCTTCAATTGCGCTCGATGCGCTTCAGATCCGAAGCCTCGCATATGTCTTTCCCCGGAACCGGCCTCCATTTCCCGAATGTATCTCAGGGGGAGGCTTAGGTCGCCCGAGGGGCCGGTGTGCTTACGATACAGGAGGCCCTTGTGGGCAAGGGCAAGAAAGGCCGCGCGAATAGCCCCATTCGCGCGGTCTTTTCGTGATGCGGTACGTAAACCCGGTCACGCGACCTCGTCGTCGCGCTGGTTGACGAAGATCAGCACGCCGAGGATGGCCATGTAGAACTTGAAGGCGGCGTCCTGGCCGTTCCAGGTGTCGGACTGCCACATCAGGAACCATTCGCCGCCAACCACCATGAAGCCGAGGAACCAGACCAAAAACCCCAATGCGGCGCCGGCGATCGTCATGTTCTTGGCCGCCTGGAATTCCACGGCGCTTGCCGTGCGGGCGCCGAGCATCCTGAGGCCGCCGATCAGGAGAAGCACGAATGTCAATCCTTCGCCCGCGATGATCAGCCAATAGCCGGCGTGCCACAGGGCGGGCGTGCCGATCGCGCGATACATCGCCTTGTTGCCGGGAAAGGTCGTGTCCATGCTGAACACATGTTTGACGAACTCGAAATTGGAGCCGTAATCGGTGATGTTGTTGAACGTCACCATGAAGGCAAAGGCCGCAAGGGCCAAGGTCATGATGATTTTTGCGTAGCGCGAGGTCATTGCCTGTTTCCTCCTCAGTGAGCCCGGGTAAATCTGGTATCCGGATTGCGACTCAGTATTGCTACGAAAGGCTAATGGATTTTGGGAGTGTCAGGAATCGCTGCGCTGCCCTTTACCGGCAATCGGGAGGAAGGCTCTTGAAGACCAAAGTCGAACTGACTGCCATGGCACGCCGCAAGGCGGAGGCTGCCGGGCTTCTTGCCCGGCTTGAACGCCTGTCATTGGGAGAGGGGGCCGCAAAGGGGGATTTCGTCGAACTCGCCGGAGACGGTGAGAATGCGACCTTCATCATCCGGGCGCGCCGGTTTGTGGTTTCCGGCGATGGAAGTGCCTTGCTGATACTCGAACTCGATCATCCGCCACGCCCCGCATCGCGTTGATCCGCGGGGTCAGGAGGGAACGCGAATGATGGCGCGCAGGCCGCCCAGCGGGCTTTCTTCGAGCATCACGTCGCCGCCATGGCTGCGGGCAATGTCGCGGGCGATGGACAGGCCAAGCCCCGTACCGCTTTCATCCTGATTGCGGGCCTCGTCCAGCCGCACGAAGGGCTTGAAAACATCCTCGCGCTTGTCTTCGGGAATGCCGGGGCCATCGTCATCGACGGTCACGGTCAGTGTGCCGCCGGCATTGCGTGCGTTAACCTCCACATGGGTCGCATAGCGGAACGCATTGCCGATCACGTTGGACAGCAGGCGCCCGAAAGCGTTGGGCCGCACGTGGAGCACCGAAGGGCCGCTGATCCTGGTGGACAGGGTGTTTTCACGCAGGGCCGCTTCTTCGGCCGCGCGATGAAAGAAGGCTGCCAGGTCGAATTCGCCGGGATCTTCCGCCGCTTCCCCCCGCGCGAAGGCCAGGTATCCTTCGAGCATGGAGCGCATGTCCTCGATATCCTGATCGAGCGCCTCGATATCCTCCTTGCTGTGAGCAAGGGCCAGTTGCAGCTTGAAGCGGGTCAGGATGGTGCGCAGATCGTGGCTGACGCCGGTCAGCATTGCCGTGCGCTGTTCGATCTGCCGCTCGATACGCTCGCGCATCAGCATGAATGCGCTGCCGGCGCGGCGCACCTCTTCAGCGCCTCGGGGATGAAAGTCGCTCGGTGTCGGGCGGCCCTTGCCGAAACTGTCGGCGGCTTCGGCAAGTTGCAGGATCGGACGAATCTGGTTGCGCAGGAAGGCGACCGAGATCGCGATCAGCACCAGCGAGGTGCCGACCATCCAGAGCAGGAAGATGTGGGTGTTGGAGGCATAGGCCTGGCTACGGCGCGCAAATACGCGCAGCACCTTGTTCTCGAGCTGAATGCGGATTTCCACGATGTTGGAATTTCCGACCGTGTCCAGCCAGAAGGGGCGGTTGATCTGGCGGGTAATCTCTTCGCCCAGCGTCTGGTCGAGAATGGAAAAGAAGGGTTTTGGTCCGGGCGCGGGCAGGGGATCGGGCGGCAGGAGGTCGATTTTGAGCGCCAGCCGCTCCTGGGCGATGCGGATCACCTGGGCGTAGCCGTCGCCATCGGGAAATGTTTCGATCATGTCGATGATCGCTGCTATATCGCGGGTGACGGCCTGGCTGAGACGCTGGGTAACCGTCTGCCAGTGACGCTCCATGAATACGAAGGCAATGACCGATTGCAGAAGCAGCATCGGGGCGATGACGATGATCAGCGAGCGCGCGTACAGCCGCTTGGGCATATAGCGGGAAACGATGCGCCAGAAGCGTCGCCATTGCCGGCGCACCGCTGCAAAGACATATTTGGTGCGCGTGAAGGGCGTCATCCTCTCTTCAGAACCGATCTGCAACTGCGCTTTCCGCCCGTCATTCCATGCCCGCTGGCGAGCCTCCGCCAATGAACTTCCGGAAGTGATCCTAGCGCATCGGACTGAAAATCGGAATCGATTTTCGGAAAGCACGATGCGCAGATTCAATGACTTACAACGCCCTTTGTGCGCCAGAATGGGGGCATGGCGCTTTAGGGCGTTTGTCCGGCCGGGGAAGGGAGACGCTTATTTCGAAACCGCTTGCGCAAGGATCGGCCAGTTCGAGAGGGCGTTCCGGCATGCGTCATCCTCGGGCTTGAGCCGAGGCCCCATGCCCGGACGGTCGGATGGTGCGGGCTGCAATTTTCCGCTGCGCTGCTACTCGACGCTCAGGCGATAGCCGATGCCGCGGACCGTCTGCAGATAGACCGGATTGGAGGGGTCGCGCTCGATCTTGCGGCGAAGGCGGTTGATTTGCACGTCGATCGTGCGTTCTCCGACGTCGGATTCCTCTCCCACCAGTTCATGGCGAGGCACGGTTTCTCCTGCCCGTTCGGCAAAGATGACCATGATTTCGCGTTCGCGGTCGGTCAGTTTGACGAGCTTGCCCGTGTGCTTGAGCTCGCGCTTGGCGATCTGGAAGGAATAAGGGCCGAAAACGACCTGCTCGACCTTGGGGGTCCCCTGGGGAACGCTGCGGCGCAGGATGTTGTTCACGCGCAGCACCAGTTCGCGTGGATCGAAGGGCTTCGGCAAATAGTCGTCTGCGCCAGCCTCAAGGCCGACCACGCGGCTTTCGGTTTCCGAAAGCGCCGTCAGCATGAGGATCGGCATCTCCTTGTTTTCCTTGCGCAGGGCGCGCGTCAGGCTTACCCCGTCCTCGCCCGGCATCATCACATCGAGAATGGCAAGGTCGAACTCCAGTCCGTCGAGCTTGCGGCGTGCTTCAGCCGCCGTTCCGGCAATCGTGACGCGGAAACCGTTTTCGCGCAGGAACCGGTTCAGAAGACCGCGGATGCGCGTGTCGTCATCGACCACCAGCAGGTGCGGAGCATCGTCGCCCGGGACGGTCGCTTCCTTGATGTCCTTGCCGGTATCGCTCATGCCTTGCGCCTCCACACATTCACGCCTTCCTGCCGCCACGCCTTCCTGCCGCGTTTTCCTTTTACGCGGCCCCGCGCGTTACCCGATGATAACGCCCTGTCAGTCGGGACGTCCATTGGGGAGCTTGTCCATCTGTGCGCGCAACTCGGGATTGACCATGGCGCGCAGAAAGCGCTCGATCATGGCGCTGTCCTTCAACTGGGCTTCCTGCAGTGCCGCATGGATGCGGCGGGACTGTGGCAGGGAGAGATCGCGGGCAAGGTCGCGGCCCTTGCGTGTGGGATAAAGTTCGCGCTGCCGCCGGTCGCGCGGACCCTGAAGCTGGACGATATAACCGCTGTCGACAAGCTGTTTCAGGACGCGGGCAAGGCTCTGCTTGGTGATCCTGAGAACATCGAGCAGTTCGGCCACGGTGAGGCCTGGCCGACGATTGACGAAATGGAGGACGCGATGGTGCGCGCGGCCAAATCCATAGCGTTCCAGAATTGCGTCCGGATCGGCCGTGAAGTCGCGATAAGCGAAAAACAGATGCTCTATGATGGCAAAATCCACGCCGTCTTCCAGCGTCAGCGGGGTTCGGATCGGCGTGTCGTCGGTGTTGCTCATTGGGCTCTTATAATGCGTTTTGGAACCAGGTGCGAAATTTATGTCAGTCTTGTTGACATATTTTCGGCGTATTGATAATTTTTGACAATGTTTTCGGCTTAGCGCGAACAAAAACATTTTCTGAAGGGCTTTTTACGGAACTTCCTTCAAAATTTGTGCCTTCGCGGATAGTCTTAAGCACTTGAAGGCGCCGTCCCCTCGGACGGCATTTCAATTCCAGTCCGCCCGCCGGAGGAACGGGGGCGGCAAGAGAGGTAACATGGCAGCGGTTCCTTTTGATAAGCTCGAGGGCTTTATCTGGCTCAATGGCGAATTCGTCAAATGGGCGGACGCTAAGATTCACGTACTCACGCATGGCCTGCATTATGCAAGCGCCGTGTTCGAGGGCGAGCGGGCTTATGACGGTGAGATTTTCAAGCTCAACGAACATACGGAGCGCCTGCACGAATCGGCTCGCATTCTCGGCTTCCGCATTCCCTGGTCGGTCGAGGAAATCAACACCGCATGCCGCGAGCTTCTGGCGAAGCAGGGTTTTTCCGACGCCTATGTGCGTCCGATTGCCTTTCGCGGCAGCGAGATGATGGGCGTTTCGGCCCAGAACAACCGTATCAACCTGGCTATCGCGATCTGGCAGTGGCCGAGCTATTTCGACCCCGAGCAGCGCCTGAAGGGCATCCGTCTCGATCTGGCCGAATATCGTCGTCCCGATCCGCGCACGGCTCCCTCGAAGTCGAAGGCGGCCGGCCTCTACATGATCTGCACGCTTTCCAAACATGCGGCCGAGGCAAAGGGATATGCGGATGCGATGATGCTTGACTGGCGTGGCCAGGTCGCCGAGGCGACCGGTGCGAACATCTTCTTCGTGAAGGATGGCGTGCTGCATACGCCGACGCCGGACTGCTTCCTCGACGGCATTACCCGCCGCACGGTCATCGATCTGGCGCATCGCCGTGGTATCGAGGTGGTCGAACGGGCCATCATGCCTGAGGAACTGGAGGGTTTCGAGCAGTGCTTCCTTTCGGGGACCGCCGCTGAAGTCACACCGGTTTCCGAGATCGGCCCCTACAAGTTCGAAGTGGGCGAAATCTCGCGCCTGCTGATGAACGATTATGCCAACGAGGTTCGTCCCGGTTTGCGGGTAGCTGCCCAGTAAACCTGGGGAAACCTGTGGTTGTCCTTCCTCAGGGTTAGACTATTAACTGTGTCTTAATTGACTTTGGCCGGATTCGCGCTTTCATGGGCGCGCCGGCCCATGAAGTCGGTCTTTGAGTGAGGGAAATAGATATGGAAGCGCTTCTTCCCATTATTGTTCAGGCAGTGGCGGGCGTGATCGGCGGCGAGGCCATCGGTACCGTCGTCAAGAAAGCTGCGATGGGGCATGGTGCAAAGATCCTGAGCGGCATCATCGGCGGTGTCGGCGGTGGCGCTTTGCTCTCCAGCATGGGTGGCGATGCTGGCGCGTTGGGCGGCCTTCTTGGCGATGCAGTCGGCGGTGTTGCCGGCGGCGGCGTGCTTACGGCGATTGTCGGTGCCGTTCTCGGTGCCATGAAGAAGTAATATCTTTTGTACAGTTCGCAGCGGGCGGCCAACGGCCGCCCGTTCGCATTTGTGCGATTGCTCTTGCTGCGGCGTTGAGAAGGGCCGGGCTGGGCTGCCCTATCTCCTTGATTTCCGCATTTATGCGGGCGCCGGGTGATTCCACCTGACCGCAAAATGCTTTAGGTCTTGGAGAGTTCAGGCGGAACGTCATCCCGGTGCCGCCGATGGAAATGGCGGCAGCCGTTCTTGTTCGCACAATAGCCAGGAGGCATTCATGGGCGCTTTGCGCGCCGGCATCGTGCCGGTCACCCCGTTTCAGCAGAATTGCACCATTCTGTTCGACGAAACCGAAAAGCGGGGCGTGGTGGTCGATCCGGGCGGGGACGTCGACCGAATCCTGGCGGTCTTGAAGGAAAACGGTATTTCCATTGAGGCGATCTGGATCACGCATGGTCATATTGACCATGCAGGCGGTGCCATGGATCTCAAGGACGCTCTCGGCGTGGATATTATCGGGCCACACGAAGCCGATGCGCCATTGCTTGCCAATCTTGAAAATCAGGCGAAGAAGTTCGGGCTCAATGACCCTGTGCGCAATGCCGTTCCCGACCGCTTTTTGAAGGAGGGGGATACGGTTTCATTCGGTGAGCATGTGTTTGAGGTGTTCCATTGCCCGGGGCATGCGCCGGGGCATGTGGTTTTCTTCAACCGCGATCAGAAATTCGCGCATGTGGGCGATGTGCTGTTTCACGGTTCCATCGGGCGTACCGACCTGCCAGGCGGGGACCACGCCGCGTTGATCCGCTCGATCAAGGACAAGCTGCTGCCGCTTGGCGATGAGATCGGCTTTATTTGTGGGCACGGCCCAGGCGGACGCTTTGGGGAAGAGCGGCGCACGAACCCTTTTCTTCTGGAAGACTGAGCGCTCCCAAAGACGAGCGCTCCAGCATGTGCCCCGATATGCTGCGGGGCAGGCCGGCCATCCAGTGTCTGGGCGATGATCCGTGTCCTCTTTCTCCAGCGTGGATGTGGATCGGATATTGCCGACCGGTTGCGGGAGCCGGTCGGACAGGATCGTCGTGCTCGAAGCCGCAGGGTCTTCGCTTTGACAGATTTTCGCATCTCCGAAGGCCAGGTAAATGGCTTTTAACACCGGATTCTTCTTTTCACGTTGATGTTTTCGATCTCTTCTTGTAATATAGTTCCATATTCGGGAAGAAATTTTTGAATTTATTTTATATGTATCTTATTATTTGAAATAATATTATAAAACTTTATGTAATCATTTCTGGAAAATCATCCTCCCGGATTTTTCGGAAAGGCACCAGAAATCTCATTTCATAACGAAAAGGCCGGGCATGCCCGGCCTTTATTTTCATGTCGTGTGCTTTTCCAGATCAGCGGGGCTGGCAGAAATGACGGCGACCGTCATAGCCCATGAACGTGCCGGTCCGGGCGTCGAAGCTGCGGTAGCGCGACGAGCAGTAGCGGTACCATTCACCCGTCCATGGTTCCATTCCGCCGCCATAATAGGCCGGGCGGGAAGGGTAGTAGGTGCGTGCAGGCGCCGGATAATAGGTGCGGTCCGGCACTGCATAATAGTCGGGCTGGGCGGGACGATATGGCGGGTCGATATAGACCCGCTCGCTGCGGGGTGGGGAAGCCAGGAGGCCGCCGACGATGGCGCCGGCGGCAAGGCCGACAACGCCCGCTGCGATAGCGTCACTGTTCCTGCGGTGGTGGCGGTGGCCGGCATCTGCCGTCGAAACGGCAGCGAAAGTGGTTGCGGCAACGGCCAGCGAAAGTATGCCTGTCTTCAAGAAGCTCTTCATCACTGTACCTCTTCAACTCTGGTTGCTTCGGGGGATCAGCAACCTTGGCGCCGAAACTAGGCGATGCTGCCTGAATGGCATCTGAACACGGCGGGTGTGCGGCATTCAGCAAGTATGATTCAGAACTGTTCTGTTTTCGAATTTCAATCCATCAGGGAAGTAACGCGGATCGGTGTCCGGCGGTTCCTTTGTCCCCGCTCCCGGTTTTGCCGCGCTTTCGCGGTTGCCGCGCCTGCGCGGCTGGCCGGGTCGGTAAAGTGTTCGGAAGGCTCACCGGGGGAGAGCGCTTGGGTGGGGGGCGGAAGGAGCTCTGGAAAACCGGAGTTTGAGGCCGAAAAAAGCCCCCGGCCCCGGAGGAGGGGCCGGTAGTCGAAGCTGCCGCCTCGTGTTGCGGCGATGAAGCGCCGCCTTGGCGGCGCCGCCGATCAGGCGCTGACGGCCAGATTTACGGCTTTCGGGCCTTTGCCGCGTTTGTCCGGTTCGGTTTCAAACGTGACTTTCTGCCCGTCTTCCAGGCCCGCGAGACCGGATGCCTGAACGGCGGAAATGTGAACGAAGATATCATTCGGGCCATCATCCGGGGTGATAAACCCGTATCCCTTGGCCTGATTGAAGAATTTAACGGTACCACTCTGAGACATTAGAAGGAGTCCTTTCGCCCTTCACGCTGGTTTCGGCAGGCCACCTCTTTTCGGGTTTGGGCCCATGGCGCATCGGTCGTTTACTGGGGGAGAAGAAACAGTCAGCTTGCGTTACGAAGCCAGGACATGTGGCTGCAGAAGGAACCCGCAACGGCATGTTTTTTTCCATCGGCCTCATCGCAACTTCCTGCAAATCCTTGAAATGCAAGGCTTTGCCAGGGCATGCTATTCCAGTCTCCGGGCCGGCAAATGCCCGAATGGGCTAGACCTTCCCCGATTTTTCAAAGGTCGGCAAGCGAAAGTTTTATGAATGGGACGAATGGCTTATGCCGAACAATCCGCAAATCCCGTTCGCGGAAAGGAGGCGCGGCGGCAGTTGCGCCGCGCCCGGACGGGCGCGTGGGCCCATCAAGCAGAAATCAGGCAGCCGAAAGGTTGACGGCCTTGGGGCCCTTGCCCATGCGGTCGGGCTCGACGTCGAAGGACACTTTCTGGCCATCGGTGAGCGTGGTCATGCCGGAGCGCTCGACGGCGGAAATGTGAACGAAAACGTCCTTTGCGCCGTCGTCCGGCGTGATGAAGCCGAAGCCTTTGGTCGAGTTGAAGAATTTGACGGTGCCGGTCTGGGGCATGGGAACTCCTATCCCTTTAGATAATCGCGTCTGCGCGGGATGCACAGGTTCGCGGTTGTCGAGAACTGAAACCAAGTCGGGAAAGGGGTCGTCCAATAAACGTATCCAGCCTCCCGGGTCTGTGGCCACCCGAGCGCATAGAATTTACCGTATGATGGATTCTTGCACAAGCAGGGCTGTGTCAGCAAATCGGCGACCCGCTACGCTGCTGCATAGGACGCTCCACTCGCACCCCAGACAGGCCCTTCGCGTTCGTCCTTTTGCGAAGGCTGCGCGCATGCGCTCCACGAGGGAGCTATCCGGGCTGAGGCGAATTCCGGGTGCGATCGGGCGCGCCAGAAGGCGCTGCAGGGCGGTTGCGGCATCGCGGTCCCTGTTTGCCACGTTATCGCGCAGGCAGTGAGGTGCTTTCTCCGCAAGGAGAGGGCTGCAAATGTCGTCGGGGCCGTGAACGATGAGGATCTCCTCTCCGCTTGCGATCCTCGATGCGATGCCATCGTAATTTTGGGTGAAGGCGGGGCTGTAGCCCCGCCCGACATAGGTCAGCATGCACAGAAGGTGATGCGCGCGCAGCCTTACGGTCATGGCTGTCGGGCCTTGCTGCTTGCGCGCTGCAGGGCAACGAGGCTGGCGGAGCCGAGCGCGGATTTGAGGACCGCGCCCAGGATGAATGGTGTGACGCCCAAAGCGATGGCCTTTTCAATGCCGATCAGGGAACTTAGCCAGGCTGCGCCCATCACGAGGCAGAGGGCGTTGGCGGCGAGCATGGATGCAAAAGCGAGAAGCGGCCGGCCGGCGTCCCATCCGCGCTCGGCGAGAGCGCCAACCATCGCGGCCATGACCGGGAAGGCTGCCAAATAGCCGGCAGTGGGGCCTGCAAAATGAGCGATGCCGCCTGCGCCGCCTGCCAGTACGGGAAGGCCAAGCAATGCTTCGCCGAGCCAGACCAGAACGGTGAGCGTTCCCAGGCGGGCGCCGAACAGGGCGCCGACCAGTGCAACCGCAAAAGTCTGCATCGTCACCGGGACGGGCACCATGGGTACTTCGATCTGCGAGGACAGGGCGAGAAAGAGCGTTCCGACAAGGACCGCACCCGCCTTGAAGCCGATCGAACGATCATCCAGGCGTAGCGGGGAGGTGCTTTTGCCGATAGCCGGTTGGCTTGACCAGGTGCTCATGATGTTCCTTCCAGAATGGTGGAGTAAAATTATAGATAATTTATAATATCCATCTATTATTAAATCCATATTGTACGGCAGAATGCAAGGCAACCCGGCAAGACGGCTGTGTGTGCAAGCTGTAGGGCAACCGACGCCGCCTGCGGGTTGCGGAATGGTTCCATCAAATCCTGTAACGCGAGACGCAGAATGTGATGGCGCGAATGGCTGTGGGGGCGGACTTAACCGTTGCATGGACAGGAGCGGGCACACTACCTTTTTCCCGTTTCGCGGGGGCGCGCGAAATTCAGGAGCTTTTTCATGACCGATACACCGACGCGGCGCACCGTCCTTGCGACGGGCTTCGCTGCCGGCGTTTTCTCGATGTTGCCCGGCTTGGCGGGGGCGGCGTCCGAAGGTTCTGTCAGACTGGGAAAACCGCAGCCTTTTTCGTTCGACGAAGTGAAGCGGATGGCTGAGCAACTTGCCGCCGCGCCGTTCGCGCCTCCGGTCGTTGGCGATAGCGACATTCTGGAAAAGATCGATTACGACCGTCACAATCAAATCACCTATCGTACGGACCGGACGCTGTGGCGGAACGAGCCGGAGGGGCCGGCGGTGCGGTTTTTCCATCCTGGCCGCTATTTCAAGGAGCCGGTGGATATTTCCGTGGTCGAGGAGGGTGTGGCGCGGCGTATCGAGTTCAGCGAGGACTATTTCGACATGCCCGCCGAACATCCCGCGCGCAGCTTGAAGAAGGCTGGCGTGGCTGGATTCCGGGTCATGAATGCGGACCAGAAGAATGACTGGATGGCATTTCTTGGCGGTACCTATTTCCGCACCGCGGGACCTTTCGATCAGTTCGGTCTGTCGGCGCGGGGACTGGTCGTGGATGCGGCGGTGGATGGGAAGCCGGAGGAGTTTCCGCGTTTCACACGGTTCTGGCTGGAGCGGGCGGGCGGTGGTGGCATCGTCATTCATGCGCTTATGGACGGGCCGAGCGTGACGGGCGCCTATCGTATCGAGAGCCGGCGCGAGAACGGCGTCATCCAGGACGTGCGAGCCTCGATCGTGTTGCGCAAGGACGTGGAGCGCCTCGGCATCGCGCCGCTCACCTCCATGTTCTGGTATGCGGAAAGCAATCGCGAAGCGGCGCGGGACTGGCGGCCTGAAATTCATGATTCCGACGGGCTGGAGATCTGGACTGGAGCGGGAGAGCGCATCTGGCGGCCGCTCGCCAACCCACCCCAAGTCTGTGTCAACGCATTCGCCGACAAGGACCCCAGGGGTTTCGGCCTCATGCAACGCGACCGCGACTTCGAGAATTATCAGGATGATGGCGTCTTCTATGAGAAGCGCGCCAGCCTGTGGGTCGAGCCGTTGGAGGGATGGGGAGAGGGGGCCGTCGAGCTTCTCGAAATCCCCACCGATGATGAGATTCACGACAATATCGGGGCCTTCTGGGTGCCGGCCGGCAAGGCCCTGGCGGGCAACCGCCATGACATGAATTATCGTTTGCACTGGGTGGCCGACACACCGGGCCGCGACCGGGGGACGGCGCGCGTTGTCGCGACGCGGACCGGGCTTGGCGGCGTTCCCGGAAAACCCCGCCCGCAGGGCGTCACGAAGTTTTCCATCGATCTGGAGGGACGGTCACTTGCCGGTCTCGACCGCGAAAGCGGCGTTGAAGCCGTGGTGGAGGCCCAGCGCGGCAGGATCGACAATGTTGCGGCTTATCCGGTGGTGGGGGCGAAGAAGTGGCGCGTGCTTTTCGACGTGAAGGCCGACGGTAGCGAGGCCGTCGATCTGCGCATGTTCCTGCGCCGGGACGGCGATGCGCTCAGTGAAACCTGGGTCTATCAGTTCTTTCCGCAGCAGAGCCGGCAGAGCTGAAATTTCGCGAGCGGCGTGTTCAACCCTCTATGAGGAATGCCTCCCGGCGCTTGCCGGAGGCGGTTTCGACAGGGCGCTGGCCAATCCAGCGGACATGCCGCGCAAGCACTGCGCAGGCCGCGTCTGTCTCCCCCC
>SWCG01000870.1_pt1 | contig 66889 bp, 50 predicted proteins | sample 4690071 | NCBI WGS metagenome assembly SWCG01 (sample SAMN10267281, study PRJNA491770) | bioreactor metagenome | isolation source: DHS bioreactor inoculated with subseafloor sediment | place: Japan: off Shimokita Peninsula | collected 2012-10 | reverse complement strand
AAAAAAAGTATCCAACCAATTGATGCTCCAAGGAATTCATAAGGAAAAAGTGCTGCCCCTGCTGAAACAGACCGATTACCTGAGCCCGAAGTATCATGTGGTGATTGCCAATCCGCCGTATATGGGGGGCAAAGGGATGAACGGACGGCTGGGAGCTTGGGTTGGTGAAAACTATCCCAACAGCAAGGTAGATCTTTTTGCGATGTTTATGGAGAGGTCCTTGTTTCTGTCCCAGAAGCGGGGACTGGTTGGCATGATTAACATGCAATCATGGATGTTCCTAGGATCATTTGAAAAACTTAGAACAGCAATCCTTTCAAATTCAACAATTCTCACAATGGCTCATATTGGGGAACGCGGATTCGACACAATCGGAGGCGCTGTGGTTTCTACCACCGCCTTTATTTTACAGCATGCGAAACAGGTAGGCTTAAAAGGCGTCTACGTTCGTCTAGTTGATGGCAAATCCGAGTCTGAAAAGTCTAAAATTTTTCTGGAAGCAGTGCGCTTTAACGCGCATAGTCGCAAGTATACTGCTTCAACAGAAATATTCGAAAGCATTGATGGTAAACCAATAGCATACTGGCTTAGCGACCGTTTCCAAGAGGTCTTCAGAAGCTCAAGTCGGATTGCTGACTATTCTGCCCCATGCGCCGGTCTTCAAACAAGTGATAATAACCGCTTCCTGCGCTTATGGTACGAAGTGGGAACTGAAAAAATTAAACATGGTTGTAGTTCACGGGCAGAGGCCTCCCAATCTACTGCCAAGTGGTTCCCATGCACCAAAGGTGGAGGCTTTCGACGTTGGTATGGCTTAAACGAGTATCTTGTTAACTGGGAAAACGACGGTGAAGAACTATTTGAGTTTGCGAAAAGCCTATATGGATCTCCAACTCGAATTATCAAGAATGCTACTCGATATTTTGAAAGTGGGTTAACTTGGTCAAGCATAGCTCCTAAATTTTCTATTCGATACTGTCCAACAGGATATATTTTCGAAACAAAAGGCTCAATGTGCTTTCCTCACAATTTTAATGACAAGTATCCCTTACTGGCGCTTCTGAATTCAAAAATTGTTGAAGAAGCTCTCAGGATATTCAGCCCAACTCTTGATTTCCACGAAGGCCCTCTCGGTCGGGTTCCAGCAGTTTTTGAAGAGTATCGAGAAGTAGCCAGCGCAATATCTGAACGGGCGGTTGGATTGTCTCGAATGGACTGGGATGCTTTCGAAATCTCCTGGGATTTCAGCAGACTGCCGTTGCTGACTCCCGGCTACCATCAACTAACTCTGAAAGCCACCTACCAGAAGCTCCGCGCACGCTGGCGGGAGATGACGCTGGAGATGCAACGGCTGGAGGAAGAGAACAACCGCATCTTCATTGAGGCCTATGGCCTGCAGGACGAGCTAACACCGGAGGTGTCGCCGCACGAGATCACACTGACCTGCAACCCTCATTACCGCTACGGCAACGACAAGAGCGAGGACGAGTTAGAGGCGCTGTTGCTGGCTGACACCATGCGCGAGTTAGTCTCTTATGCGGTGGGCTGCATGTTCGGTCGTTACGCGTTGGACAAGCCGGGACTGATTTTGGCCAACCAGGGTGAAACCATTGAGGACTATCTAAAACGGGTTCCAGAGCCGTGCTTCCCCGCCGATGACGACAACGTCATCCCCATGCTCGATGAAGATTGGTTTCCCGACGACATCGCTGAACGCTTTAGAACATTCCTGAAGATTGCCTTTGGCGAAGAGCAGTTCGAAGCCAACCTCAAGTTTATCGAAAAATCCCTGGGTAAGGACATCCGCAAGTTCTTCTTGAAAGATTTCTACACTGATCACATCAAACGTTATAATAAACGCCCCATCTACTGGCTGTTCTCCAGCCCCAAGGGCAGTTTCAACGCCCTGATTTATATGCACCGCTACCGTCCGGACACAGTCAGTACCGTGCTTCAATATCTGCGTGACTTCCGATCCAAACTGACCAATCAGGTCCAGCATCTGAGGCGGGTCGAGGCCAGTTCTGATGCCTCCAAGGGCGAAAAGACCAAAGCGCTGAAAGATATTGATAACTATTCCAAAGTTATTGCCGAACTAGATGCCTACGAACGGGAAACCCTTTACCCCTTGGCCACGGATCAGAAAGATATCGACTTGGATAAAGGCGTCAAAGCCAACTATCCGATGTTCGGCTCTGCCCTGAAAAAAATCCCCGGCCTGGAAGCCAAGGAGGAATGATGTTGCTCACCAATGTGATATCTGGCCGACTCAAATTTCCGCTGAATAACGGAGTTTTCACCGCATGAGCGACCGCATCAGCCAAGCCTTATCCAAGCTGTTTGAACGAAACCGCATCGTATTTTGGTATGACTCCAAGAAGGAACTGCGTGGTGATTTTGACGCGGTTCAGATCGACGGCGTTCAAAAGGTCGAAATCGACAATAATGAGTTTGGCCTTAAATTCCGCATTCTTCGATTGGAGCCGGATAAAAAATTCCTCCTCTACAAGGAAGGCCCTCAGCCGGATAATCTCGAAAACTGGGTGCTGGATCTGCAACTGTATTCAGAAGAGTTCCGAACCGATCAGGCTGCCTTGTGGCTCTCCGAACTGGAATTGGGCATGGAGTTCGCCGAACTCACCGAGGTTCATGCTCCGTTCTTTCAAGCAGCCAAGCGTAAGGATGCCCTGAAGAAGCTTCTCAAGGAAAGCGATACCACCAGAAGAATCCGCATCAACATGCTGGCCGTGTGTGCGGGTTCAGATCCTCGTCTGGATTCTGTCCTAGAATACCTTTTGGCGGAACTGGCAGAGGGTAAAGACGAGAAATATAAGCTCATCTGTCGGTGCAAGCTGGACGAGTTCCTCTGGGAAGAAGCGCTCAAGGCCTACGAGTACAGTTCTCCCAATCCGGGCATCAAAGACTTTGCCCTGCGTCTGTTTGGCGACTGTTTCGAATCCGGAATCACGCCAGGTAAATACGAAGATATTCGCAAAAGTGACCGACTGAAACGAGTTTCTCCTAGTCGGATGTCGGCTGAGGCCATTGTCTTTCTCAAACGCTGGAAGGACAGCCGACCTCATGGGCAGGCGTTTGAGATTCTGTCCGACCAAAGCGCCGAGAACCTGGGTGTCGAACACAAGCTCAATGGGATTGCTCTGAGCCAAATTCTGGAGTTGGACTATTTCCGTCTCATCGACCAGAAAATTCTCTGCGACCTGATTCAGTCCGTGACACAATCCACCATGACTCCTGCTGAAGTGGAAAATTGCATCCGGCAGCGGCGGTCTGGGCATTGGTTTGATGATTTCCGGCATCTCTACGAAGCCATCGCTTATGCTGCACAATTTATAGCGACGCTGCGTGAGGCGAATCTAGAAATGAGCTCCTTTGACGAAGGAATCGTGCGATATGTGGAGCGCTGGTACCCTCTGGATCTGATGTACCGGAAATTCATTTCTCATTTTCGGGCTTCCAATCAGCCGACCTTGCTGGAATCACTCTGTGAATTGATTGAAAATTTGTATACGACGAATTTTCTGCTCAAAGTGAACGATGCTTGGCAAAGGCACATTGACGGCCTCTCTCGCTGGGAGAGCCGAGTCATCGACCTGCAACGCAATTTTTACCAGCAACATATTCGCCATTTTGTTGATCGTGGAAAAAAGGTTTTCGTCATTATTTCCGACGGACTCCGATATGAAATCGCGGCTGAATTATTGGCCCTGATCCGTCAGGAAGACCGGTACGAAGCGGAACTGAGTCCAGCCCTTTCCGTGCTGCCCAGCTACACACAGCTTGGAATGGCGGCTTTGTTACCCAACAAGGAATTGTCTCTGGCTGAGAATGAAACGGGGACCGTTTTTGTCGATGGGATGAGTTCACAAGGAACTGCGAATCGCATCAAAATTCTGCAATCAACCCATGCTCAGTCCACGGCGATAACAGCAGACGATCTCATTGGCTTGAACAAAGATGACGCCAGGGCTTTGGTCCGGGATCATGACGTAGTATACATCTATCAGAATAGGATCGATAAGACCGGGCATACTCGCGAAACTGAGGAGCGTGCTTTTGATGCAGCCGAAGAGGCGATTCAGGAATTGATCCGCATGGTCAAGAAGCTCACCGGCGCAAATGCGAGCAATCTGATAATTACGGCCGACCATGGATTCATCTATCAGCATCGACATCTTGAAAACAGTGATTTTTCGGGAAAGGACGCTTCGGCAGAAACCATCCTGTTCAAGGATCGACGTTTCGCATTGGGTCGGAATTTTGATGAAACACCGGGACTGAAAACATTCAGCAGCCAGGACTTGGGTCTGACAGGAAATATTGAGGTTCAGATACCCAAATCCATCAATCGGCTTCGTCAGCATGGTACGGGAAGTCGCTATGCCCATGGTGGCGCCAGCCTTCAGGAAGTCATCATTCCCATCCTCAAGATCAACAAGAAACGGCAGAGCGACATCGAATACGTGGATGTTGAGATTTTCCGTGGAGCCTCATCCCTCATTACTTCCGGGCAACTGGCAGTGACCGTTTACCAGGTGCAGCCCGTCACGGAAAAAATCCAGTCCAGATCCCTACGCCTTGCCCTTTTCTCTCTGACCACAGGCGAGATGATTTCTGACAGTCATGAATTGGTGTTCGACTATACGTCCGCCAACTCCCGTGAACGGGAAAAACAAGTTCAGCTTCTGCTTTCGCGTAAGGCAGACGCTGCCAACGGTCAGGAAGTCATCCTACGTCTGGACGAGAAGATAACGGGCACGGCCCATTACAAAGAGTACAAATCCCTTCGCTATACGCTCCGGCGTTCCTTCACGAGTGATTTTGACTAGCAGGTGAACCATGAGCCAGCTTGATGACAAGATAAATCAGTATTTTCCGGGCCTCGTTGTGCGCAAGGATCTGGTCAAGGCCGTCAAGGGCAATGCCATTGTTCCTTCCTACGTCCTTGAATATCTGCTCGGGCAATACTGCGCGACCAATGACGAAAACACCATCCAGGCCGGAATCGAAACGGTGAAGGAGATCCTTCGGAAGCACTACGTGCACCGGAACGAAGCTGGATTGGTTCGCTCTAACATCAAGGAAAAGGGGCGTTATAAGGTCATCGACAAAATCAGTGCGGCCTTGAACGACAAAACCGATTCATATGAAGCCTCGTTCGCCAACCTGGGTATCAAGAATGTCCTGGTGGATTCCCAGACCGTGAAAAGTCATCCGAAGCTTCTGGTCAGTGGGGTGTGGTGCATTGCCGATCTGAACTATGAATTCGAGGAATCCGCCAACGTGGTTCCATGGGTTCTGACTTCTCTCAAGCCGATTCAGTTGTCTCATTTCGATTACGACACCTTTATCGAGGCCCGTAAAGCTTTCACCACGGAGGAGTGGATTGACCTCCTGATCCAGAGCATCGGCTTCAATCCCGAGCTTTTTGGCAAGCGCAGTAAGCTTCTGCAACTGGTCCGGCTCATTCCGTATTGTGAAAGGAACTTCAATCTGATCGAGCTTGGACCCAAGGGGACCGGCAAATCCCACATCTATTCGGAATTCTCACCCCATGGGATCCTGATCTCTGGCGGTGAAGTCACCGTGCCCAAGCTGTTCGTAAACAACACCTCCGGCAAGATTGGATTGGTCGGGTACTGGGACGCTGTCGCCTTTGACGAGTTCGCCGGAAAGCAGAAACGAGTCGATAAGGCCCTTGTCGACATCATGAAAAATTACATGGCCAACAAGTCTTTCTCCAGGGGCGTCGAAACCCTGGGCGCTGAGGCTTCAATGGTCTTTGTCGGTAACACCCAACACACCGTGTCTTTCATGCTGAAGCATGCGGATCTTTTTGACGACCTGCCGGACAAATTTCATGATTCCGCTTTTCTGGATCGCATCCACTTCTACATTCCCGGTTGGGAAGTAGACATTATCCGGGGCGAGATGTTTTCCAATGGATATGGATTTGTGGTCGACTATCTGGCGGAAGTCCTGAGATTCATGCGCAGCCATGACTATTCGGACAAGTTCAATGCTCATTTTACCCTTTCCAAGGACATTTCCACCCGAGACAGGGATGGAGTGATCAAGACATTTTCAGGGCTGATGAAGGTTCTCTATCCTCACGGTGAAGCCACCAAGGAAGAGATGGAAGAGCTTCTGAAGTTCGCCATGGAGGGGAGAAAGCGTGTCAAGGATCAGCTGTTGCGCATCGATAACACCTACGCTTTGGTCAAATTCGCATATTCCGACAGCGAAGGAAAAACCGTTCTGGTTAAAACGCTGGAAGAACGGGAATACCCCCAGCATTATTACAAGACGTTGGTCGAAGAGGGTGAAGGGGATACTGAGAGCTTGGCCGTTCAGCATCTGGATCCAGAGGAAATGCAGGTTGTCGAGAGTTCATCACCACAGCTCCGGGAAGAGCACCTTGTCTTTCAGGAGAACCAGAAAGGCATCTCTTTCGACAAGCTCCTGGGTCCTTACCTCAGAGGGGCCAGCAGGATCACGGTCACCGATCCATACATCAGATTGTTCTACCAGATGCGCAATTTCATGGAATTCTTGGAGACCGTGGTCAAGCACAAGGCTCCTGATGAAGAAGTGGTCGTTCATCTGGTGACGACGGAAGACGAGTTCAAAGGCGATCAGCAGAAGGATAACTTCGAGAAGATGAAGGAGTCAGCCATCGCGGTGGGTGTGAACTTCACATGGGAATTCGACAGCACCGGCACGATCCACGCCCGTCACATCCTGACCGGCCACGGCTGGAAAATTTCACTGGATCGTGGGCTCGACATCTTTCAGCACTACGAGATGAATGATGCCTTTGCTTTTGCGAATCGGTTGCAGCAGTATCGGCCTTGCAAGGCGTTTGAGGTGACATTTATTAAGCAGAAGCCAAATGGAATGGTGGGAGAATAGCAATCCGTGGTCTCATTTCTTATAGAAGTGGCTCGTTTGTTTGAACACGTTCGCCTTTCTCACACAGCCTTCTCACTGGCGATATTCACTCGGCGGAAGCCTCGTCAGGCGTTTTCTTGCCCAACCGTGAATGCGGCCGCTTTTGATTGTACTAATCCATGTATTCCATGATCGACATCCGGGCATCGCTCACACGCGTCCCTGCGCGGCCAACTTTGCTTTGAGCTTTTCCTTATTCCGTGACACCTAGCCCTCTGTCCTTCTTTAATCAACCAAATTAGACGTGTCGTGTATGTCAACTGACGAGGACTCATCATTACTTTCTTCTTCCGATTCAACTGATGGGTCATTATCTTTCTTGAGAGGCTCTTGGAATGACTGCTCGCTGAAATGATTCAGCATGTTGGCCAGGAGGCGAGCAGACTCGTCAATACTGAGAAAATCAATTCGCCCGTTAGGCAGGTATCGGACGCGCGACAGGCCGTCCAGTGAACGCGAAAGCCCCTGCGCGACATGAAATTTCCCGTCTAGGATTTGCTTATAAAGCAAATAGAAGTTTCGTTCGAATTCTGCCCGAGTCCGGGGTGTCTTCATACTGTCCATGTGCTTAGCCTAAATCATTCGATTGTTACGTTCATCAACAACTGTCACTACTTTGCCGCCCATCCAGACTATCCACGCCAGCTTGAATCCGGACGGAATCTTTAATGCATTACGGGGGACAGATAGCGAGCATCCGGTCCGTTCGGGCTGGCCGAAACCGCGATCTCCGTTTAGGCGACCATATCGCCAGTTCTGCCGAATAAAGTCCTCGTCCCTCGCTCCAACCAGGTTCTGAAAAAAGGGCAGCGGAGTGGCCGGAGTGAAAGGGTCAAAATAGACAATTTCTGGTTCGAGTCTACAGCAAGTTTCAAATGGAGTCCTTACTGTCGAAGCGACAGGTAGTTCAGATGATAGGAAATATTGGTCAAGTTGTGGACCGAAGGATACCATTTGGTTTGAAATAGGTTGAAGCAGGCACAGTACCTCAACGCGCCATGCACCGTCTTTGGTTGGTTTTACGGCAATGTCGTGAAAATTGAGTAACACGGTCGCATTCGCTCCAAGCACGGCCGAGTAGTCGCCAGACTTGATCGCAGCTAGCAATTGATCGGTGACGGAATTGCTCATTCCCCGCACGGTCCGCTCAGGTTGGCTTGGATTGTAAATTCTAAGGGCAGCTTCCACCTCGCGTGCTCCTTCAATTGACACTTGCTCCCATAGGGTCACGTTTAAGGCATGACGCAGTTTGGATTCCCAGCGATCGAAGGGGCGGTTATCACCTTCCCGAAATGAATTTGCGACTGCCGACTCAAGCGTCAAAGCTTGCGCCACACTCAAAGGAGAGCACAATCGTTCCAATTCTTTCTGCCAACGGGTAACGGACTCTAGACTGAACAGATGCAAGATTAGTTGCCATTGTCGTTCTAGACGGCCGGCCCAGATTGGTAATTCAGGAGTGCCAACAGTTCCAAGTTTGCCGGTAAAGGAAGCCTTAATCTGAACTAGCGCGGCTGTAGCTGACGAAGAACCAGCTTTGTCACCGCGGGTAGCCAATCGCTCCAACACTACCATTCGCGAGATGTGCCGAAGCTCATGCGCGACCTTGGTCAGATCAAGGGCGCCTGCGACCCTTTCCCACAGCGCTGCGGGTTCGCGGACAGATGCGCCGTCAAGCACACCACACAGGACGTCAGGTCCATAACCTTCCTTCATCGAAAAGGCCGTGGTCACTGCCTCAGAGAAGAGTTCAGGGACCTGTTCAACAATCCAGAGAAGCATTGACGCGGCACGATCCCTCCGCAGCCACTTGGGGTGATTACAGAGCCAGACAATGAACCGGAAGTATTCGACGTCCGGGCTCAGTTCGGTTGGGTCATCCTTCAAAAAATCATAAGCCTGAATTTCTTGCGGTGCCTCTCCTACCACGAGTCGGCAGTGGTCGATAACCGCGTCAAGTAGCCGCTGACTTTCCGTATCGCTGAGCAGCGGACCGACTCTTCCTATGAGATGTTGAGCCGGTATCCACTTTTGCACATATCTTTCCGCTTCAATCAATGGAGCGTAATAGCGGATGACGTTCGCTGCGCTCACTTCGCACTGAACCAATAATTCCTCAGCTCGCCGAGCACCATTTGAGAGGTTGCCCCAGATTTCCCAGCCGCCCGCCTGAGCAGTCTGCAATACCTTTACGGCCTGGGATTTCGCTGCATTGCGATTGCCCAATTTCCATTGTTTTTCGGCTTCCTCAAGGAGCTTGTCCGCATCTCGCAAAGCTTTTGAGTGACCAAAGGTTCCAGGATGAATCAGCCCAGGGATTGAGTCCATTTCATCGTCGTCTATCTCGTTATGCCTTGTTGGCTCGGTCGACCTAGGAGGGGCAAACGGTGATAAGCTTTCAAACAGCACCGCAAAAGACGCGTGCAATTCTGGCTTCAACTCTCTCCGGAAGGCTTGTGAGAACGAGTCATTGAAATCAATCGGTGTTTCTGCGTTTGTCACGATCTCCGCACGGCGAACCAATTCAGGCAGGGCTCCCACTTCGTTAGCGATTTTTGCGAAAGCTCCCGCGTAATCGGTCAGGTGACGACTGTCTCCGCAATGAAAGATTTCCAATAATGACCAGCGCAACGCCCACGAGATCGTCCCAGAGTTTTGAACTAACGCCAAAATGGCAGTCTGATCATCAAGAGCACCACCGGGGAATCTGTTTCCCTTCAAGGGGCCAACCTTATCGATTGGTCCCTGCTGTGCTTCGGCCCACAATTCCGCCGTCGAACCGCAGCATTGGCGACGAAAGTATGCAAGGGTTGCATGGTATTTCCCGTGTCGCGCCATTTCCCCGATCAGACTTGATTTCCGTTGCTGGACGTAGCGTTGAAAGGTTATTTCACCAGACCCTCTTTCCAAATACCCTGCGATCAATGGGAGTCGTTGCCCCACATCTTTGATGGCGGTAATGCTCCCCAAGACTTCGGTCATGATACTAAGCTGATCTTCCTTATACCAAGTCGGCCCCATTGAAACAGAGAGCAAACATTGGTATAATTTTTCCGCCTCTTCTTTCGCCCCGAGCTGCGCATAGATTGGAATCATTCGCAGGATCTCGGGCACTAGTTCGTGACGATTCTCTACACCACGAAGCACGTGGTCCCGCCAAGCGTGCAACAACCCTAATAGTTTTGGAACCAATGCGTCGCTCGGCTTCTCTCGGGTCAATTGTTCCAGCACCTGATAGGCCGATGCCCGGAATCCCTCCGAATACATGCCCCATTGCCCATCAGCAGCAACAACGAGATTATCCAACCATTCGGGTAAGACCTCCGGAAAACAATCGAACAACAGCTCCGTCAACTGCCGATAAACCCCAGGAAGTACATTCTCTGGGATGGCGTAACTGTCACTCCAATTTGCACGCTGTTGCAGCGTGAAGCGGAGCGGTTCAATTACTAGCGACTTTAGTTGATCGCGACAGGCTACCCGCGCAGGTTCATCGGAATCGGCCTTGGTTCTTCTAGCTCTGCCGTCACTGCAATAAAGTGCTCCTATCAGATGCTCGATTGATTCAAACCAGCCGGTGCCAGTGATGATCCCGGAGGAAGCCCCCCGAAATGTGCTGTCTAGGAATGCTGCAACTCGCCAATCGCAGAAACATTCCTGAAGGTCTTTGTGGTTAACATCGACCCCATTCTCCGCCTTGATCTGAAGAGGCCGCGCTAGCTGTTTGCAGCCTTTCGCCGCGAATAACTCCACCACGCCTGTAGGAGCACCAAAGCGAATCAAAGTGTCAGCAACGGCATCCGCGATACGGGAATCGATTTCTGCAGAGGAAACTAGTTCAGCTAAGTCGTCGAAAAGTCTTTCCAATGAGTTTCTGTGCTTTGGAAGGTGGTGAGCATCCACCTCCCGCTCAAAGTTTAACAGTGCGAGGCAAAGTGATGGCATCATGTTAGAAAAATCAACATCCTCTCCCGCCTTTTTCCTAATATCCAAAAGACTTGTGTATTTATCCTTAAAAGCTAGAAAATGAGCGCTCGGCAATGCTATGACAGGTTCCATAAAATGGGAGATCATCTCGGGCTCGTCCCCGAACGCATCTGCACAAGCGCCTCGTGCAAAATCGGTGATGCGCAGGAAATGATCTAATCTGCTCCGATCTGTCACTAAACCAATCTGGAGGTCAGTTTTGAGGTGAAAACAGCTACATTCCAAAAACTGATGCAGATTTTTCATGTGGCAATAGCGCTCAATTATCCGTTGCTCGACAATTCCAAGTAATGTGAGCGCTTCTTTATCGTGCCCGTGAAAGTAGAGCAGCAATGCGATCTCAAGAGCATCGTCCGGGCCGACGATAAGGGTTTTGAGTCGCAAAACATGCTGAAGCGCCTCGCTTGGGCGCCCCAAGACAATGAGAGCTTCTGCGATCAAGCGTGCAGACTGGGTAAACAAGGTGTCGTAGCGGAAGCTGATTCTCTGCGCTAAAAGCGTAAGTCGGAAGAACTCGTCTGGAGGCGCTTCGATGGCAGCACGTTTGAGCACAGCGTCGACATCTGCAATTAGAGCATCAGGGTCTACGCCAAGTGTCACAGCCGAGTCGAACCAAGATTGATTGCATTCTGCGAATACAGAATTGTCAGACGCACGTAAGAGATGAAAAATACGATTTAGCACACAGTAACGCACTGTTGGTTCTTCACGACAAAAATTGGCGAGGCGTCGATAAGCAAACTCATCTATTTCCGCAGTTTGTTCGATGATAAAGGCAGCAAACGATGCATGATAGATGGCTGTGCTTTTTTCATCAGCCAATAGATGACGAATCCTGCTCATGATCGAGACGAACTGCGCTTGTTCTGGCGGATTTAGAGTCTTTGCGAAATCCACCTTTGATACCCCCCATCGCAAGCGAGCCATCAACGCGAGGAAATTTACTGCGTCACCGTCTAGCAATAGCTTGGCCCAGATCTCCTGATAGTATTCCTCTATTGGCCCTATCAAGACTGGGAACTCGTCCAGATCATTATCTCTCGTCTGAGTGTTGGCATACTTGACTAGGTAGCTTAAATAGAGTGGATGCCCCTTGGCCTTTTCACATATCCGTCCAACCAATACAGGTGTGTTCCGCTCTGGATCCAGTGCTCTTTGGCAGTAGCTGTAACATGCGGAATCGGATAGCAGCGGTAGCTTAAAGACATCGTTCGCTTTCACTTTTCCAGTGAGTGCGACCGCAATATTGACGAAATTTGGGGCTGTCAGCGTTACACTGACATTGGGTGGTAGTTTAGCGGGAAGCAGGCCAAGTAGCGTATCTAGCATTGCTCCGCCGGGAATCTCGTTCAATCCATCGATAAAAAATAATCCCTGCCGTCCGCTTTGTTTGCAGTATTTTGAAAATTTATCCAGGTATTCTGCTGTGTTCTGGATCTGTTCAGGATAGCTTTTTTCTTCTTTTCGTGGTGCTTGCCCCGTGACGAGCCCGGAAATATTGGTAGTCAACCAATCGAGGAAGACTTGAGGTTGCGCTCGATAGTTCGCTCCCAGGGCACTTTCTGGGTCGGAGAGACAGTATGCCCCCAAAACGACAAGCTTCTTGTCGTCTGCCTGAAAGTTACGGCAGAAAGTTGACTTCCCATAGCCGTGCGCGCCCTCAAGGAACAGGTATCTACCGGGCCGTCCCTGCACTGCTTCGGTAAAAGTTTTGGGAAAGTCTCCACGGTCAGCGAGCGGCGGGGCCGACGTGTTCGATGAGTTGTTGGGAGCGACCACGCCATTGTCAGCCAAAAAATTTTCCAACGTATGCAGGCTCAATGCTGCGACGGTGCCATCGAGTTTCTTGGTAATGATGCCCACGACAACGCCTTTGCAAACCACTGCTCCACCCGACAAACCCTTGTAGGATTGCAACACCGTCAATGGGTCAATGGAAAGGTCAATGTCGATTTTTTGTATTGGAACATCCAGAGTCTGCGCGATAGTTCCGGCCAACCGATGTCCGATAACTGATTTGCTCCCAGGGTAACCAAACGTCTGCCACACCTCGCCTTCTTGAGGTAGATCCACGCTCACTGGTAGTGGCTCAGCGATGGGTGCTGAATTAAGAGACAGGAGGCAAACATCCCAATCTTCAGATTGGGTGGCAATCTCGCATGAAACCGGATCGTTACCTGAGTTTGAAAAATATAGCTCGACCGGTTGGCCTTCTTCTAGACATGAAAGTATGCAATGCCGAGCTGTGAGAACCAGATCTCGTCCGATTAACCAGCCGGTCCCAGACTCGGCACCACAAGCGACTCGGCAAGTTGCTGCTTTAATGAGATGTTCGATCATATCGCGTTCCGATCTTTTATTGCTACCCAGTCAGTTTCCTCCTCCTTTACTACAAAGTCAGAACCAGCCACGCTTTGATACGCTTTCAGTTTGCGTGATGCTGCTGTGGAGTAGTTGAAATGGAGGGTTCGGCAGAACGCCACCGGTCTGTCCACGATGGCCTTAAGGACCGCAAAATTTGGATGATCGTGGCCACTACCGTTGGTAGAGATGAAGAAATGCGGACTGTCCACGAGCTTGAGCAACTCTAGACTGGTATTGCGCGCACTACCATGGTGCGCGATTTTTACAGCATCGAAAATCAACGGTCCGTTCGCGGCTAATGCGGCGACAGTGTCCTCGGCCCACGAGTCACCTAGGAACAACAGTCGACGACCTTCAATTTCTACGACCAGGGAAATCGAACTCCCGTTTGTCACTGAATTATCCGGAACATAAGCTGACGCCAAGTCAGCATCCGAGGCCGTGAGCAATTGCTCACCGGGATCAACCACTTCGTGTGAGCAGAGATATTCGAAGGCATCGTCGAGATTCCCCAAAGAACCGACCCAGCCCATACGACGAATTTCTGAAGTCCACCATTCTTTCAAGGAGTCCAGCCGCGTTTGGTTTGGACCGAGAATCGTGATTTGCCCCTGTCGTATACGTAGACGATCAATGCGATCTCTCCCTATTGGAACTACTCCAGTGTGCGTGTTCCATTGATATCCGCCATCGCGTAACAATTGTGCGAGTGAGTTGCCTTGGCGAGCACTAATTTCATTCTCTGCGCTGTTTGCTACGTCTGGCTGACGATAACCTCGCATGCGTATTTCCCGCAGAAGCGCCATATCATCTCGTCGCATTACGGATTGCCCCTCCGTCGGAGCGGCCAAACTACGGAGACTGTTGTGCAGCACTTCGCGCACAGGAATAATAGCAGGTGATTGAGCAGATCCATTCCGCATGAAGAACGACAGAAGTCCAGAAATATGGTCCGAATCGACGTGTGTCGCGACCACAACGTCAAGCGAGTAGCCACTGGTCGCGAGGTTTACCAAATCGGATTTGATGTACCGATGAAAAGTGTCCGCATATCCGCCATCAATAAGCATAGCAAATGAAATGCCCGACGATCTCACGAGGAAAGACTCACCGTTTTTTGCGGGATAGCTTTTTATCTCAATCAATCCATTTCATCCTGGGAGATTGACTAGGAAAAGGTGGGACACCGTACTGCCAGCGGACTTTATCCTTGCGAAACGAGTCCGAATCGTTGAAGAGCGAATTGGCCAGGACATAGTCGAGCCGCAGTTTCCGGGTGCAGATAACGAAGGAAATTGTCTGCGTGTTCGGGTTCGAGGTCTGTCTTGCTTCTGCGATGGCCAAGTAATTCTCCTGGAAAAATATCTCAGAATTACGGCAAGATATGGCGCAGCAAAAGGAGTTGCCTATCAGTAACAAAACTTTGATGATCATAGCGCACAGAGAGTGTATGACACAAGACATAATTTCGGGGAGTTGTAGACTATTTCAAAGTATTCACACTATAAATAAAACATGACCATCAGCAAATCCAAAAATGATTGTTTAAAAATGAAAAAGTTCAAAACATGTAAAATGAAAGATTGTTAATAGCCTGGAACTTTGTATAAAAAAAACCGAAAAGAAGCACCCGCATCCCTTTCGGTTAGAAAAAAGTAAAATCTTGACTATTTTTTTGCTAGAATAATCTTCCCGTCCTCAAAAGTCACCTCAAAAGAATTATCCTTGACGATTTCATTTAAAGGATATTTTTCGTTGTACTCGTCAATATAATACTTCTTGATTGTAATCGTTCCTTTGCCGCTTAAATGAGGAGGCTTAACTTCTTTTAACTGAGCAGGCGTATTTCCTTCAACAATCTTATACTTTTTGAGTTCTGCTGGGCCGAACGCGATTGCTTCAAGTATAATGTTTCTATAGTAGTTTAAAACCTTTTTAGCTTTAGTAATATCAAGCTCCATCTTCTCTGATGAAGTTTCCTGAGCATACTTTAGGATATCCTCTCCCAATTTTTGTATGTCAACATCTTCTTTTTTAACTTTTACTTTCTTATCTTTTTTTGCGTCTTTATCCATTTCAAACCTCCTTGAAATCAATTTAATTTTTCAAATAAAATTTATGAACAAATAGCTAAATATTGTCAAGCAAATTTTGAAGTCAAAGATAATTGTTTGATAAAAAATGTAAAAAATGACGTATTCCAATCATATTTTGCAAAGACGATATTTAAACTATGTGATATTTTCCATGATAATTAAAAAATGGCGGATAGCTTCGCTAAAAAAACTATCCGCCACTCATCACAATTTATAATCTCACTTGCAAATCAACTATATATTCACTCAAAATCAGTCACAATTAATCTTATTATTATATGTCAGTACTATCTTACTGATGAGCAAAATTAATGCTTGAAATTGCTCAATTTTATCTGATAAAACATATTATTTTTTTCTTAAATAATCATAATCTAAAAATCAATACAAATATCTAACTTGTTCAAAATACATAAATTTAGGCTCAGAGAATTAGTGAGTCTATTTTTTGCTAGAATCTTTGAAATACTCGAAGACCTCATGAGCTTCAGCACTCGACAATTCTTTAAGCTGTTTATTAAACATTTTATCACAAAGTGAGGTTATGTTTATGCCGCGCTGAACAGACATTTCTTGAATTGTTTTTAACTGCTTGTCAGAAAGCGTCTTATCAAACCTATGTTTGAACTCTTTCTTCTTCTGACTAAATCCTATACGAAGTTCACCATTTTCAGGCACAACATCAATGATTTGTTGATCCTTCGATAGAATTGGCAGTTTTTCTACCAAGCGAATAACATCAAAAGAAGCACGCATTTTCGACAAGGCGACAATATCTTCATTATTGTCTATACCGCGCATCTGGCCAGAGATAGCACTAATCGCTGAAGCTTCCCGACCATCAGCCAAAGAAATACTCGATCTTGAAATCGCTGTAGATCCATTACTGCCTGTAGGGGGAGATAGTAAGGACTGGTTAAACTTTTTAGCCTTCAATTCATCTAATTTGTTAGCCATAATGGCGTCGATTTTCTCTTCAATTTGAGAAATATCGCTGCTGCCGAATAGTGTAATAAAGTCATTGTTGTTCTTGGGCATAATAAACTCCTTATTAAAATGCGGTTAAAGGAATAATACATAAAAACATTAACGACACGAAGAAGCACCCCAAAACCGCCTCCCTCGACCTGGGTTGTTAATTTTTGTATTGGTTTTAGCTAAATAACTAATCCAATAAAAACATTCAGAAAAGAAATCATCGAAATACGGGTCATTTTTACAAAGCAAAACACTATCCAAAAATAGACCGTAATCAGTTTTCATTTCACAAATATGTACCAAATTCCTAGAAGCATTATTAGAAGCGTCAGAACATATCCTTGACCAGATATTCTTAGCTTCGCAATTGAAATCATAAGAGCTAGTAAACTTGCTAGCATCTAAGAAGAAAACACAATGATAATGTTCATTGTCACTTTGATTAATCTCTTTAACCCAGACATATTGGTATGACACACCTTTTCGTCTGAGATAAATTGAAAACAAATTCATAAATTTCTGAATTTTCTTATCATCTGTATCGAAGTAATAACTCTGAGGAAACCTTAAATCAAATCTAAGCAACATTACCATGGGATGACATTCTGTCATTAAGCGAAATCTCCTAAGTATCGCCTCCAAAATGTCATCTCTAATATTAAATTGATTATCATCGCCACAATTGACACTTAACCCACTAAAATAACCATCGTTAATTTTCACATAATTCCTCCGAATTTTTTGAGAAAAAACTATATATACTCATACCGTATTCATACCGTATTCTTATTTTCTTCTTTTTTGTTTTAAATTCATATTTATACTATCTTATATTAATTACTTATTTATATATAAATTATATTAATATAATTAAAGATACTACTATATAATAATAAGTGGTTTGTCAGACTTAATCGAAGTCATATAATATTGATGATGTTATTTTTAACACGAATCGTTTATTGAATTATTTGTATTAAATGTTTCGTATGTTATTTTTCTTTAATGTTCGTATTTGTAATGTGTTTAAGTTGATTGTGTAATTAAATATTTTTGCCAGAATTATATAAGACAAATTGCTCGATTGATGAATTATTTTATCTTGAGCTTAAAATTTTAATAATTCGGCAATAAAAATGAACAATATAAACAATAATCTTCTGGAAAATAAAAGTTTTCAAAATTTTTTCGTTGATTGTTTTTTTAATAAGTATATTCAAAGTTTTGAATTTTTAAAAAGTGAATATGTGTCTTTTATTCAGGTCATTTTTGATATCTCCTATCCTTTATCTAGGATTTTTGAATATAAATACGAGCATATTCAGATATTCAATTATAACTTCCAAAAATTTTTAACTCTCAGATCAAATTTGGGAGGAGCGGTAGCAAATAAAAATGTTATTTGGCTAAGAAGTGTTGACGAAAATAACATGATTTACTTTCAATATATTGTTCTCATTGATGCAAATTTTTTTAAAAATTGGCATGAAATTATTGATATTGTACAGCAGCATTGGTCTTTGACCTTAGGCACTGATGGTTCTGACTTGATATCTACTTGCAACAATAGGGACAGTCTTAAAAAACTCAAAAATGGTTTGGTTTTTTATAAAAAGACTTCTGAATTTGAACAAGCTCGCCAGGAAAGGTTAATGCTTCAGCAGGTTATTTCTTTGGCGGAATTTCTTGACCATGAAAAACAGCAAAAAGATGGTTGGATGATAAGCTCGACTCGCCAAGGCGAACTTAAAAAAATCATATGACGAGCACCTCTCTACCTCTGCTGGCTATACCCCCCTATAATCATATCGCAATATTCTGGCATAAAAAGCCGAGATTGCCTTTCAATGTGCATGACGCGCTTTAAGATATTGTGATGTTGCCAAGAGGAGCACAGATGTGCTCCTCGGCAATGTCAGTCTATGCCGCTAAAAGGGCATGCTCTTGACATAGACTGTTATGAGAATGGACAAGATTCAGGGCATTCAATGGCGTTATTCATTTAATATCAGACATATATCACTTCTTTGAAGGCCCGTTAAAATCCCCGCTAAAGCCATTATTGGGTTCTGTGGGTTTTTTTTATCTGTCCCCGCCCTGACCTGCCGGGAAACTTCGGACCACTCAATTCTTGAGGGTTTCCCCACGGTTCATGTTTTTTCCATACTGCCGACAGAAGTGTTCGGGCGTCATGTTGTTCAGGCTTGAGTGGGGGCGAACGGAGTTGTAGTGCCGCCTCCATTCCTCGATCACAACCCTTGCCTCGGCCCGACACCGGAACCATTCCATCGACAGGCACTCGTCTCGAAATTTGCCGTTAAAACTCTCGTTCAAACCGTTCTGCCATGGCTTACCAGGCTCAATCAGCGCCAACTCCAGAGATTCCCGGGCTGCCCATTTGAGCAACGCCTTCGACACGAACTCCGGACCGTTGTCAGAGCGAAGACTCAGAGGGGCTCCGCGTTCGCTGATCAGGCGCGACAACACCTCGATAACCCGACACGACCTGATGCTGCCGGCAACGTCTATAGCCAGACTCTCCCGCGTATATTCATCCACCACGGTCAGGCATTTGATCTGCTGACCGTTTGCACAGGCGTCGTAGACAAAGTCGTACGCCCACAGTTCGTTTGCACCCATCGGCAGTTGTGGCCGAGGACGGGACGCTGCAATCCGCTTCCGAGGCCGCTTTCTGGGTACCTGCAATCCAGCCTTGGACCACAAGCGGTACGCCTTGTCGACGCCCATGAAATGCCCCTGGCGCTCCATGAACACGTTGATCCGGCGATATCCGAAGCGCGGATACGTCGCAGCCAGATCCGTCATCGCCGCCATCAGCGGCTTGTCTCGGGCCTCCAGGCGCGACTCGTAGCGGAGTGACGATCGGGAGGTGGATAACAGCGCACACGCCCTGCGTTGTGAAAGTCCGCGGCTCCTGGCGTATGCCACCTGGAGGCGTCGGACGGGTGCGCCTACCATTTTTTTGCGGCGATTTCCTTCATGACCTCGATTTCTAGGTCCCGTTCCGCAAGGATCTTCTTCAGCCGCGTGTTCTCTTGTTCCAGCAGGCGTAGCCGCTTTACGTCATCGGCGGACATGCCTGCGAACCGCTGGCGCCACGTGTAGATCGTCTGCTCGCTGATTCCATGCTTCTTGGCTACTTGGGCCACCGGACTGCGGTCAGCTTCGCGCAGTATGCCCACCATTTGCTCTTCGGAAAATCGTCCCTTTTTCATCAGTTCCCTCGTGGTTGAGGGAGAAACCTATCTCAAGTTTCGACTGGTCTGAAAAGAGCCGAGCAGGTCAGCCCAACAAAGGAGTGATCATGCACGACCAAATTTACTGCTCATCCGAAACAACCAAGCTGGCTAAGGCCCTGATCCAGGTTCAGCAATCTTTGCAGCCTGCGACCAAGGACCGTCTCAACCCTTTCACCCATTCAAACTACGCCACCCTGAACAGCGTCATGGATTCCTGTCGTGAAGCGCTGCTGACCAACGACATCTGGCTCACCCAGTATCCAGTCCCCGCTGAACCCGGCCACCTCGGGCTTGTAACCAAGTTGGTGCATGCTGAATCCGGACAGTGGCAGTCTTCACACGCGGTTGTCCCCTTGCCAAAGAACGATCCCCAGGGCCTTGGCATCGCTATGACCTACATCCGGCGTTACTCAATTTCCGCTATGCTCGGCATCGTGACCGAGGAAGACACGGACGGAAACCTGCCCAAGGATTCAGGCAAGAGCGGTCCACGTCAGAAAAGGGCTCCTGCGATACAAGAGCCTGGAGATTCTCATCCTCCCAGTCGACCACAACCAGCCCAACTCCCAAAACTTGATGGCATCACCTACCAGGAGATCACCGCTACGGATGGTCAGGTCTGTATCGTGGCCACCGGCAACACCCAGGCGAAGAAGGAACTATTATCTGGAGCCGGGTTCAAATGGAATCCTCAGCGAAAAATGTGGTGGAAGTATGCGCATGCATCATGAAAATCCGGACACAAAACACAAGCGAAGGCTGCTCCATGCGGGCAGCTTTCGTCATTTTGGAGGGTAGGGCATGAGTGAAACCTTGCAAGTTCAAGCGGACCGATCCCATGGCCTCATGACGCTGCTCGCGAAAGGGCTTCTTGAATCGTCGGCGCAGAGAACCGCGTCATCGCTTGGAGATCGGAGCCAATATATAGGCATGTCGGATATTGGCCGAGCTTTGGAATGCCCACGAGCTGCGGTGGGGCAAAAACTATTTGGTAATGGCCATGATCAACAACTGGATCAGCATGCCGTCCAGGCACAGATCGGCAAACAACTTCGTTTCCAGCGCGGACATTGGTTTGAGGCGGGTATTGCCCAGGTCTTCAGGCAGCAGCGATTGCCCGTGATCGAGCAACTGGAGATCGTGACGAGTCATAATGGGGTGCCGATCAAGGCGCATCTGGATTTCGTTTTTGTCAGCCCAGTAGGAAAGCCCACGGTCCGGATTTTGGAGCTTAAAAGCTGCGAAAAATTGCCTAAAACACTGTATTCTTCTTACGAAACTCAGGTTTATGGCCAAGTATGCCTCTTGTGCGCACTTTGGGACCAACCGGCATTTGGCGTCCATGGTGAAGCAGATGGACATGGTAGTTCCGGGCTCACTTTTCCGCAGATTTGCCTGGAGAAGTTTGGAATCGAAATGCCAGCCCATCCGTCAGCGGTCGATATCGAGGCATGGGTGCTGTGCCTATCCATGTCGGATGCCAAAGCGTTCGGGCCATATCTGCCGGATGACACCATGTTAAGTCTCTGCCTCAAAACAGCCGAGGGCCTTTGGCGCAACGTCGATGGGTTGAAGAAAAATGACGAAGACTTTGACAACCTGCCCACTGCAGAAGGGTTTCATCCCCTGTGCTCATGGTGCGAATTCAACGCCGATTGCCCGAAATTTGATGGCCTTGACCAGCCGCAGTGGGGCAACGCACTGGACCAGCTCAAGAACTTGAAAGCTAGGCAGGATCAACTGGATGCCGAGATAACGGAAGTCGAGGCGGGTTTGAAGACAGCCTATGCCTTGAGTGATGTCCATGGGGCATGGATCAGCGCAGGAAGTCAGCGTTTTCGTGTTTCGACTCAAGCCGGAAGACGTACCTTGAACAAGGACCAATTGCGCTTGGAACTCTCAAAAGTCCTTGGAGAGGATGACGCGGATGCGCTCATCACTAGGTGTGAGTCTGAAGGCAAGTCCTTTGATCGGCTGAACATCAGCAAGATCAACAAATGCCCATAGGCCCAACAATTTCAATCAACATATCCCGGCTCCCCGTAACAGGGCGGCCGGGATTTTCATTTTATGGAGCACATTATGACCAATACTATTCGCGATGAGCTTGAGAAACTTCAGCCCATGGAACTGGACGCAGGTACCGTTTTTAGCGGTAGCCCTTCAGGCAGGATCATCAGGGGTTATGCCAGCCCATGCAGCTACACACCGGCTCCGGATCCCGGTTACATTTTCCACGAGACAAGCCGTGACATCGCTGTCTGGCTCATGAATATATCCGATCCCCTGTATGTCTTCGGACCCACGGGTTCAGGAAAAACGAGCGCTATCAAGCAGCTCGCCGCAAGGCTTAACTATCCCGTCTTCGAGATCACAGGCCACAGTCGTTTGGAATTTCCTGATTTGGTGGGGCACCTGTCGGTTCGAAATGGCAGCATGGAATTCGAGTACGGTCCTCTAGCCTTGGCCATGAAATATGGCGGGTTGTTTTTGTTGAACGAAATCGACCTGCTCGAACCGGCTACAGCCACAGGTCTCAATGGCGTTCTTGATGGTGAGGCGTTGTGCATTGCCGAAAATGGGGGAGAGCTCATCATCCCGCATCCGATGTTTCGATTCGCATCCACAGCCAATACTAACGGCGGGTCCGATGAAACCGGATTATATCAGGGCGCGCTCAGGCAAAATCTCGCTTTTCTGGATCGCTTTTGGCTTTGTGAGATGGGCTACCCTGCACGGGAAGCCGAGGAGAAACTTCTGGGTGGATGCTGCCCGAAATTGCCTGAAAGCATCCGTCAGAAAATGGTCGAATACGCAAACGAGGTTCGCAGGCTTTTCATGGGCGAAGCTGGTGCTGGTATGGCAAACAGTATCGAGGTCACGTTTTCAACCCGGACCCTTCTGCGTTGGGCTGATCTGACCGTGCGTTTTCAGCCTCTCTCCAGACAAGGGGTCCAACCAGTGACCTATGCCCTGGACCGGGCACTGGGATTTCGCGCCACCAGGGAAACCAGGGCCATGCTCCATGAGCTTGCCCAGCGCATTTTTCCTCAGTCCATGGGGGAGTAGAAAGGAGTGTAGCTGCTGAAACGCAAAAAGATGCCACCACTCCCGACGACCTGACCAAAGTACGCCAGGCCATGACCTCGGTCCTGCAGGCCATGGCAGCCAACCCATCCTACCTGACCAACTGCGCCCACCCTCCATCCGTTCGCCTGGAAAAACCCACACCACATGGCGGTAAATTCTGGAAAGCCGTGGCTCATCCAAACGGTCTGGCCTTGCAGTGGGGACGGCTCAATACCGCCGGGCAAGGTCGCGTCCTGGATATCCCCAGATGCGCTCAGGGCAATCCGGTGCAGGAGATGATGGATAGGGCGCTTGCCAAGATCAACGAGGGATACGGGCTTTGCTGGGTCACATTTTGAAAATCATCACACCAAACGAGCGAGGTTGAATATATATGGATATTGCTCAACACGATTTTCCGTTTCGCCAGTCCATCGAGCTGGCCAAACAGATCCCTTCGACCGGGTTTCGCTATCACTGGAAAGCCGAAGTCGATTCCCTTGGTCTAATCATTCGTATTTGGCTCGGTGGCATCGACGGCGTGCCGTTTCAGACCTGCGTCACCCGCATCATCAAAAGCCAGCAGTGCAAGAACAAAAATCCCGTTCAGGAGATGTGGCGCAGGGTGCTGGAAAAAATCGACAGGCAGGATTTTATCATCGTGAACGGAAATTAGGGCGCCACACTAGGCGCTCTTTTTATTTGAAGGAGAAGAATATGAATACGCAAACAGACATCAAGGTCTTGGACAGCCTGCTGGCTCTGCACCTTGAGGTGAACATCTGGACGGCACGCAAGAAACTGAGCCCCGAGGATTTCGATGGCGCAAAACTCCCCCCTGAGGACTTGGCGTCTTTGGGCAGCAAGAGAGTTTGTGATCCCGAAACCCTCCGAGTTTTTGGGACACTAAAAGCCAGGGCCGTGAGTCTCCTGGACAGACACGGCGTTCGCTTTCTGGGCGGCTGGGCTATTCCTGAAAACCAAGCGGACAGCATCGTAACCGAACTTGATCAGATCCTGCAGGACTTCAACGCGGCCAAGGAGGATTTTTTGTCCCGCTATGATGAATCCGTCCGGGAATGGATCGCCAAGCATTCGGGCTGGGAGCAGATAATCGCCGATTCGACCGTCAGCGCCGACTATGTTCGAAGCCGAATGGGTTTTGTGTGGAAGCTCTTCCGCATTGTCCCGCCAGATCCGATTGACCCGGTCATGGCAGGCCTCAACGACGAAGTGACAAGCCTGGGGCAAACCCTGTTCGGCGAGGTCTCCAAAGCGGCCACCGACGCTTGGCATAAATGCTTTGCCGGAAAGACCGAGATCACGCGCAAGGCTCTTTCTCCCTTGAAGACCATTCACCAGAAACTCTCTGGCCTGAGCTTTGTCGAGCCACGGGTATCTCCGGTTGCGGATCTCATTCACACAGCGTTCGAACATTTGCCCAAACGCGGGAAAATTGAAGGCGCGAATCTGCTCATGCTCCAGGGACTCGTATCCCTGCTGCGGGACGCGGAAGCGCTCATCGAGCACGGACAGAGAATCATGGACGGGACAAGCTCTCAGGACGTTTTGTCCCTGTTGGTTGGGGGGCAGGGGCGTGTGCTGGAACAGGGTGTCGAGGATGAGCTGGACATCATGGCGGAGGTGGACGACATGCCGCCAATTTTTCCGGACATGCCCATGCAGCCGGTGATGCCGAACTGCGGGCTTTGGTGATGGCAAAAATATTAAAATAATGAGCCCTGGAGTCACAAGCTCCGGGGCTTTTCGTATTTGGAGGACTTCATGATCGACACACGGGCCGTGATGCGCTCGCTGCCATTGGTGGCTAGCGTGCTCGGCAGAAAATACGGGGTGCTGGTCGAGATGGGTGGGGCAGATGCCTACACCGACGGCAAGACCATTCATCTTCCGGCCCTGCCAAGCGAGGTGCCGGACACTTTGCTGGCAATGGCCAGAGGCTACCTTGACCACGAAGCTGCCCATGTCCGGGAAACGAATTTCTCGGCGCTGGAACAGGCCAAGCTCACACCATTAGAAATGCACGTCTGGAATACCCTGGAGGACTGGCGGGTGGAGCATAAACTCGCGGCCATATTCCCAGGGTGCCGCCAGAATTTCGATTGGCTAATCGGGCATATCTTCGGCTCGGATGATCGGGGCGAACCCGCTGCTCCTGCGATGAATATTCTCAATTGGCTGCTGCTCGAAGTTCGGTCCTGGGATGTCCAGGTGCTGTCCAGGCATCGGGACACTTTGGCCGGACAGGTGGATATGGATTTTCCGGGGATGAGGCCGAAGATCAAACAGGTGCTGAAGCTGGTCCGAACCAGGTGCGATTCGACTCAGGCCGCCTTAGAGTTTGCCCGCGAAATCGTGCGCGTTCTGGATCAGTTCGCGAACCATACCGACAAGCAACAAGCACCCGGTCAAACCGGTCCTGAAGCGCAAAAGGCTCCTTCGGGTCCATTCGAATCAGGTGAAGCCAAAAGCGAAGAAGTGCGGAGTAACGACGAAAATCCCACGGAAAATGGAGGGGAATCGTCTCAACACACGGACCAGGAAAGCGAGCCTGTACTGTCCTACTCACCGTCCTCTGACCATGCCCACAGTCCCGAGGGTGCAGCTGATCCCGGTGCTGATTATCAGACCCGAGAAGAGCTACAGAAACTCTTGGATGCAGGGGAGGACGAGCTTCCACAAAATCTGGGGAACATCCTGGCGAGTGCTCTTAATGATACGTCGCAGGCATCGAGCTATTCCGGGATTTCCGTAGCGGTTCAGACATCCAAGCATGCAGCCCCGTTATCGGCCGACGATGTCCTGGAAGTCAGGCAAGCCTCCATGGCGCTGCGAACCAGGCTAAGCGGATTATTGCAGACAAAAATATTGTCGCGTGCATCAAGCGGCAGAAGAGGGCGTCTTGATACCGGGCATCTCCACCGCTTGGCCGTATCGGATCCGCGTGTGTTTCGCATCAAGTCCGAACGGGTTGGGATTGATACCGCCGTTCATATCCTGCTCGATTGTTCCGGATCCATGGTGCGCAGAATTCACCTGGCCTGCCAAGCCTGCTATGCGGTCGCCTCTGCCCTTGAGGCTTCCAGAATCAATGTCGCAGTCACCGCCTTTCCTGGGGCTCAACTTCCAAACGGATCCTACACCACCGTGTCCCCGATTATCAGGCACGGCCAGAAGGTACACACCACCCTCGATCTGGGTCCTGCTGGAGGTACCCCCATGGGAGAGTCGCTGTGGTGGGTCATGCAGGACATGCTCCCCCTCACAGAAAGGCGAAAACTCATCCTGGTCATCACCGACGGGGATCCGGACTCAGCGGACTGCGCAAACCAGGCGATCAAGCAAGGGTTACTCGCGGGTTTTGAAATCTACGGGGTCGGGATCACAAGCTCAGCCATCATGTCGCTATTGCCCGGAAGAAGCGTCGTCGTAAACGCTGTGACGGACCTTGCTCCAGCCATGTTTTCTATGCTTCAGCACGGCATCTTCAGCGACCAGCAAGGTTGATTTTCAATAAAATTGTCTGGCACATGGGAGCCTTTGGCTTTCGGCACGCAAACAACAACGACAACGGAGGACTAATGGGGAAAATTCGCAAGGGACCGACTCAGGGGCAGTCGAACGCAGGAAAGAGACCTTTGGCAGGAGGTGAGACCGCATGACCTGGGGGCCTGTTATCGCGATAGCAATCGCCATACTTGAAATCGTGAAGGAGAATATCGATGACTGAAGAAATCATGCCCAGAGAGGATAGGATGGGAAAAATCCTGACGTTTATTGGTGGATGTCTGGCCGGAGTTATTGGCGTGTTTACAGTAGCAGCGATGTCGGAGATTTCATCCGAGAAGAGGTCCGAGGAAAATGACAATTTGCCTACAGTCTCAGATGAAGAAGGCATTCTGAAGTGATCTTTTGGGGTGGAAGCCTAGCGCCTCCATCCCAATTTATCGTTGTGATCTATCATAGCTAATTTGATAAATATATATAATTTACATAATTTCATAGGTTTAGCATAAAATTTATCTCGTTTTTTTACTTTTACGAGCAAAATTAGGTAAAATACGAGAATAAAAATTAGAATATGAATTTAATTTGATTATAAACTACCAAAAAATTAATTAAACGAACAAAATTAAAAAATAAAATATATTATAAAATTAGATACGAGAAAAATTAATAATTAATCATGCTTTAATAAAAAATCGCCGCCTTCTAAACTGTGTTTCATGATCAGAATAAATGTTGGCGCGATGACCAGGAGTGGGGCGGCACGGTGAATCTTCTCGTCGTCGACCGATCCCTCGAACTGATGGACGGCCGGATTGTCGTTGCAATTAAAATGGTGAGATGTCCGCCAGGCGCTTGAATAGAAAGTCTGGAAACTGGGTGGTTGATCCCAAAACTGAAATTTTTCAGACGATACAAATCATGCCAAAGTGGGAGCTGGAGATATGAGGTGTTGTGACGGAGATGGTGCGGAGAGTACTAATCGGTAGGCGCTCCTTTGAATACAGTAGACATTATGGTGACTATTGGAATTCTATCTTCTTAAATTTGTCATACAATTTGGTGAATGGTTCCTGCGTGATCGATTATTTTGCTCAAGCAGAGAAGGCGTATGACAAATAAATTGTTGTCATTACAACGTGTATAAGGTTAGTTATTTTTTTTGATTTATTTTCACATCATTATATTTTATTAATTTTATTTGTCGTTAATGGAATCATTTTTTCGAAATAACTTTTCAGTTATCATTAATATGTAGTCAAAAAAATTGCAAAAAAATATATTTATATGAATGTTTATGTGTATTTTTATTATAAAAATACTTAAAAATTATAATAAATCATAAAATTAACATATTTTTAAATACAAGTTGAATTGAAATATAGATCTGTTTAGACATTATTTTTTACTGGAGAAAAAATGAAGATTTTAAGAGTTTTTATTATTCTATTTATTTGCATATCTATTTCTGGATGCTCTCAAAATAAACGCTATATTGGAGAAGACTCGCTAATTAATAATTTAAACAGTATTCCTGCATCTGTGCCGATTACTAAAGGTAATGAATATATTGTTGCTAGCCCAATAGCGGGGTCTGGGAAGACTATGATGCAAAATAACATTGATGCATATTCTGGAAAAGAGCATATAAGTACTACAGTAAGTATTGTTTGGAAGTGGGATATGAAAATTGAAAATAATTATATTGTCACTAAAAATATTTTAACAATAAAAAATAAATTACAAAATGAAACAAAAATATTAGAAATGTATATTGATGGTAAATACGATATGAATGGTAAAGAAGTTTTAACAACAATTAGTTCAGATAATAAAGATGCAAAATTTACAGAAGAAGAAATAAATGGTTTAAAAGCCGAAATGTCAAAATATATAAAAGATAGATTTTCTATATATGGTAAAAAAATAAAAACAGGAGATATTCTTAGATCGACACAGTTGCCTGATTTTAAGTTGATAGATGAAAATAAAGTCAACGAGATAGTCAGAGGCACTGGATTATATAAAAATAAAAAAGTTGTTATAACAGAAATTGCGTTTGATAATTCAATAGATAGTTCGAGCGATATTACTATGCGTGGTAATGGTTATAACTTGTATGACTATGAAACATTCACTCCTGTTTATGGAGCACATTATTATATCACTAAAATTAAAACAGACGATCTAGACATGGATATGAATGTAGAAATGATATTTGATACTCCAGAATTTGAAACAAAAAGTGTTATAAATAATAATTTTACGGATACTAAAAAATCCAATGAATTTTCAAAGTCCCAATGGCTTGAATCCGCTGAAAAAATTAAAGCCCTTGGTGTTCTGTTAGAAAAAGGACTAATTACCCAAATAGAATACGATTCCAAGAAAAATGAATTATTACAGAGCTTTTGATCTATAAAAACATTGCGCCCAACAATTGAAAAAGATTGGCACGACTGAACCGCTGTTTTTTATAAACGGGCAGATGGTTGTGTTTTCCTCGGGTATTTTTGGTTGATTTGAGTGGGTCAAAAAGGTAGGTCAAAATTCAACGGATAATTGTTTCTTGATGTGAATAAGTCCATGATTTCAGGCTATTGACTTATATAGGACCCCGAGTCCCCCCTTCGACACCAGGAAACTAGGGCGTTGCAGTTAACAAGCTGCAGCGCCTTTTTCTGTTTTTTCAGGCGGTTGCAATCTTGGCTTTAAGGTCAGTCGAAGGGAATTTGGCTGAAATTTGAGGGTCAAACCCGGGGGTCAAACTCGGGGGTCAAGATTGCAAACCCATGGTCTGAAAAAGGGAGCCTGGACTATGCGGAAATCAGCATCTCATTCGAAGCCACTGAGCGTCATAAGTGAACCGCCTATTACCCCTTCTGATCAGATTTCGAAAATCACTCGTCGTAAGAAAAATACATATTCGCCAAGTAATCTTTACCTGAAGGGGAAATTTTATTATTTTCGCGCATCTATTCCAAAAAAATTTCGAGTTGGGATAGGCCAATCAGAAGTGCGAATCGGCTTGCAAACTCCATATATTGGCGAAGCAAGGCGGATAGCCACTAAGCTCCGCGTAAGGATGGATGAAATTTTGGACGAAAATGTGCCAGTCAGCCCAGAACATTTACGCAAAGAATTGCTTGCTAGGTTCATCAAGGTGCTTGAGCAAGATGAAAAAATTCATATCTCTCACCGGGAGATTAAAGATAGACTGCAAGAATATTTAAGAAAGCAGTTAGATTTGCATTCTCAAAATATTAACAAGAGACCAAGGGTGCAAATTGAGGAAAATGAATCGATATCAGTCGGGCAATATTCTGATGCATGCGCCAGGATACTAAGTAGCGCCGTTAATAATCCTGAGTTGCTGGCAAATGATGGATTTATAGGCGTAGTTCATTTGATGAAAGAGGGTGTATTCAATCCCGATGAGGTTACAAAGGATAATGTTTTAGAAATTATTAATGAGTTTATAAAAACTCAAATTACATGTCACGATATTGTAAGCGCGCGTAGTAATGGCGATTTTGTCAAAGAACTGCCTCTCTTTAATGAACACGCGAAGCAAAACAATCAAATAGAGGTTCAATCGTTTGCTCCCAAGGAAGAAACGAAAATCCCTAGTTTGAAATTTTCTGAATTGGCAAATAAATATATAGATTCAAAGATTTCAGATGAAGCCTGGAAGTCTCATAGTTTGCCTGATCACAAAAGCCGCCTCAACACGTTTATCGAGGTTATGGGGGACAAGGCTATCGATGAGATAACTCGCGATGATATGCGAAAGTATCGTGAGACACTTCGAAAACTGCCTCCGAATCGTGCTAAATCAAAGTTATATAAAGGCAAGTCTATAGATCAAATACTAAAAATGAAGCCTAAGACAGTATACTCTGTAAAAACAGTTAATATATTTGTTGAAGCTGCTTCGAGTCTGTTTGAGTGGGCTATGCGAGAAGGGATAATAACTTTTAATCCTGCAAAGTCCCTCAGCATTAAGGATGATAGGCAAGAGATTGATCTTCGTGATGCGATAACTGTCGATGATTTGAAAATTTTATTTTCGCATCCAGATTTTAAAATGAAAAAAATCAAGAGGCCATCCTTTTATTGGGCGCCCATTATTGCTCTGTACACAGGAATGCGGCTTGAAGAAATCTGTCAATTACACTGTGATGACGTATATAAAGTTGACGATCTTTGGGTGTTTGACATTAATTTGAATAAATCCAGAAACGGCTTGGTTGAGAAAAAGCTTAAAACAAAAAATTCAGTTCGAATAATTCCAGTACATAGCAAGTTAATTGAATTAGGACTGCTTAAGTATAGAGATAAAATTCTAAAAGATAAGCATGAGCGATTATTTCCTGATTTAAACTTGTCTAAGAATATTTCAAAATATGGAAGGCAGGTGGGTAAGTTTTTCTCTGATTTGATCAAGAAATGCGATATAGCAGGGAAAAAGAGTTTTCACTCATTGCGCCATACGTTCAGCGATTATTTTAAGGTGAGAAATTTGCATACTGATGTTTTCAGGCAAGTTTTTGGTCATGAAATTGAAATGCTAGCTAGTAGGCAGTATGGATCTAAGTTCAGTCCAAAAATTTGTTATGATGAAGTGATATCAAAAATTGAATTTGGTATATAGAGTATGATAGATTTAATGCGTCAGTTTTAAATTTAGGTTTTGCTCTTAAGATTATTAAATGCAATAATCAGTACAATTTTACTATGAGAAGAATTGTGGTTGTCGTAGTTAAATCATTGCGAAAATATCATTGATTTTTTTAACGCTAATTGAGTTTGTTGTATAAATCTTATTGCGCTTTTTGTTGAAAAATTATTATTCTATGCATATTGAAATTAGTTAATTTAAAATATTATAATTTGTAGGTATAAATGAAGTCAAATTTTGATAAAGTGATGGATGGAGTAAATGAATCGCGACATCATATATATTTTTGGCGAGCTGAGTATAGAAAAAGAAAATTTATGGTAGAACATCCAGATAAATATAAGTCATTTCCAAGCTTAATTAAGGATATATATCGAGATCTTAATAAGTTATTCAGTAATTTTCCGAATGACAGGCAGCGCATTGGTGATGATTATTATGATAAATTGCAGCAATCTGTTTTTCTAGAGGGATTTTCTGATTATAAAACACCAGTTTTTATAGGGAATTTTAACGTTAGAAATTTTTTTTCTCGTGATAATATCCCAGAATTAATATGGAAAAATATATTTGATACTTGCTTTTTTTCTTTTGAATATGATTATTATATCAGTTTTTTGAGTTCAAAGTGTGATATGTATGGTATATTAAAATTGTTAAGTGAGGGGAAGGCTTTGCCAACCCCTCCTGAAACACATTTTAATAAAACGCAAAAAGACTTTATTCCTTCGCATTTGTTAAAGGTCCTGCGTATTGATAGGAGTGGTAGTGAAGTGGATTCACTCACAAAACAAATTTTGATTGAATATAATAAACAACATCCTCAATTCAGAGGTAGTAGTGTTTTAAAAAGTAAAAGTAGTATCAATTACGATGTTGCGATATTGGCGGATATTTTTAATGAACAATTTGACATAGAGAAATCAATTAATGAGATTCAAGAAAAATTAATTTATATGATTTATGATCATAAATCTAGAAATAAAATTGATCTTAACGATCGTGAAATTGAATTATTACGAAAATTATTTGATAAATTTGCAAGGGGCCATACAAGATCTTCCCATTCTCACTCGCGAGCAACAGGATTGTGGATATGGGATTATATGTATTTTAATCCTAACATTAAAACGCAAGCAAAAGTATACAGAGAATTTAGTCAATTAGATTTAAAAAAGTATCATGATTTTGATGAAAAAAATGAAAGTAGTCGGAGAACTTTTGATGGAATTATGGTAAGCACCAGGAAGTCAATTGATGAAGGCGAGGTGTTGCCAATAAAAAGATAGATTCGACCATCCGGGAAACTTCGGACCGCTCAATTCTTTAAGGTTTCCCCACTGTTCAGGCTTGAATGCGGGCGAACGGAGTTGTAGTGCCACCTCCACTTCTCGATCTCAACCCGCGCCTCGGCCCGACACCGAAACCATGCCATCGACAGACGCTCGTCTCGAAATTTGCCATTAAGACTCTCGTTCAAACCGTTCTGCTATGGCTTGCCTGGCTCAATCAGCGCCCGATTCAGATGACTTCCGAACCGCCCATTTGAACAGCACCTTCGACACGAATTCCGGTCCGTTGTCAGAACGCAGGCTGAGAGGGGCTCCACGTTCGCTGATTAGTCGGGACAGCATCTCGATCACCCGGCCCGACTTGATAATCCCTGCAACGTCTATAGCCAGGCATTCACGCGTCGTCGTCCACCACGGTCAGGCATTTGATCTGCTAACCGTTCGCGCAGGCGTCGTAGACAAAGTCGTACGCCCACAGTTCGTTAGCTCCCATCGGCAGTTGCGGACGCGGGCGAGATGCAGCCACGCGTTTCCGAGGCCGCTCCTGGGCACCTGCAATCCGGCCTTGGACCACAGCCGGAAATCCTTGTCGGCACCCATGACATGCCCAGACGTTCCATGAACACGTCGATCCGGCGATATCCAAAACGCGGATATGTCGCAGCCAGGCCCGCCATGGCCGCCATCAGCGGCTTGTCCCGGGCCTCCATCCGCGACTCGTAGTGGAGCGACGACCGGGAAGTGGATAACAGCGCACACGCCCTGCGTTGTGATAGCCCGCGACTCTTGGCGTATGCCACCTGGAGGCGCCGGACGGGTGCGCCTACCATTTTTTTGCGGCGATTTCCTTCATGACCTCGATTTTGAGGTCCCGTTCCGCAAGGATCTTCTTCAGCCGCGTGTTTTCCTGTTCCAGCAGGCGCAGCCGCTTCACGTCATCGGCGGACATGCCGGCGAACCGCTGCCGCCACGTGTAGATCGTCTGCTCGCTGATTCCATGCTTCTTGGCCGCCTGAGCCACCGGGCTGCGGTCAGCTTCGCGCAGGATGCCCACCATCTGCTCTTCGGAAAATCGTCCCTTTTTCATCAGTTCCCTCGTGGTTGAGGGGGGCACCTATCTCAAGTTTCGAATGGTCTGAAAAGAGCCGAGCAGGTCAAAGTAAAAAATCAGACGGGAAAATCTTGCGAATAATGTCTTAGAATTCAGAATGAAACTATGAAAGAAAATAAGCTCAGTGCCTCAATGGGGCCCTGAGCTTTTTCTTTGCATTTATTATTAGGAGTAAGTCTATGCGAAAATTTTAAATAATCAAGCGGCGGAAGAATATTTTCAATATTCAATGGTAAAAAAAATGTTGTAAACTATTTGGGGGTCTTATGCAAAATCAGTTGTCTGTTACTCAAGCAGTGAATTTTAAGGAGCTTATTCGCGACGTTAATATTGAATCTCCCTATTTAGAGAATACAGTATTGATGTGCTGTGTAGTCTCTCAATGTATAGAATCAATATGCAGCTATGACAAAGAACGAATGAGTATGTGGGTGAGTGGAATAGTGAATCAAGATCACGCAATCTCAGTAAACTTTACTGAACAAGGAATGTTGTTAGCGAAGATTTATTTTCAGAGAATAGAAGGATTTGTTCCCTTTGTATCGGCAGTGAAAAATTTGTCTATGGAAGGCGCAAGTCGTTTTATTTTAGATAACTTCGGATATTTTCAACTTGCAAGACTTCTGGGATTGAAGCGCTCCGGGGGATATAGTTCTTCAATTTCATATTTAGGCACAGATCCAAAGGTGATTTGTCCAAAAGTAATTAAAATTGGAGAAAGAAATTTTTATAAGTCAACAGAATTGTTGTTTAGAAACTATTCTGGAGCAGTTGACTTTTGTGTTATCTCGTATGTGAATAAAGAGTATTATTTTCTTCTACCTTGTGCATTATACGCTAATAATTCTAAGCAAGGGATTAGAGATTTGTTTCTTGCGCCAGGATTGCATGAATCGAAACATTTATTGTTTAATGCAAATGTTTTGAATTCGACAAAAAATTTAAATGTTCTTTTTTTTGAAAATTTGCGTATTGCAGGTGATTTTCATAACAGAATTCAGGATTCATTAAGTGTTTCAAAAAGTGAGTACGTTTCAACTGCTCATTATGGCGGTATTAATTATATTAATGATGTCGATTTTTCATGCCTTTATGGTCAAAATGTATATATAATTTCTTTTCCTTCAAAAGAAAGTTATTTGAAAATTATTGATTATGCCGAAAAATGTCTTTCTGCTGGCGCGAATAAAGTTATGATTGTTTTGGATCCTATTCTTGAATATCCAAAGTATGGCAGTGATGTTGACTATGCCGCCTTGCCATGTCCGTTTGAGCGTTTTGTCGCGCACAACGCGTTTTGTTATAAGGAGAGAGAGCTTTCGCCGATGATTTATAGGATTCTTAAATATGCGATCCCTTTTGAGCGGTATTTCTCTTGGGCGCAAGAAATGATGCTTATTGATGTCCCAAACTCTGTCCCTTCAAATGAATCGTTTTCCTCTCTTGTGTCTAATGGTTACGATATGGTTTGTAAGCCTCTTAAAGATATGGATGATAATGTTATATCTCTTAACATTATGCTTAGACCGGATAAGGTTACAATGTTGGCTGGTTATTCCCACGAGGGAAAGACTATGTTTATGATGTCTTTGATACTGGCGCATATAGCCGGAATTGACTTGTTAATTTTTAAAAATAATAATCCTGGAAAAGTTTTACTAGTTGATTCTGAGTCTGGAGAAGATTTTGTCCAAGAAGTATTGATGCAACTCAGTCAAGCTTATGATGTTAATAAGAGTGTTTTGCGTGGTTTTAAATATATTTCACTATTAGATATGCCTCGTGATAGGGTTAATGATTTTGATCTGTTGTCAGAGAATACTCAGCTCGAGTTGAAAGCTTATGTTGAGGATAATGGCGTAAATCTACTAGTGCTGGATAATCTGCAATCAATGTTTGAAAATGCTTCAGCATCCTCGAAAACTCTATATTTACTTATAAAATTTGTTGAGTTGATGCAGTCAATTGGCATTGCTGTGTTGCTTGTTCATCATACTATTGACTCTAAAAAAGATAAGCCTCAAGGTTTGACTCAATTAGTTAACCGTATGCGTAATTGGATACTACTTGAAGGCCCAGCTACACTTGGACCTGAACTTGAGAAATTGGGTGTTGCTGGAGATCCTTTTGTTAAAAAATTCATAGATGAGCCAGGTGTGTTAGCGCGTGTTGTGTTCAAAAAGTGTAACTCCTATCCGCGGCTACGAGGTCAGAAATTTTTGTATCATCTGCCTTATGCCAATATTCGGAATCAAGAGCCAAAAAAGTGGATCAGTGATATTGAAGGGCATAATCATTATGGTGATGACTGCCTTTGTAGTCAGGATAATGTAGATTTTTTGAATCCTGTAGAATCTGCATCATATACAAATGAAGCAATTGATATAGCGCCTATTGATGATTTTAAAAACAATTGTGATAAAGTCATAGAGTATGCACAAGATCATTCGGGCTTTAATGGAGTTCAAATACAAAGAGCATTTTCTTGGAGCAAGAAACCCGTTAAAAAAATTCTTGATCATCTTGTCGAGTCTGGTGTCCTTGATAGGACAGGTTCCACGAGTTCCAGAATGTATCGCCTTCGGGTTGATTACGATAAGATCTAAGGCCTAGATGAATCCAGACAATGTCCCCCTGGACAGCTCCATAAGCCCTTGGCATCCGCTGGGGGCTGTTTTTTTTTGCGCCGAGCGTAGTCCGTTAATTGGTCCATGTCTCCTGCAGGCCGCGAAGAGCGGAGCTACGAGCAAGTGATACTGATGCGTCTTAACCCAGGAGATCTGTGTGCCCGTTTGGAAGTCCGCGCGAGTCCTGAAAGTGGTAAGGGCCATCCTGACACCGAGGGGGCATGCAGGCCGGTGCAGGACCGGTTGTCGCCGGAAGCCACGGCTTACCTGATGCGTGATCTGCAATGGTGCCTGGCGCAGTCTGAAAAAATCGGAGAACGCTGCCTGGAGCTGGTCCATGATCTCTTTACCCACCGCGTCCTCGACAACCTGTGAGCTGTTCAAGGTCTGCTTCAACTCCTGGGTCGTTATGGCAAACGACGACTGGAGGCGGCCTGCGCCAGAGCCCTGGCTCACGGGGTCGGGACGTACCGCAACGTGAAGAACATCCTGGAGAAGGGTTTGGACCAACAAAACCTCACCCTGCCCATCGCCTTGCCTGATGCCTACGGCGGAACGTCCCGCTTCACCCGCAACTCTGACCTGCTCAACTAAGGACACAGCAATGAACCCCATGCCCCAACTCACGCCGCACCTGAAACAGCTCCGCCTCTCCGGCATCCTGGACTCACTGGAGGTCCGCAACCGTCAAGCCGTGGAGCAGAAGCTCGCCTACACCGACTTCCTGGCCTTGCTCATCGAAGACGAGATCGCTCGCCGTGAGCAGCGCAAACTCGTTATGAGGCAGCGCCGGGCTGGTATCAACGCGCAGAAGACGCTCGAAAGTTACGACTTCCCCTTCAACCTTGGAGTGAACCAGGCGCAGATCATGGATCTGGCCACCTGTCGCTACCAGGAGGAGAAGGTCCCGGTGCTCATCGTCGGCCCCTGCGGCACCGGCAATAGCCACCTTGCCCAGGCACTGGGCCACATCGCCGTACGTCGCGGCTACGACACCGTGTTCGCTTCCCACGCTAAGCTGCTAGGTCAACTCGCTTCAGCGCGGGCCGTGGGCAACTTCGAGCGCAAGCTGGCGGCACTGACCAAGGCAGACCTGCTCATCATCGACGACTTCGGCCTCAAGCCCATGCGCCCCGGGCAGGACGAAGACTTCCACGACGTCATCGCGGATCGCTACGAGCGGCGGCCAACGATCATCACCAGCAACCTCGACTTCTCGGAGTGGAACGACGCCTTCCACAACAAACTGCTGGGGGCAACCACTCTCGACCGTATCATGGATGGTGCCTATCAGTTCGTGCTGGACGGCAAAAGCTACAGGACCCCTCGCGGGGATCTTGCCCCTTGCAGAGGCCGACTCATAAACGCATAACCAGACGAGGTCGTCCTAGCGATAATCTCTTATGTTTGCTGGCGTCATTATGGTGCCCATCGGTGGCGCTATTTGGGTGCCCATTCACAACCTTAAGGCGAGAGTGCTTTTCACCACATCACTGTGATGCGGATAATGGCACGAGATTCTGACAGCGGCAGAGTTTTCTCTTGCCGGGATTAGGTTCGGTTCGTTTGGTTCGGTCCTCACCAAAGGTGCGAACAAACAATTAGAAAAATAATTTATATATGTCAACAAGTTGGGCTAGCTGGGTTTTTTGCATAAAGGATTTTCCAAATGATCATGAGGAAGCACTTCGTGCGGGGTCACTCCGATGCGTGTGGACGTACACCTGAAAATTGACACTTCTTCGCCGGGTTGCTGTTTATGAATCTTCCGATCTGGAGCATCATGTTGGTCATTACGCAATTTATACTCAGCCGACAATTCCCCTTCACCGGGAGTTTAAAATCCAAGCTCCGTTCGCGCACGTTCGATTCCTTTCTTCTGAACTTCGAGGTCAGGGTTTGTCTCGGAGTTATGGATCGCGCTGCGGATCAGTGCATCGACTTTTTCCCGTCCGCTTGATGATTTTGCCGCTTCCCGGGGGGTCTGTCCGTTAAGGATCGGAAGAGGGGTGTCGACCCATTTACTCCAGTGGTCGAGAAACATGTTTTCCATGTGCTCCCTGACCGCAGGATCTTGCATCATCTTGTTGTGGAAACCAAGCGGGTCTTCATCGTCTTCGGCGCGTTCTTCTGGATTACGCATGGGCTTGATGCTTGTGGTTTTGTAGTGCGCCTTGTCGCCCATCGCGTTTGTAATGATTTCCTGGATTTCAGCCGCTCTTTTTTCCGAGTTCACTTCGACGGTCATGGAGTCACTTTCAATGTCTATGTAGCCGAGGATGGTGTTCGACATTGTCTTGGCTTTCTCTGTTTCAAGGTGACTCCAGGGGATTGTCACGCCAGCAAGTTCACCGCTCTCGGTATAGTCTGCGTTTTCAAGGAGTTGCTCTGGCGACTCCGTCACGCAGAGATGGGTCATGGCGTTAAAGGCATCTTTGGGGTTTGAGATGCGGTAGTGAAGCGTCTGCAGGGAGAGAGGATCGCCATCCGTGTTCGACAAGGACGGAGGGTTGATGGCCGCCGCGTACAATTCCAGAAAAACCTCGCGAATCTCAACTTCGTATTCTGCCAGATCTTCCGTTGAGAGCGCATTTTTCCTGCCTAAGAGGGATGTGCGCAGGTCGATGACATGGGTTTTCCATGGCAGAGGGAAGGATATGGGGCTCGCGGCAGAGAGAAATTCAACGTCGTCGACCCTGGAGATGGCACAAAACAGGATGGACCCTTGAGCCAGCCACTCTGAGGCGCTGTGATCGGTGACCCTGTGCGGACTGCCGGTGAGAATGTCGTGGCAGGCAAAGCCGTTTCCCGGAAAGACAGCCGTGACCTCATAGAACGAAAAGACCAGGCAGCCCACGGATTCAAGGACGTGAAGTTCCAGGCTGTCGATCTTGCTTGATCTTTTATGGCGGTAGAGTTCCGCGATCGTGGTGTCGGCGGGAAGGGCAATTTCAAAATCAAGTTCTTCGATGTCAGGCTGCGTCAGGTCCCAGCTACAGAGAATCCAAGGTATCATCACCTGTGAGAGATCATCGATGGTGTCCTCGTTATCGAGTTCTTCGCCCCAGAGCAGGAATGTGTCGATGGCCTCGTCCATGCCTTCCGCTTCAAGCGTGTTCTGCGCAAAGGTCATGAGTTTGCCGGTCAGGCTTTTGAAGGTCTGGCTGATTCTTCGGTAGGAAAAATCCTGACTCTCTTCCTTGGGCAGGCAGCATTTCTTGTATTTCTGTCCGCTGCCGCAAGGGCATGGGGCGTTCCGGGATATTTTCACCGCACATCTTCTCCCTGAAAGGATTTTTCGGCATCAAGCCATCTTCTGATTCAACTCCTACGATTATTCGTCATTCTCCACAATCTGAGATCAATCAGTATCACGTAACGGTTGTGAGACACTTGATGAGCACATTCGCTACATTATAAACTGTATGCAATATGATTTCAATGATGTTGCATCTAGGTAATTTTATTCATTTAGTGATTGCAAAATTTTATAAGTGTAAAAAATTATTCCGCCAACTATATTATAGCTAACTGATTGTGTTCAAGCTGTTAAAGACAAAATTAAATGAAATTTTAAACATTAATTTGTTCTAGGTAAATAGGTAATACCTAATACAACTACTACTTATCACAATGCCCATAATTAAACATACCATCTACACATAAACATGAATCAAGATGTGATGATTAAAGACATTTATCGAGATAATGACATGGAGTTAAAAATGCCAATTACTTATGACAACTCATTTAATGGTCATCCTATTAACGCTGACGAAGAGAGGCGTTTAGGTTGCAAGACTGAGATATTAGAAAAGTATGACAGTAGAATGACAGACATGTTTAATCGACACTCAAAAGTGTTACAAGTCAGATTTGACCTGAGATATCCTCAGGATGGTTCAGTAGCACCTATTTCAGAGCACATACATGATTTTAACTATAACCTCAAAAGGAGTCTTAGTCGGAAAAAGGTAGCAGGTGGTCATGACGTGGATCCTCAGTTGATATGGGCTAGAGAGCAGAAAGACAGTGAACATCCACATTATCATCATTTGTTATTAGCAAATGGTAACGCTGTACGTGACTACTATCCGATAGTGCAAAAAGCTGAAGAGTTATGGAACCGTACCATAGGCAGTGATCGACCAGGACTAGTTCATTATTGTGACAAGTCTAGTAATGGGGTGCCACACGAGAACGGTATCATGGTACGCAAGGGTACAGATGCAGAGTCTGAACAGATAGACAAGTGTTATCGTCAGGCGAGTTATTTGGCTAAGGAGAGAGACAAAGAGCGCAAGGTCAAAGGTGTATGGACATGTGGGTCTAGCAGGGTGAAGTCTAAGTGAGTCTCTTGATAAAGCTTTATTTTGTTATGCAGCAAAATGCAGTGAAAGATTCCAGTAAATGCTGGCATATATTTGCCTCAATTCTTCATATTTCAGTGGTCCAGTATAGTTGTCCTGCAACATAATTTTTATTAACGTTTAACTGTTTAAGAGGTGTATCGTGTCAGACAAAAAGAATCTACCAAAGATCAACCAATCCAAGGTCGTTAACATACGTGGTAAAGATGTAGCTACTTATGAAGCTGCCCTAGATTATGCTCATCAGTGCGGCATAATGAGTTTAGCTGTTGATCCTATTCAACTGCCTGATGCATCCAACGGTAACACAGCTATTTTTTCAGCAAAGTTGACGACAGAGGATGGCAGAGTGTTTAAAGATATTGGAGATGCTAATCCTAACAATGTCCCACGTGGCTGTACAGAAAGCTTTATACGCGTAGCTTCCTCACGAGCTAAGTCAAGGGTTATATCAGATGCGTATAATCTTAAGTCTATTTTAGGAGATATTCTTAATAGCGCTGATACAAGCAGAGATAATAAAGTGATTGATGTTGATTTTGAAGTTATGGACCAGAATCAGCAGCCTACTCAGAAACAAGCTCTAAACGGTGGTGGTAGTAAGCCTTTGTCAGCTAAGCAGTCAGAATTGATATATAGTTTGGCTGAAAGAAAAGGAGTAGATGCTCAATCACTTGCCATACAAATGTTTGGAAAAAGCGTACAAGAGTTGCAAGGTAGTGAAGCCAACGAGCTCATACAGTCATTGAAGTAAATGTTGCAGATGCTTGGTTGGAAGCATTATGATGTGTGGGAGGGATCGTAGTTGGTATGGTCCCTTTCCGAACAGTCAGCGTATACTCCGGCAGGGCTGGGTAACTACCTAAGTAGTCTGCAACTCCCTGAGATTATGACTTGTGTCATACACGACCTCTGGGCTATGGCCTTGAAAGTTTTGTTGCAAAGCGTAAGGAGCAATAACGGGCTATGAACCATGTGATCCATCACAGCATCGTGAATTTTATCTGGAGTATCGCCGACGACGTGCTGCGCGATGTTTATGTGCGCGGAAAGTACCGTGATGTGATCCTGCCAATGACGGTCATCCGCCGTCTCGACGCGCTCTTGGAGTCGAGCAAAGAAAAAGTGCTTGGCATGAAAAAGCAACTCGACGGGGCTGGGATCGCCAACCAGCACGCCGCGCTTTGCCAGAGCGCAGGCGAGGCCTTTTACAACGTCTCGCCCTTTACCCTGCGCGACCTGAAGAACCGCGCCAAGCAACAACAGCTCAAGGCGGATTTCGAAGCTTATCTGGACGGCTTTTCACCCAATGTCCAGGAGATCCTCGACAAGTTCAAGTTTCGTAACCAGATCCCCACGTTGATCGAGGCCGACATCCTCGGCCACCTGATCGAGAAGTTCCTCGACGGCCGCATCAACCTCAGTCCCAAACCGGTGCAGGACGTGGACGGCAACGAGATCCTTCCAGCGCTCGACAACCATTCGATGGGCACCATCTTCGAGGAGCTGATCCGCCGCTTCAATGAAGAGAACAACGAAGAGGCCGGAGAACACTTCACCCCCCGCGACGTGGTCAAGCTCATGGCAGACATGATCTTCCTGCCGGTGGCCGACGACATCGAATCCGGCACCTACCTCGTCTATGACGGGGCCTGCGGCACCGGCGGCATGCTGACCGTGGCGGAGGAACGCCTGGCCGAGCTGGCTGAAAGCCACGGCAAGGATGTCTCCATTCATCTGTTCGGCCAGGAGGTGCAACCGGAAACCTACGCCATTTCCAAGGCCGACCTGCTGCTCAAAGGCGAAGGGGCCGAGGCCGAGAATATGAAATACGGCTCCACGCTCTCCAGCGATGCCTTCCCATCGCAGGAATTCGACTTCATGCTCTCCAATCCGCCTTACGGCAAGAGCTGGAAGACGGACCTGGAGCGTCTGGGTGGTAAGGGCGACATCAAGGACCCGCGCTTTGTCACCCAGCACGGCGGCGACCCGGAATACAAGATGATCACCCGCTCCTCGGACGGGCAGCTTATGTTCCTGGTCAACAAGCTCTCCAAGATGAAGCACGCCACTCGCCTCGGCAGCCGTATCGCCGAGGTCCACAACGGCTCGTCGCTCTTCACTGGCGACGCCGGTCAGGGCGAGAGCAACATCCGCCGCTGGATCATCGAAAACGACTGGCTGGAGGCCATCATCGCCCTGCCAGAGAACATGTTCTACAACACCGGCATCGCCACCTACATCTGGGTACTGACCAACCGCAAGAGCGAGGAACGCAAAGGCAAGGTCCAGCTCATTGATGCCACCGAATGGTATGTGCCGCTGCGCCGCAACCTTGGGAAGAAGAACTGCGAATACTCCGAGGAACACATTCGCGCCATCTGCGACCTGGTGGTCAATCCGGTCGAAACCGAGAAATCCAAGATCTTCCCCAACGAGGCCTTCGGCTATTGGAAGGTGACGGTGGACCGCCCGCTGCGCCTAGCCGTCGACTTGAGCCCGGCCCGGCTGGAACGGTTTGTGAAAACCTGCGGCAAGGCCAAGGAAGAGCCGCTGGCCAACCTGGCCAGTCGCGTAGCTGATGCTCTCGGTGCTGGGCCGCACCTGGATTTCAACTCCTTCATGGATGCCTGCGACACCGATGCCGGCAAACACGGCGTCAAGCTCACCGCTAAACGCAAAAAACTGCTGCAAAGCGAGCTCTGCGACACCAGCGAGGATGCCGCGCCGGTGTTGAAGAAGGTTTACAAGCCCGGCAAGGCCACGCCCGATCCCATTCACGGCCTGTTCGAGGCCGAGGTGAACGGTAAGGTCTGCGTGGTTGAATATGAATCGGATACCGCCCTGCGTGACACCGAGCAGGTGCCGCTGCTGGAAGAAGGTGGCATCGAAGCATTCTTCCGGCGCGAGGTGCTGCCCTACACCGCGGATGCCTGGATCGACCCGGGCAAGACGTTGGTGGGCTATGAAATCTCCTTCACCCGCCATTTCTACCAGCCATCGCCCATGCGCACCTTGGATGAGATTAAGGATGACATCTATGCCCTGGAGCAGGAAACCGAAGGGCTGCTGGAACAGATTGTCGGGGAGGCTGAATAATGAAGCTGGCCCCTTATCCAGACTACAAGGACGCGGGTGTGAGCTGGGTCGGGAGCATTCCCGCGCATTGGCCTGAGAAGCGGGCAAAATATTACTTCAAAGAGATCGATGAACGCTCCCAGACAGGCGACGAAGAAATGCTCTCGGTGTCGCACATTACGGGAGTGACACCCCGCAGCCAGAAGAACGTAACCATGTTCAAGGCCGAGTCGAATGTCGGCCAAAAATGCTGCCAACTAGGCGATCTGGTCATCAATACGATGTGGGCCTGGATGTCTGCACTCGGTGTCTCGAATTATGCTGGAATTGTAAGCCCCGCTTATGGCGTTTACCGGCCAAAAAGCAACCAGGACTACGATAACTATTATCTCGATCATCTGCTGCGGATTGAAGGATATCGGTCGGAATATATTTGCCGGTCAACGGGCATTCGCTCTTCACGGCTCAGGCTCTATCCCGATAAATTTCTGAGCATGCCGGTGGTCTGCCCTCCGCAGGAAGAGCAACAGACCATCGCACGATTCCTGAAGGCGCAGGACCGCTTGTTCCGTAAATTCATCCGCAACAAGCGGCGGCTCATCGAACTGCTCAAGGAGCAGAAGCAGAACGTCATCAACCAGGCCGTGACCCGAGGACTTGACCCCAAGGTCAAGCTCAAGCCCAGCGGCGTGGAATGGATCGGGGATATTCCGGAGCATTGGGAGGCCACGAAGCTCAAACGCGTGGTCAGCTTCAATCCATCAAAATCTGAGACACGAGCGAATCCGGCGGATGAAGAAAAAGTTGTCTTTCTTCCCATGGAGAACATCTCCGTCAATGGGGATATCGACTGTAGCGAAAAACGCACGCTGTCCGAAGTCTGGAATGGCTTCACCTATTTCCGACGCGGGGATGTGGTTGTCGCGAAAATCACTCCCTGTTTTGAAAACGGCAAAGGGGCTTACCTCAAAGGGCTTGAATCTGATTTCGGCTTTGGCACTACCGAGCTGATCGTTCTTCGCCCTTCAAAGGCCATCAACGGCGCTTTTCTCCGGTTCCTCACATCAACCAAACAGTTCCTGTTACTGGGTGAGCAATACATGACCGGTGCGGCTGGCCAGCAGCGGATTCCATCGGATTTTGTGAAAAATTATCCAATTGGTCTGCCACCAATTGACGAGCAACTGGAAATTCTTGAACACATCCAGGAAAAGTCGGCCGAGATCGACCAGGCAATTTCCCGCGCCCAACGTGAGATCGAGCTGATGCGCGAATACCGCACCCGGCTGATTTCCGATGTGGTCACCGGTCAGGTGGACGTGCGCGGGATTGAGGTGCCGGAGGTTGCCGAGGATGAGCTACTGGCGCTGGATGAGGACACCAGTGAGTCCGATGACGTGATCGATGACGAGGGGGACATGGATGAAACCGGCTGACACCAGCGAAAAGGGCCTGGAATCGATCATCGTTGCCTCCCTCGTGGATGATGCCGGATACGTTCAGGGTGATCCGCAGGACTACGACCGGGAACACGCCGTCGACCTGGCCAAGCTGCTGCAATTCCTCTCCGCCACCCAGCCCGATGGCTATGAAGCTCTCAGCGTCGACGAGGACGGCCCCAAGCGCACCCAGTTCCTGCATCGCCTGCAGGGCGAGATCGCCAAGCGCGGCGTGGTAGACGTGCTGCGCGGCGGCATCAAGCACGGCCCGGCCCATGTGGACCTTTTCTACGGCACGCCGACGCCGGGCAACGTGAAGGCGGCGGAACGGTTCGCGGCCAACATCTTCAGCGTCACCCGCCAGCTCCGCTACAGCCGCAACGAAATCGCGCTCTCCCTCGACATGGCCGTGTTCATCAACGGCCTGCCCATCGCCACCTTCGAACTCAAGAACAAGCTCACCAAGCAAACGGTGCTCGATGCCGTGCAGCAGTACCAGCGCGACCGCGACCCAAAGGAGCTGCTGTTCCAGTTCGGCCGTTGTGTCGTTCATTTTGCCGTGGACGATCACGAGGTGCGTTTCTGCACCCACCTCAAGGGTAAGGGCTCGTGGTTTTTACCCTTCGACAAAGGCTACAACGACGGCGCTGGCAATCCGCCGAACCCTCATGGGCTTGCCACCGACTACCTGTGGAAGGAGACCCTCTCCAAGGCGGGGTTGACCGATATCCTGGAAAACTACGCCCAGGTGGTGGAGGAGAAGGACGAGAAGACCGGCAAAAAGAGGTACAAGCAGATCTTCCCTCGCTACCACCAGTTGAAAGTGGTGCGCATGCTGCTGGCCAATGCCTCCGAGAGCGGCATCGGCAGGCGTTACCTGATCCAGCATTCGGCGGGCAGCGGCAAAAGTAACTCCATCGCCTGGCTGGCGCACCAGCTCGTTGGGCTGGAACACGAGAGCAAGGCGTTGTTCGATTCGGTCATCGTGGTTACCGACCGACGGGTGCTCGATAAACAGATCCGCGACACCATCAAGCAGTTCGCCCAGGTCTCCGCCACCGTCGGCCATGCCGAACACTCCGGCGACCTGCGCAAATTCCTCAAGGCCGGGAAGAAAATCATCATCACCACCGTGCAGAAGTTCCCGTTCATCCTCGAAGAGATCGGTGACGAACACCGTAAGAGCAAGTTTGCCATCATCATCGACGAGGCCCATTCCAGCCAGGGCGGCAAGACCACTGCCGCCATGAATCGCGTGCTGGAAGAGACCGCGCCCTACGCCGGCTCTGATGACGAGGGGGAAGAGACGGTCGAGGACAGGATCAACAAGATCATGGAAGGTCGGAAGATGGTGACCAACGCCAGCTACTTCGCCTTCACTGCGACCCCCAAGAACAAGACCCTGGAGATATTCGGCGAGCCTGACCCGCAACCCGACGGCACCGTAAAGCACCACCCGTTCCACAGCTACACCATGAAACAGGCCATCCAGGAGGGCTTCATCCTTGATGTGCTGAAGAACTACACCCCGGTGGAGAGTTATTACCGCCTGGCCAAGACCGTGGAGGACGACCCGCTCTTCGACGCCAACAAGGCCCAGAAAAAGCTGCGCCGCTATGTGGAGTCCCATGAGCACGCCATCCGCGAGAAGGCGGAGATTATGGTGGACCACTTCCACGCCCAGGTGATCAACCACCGCAAGATCGGCGGTTATGCCCGGGCCATGGTCATCACCAACGGTATCGAGCGGGCCATTCAGTATTTCCACGCCTTCAGGGACTACCTCAAGGAGCGCAAAAGCCCTTACGCCCCCATCGTGGCCTTTTCCGGGGAGCACGAGTATGGCGGCAAGAAAGTGACCGAAGCGACGTTGAATGGCTTCCCCAGCAGCCAGATCCCGGACAAGGTGCAACAGGACCCGTACCGCTTCCTGATCGTCGCCGACAAGTTCCAGACCGGCTACGACGAACCGTTGCTGCACACCATGTACGTGGACAAGGCGCTCTCCGGCATCAAGGCGGTGCAGACCCTCTCGCGGCTCAACCGCGCCCATCCGCAAAAGCACGACACCTTTGTGCTCGATTTCTACAACGACTCGGAAACCATCCAGAAGTCGTTCGAGCCCTATTACCGCACCACCATCCTCAGTAACGAGACCGACCCCAACAAACTGCACGACCTGAAGTCGGACCTGGACGGCTACCAGGTCTATTCCCAGGCGCAAATCGACGATCTGGTGGGGCTCTACCTGAACGGCTCGGACCGCGACAAGCTCGACCCGATCCTTGACGCCTGCGTGGCTACCTACAACACCGATCTTGATGAGGACGGGCAGGTGGACTTCAAAGGCAAGGCCAAGGCCTTCGTGCGCACCTACGGCTTTCTATCCTCGATTCTGGCGTACTCGAATGCCGACTGGGAAAAGCTGTCAATCTTTCTGAATTTCCTGATCCCGAAACTCCCCGCGCCCAAGGAAGAGGATCTGTCTCGGGGCATCCTGGAGGCCATTGACATGGACAGCTACCGTGTCGAGGTGAAAACCAGCCTAAAGATAGGCCTTCCAGATCAGGATGCCGAAATCGGACCGGTGCCGACCAGCGGTGGTGGCCGCAAACCGGAACCGGAGCTGGACCAACTGAGCAACATCATCAAGGCGTTCAACGACCAGTTTGGCAACATCGATTGGAAGGACGGCGACAAGATTCGCAAGATCATCGCCGAAGAGATCCCGGCCAAGGTGGCCGCGGACGCGGCCTACCAGAACGCAATGAAGAACAACGATAAGAAGACCGCCCGGATCGAACACGACGCCGCGCTACAGCGCGTCATGATCGACCTCTTGTCCGACCACACCGAGCTGTTCAAGCAGTTTAGCGATAACCCGTCGTTCAAGAAGTGGCTGGGCGACACCATCTTCGGCGTGACTTATCAGCAACAAGCCGAGCAACCCGTAACGGGGGCGAGCCATGGACCTTAAAGCGGTCCCCATTCTGGTTTTGCAGCAGGCCAGAATGGCGCTACACGCCAATACCATTGAGGCAAAGGGGGGCATCCATGAGGCTTAGGTTCGTTTCTTCCCTATTGATTTTTCTAAGTGCTTACTCGCCGCTCTCAATAATATTCCTGATACAGGACTTCGATTTCGCTAAGAAAGAGGTGATGCACCCAGAAATAGTTTGGCCCATCCTTGGACTATCCGTTTTGTCCTGTGTTCTCCTTTGGATGGCAGTTCGTTACCTCAAGGGCTCTTCGCCCCCTATAACAGTAAAGTCGGTCTCCAACCGCTCCGGGGAACTTATCAATTACAGCATTCCGTACATGATTTCATTTTTTGTTATGGATCTTGGTAATCTGAAACTATTACTCAGTTTTGGATTCTTCATGTTTATCATGTACTGGATCACCATGAAAACGCACAATATTTTTATTAATCCTGTTCTGGCCGTCATGGGATACAACATCTACGACGTTCATTACGAACGGAATGGCAATGAGTGCGAGAATTTCTTCCTGGCAAAGGGGCCACGCCTACGAAATAACGAGCGCTGCAGAATCGTTGAGATATCAGAACAGCTATATGTCGTAACTGAGCGCAACCCAGAGGTTTGAATATGAACGAGTTGAAAAATAAACTCAATACGGTCAAAACAATTGACTGGGACAGCGCTTCGGTTTCGTTCTATGTCGTTAAACGAAAGCTTATTCAACGGAGTGCGAAATATGACATTTTTCATGTCAATGTTGACGAGCCACTCAGAAAAAAGTTGAGGGGAATAACCTCAGGAAAAATCAAGAAGTCTAATGTGGCGATTGAGTATGATTTCAACACGGCCGACTTAGATGATGACTTGCTTGGCTTGCCGACTACAGATACGGACTTACATGCCATTCTTCAAACTCTTCAAGGTGATGAAGAACCGCAGACAGTAGACCAGTACAATGCACTGCTGGGTTCTTGGCTTTATATTGCTCGCCTGGATGTCAAGGATCAGCCTCCTCTCTTTTCTGCTCGTCGCGTTTCGGAAGGCTGGACCACAAAAAAGGTGATGCAACTAATCAACATGGTTTTTCAGAACAATATGCTGGTAGACATTGGCAAGCAGGAGATCTTCCGCATAGACGACAAAGTCGACTTTTTCACATATGACGGAATTATTTTTATCGCTGACAAGAAGAACTTTGAAACAGCACTGAATTTTCGAGAAGGTATGGAGAGGAATCGTGACGAGATCGTCAAAGAGTTCTCTTCACTTGGGCTATTTGAAAATGCAACAGCGGTCTCCGATTTGGTGGGGAACAATCTTCGCCACTTGAGAAGACTGTCCCAAGTAAAAAAAGCAGGCTATTACAAGGATCCCAATTTTTTGGCGAGCCTGAGAAAGGTAAGCGAAGAAGATGGCTGGGGAATCCAATACTCACCTGGCGGAAAGTTGCTTGTCACCGAAGACGACATCGAAACCGTTCTTCGAGTTTTGAATAACGACCGTCTCACGTCAAAGATAAATGCCGAAAATTTTGATGTGGATATTAAGCATAAACTTGGCTCTCGGTGATGAAACTTTCATGGCGCAATATTTAGAATGTAGTATATACTCTGGGTACAAATAAAACAATAATGTCCTGCTTATGGACAAAATGACTCTGTATATCTGTCGAACTTGAAAGGATTCCAAGTATGGTATCAACACAAAGCGTGTTTTATGAAGAGCGATTCTTAGAGTCCTTTACGGGTTCGAATATCCTGAAAGATCCTAAGACCGCCGTCGTTGAATTAGTCGCCAATGCTTGGGATGCAGGGGCGACCAAGGTTGATATTGTCTGGCCTGATGAAAGGGCGGGGGTGTGTTTTTCCATTGAAGATAACGGTCACGGTATGACTGAAGAGGCTATTGATCGTATATGGCGCACTCTTGCTTATGACAGAATAAAATCTCAAGGAGAATTTGCTCAATTTCCTGATGAGTTAAATCTTCCTCCCCGGTTGGCCTTTGGGAGGAACGGAAAAGGACGGTTTGCAGGTTTTTGTTTTGGTGACGAGTATTTTGTAGAATCTTGGCGTGAAGGAAGGTCAGTTACGTTTAAAGTATCTCGTGGAATTATTGATAAGCCTTTTCTTTTAGATAAGCAGCAATCAGGACGGAAAAATGGGCATGGAACGAAGATTTTTACAAATTCAGCCAGGCGTGTAGCGCTTCCTGAGTCTGTAGTGCGATCTGAAATAGGAATGCGTTTCCTCACTGATCCGACATTTTCAGTGACAGTGAATGGCCATTTAGTAAAATTTACAGACATCCCTGACGTACATATTAAAGAGACTATAAAAACGATAAACGGACTAGGCGATGTAATAATTATTGCTATAGACACAATGCAAACTGACAAAACGACATATCAGCACGGTGTTGCTTGGCATGTAAATAATAGGCTTGTAGGTGATTGTTCGTGGAAATACGGAGGGGAAAGTTTTCTTGACGGCAGGTTTAAGGCTGCTAAGCGATTTGTTTTTATCGTAAAGTCGGATTTTCTTGTCGATGCAGTACTTCCTGATTGGTCTGGATTCAATGTTGACAATGATGAATATAAGACAACTTTAGGGGTAGTGCTGGATTTCATAAAGGAGACAGTGTTGGAAATTTCGAAAAGCCAGCGTGTCGCGATCTTTAATGACATCAAAAGAGATCATAGGGATAAAATTTCAAGAATGAATATGATTGGTGTGGAACGATGGGAGAAATTTGTTCACACTGTTCAAGAAGACTGTCCTTCAATCAAAGAGAAAGATCTTAATCATTTAGCTGGAATATTGGCAAGTCTTGAGCTGTCACAAGGTAAGTATGAATTGCTTCACAAGCTTGGTGAAATGGAGCCTGGCCAGCTTGATGAATTGCACACAGTTCTTGATGAATGGACATTAGACATGGCTAAGGTTGTACTAGATGAGTTGCAAGGACGATTAACGCTTCTTTCAAAGTTGAAGGAGAAAGTGTTCGATGCAGGAGCTGATGAGGTGCAAGAATTACAACCTCTTTTTCATCAGGGTCTTTGGATATTTGGTCCAGAATACGAGACAATCGAATTTACATCAAACGAGGGGATGACAAAAATAATCCAAAAACTCTTCAAGGCGAAACAAAAAGGCTCTCAGAATAGGCCTGATTTTGCAATTCTTCCAGATAGTACTGTTGGTCTTTACTATTACCCTAGGTACGACGAAGAGGGTGGAGAATATAGTACTGATAGGCTTACAATCGTAGAATTAAAACGTTCTGGAATTTCGATCGGAGAAGAGCAAAAGGCACAATGTTGGAAGTATATAAAAGAACTATATTCAAATGGACTTGTCGACGAGTATTCAAAGATTACATGTTTCGTTCTTGGATCTTCAATTGAAATTCAAGAGACACATGCTCGCAAGGAAAAAGACGAAAGAGTTATTATTCAGCCGCTCGACTATAATAACGTGATTACAAGAGCAAAAACTCGACTTCATAGGCTCTATGATCGGGTTAAAAGTGCTCCTTTTTTGAACAAGAAGGCAATTGGTGAATTTGTTCATAGGCATAATAAAAGTGATCAGGAGAAAAACAATTTATTAAGTATGGTTACTCCTTAGTAGCCGTCGACTAGCGTCATACTGCGTTGCCTGCCTTGTCAGATTGTCGTTCAAATAATTTCAAATATATATCACTCCCTCGAAGGCCTACCAAAATCCCCGCCAAAGCACACAAACCGCTTTGGTGGGGATATCTTGTCTGTCCCCTGCCCAAAATAGGAGTGATCATGCACGACCAAATTTACTGTTCATCCGAAACGACCAAGTTGGCTAAAGCTTTGATCCAGGTGCAGCGTACCTTGCAGCCAGCGACCAAGGATCGCCTCAACCCTTTTACCCATTCCAACTACGCCACCTTGAACAGCGTCATGGATTCCTGCCGCGAAGCGCTGCTCACCAACGGCATCTGGCTCACCCAGTACCCGGTTCCTTCTGACCCCGGTCATCTCGGGCTTGTGACCAAGCTGGTTCATGCTGAATCCGGGGAGTGGCAATCATCGCACGCGGTTGTCCCTTTGCCGAAGAACGATCCCCAGGGCCTTGGTATCGCCATGACCTACATCCGGCGCTACTCCATTTCCGCCATGCTCGGCATCGTGACCGAGGAAGACACGGACGGAAACCTGCCCAAGGATTCAGGCAAGGGGGGACAACGTCAGAAAAGGGCTCCAGCTGCACAAGACTCTGTAACGCCACCGGTTCAACCATCAAGTCGAACACAACCCACCCAACTCCCCAAGCTCGACGGCATCACATACCAGGAGATCACCGCCACAGACGGGCAGGTGTGCATCGTGGCCACCGGCAATACCCAAGCCAAGAAGGAACTCCTGGCTGGTGCCGGGTTCAAGTGGAATCCTCAAAGGAAAATGTGGTGGAAATATGCGCAAGCGTCCTGAAAATTCAGACACAAAACACAGGCGAAGGCTGCTCCACTCGGGCAGCCTTCGCCATTTTGGAGGATAGGAAATGCCTGCACAAACTCATGAGATCAGGGCGCAAGGGCTCATGGCGCTCCTGGCCAAGGGGCTTGTCGAATCGTCGGCGAAGAGAACTTTGTCATCACTAGGGGACCGGAGCCAATACGTAGGCATGTCGGATATTGGTCGCGCTCTGGAGTGCCCACGGGCAGCGGTGGGTAAGAAGCTTTTCGGGAACAGCGCTGACCTTGAATTGAGTCAACATGACCTTGTCTCGATGCTCGGTACGCAGCTTCGTTTGCAGCGCGGACATTGGTTTGAGGCCGGCGTTGCCCAGGTGTTCAGGACTCAGGGGCTCCCCGTAATCGAGCAGCTTGAAATTCAGGCCAACCATAAACAGGTGCCGATCAAGGGCCATTTGGACTTCACGTTCGTAAGCGCAGCAGACCAGCCAACAGTAAGGATTCTGGAACTCAAAAGCTGCGAGAATATCCCGTCAACGCTGTATTCTTCGTACGAAACCCAAGTCTACGGCCAGGTCGGCCTCTTGCGGGCACTTTGGAACAAGCCTGCTTTTGGTGTGCTTGGAGAACCGGGTATGGCTGGATGCTCTGGGCTCACCTTCCCGGAACTCTGCCGGGATAGACTTGGCATCCAGATGCCTGCTGATGCTTCCCTGGTTGATATCGAGGCGTGGGTGCTGTGCTTGTCCATGTCCGAGGCCAAAGCGTTTGGTCCCTACCTGCCTGACAAATCCATGCTCGGCCTTTGCCTGCAGACGGCGGAGGATCTGTGGACCCTGGCCATTGATGTCAGATCAAACGGCGGTGATATCTTTGACCTGCCAACGGCCAAGGGATTTCATGCTCTCTGCCCCTGGTGCGACTTCAATGCCGATTGTCCGAAGTTTGAAGGTGTGGATCAGCCGCAGTGGAGTCCTGATCTGGCGAGACTGGCTAGGCTCAAGGCTGATGCGGCAGCGCTTGATAGAGAGATCTCCGAGGTCGAGGACGGCCTTAAAACTGCCTACATGCTCTCAGATGTTGGCGGCAACTGGATCAATGTCGACAATCAGCGGTTTCGGGTCTCATCCCAATCAGGACGCCGTACCTTGAACCGGGAGCAACTGCGCTTGGAACTTTCCGCAATCCTTGGAGAGGATGACTGCGATACGCTCCTTGCTCGCTGCGAATCCGAAGGAAAATCCTTCGAGCGCCTGATGGTCAGCAAAATCAATAGGCCAAAGGAGAGGAGCCATGGGATATAGCTCTCGTGTCGGGATCTGCATTTCCAAGGACGCCGCTGATTTCCTTGATGCAAAGATCAGGGTGCTTTCACCGGCTCTCAAGGAGGAGGTCGCCAGGCTTTTCGAAGACGCCGATGTCAAAAAGCAGGATGACGATGCCCGAGCCTGGTACTGGGATGGTTTCCGCTGGTATTCAAGGGACTGCGATGTCGCCTTTCTGGAAGACTATCTCTCTGAGTTGGACTGGGATCAGTACCTTTATATCCGAGTCGGTGAGGATCTTAGCGACATCGATTACCACGGAGGGTTATGGGACAATCCGTTTGGGATGTGCCTGACCAGAGGCATAGAATTCGACGAGGACTGAGAATCAATACAATCAACATGATCCCGGCTTCCCTTCACAGGGGAGGCCGGGATTTTTCATTTTCAAGGAGCATACTATGACCAAGACCATCCACGATGAACTTGAGAGACTTCAGCCTGCTGAACTGGACGCCGGAACTGTTTTTAGTGGTAAGCCTTCAGGCAGAATCGTCCGGGGATACGCAAGGCCTTGCACCTATACGCCAGCTTCGGATTCCGGATACATTTTCCATGAAACGAGCCGCGACATCGTTGTGTGGCTCATGAACATCTCCGATCCGCTCTATGTCTTTGGGCCGACAGGCTCGGGTAAAACGAGTGCGATCAAGCAGCTCGCCTCCAGACTCAATTATCCTGTCTTTGAGGTCACAGGGCACAGCCGTCTGGAGTTCCCTGACATGGTGGGTCACTTGTCGGTTCGCAACGGCAGCATGGAATTCGAATACGGTCCTTTGGCTCTGGCCATGAAATATGGAGGTCTCTTTCTCTTGAACGAAATTGACCTCCTTGAACCATCTACGGCCACAGGCTTGAACGGCGTTCTTGATGGCGAGGCGCTGTGCATCGCCGAGAACGGGGGAGAGCTCATTATTCCGCATCCCATGTTCCGGTTCGCGTCCACAGCCAATACCAACGGAGGATCCGATGAGACCGGATTATACCAAGGCACGCTCAGGCAAAATCTCGCCTTTCTGGATCGGTTTTGGCTCTGTGAGATGGGCTACCCAGCGCGTGATGCCGAGGAAAAACTTCTTGGCTGCTGCTGCCCTAAATTGCCCGAAAGTATCCGTCAGAAGATGGTCGAGTATGCGGGCGAGGTCCGCAGGCTTTTCATGGGCGAGGCGGGAGCCGGTATCGCAAACAGCATTGAGATCACGTTCTCGACCCGGACGCTGCTTCGCTGGGCTGACCTTACGGTACGATTCCAGCCGCTGTCCCGCCAGGGTATCCAGCCTGTGACTTACGCGCTGGACCGCGCCCTTGGCTTTCGTGCTACGCAGGAAACCAGGGCCATGCTCCATGAGCTTGCCCAGCGCGTGTTTCCGCAGTCCATGGGGGAGTAGGTAGGGGTGCAGCTGCTGAAGAGCAAAAAGATGCAAACACTCCTGACGACCTGACCAAAGTCCGCCAGGCCCTGGCTGCGGTTCTGCAGTCCATGGCCGCAAATCCTTCCTTCCTGTCGACCTATCCGAATCCACCTTCCGTAAGCCTGCAAAAATCCACGCCTCATGGCGGCAAGTTCTGGAAAGCCGTGGCTCATCCAAACGGCCTGGCACTGCAATGGGGGCGGCTCAACACCGCCGGACAGGGCAAGGTTTTGGATCTGCCCAGATGCGCCAGGGGCAATCCGGTGCAGGAGCTCATGGATAGGGCGCTCGCCAAGATCAACGAGGGATACGTGCTTTGCCTGGTCACATTTTGAGAATCATCACACCAATCAAGCGAGGGCGTTTGTTATGGATACAGTTCAAAACGATTTCCCCTTTTGTCAGTCCATCGAGCTGACCAAGCCCGTTCCAAAGAGTGGTCATCATTTCTATTGGAAAGCCGAAATTGAAAATGCCGGCCTGACCATCCGTACCTGGCTTGGCGACAACAGCGGGGCACCATTCGACGGCCACGCGGTGAGGACCATTGCAAGCCACGAGTGTCAGGACAAGAATCCCATCCAAGAGATGCGGCGCAGAGCCATGGATAAAATCGAACGGCAGGATTTCATCATCGTGAACGGAAACTAAGGGCGCCACACCAGGCGCTCTTTTCATTTTCAAGGAGAAGAACATGAATACGCAAACAGACATCAAGGTCCTGGGCAGTCTTCTGGCCCTGCACCTTGAAGTGAACATTTGGACCGCACGCAAGAAACTGAGCCCCGAGGATTTCGATGGCGCAAAACTCCCTCCTGAGGACTTGGCGTCTTTGGGCAGCAAGCGGGTGTGTGACCCGGAGGACTTGAGGGTATTTGGGACCTTGAAGGCCAGAGCCGTAAGCCTTCTGGATAGGCATGGGGTGCGTTTTCTGGGTGGCTGGGCAATCCCTGAAAACCTAGCGGATAGCATCGTAACCGAACTTGACCAGATCCTGCAGGACTTCAACCGGGCCAAAGATGATTTTCTGTCCCGCTATGATGAATCCGTTCGTGAATGGATCGCCAAGCACCCCGGATGGGAGCAGATCATCTTCGATTCGACGGTTAGCGCCGATTATGTCCGCAGTCGCATGGGCTTTTGCTGGAGGCTGTATCGCATCGTTCCGCCTGATCCTGCTGACCCCGTCATGGAAGGACTCAAAGACGAAGTGGAAGGTCTGGGACAGACACTGTTCGGAGAAGTGTCCAAAGCGGCAACGGAAGCCTGGCACAAATGCTTCGCCGGAAAGACGGAAATCACCCGCAAGGCCCTCTCGCCCTTGAAGACAATTCATCAGAAGCTTTCGGGTCTGAGCTTTGTCGAGCCAAGGGTATCTCCGGTTGCGGACCTCATTCACACCGCGTTCGAACATTTGCCCAAACGAGGACGGATCGAAGGCGCAAACCTGCTCATGCTGCAGGGGCTTGTCTCACTTCTGCGAGACGTGGACGCACTCATTGAGCATGGACAGAAGATCATGGACGGGACGTCCTCCAAGGATGTCCTGTCCCTCTTGGTCGAAGGACAGACAGACGCGCATGCGCTGGATGTCCAAGGCGATGACAGCCTGGACACGGCTTTGCCCGAGGATGACATGCCGCCCATCTTTGCGGACATGCCCATGCAGCCGGTCATGCCTAGTTGCGGGTTGTGGTGACGGGAACATTATCAAGCGAAAAGCCCTGGCGCCACAAGCTCCAGGGCTTTTCGCATTTGGAGGACTTCATGATCGATACACGCGCCGTGATGCGTTCGCTGCCATTGGTGGCCAGCGTGCTCGGCAGAAAATACGGGGTGAAGGTCGAGATGGGTGGGGCGGATGCCTATACCGACGGCAAGACCATTCACCTTCCGGCCATGCCAAGCGAGGTGCCGGACACTTTGCTGGCAATGGTCAGGGGCTTCTTGGATCACGAGGCAGGGCATGTCCGGGACACGGATTTCAACGCCCTGCAGGAGGCCAGGCTCTCACCCATAGAGATGCACGTATGGAACACCTTGGAAGATTGGCGGGTCGAACACAGACTCGCGACCTTATTCCCTGGGTGTCGTCAGAACTTCGATTGGCTCATTGCGCACCTCTTCGGCTCGGGAGATCAGGACGAACCAACTGAGCCTGCGGCCAATATTCTCAACTGGCTGCTGCTTGAGGTCCGGTCCTGGGACGTCCTGTCTTTGTCCATGCAAAGAGACAACCTGGCGAGACAGGTGGACAGAGACTTTCCCGGGATAAGGGCGAAGATTGAGAACGTGCTGAAGCTGGTCCGAACCAAGTGCGAGTCTACCCAGCACGCCGTCGAATACGCCCGCGAAATTGTGCGCGCTTTGGATCAGTACTCAAATCCTGTGAGCCAACCGGAGCCTTCGACCGAGAGCCAGGCCCAAGAAACAGGGACTGAGACAGGCGGTCCCTCGGAGAGTTTGGACCATTCGGCACGTTCGGCACAAAGTGATCCTGGTGGACAAGGCGACAAGAACGACCGGCCCGAGGGAGCAAATGATCCGTCGCCAGACGAAGGGCAATACACTGACGCGGATCAGGACGGATTGTCCGAACCGGACGATGGTGATGCTTCGAAGCCTGGAGTTGGTGAAGCTTCAGAGCGTGCCCGGGAACATGTCCAAAGCCTGCTTGGGGCTGGGGAGGATGCGCTTCCGCAAAATCTGGGAAACATCCTGGCCAGCGTCCTGAAAGAGACGTCCCGCGATTCGGTGCAAAGCTCAATCGCCGTGGCAATCCAGACATCCAAATGTACTGGTCCACTTTCAGGGGACGATATCCAGGAAGCTAGGCAGGCATGCAACGCACTTCGAAGCAGGCTTGGCGGCCTGCTGCAGACCAAGGTTCTGGCCCGGGCGGCAGGTGGTCGAAGAGGGCGTCTTGATACCGGGCAGCTTTACCGTCTGGCCGTGTCTGATCCGCGTGTGTTTCGCACCAAGTCCGAACGGGTTGGGATTGATACCGCCGTGCACATCCTGCTTGATTGCTCCGGATCCATGGTGCGCAGGATTCATCTGGCCTGCCAAGCCTGCTATGCTGTCGCCTCTGCCCTTGAGGCCTCCAGGATCAATGTCGCTGTCACCGCGTTTCCGGGCACGCAGACTCCAGATGGCTCGTATTCAACGATTGCCCCCGTCATACGCCATGGACAGAAGGTGAACCCCAACGTGGATCTGTCTCCCGCAGGTGGCACGCCCATGGGGGAAGCGCTCTGGTGGGTGATGCAGGAAATGCTGATGGTCAAAGAAAATCGGAAGATCATCCTGGTCGTAACTGATGGAGAACCAGATTCCATGATGAGCGCAACCCAAGCTCTGGACCAAGGTAGGCGGGCTGGGTTCGAAATATATGGGCTGGGGATCGTGAGTCAAAGCGTGAGCGAACTTATGCCGAGTAAAAGTAAGGTAGTAAGTTCGATGTCGGAGCTTCCAGGGGCCATGTTCTCGTTACTGGAGGCAGCAGTACTTCATGTAAAAAACTAGTGTGGTATTTCCTGGATCAGGAAGGATGCTGCAAAACAATTAAAATTCTTTTAAAGGAGGGTTTCAAACATGAATTGGGGAATATTCATCGCTATTGCCGTTGCTGTGTTGGATATCGTCAAAAACAATCTTGACGACTGAAATGAGTATTCAAAGGGATGATTGCGTATCCCTGTTGCGCTTGTTGTATTTAAACCGTGAAGGAGAATGTCGATGACTGAAGAAATTATGCCAAGGAAGGATAAAAGCGGAAAAGTGTGGGCGTTTTTGAGCGGATGCGTGGCTGGAGTTATCGGGGTGTTTGCGGTGGCGGCGATGTCGGAATTGTCGTCAAGCACCGCGCAGCCAGATGATTCGGAGACTGATGGTGAACAAGACGAAGCTCTGACTATGTCCGATAGCAGTAGCAACCAAGGTAACTGAACATTTAAGAGGCCGGCTTCCCAGAAGAAAGGGGAGACCGGCCTGATTCCACCTTCAAGTAACGCCTTATTTTGTGTAAGATACTTTTTTTTGTCTCACAATTTCTGCGGATTGTGAAAATAGCCGCCATATGCTACGAGGATTTGAAGTTTGTGGAAGCTGGTGCCGGGCGTGGCAGGTGGGGCGGAGTCGGTTTTCAGGCAAGGCCCATTGCTGCAACATTAACCTGACTTCGGCGTCAATTCGTGATCGTTGCCACGTGGGTAATCGTTCAAGACACAGGGGATCTTGGCGTTGAAAAATTGTCGGATGGATGAGTATGTTGGCGAGCTAATAAACGGGGGCTGCCATTTTGGCGAAGTCCAAATAAAAAAACGCTGTCAGGCAGACAGGAAACAGAATCTGATCAAGGAGAGAAAAAAATGAGTGCGAAGCCCGAACGAGATGTGGAGAAAGGATATCCGAAGGCCGAATTCGTGGCCAAGCTGCGGCGTCTGGCCGATGCCCTGGAGAAGGGAGATCGTTTCGAGATTCAGATTGCAGGCGAGCGCCTATACGTTCCCGTCCGGGCACAATTCACCATCGAGCACGAACGTTCCGATGTTGAGGAGGAGATCGAATTTCAGATCAAGTGGTCCCGAGAGTAAGCCGAGCGAGCTTGATGTGCTCAATAGCCATAAATCGCTAAAATATTGGGTTCGCCAACAAGGTATACCTTGCCGTCCAACCCGAGCGTGATGCCCTCAGGTTGGAAATATCTGCTGTCAATGTCCAGCGTGAATGCATTCCGCTGTGCTCCGTCTGCATCCAATACGACGATTCGAGTTGAAGCCTCACTCAAAATCCAGAAATGACTGTCCGAGGAGAATACGATTGAGGCAACGTCCTTTACCTTCAAGGCTGGCAATGGTTTTGAGTGGACTTCTATGGGCATGAACATTTCGTCAAGGACAATATCGCGACGGATGAACGGCTTGCCTTCGCGTATGGTGAAAATGGTTCGTGTTGCAGGATCATAGCTGAGGCTTTCAAAGCCTTTGTTCTTTACAGGTGCCATGCCAAGATCCAATCGTGCGTGGATGTCGTGGCCGACTTCTGTCACATTTTCAGGGATGTGAAAGATACTTAAGACCCCTCTGCGCTCTTCGACAATGGCAAACAAGGTGCCTTGGATGTGTGTGATGCCTTCCGTATCTTTGAAGCCTTGAAGTTTTATGCTTCGGAGTACTTCTCCTCCGGGGCTCAGTTCGTAAACGAATTCAGGATCATTGGTGGCAGCGAAGAGCGTTCCTGTTTCGGCGTTCCAAGTCAGGCCGGACAGATTTTTGGGAATTTCCTTCAGGGGAGTAGGAGGCAAGATAACTTGTAACCGATCGTCAGGCTCGTAACGAGCTGTCACGTAGACCGCAACCAACGTTGTAAGGAGGCAGGCAACCAACGCTAATTGAATGATTCGAACGGAAGGAGAGCGTTTACGACTTAATGTGACGGGCATGCCTATATTTCCTGAAAAGTGCTTGTGTGATTCCGCCGACAATTTCGGCGGCTGCCCGCACAGCCAGTACTGTCCGATAAAAATCACCAAACATTAAGATTGGCTGGAGTGGGACTGAAAAAAGCCTCGCATCGAAGCAAGGCGAAGAATGCTTGCCGAGGACTCGGAGAATCCAAGGCTCTTTGCCGACAACGTGCCGGAGGCGAGTCAGCCTTCATTGTAACAACACGGACACTCGGCTTGAAACGACTGCGCAGGCGCCAAGAGAAGGGCACTTTGTTCATTTTTCTGGCCGCCTCGGCGTTCAACGTCTTGCGCATGCACAGCTGGCTGGTGTGGCGCCTATTTTCTGTTCAATTTGCGAAGATCAGTAGGTTCTTGGTGTTTTTTTGGAGCCTGAAATTTTCATTTTTTTCCGAATCGGATAAAATATTTCGGCAGCAAGCTCATTCTGGTTTTTCTTGATTCTGATTATTTGCAGCGAGATATTGGAACGCTTCCCCGCAGCGCAGACCTCGGAAGACATGAAATCACTCATGCTGCAGCGCTGGGCCAAATCCCCAAGCCTTCCTTAGCCCCAGTTACGTAAAAAGTAAATGATTCTAGCGTCTATCGCAAGCCTGCTTCAGCTTGGAGTGATGCGTATGCCTGAGAGGTTGCAGGATTGCTCTTGACATGCAGGCGTATCGTAAACCATAATTAATATTGAAGGGGAGTAACTCCCAAAGGCAAGATCAACAATCTCGGCGCGAAAGCGCTTGGTCTTGCCGTCGGAACCCACCGATGAGCCAGACCTTCAGCATGATAAACCATGCTGGAGGTCTTTTTTTTTTGAAAAAACCTCCAGCCAACCACAGGAGGCTCCATGAAGAACGTTCCCGCACCTCTATCCTGCGCTGCCGCTGCGCATCCAGAATTGGCCTATCTTTTTTTTCCGCTGGTAGCCCTGACCCTTCTTCTCTTTGCTTTGCCCGATCTCGCGGACGCCAAACGCATGGGCGAGGGAGAATCTTTCGGTAGCAAGCCTTCGTACAACAGTGGCTACAACAAGCCCACTTCTACAGTCAAAGACTCGCCTGTTATGGCGCAGCAGGCCGAGCAGAACGCTCCGTCCCGCTCCGGTGGACTTGGCGACATATTTGACGACCTGCTCATGGTGGACGAGAGCAATTTCATGGAGCGTGCTTACCTGAACGAACTCGCTCGCCAGCTGAAGCTTGATCCGTCCTTCAAGATGGAACGGGAGCGTCAAGCCAAGCATACACAAGTTTGATGTTTCCCCGGCAGATCAAGCCGAGCTTGGCACAATTTCAGAATGCCGAGTAATGCGTCAATTTCGAAATGTCTTGGAATGTAGCCGTCTAGGCCGTTATCAAAAAATATAACAATTCACACAGGAGACATTCATATGACCGAACCACGCCAAACGCCTTCTCTTCCCAATTTCGAGTCCAAGACATCCAAGCCGAGCAGTTGGGGCCGGCGCATCGTCATGTCCCTGGCCTTGACCGGAATCATCGGGACCGCTCTTGTCATCACCCTGACCGTGCTAGCCGCCCGTTTTGTAGGCGGCGCGGTCGATTACCTGCAATCCATAGACATGACAGCCCTGCAAGCGAAACTTTCCGAGGCAGACCTGAAACTTGGCGAGCAACAACGCGAAATCATCGAGCCCCTTTTGAATAAGCTCAAGAATGAAAATCTGAGTCTTCCTCAGCGCGAGGAGATAGGTCAAAGCGTCATGGACCACCTCGATCCCGCACAACGCAAACAGCTTGAAGCATTGAAAAATATTGAAACTGTTGGATCAGGCGCACTGGACCAGCTATTGGCATCCGTGGCTCGCAAATTGGAGGAGTTGGGTGTACCGATAGGGGTGCTGTCGGCTTTCATCCAGGGAAACGGTGAAAACAACTCCGAATCGCAATGATCCCGGACCACTCGTGCCAGCGATAACTGGCAAGAAATGCACATTTCGAATTTCTCACAGAAAGATCCTTTGACCATTTTTAACACGACACTGGCGTACCCACAGCACAAAGAGTATTCTTCGTGTTTTGCGAGATGACAATGAATTGTTTGCATTGGTACAAATCGGCGGGAACCCGCGTGATGGCCGTCTTCAGAATGGACTGGCAGCTTCATTTTTTTTGGGGATTGTTCTTGACGCTTACTGGCCAGTTTTGGGCACCTTTGTATTTATCCGGACTCCTTGTCACAGTGGCCAAGGAATTTCTGGATTTGTGGAGCAAGCGTCATTGGTGCTGGATTGATTTTACGTGTGGATGTGCCGGATGTCTCACAGCCGTTGCCTTCCTGTGATCTTGGTACTGCTTCCAGATTAAAAGTTTAAAGCGTTTTGGCGGTACCCGCAGCGAAGAAAGCGCTTTCCCTACACAATGGATCACGGAAGGCATCCGCCAACTGATTGCCTGTGAGAAATTATTATTAAGTGCACACATATTACCAAAACGGCCTGATCATCGGCCTGACTATAGTCGCAGTGACCACCTCGCTGCCGTATGTGCGGCCAAGTCAGTTGCGAAGCACTTGCCGGGATCTATGTGCTTGTGATGACTTTCTAGTTTGAATAAGGAGAAAGGAATTGCATGGAGATGCAACGCAAAAATATAGAAATGACCGCAGCTGAAAGTGTCGAGCATGTGATCAAAAATCTTTCAGGGGACGTGGTGACTCTGCGTGAGATAATCAATGTTATCGGTCATGAAGGAATGTTGGTTTTCTGCATATTCCTTACGCTGCCTTTCATGGTCCCTGTATCTATACCGGGGATCAGCACCTTGTTTGGACTGGCCATTGGACTGATTGGCCTCGGGGTCATGACCCATCGTCCCCCCTGGTTGCCGGATCGACTGATACGCAAGAAATTTCCAGCGCACAGGCTACGATTGGCACTGGAGAAAGGCACCATTTGGATTCACCGATTGGAACGAATAAGTCGCCCTTCGATTCCCGTTCTGACACACGGTTCGGGAATGGCGAGGATAAACGGACTGATGCTGATTGCAGGTGCGTTGCTGCTTATGGCTCCCTTCGGGTTGATCCCGTTCTCCAATACGTTGCCTGGGTTAGCAATTCTCTTCCTAGCTACTGGAGTGCTCCAGCGGGACGGGCGGTCCGTCCTACTTGGATACATGACCCTTGTCTTGACGGCACTCTATTTCTCGTTTCTCCTGCGCGGGGGGATCGCCTTTCTGCAGGGCGTGATTGAATAGAAGGCAGTCTAAGGAAATTACCAGTTCCAACACCAACGCCATGTTGGGCAAAGTCCTTTACCCTTTGGAACAGTGCGTCGATCGGATTCCACCCTAATCGACTTTGACTACTTTGAGGCAGAATGGAACCGTAAAATAGGAATTTGCCTTGTTTAAGGGCGGGATGAAGTGGGAGCGCAGTTCGCCATCATGTACGCTTTGAAAAGGTAATAGCTGGCCATGAAGAAACCTGTCATGAATATATTAGGACAATGCGAAGGCTCAATGCGGGGGCGAGAGGACTTCCCGGCCTTTACCAAGGCAGCTTCATTTTGGCAGCTTTCATGACTTCCATAACAGCACCACCTAAATCATCAACATATAAAAAAATATGGATTTATTTTTTACTACTATCACCTGGCTTGGCTCGCTGTATCTTCTTTTGCCACTCTCTGTGTTGCTTTGTTTTGTGCTGCTCTGGACTGGTAAATCTGGACACGTGATTTTGATTGTCTTGAACATGTCTGTCACCATTCTCTCAGTGCATGTGGCAAAATTGATGTTTCGCCGACCGCGCCCGTCCACAACAGACCTCCTGGTGACCATGCCCTCTGACTGGTCATTTCCGAGCGCTCATACAGCCCAGGCCACCGCTTTTTTTATGTCGGTCGCGTTGATCGCATTCCAGGTGCTGCCACCTGTTTGGGCAAATCTTTTTGCCCTCTTGAGTCTGTTGCTCGTCGGCATTGTAGGGTATTCACGCATCTATCTGCAGGTCCACTATGTTTCTGATGTATTGGCAGGAATGTTTTTGGCCGCTTTCATTGTATCAGTGATATATTTAATTATTTTAGTCCTTCCATGGGCCCAGACGAAATAGCATTTTTACTCACAACGATTCAACATCATCCAATAGAAAGATTTTCAAAAATGGAGTGTTAACCGTGCGAAACAAATTTCTCGGGCAAGGAGAATATGGTTACCACCCGATTCGGAAGATTAAAGTCTGTCTTTCCGGCCTGCGATATGCCATCCGTTATGATTTCAGCGTCGCCTACAAGGTCTATCTTTCTCTTCTAATGCTCCTGGCCTGTTTTTTTTTCCGCCAATGGGTCGATTTTTTTCTTATTATGGCGGCCACCAGCCTCGTGCTCATCGCTGAAATGTTCAACAGCGCCATAGAGGCGCTGTGTGATTTTATCGAGACAAATGAAAACGAAAAAATAAAAGTGATCAAGGACATATCTGCAGCGGCCACAGGTATCGCCATTCTTCTTTGGGTTGTAGTGTTAGTTGTTGAAATTACAAAATTCTGGAATCTATTTCATACTTAGGTCTCCTCGACCGGCAGCCCATCCAAGCCTGACAGCAGTTTTCTGTCCTGTCGCATGCTCTGTCAAAAAGTATATTGATCTTTGTAGGAGATGCTTAACGATGCAAGATAACGCAAAAAAACCAGACAGTACGCGGTGGCATTCCTCGTCGGCGCAGGACGTCATGACCGAGCTAGAGACAAGCCTCAGCGGCTTGAATGACCGCGAAGCAGCAGAACGGCTGCAAAAATATGGTTCCAACGCGCTCCTTCGCAAGGGAAATGATAGTCCCTGGCTGATTTTTTGGCGTCAAATCAATAATCCGATTGGTTGGCTCTTGATCTCGGCTGGCGCATTGGCGGTCGGGCTGCAAAAAGTCACCGATTCCCTGGTGGTTTTCGGTGCGGTAATCGTGAACGCGATTATCGGATTTATACAAGAATACCGGGCAGGCAAAGCCATCGAAGCGCTTGCCGCCATGTTGCCGGAATTTACAACCGCTCTGCGAGATGGCCAGTCAATTTCCGTTCCCGCCGAAAATCTGGTTCCTGGCGACCTTGTGACCTTGCAGAGCGGCGACAAGGTTCCCGCCGACCTGCGTCTGATCAGGGTCAAAAATCTTCTGGTCGAAGAAGCCGCCCTCACCGGCGAGTCGCTGCCTGTGGCAAAGAAGAGTGATGCCGTTGCCCAGGATTCACCTCTTGGTGACAGGTTCGGCATGGCCTATAGCGGAACGCTTGTTCTTCAGGGTACGGCCACAGGTGTCGTGGTGACGACCGGCGGCGCTACGGAACTGGGCCGCATCAATGCCCTGCTCAACCAGACCGGGCAGATGGAGACCCCGCTGACTCGTCAACTGGCCAAAGTCAGCAGCGGCATTACCGTCGCCGTAGTCGTAGTGGTCGCGGTACTCATCAGTTTCGGCATCTGGGTCAAAGATGCCCCTCTCGGCGATTCCCTCATGGTTGCTGTTTCTCTCGCGGTGGCGGCAATCCCTGAAGGTTTGCCGGCGGTAATTACCATATGCCTCGCCATAGGAGTTCGGCGCATGGCCGACAGGCATGCTGTCGTTCGGCATCTTCCTGCGGTCGAAACCCTTGGCTCCACCACGATCATCTGTTCTGACAAAACCGGCACACTGACCCGCAATGAGATGACTGTGCAGGTGGCGTGGCTGGGCGGGCAAGAATACCGGTTTTCCGGTATCGGCTATGCCCCGGTCGGGGAAATCGAACGCGATGGTGCCCGCCTGACCGAACTCCCGGCGGCCTTGCACGATCTGCTGACCATCGCCATCCTTTGCAATGATGCCGCCCTGCGCCTTGAGCAAAACATCTGGACCATCACCGGCGACCCAACCGAGGCCGCGATGCTTTCTGCCGCTGAAAAAGCAGACCTTTCGAGCCAGGATTTTCGCGCTCACCATGCTCGCCTGGACGTCATCCCGTTCGAGTCGGACAGTAAATTCATGGCCACCCTGAACGCGATTGACGGGCAAACCCATATCCTCCTGAAGGGCGCTCCGGAAACTGTCCTTGAGCGCTGCACCCTCAGCGAATCAGAATTGCGACGGATCAATGATGCCATGGCCACTTATGCCCGCCAGGGCATGCGGGTCATCGCCTTTGCACAAAAGAAAAACGTCGCTGCGAAGCAGATCGAACCGGAGTCCGTCCGGGCGGGTTTGCAGTTTGCAGGTTTGCTCTGCATGATCGATCCTCCCCGAACCGAGGCAATTGACGCCATCCGGGTCTGCCAACAGGCCGGGATTACGGTTAAAATGATCACCGGCGATCATCCAGTGACTGCCGAAGCTATCGGGCGACAGCTCGGTCTTCTGCCGCAAGGACAGAGTGCGATGTCGGGCCGTGACCTGGACGGCCTTTCCGAAAAGCA